>Ga0302324_100020219_pt1 | contig 13037 bp, 11 predicted proteins | sample Palsa_T0_1_FD_201949 | JGI IMG/M metagenome (GOLD analysis project Ga0302324, IMG submission 201949) | Peat permafrost microbial communities from Stordalen Mire near Abisko, Sweden - Palsa_T0_1 | ecosystem: Environmental > Terrestrial > Soil > Palsa > Peat permafrost | place: Sweden: Abisko...
TTGAGTTTGAGCCACACAACGTCCTCGGCGACCCATTCCCAGCCCGCGAACGTACCGAAGCCGCAGTCGACACCGGCAATGACGCGCTCGCGATCGCCAACCGCCGCAACGGCCGATTCGATGCGCTGTGCGACGACCTCGGGGTGCTCGACCAGATTGATCTTCGAGTCGATGACACCCGGAATCAGGATCATGTTGTCGGGGAATTTGTGTTTTTTCAGCGCTGCATACTCATGCTGGCGGCGCCCGTTGGCAAACTCGATGCTGAGCGCGCCGACGTTGGCCTTGTAGAATGCCTGCAGCAGGGGCTCGAGGCCGATATCGTAAATGTGCGGCCCTTCCCAGTTGCCCCAGCAGATGTGCAGTCGCACGCGATCGCGCGGGATATCGTGGAGGGCCTTGTTGAGCGTCGCGATATGCAGTTCGACGATTTTAACGTATTCGGCTTCGGACTTGTCCTGGAACAGCAGCACGCGCTCCATTGCGAGGTCCGGCGCGTCAATTTGCAGGACCAGTCCGGCGTCGACCACTGACTTGTATTCGTAGTGCATCTCGCGGGCGATGGCGTCGAGATACCCCTCGTACGACGAGTAGTGGGCGTTGAGCATCGTCGTTGCGATGATCCCCGGCGACGGTTCGGCGAAGAACATCTCGGTGAATGGCGGCTTGATCGCGGCCGCGGCCTTCTTGTAGCGAGCGAGTTCGGTCTTGATGGCTTCCTTGTCGTGATATTTGAGCTCGCTGACGCATTCGGGACATCCGAACACTTTTCCGGTCTTGGGAATGCGCGCCGAAAATTTTTCGGTGAAAAGTGGATTTTCGATCCATTCCTTGCCGAAGGGCCGTTTCGACTCGCCGCCGAATCCATGCATGCGCTTCGGTACGTAGGTCTGAAAGCCCACGCGGCCCTGCTCGCCGTCATTGGCGACGCTCACGCCTGCCCAGTGCTGCTTTTCCATCACGTGGGCGACGCGTTTCTCGATCTTCTCGGTGAGTTTGGCCTGATCGACCTTTTCACCTGCCTCGTCCGCGATCAAAAGGTCATTGAGCTCGGCGCCGCGCGGCAGGCTGCCGGTATGGGTGGTCAGGATATGGTTGACGCTCTTGTGCACGTATTCCTCCCTTACTTAATCTTGACTTGGTCTTGCTTTGGTGTGCGGCAGAATAGCGTTATTTTTGGTGCTGCCAAGGCCGCCCGTCTCGAGGGCGCAATGCCGCGTGCAGGTGGGCTTCGCCCACACGAATGAGGGCTGCATCCCACGATCTAGATGCGACGTTTTTTACCTCCGCCGCAACCGGATTCGCGCCGCGGACCTTGGCACCGGCCGCAAAAGGAGTATGCTTCCTCCGCACAAAGGTCATCTGGAATTTCCGGTTGATATAGACGCACAGTTTCGGCGCTGCCGATGAGTCGTTGCGTTTTGACCATCCGGACCAAATCAGATGCATAGGGGAGGAATTTATATGTTGTCAGCACGCAATATAGCTGTCGGCGTTTCGGCGTTGGCCCTCGCAGGTGCGGTGGCTTCGGTCGGCTACGCCATCGAACTCAACAAGGCCAAGCTCTATCCGGACAAACTAGGCACGGTTGCCGACTTCCAGCCGATGTCCAAATTCTGCGGGACCAGGCCGATCAAGGTCGCCCTGTCGGACGGCTGGGGCGGCAATTACTGGCGCCACATCACCCGCGCGGAATTCGAAGACGAAGCATCGAAGTGCAAGAACATAACCGAGACGCGTTACACAGACGGTGAGTTCAAGCCTGAGAAGCAGATTGCCGACATCGAAGGCCTGATCGCCCAGAAGTACGACGTCATCGTCACGTTCCTCGACGGCGGCCCGGCCATTCTGAAGGCAACGCGCGAGGCAATGTCGGCCGGCGTGGCCGTTGCGCCTTACGATACTGGCGACAAGTTCCCCGGCTCGATCGGCAAGGACTACGTTGACCGCGCCACGGAAAGCCAGAGCAAGGTCGGCGAACAGGCCGCGGAATGGCTGGTCAAGACGCTAAACGGCAAAGGTAACATCATCATGTTCGGCGGCACGCCGGGCAATCCGATGACGGCGGCGCAAGTCACCGGATGGCAGCCTTACTTCGCGAAGTATCCCGGCATCAAGGTGCTTGAAGCAGAGCCGGTGCCGACCATGTGGGATCCGGCGGTGGCGCAGCAAAAGACCGCGGCGCTCATCGCCAAATATCCGCAGATCGACGGCATCTATAGCGAGACTGTCGGCCCGATCCGTGCCTTTGTGGCTGCCGGCAGGCCGCTTCCGGCTTATGTCGGACAGTCGCTCATGGATCTGAGCTGCCTGGCCGCGGACCATCCCGAAATGAAGATGATGAGCATCGATGCTCACACCTGGATGGTGCGGCTTGCGCTACGCAAGGCGGTCGCCGCGGCGCAAGGTATCGACAATACCGAGCCGAGCCTGATCACCCTGCCGTTCAGCGAGGACACGACCTCAAAAGATCCGAAGCTGGCGTTGAAATGCGACAAGTCGATGCCGATGGATTCCATTCCATCGTCGATGCTGTCGAACGAGCAACAGATCAAGGCTCTGGGCGGCAAGTAGTCCGGAGCCGTTGTCTCACCCCGATCGCCCGGTCTCGTACGAGACCGGGCGATCAATTCTTGTCTGCGCTCGTGCCCGCACAAGCAAAAGCCCAATTCCTTGGCGCGGCGACCGGATTCCCGCAGACGCGGGAATGAGCGTAAAGTCATCCGGCAATACAGGGACTTGGTTCGGAATATGGCGGGCGACCGAACATTCCGTCTGCGGATGCCCAGCAAGGATTTGAGCGAGTATCCGCTGTCGCTCAAGGCGTTCGTCGCGACCGCGCTTCTGGTGCTGATCGGCGGTATCGCCGCGCCCAGCACTGTCAATTCAGCGGCAATCCTTTCGACATTGCCATACTTTGCGATCCTCGCGGTGGCGTCGATCGGCCAGCATCTCGTTATTCAGCAGCGCGGCCTCGATCTTTCCACCGCCGGCATCATGTCGTTTGCGGCGGTGATCGTGACCAAACTCCCTGACGGCAGCGGCGATCCGGGCGTCGTGATTTTCTACATCGTGGCGGCGCTTGCGGTCGGTGCGGCGATCGGTACCGTCACCGGGCTTATCGTGACACTGTTGCAGGTGCCGCCGCTTGTCACCACGATCGGTGTCAACGCCATTCTGTTCGGCTTGACCTATTTCGTCTCGACCGGCGCTTCGGTGCAATCGCCGCCGATGATGGTCCGTTTTTTCGTCGCGCGGTTTCTCTACGTTCCGATCACGGTATGGGTTCTGTTGCTGGTGGCCGGGGCAACGGTTTTCGTCCTGGTATTCACCACTATTGGACGCCGGTTCATCGCCGTGAGCGTCAATCCGTCCGCCGCGCACGCCGTGGGTGTGCCGCTCAAGACCTACAGCATCCTGACTTATACGATTGCAGGTTTCATGTACGCCACCGCGGCGATCATGCTTTCCGGATACCTGGTTTCGCCGACCGTGTTGTGCGGGTTGCCATATCTCCTTGGCACCATCGCTGCCGTCGTCGTCGGCGGTAATCCCTTGGGCGGCGTTACCAAGGGAAGCGTCGTTGCCACCATCATCGGCGCGTTCTTTCTGACCTACCTCGCCCAACTGGTGACGGCGCTCGGGTTCGGCAGCTCGGCCGAAGACCTGGCCGACGCGATCATCGTCCTGAGCGGCGTGGCGCTCCCCGAAATCACGCGACGGCTGCGCCATGCATAACGTGGTGGATTCAGCCGTGTCGCCGGTCACGGCGTACGTGCCGGTCATGACGCTCGCCGGCCTGCGCAAAAGCTTTGGCCCGGTGCAGGCGCTCAAAGGCGTCGATGTCCTCATCATGCCCGGCGAGGTGCATGCCATCGTCGGCGAGAACGGCGCCGGCAAATCGACGCTGATCGGCATTGCCGCCGGGGTGCTGCGTGCCGATGCCGGCACCATCTACTACAGCGGTACGCGTGTAGACGCACCCGATCCGCGCCAAATGCGCGAGGACGGGGTGGCGGTCGTCTATCAGCACCCGGCGCTGGCGCCCGATCTCACCGTGCTCGAAAATCTTCAACTTGCGGCGCCGTCGCTCGCCGGCCCCGGAGGCCAAGCCGAAGCTGAGCGCATCCTCGCACGGATTGCGACCGACGAATTGCGTATGCCGGTCAATAGGCGCGTCGCGGAATTGTCGCTCGCGCAGCGGCATGTGGTGGAGATGGCGCGGGCGCTCGCGACCCGGCCGAAGGTTCTTTTTCTCGACGAGCCGACCGAACCGCTGCAATTGGCCGATGTGCGCAAGCTGTTCGACCTGATCGGCGAGCTGAAACGCGAGGGCGTCGGTATCGTCTATGTCTCGCATCGGCTGCACGAAGTGGACGAGCTTGCCGACCGCGTCTCGGTGATGCGCGACGGCGAGATCATCGACAGCCGCCTCGCCGAATCGATCACGCCGGCCGAGATCGTGGCGCTGATCGCGGGCCGGCCGCTCGGCCAGATTTTTCCTGCCAAGGCGAAATCGGTGGGTGCTCCGCTCTTCGCAGTGAAGGGATTGAGCGGTCGCGGTTTCGATCGCGTCGATCTTGTCGTCCACGCTGGGGAGATCGTTGGCCTTGCCGGCATCGAAGGCGAAGGCCAGCGTGAATTCATCCGCGCCGCGGCCGGCGTCGACCGCCGTCACGGCGGCGAGGTGCGCGTCAAGGACGCAAAGATTTCCGGCGACAGTCCCGGCGCGTTTCGCAAATCCGGCATCGGCTTTATTCCGGACGATCGCCACGCCGAAGGCGTGTTCCTCAACCTGACCCTGCGCGAAAATTTCAGTCTCGGCTTCTTGGATACGATATCAAGGTTCGGCGTGATCGACCGCGCCGACGAAGCCGTTCGCGCCAGGAAAATCACCGCCGATTTGCGCATTCGGGCCGCGTCGACCGAATCCAAGCTGTTCGAAATGTCCGGCGGCAATCAGCAAAAGGCGTTGTTCGGCCGCGAAATCTCGGCGCAACCGACTGTGCTTCTGGTGGATGAGCCGACCAAGGGCGTCGATATCGGCGCGCGCAGCGAAATCTACCAGCGTCTGCGGGCTATCGCGGATCAGGGCTTGGCGGTGCTGGTTTCGTCCTCGGACGGCATCGAGCTTGAAGGCATCTGCGACCGGGTATTGATCTTTGCCCGCGGCGCCATCGTCCACGAACTATCGGGCCCGGCGGTTACCGACGCAGCGATCACCGAGGCCAATCTTACCGCCACCGCCTCGCGCGCCAGCGAAGCGCCCGCGGGCATGCGGGATCGGCGCTGGCGGGACTTCGCCGCCAGCGACCATTTTCCGGCTTTGGTGCTGGCGGTTCTCACGCTTGTCATTCTGGGTGGGACCCAGGCGCTGAACGGCTACTTTCTGTCGCCGTTCAGCATCAAGAGCATCCTGTCGTTCTTCAGCATCCTGGCTTTCCTGTCGAGCGCGCAGCTTGCAACGGTGCTGGTCGGCGCCATCGATCTTTCCATCGGTCCACTTGCCGGGCTTTGCGTCGTGCTGGCCTCGTTCCTCGCGCCCGACGGAGTTCTGCCTGGACCGCTTGCGGCAGGGGTGATCCTAATTCTGTTGTTCACCACGGGCTTCGGCCTGTTGCAGGGCCTCTTGATTACGTCGCTCCGCCTGCCGGCGATTGTGGTGACGATTGCTACCTTCATCGGTCTGCAGGGCCTGTCGTTGCTGTTGCGGCCGACCGCCTCCGGCCAGATCGACGACGCCATTTCCGACGCGGCGCAGTTTCGGCTTTGGTTTCTTCCGGCGGGACTGGTGCTGACCCTGGCGATGGTCGCCGGCGCCGAATGGATGCTTTATCGCACCGCCTTCGGCCGCAGCTTCCGCGCCGTCGGCTCGAGCCCGCTGGCGAGCCATCGGCTCGGCATCGACAGCCAGCGCCTGACGTGGCTCGCCTTTGTGATCTCGGGGCTTTTGACCGGCATCGGCGGACTTATGCTCGCGGGACAGGTCGGCATCGGTTCGCCGTCGACCGGCAGCGACTACACGCTCATGAGCATCACCGTCGTGGTGCTGGGCGGCGCGAGCATCGCCGGCGGGCGCGGCTCGTTTGTGGCGACGCTGCTCGGCGCCGCTCTGGTGCAAGCGACCTCGAGCGCCTCCTCGTTTATCGACGCGAATTCATCCGTGCATTATGTGGTCATAGGCGCGCTGACCTTACTAGCCGCGATCTTTTTCAGCGTGGCTCGGCGCCGCGCCGAGGGCGCGTGAACGCTCCTGACGCGTCATCGCGGGCCCATGGGTCCGTCCCGAAGTTGGATCGCTTCGTCGCTTCGCTTCCCGCAACGACGGCTATGGCTTGTGAAATTCCTGGACAGCTTCGTGGCGGTGGCACTTGACCAGATGATCGTTGACCATGCCGACCGCCTGCATGAATGCGTAGACAATGGTCGGCCCGCAGAATTTGAAGCCGCGTTGCGCGAGCTCCTTTGACATTGCGCGCGATGTCGCGGTTTCTGCCGGCACCTGTCGCGTGGTTTTGTAATGGTTTACCTGCGGCTCGCCATCGACGAAATTCCACAACAATTTGGAAAAGCCGGGCCCGCTCTCCATGACGTCGAGCCATGAACGCGCTGAAAGGACCGTGCCCTCGATCTTGGCGCGGTTGCGGACGATGCCGGCGTCCTGCATCAGCCGCTCGACCTTTTTCGGCGTGTAGCGCGCGATTTTCTCCGGAACGAATCCGCCGAACGCGCGGCGGAAATTCTCGCGCTTGCGCAGAATGGTGATCCACGACAGGCCGGCCTGGAAGCCGTCGAGCACAAGCTTTTCGTAGAGCGCGCGATCGTCGAACTCGGGCACACCCCATTCCTCGTCGTGATAGGTGACGTAAAGCGCGTCGTCTTTCGGCCAGGGACAACGCACGAGCGCAACAGGGTCGGCGCGAGCAATCATTCGGCGGCCTTGGAGCCATCGGGAAAGGCAAAACGGGCCCAGTCCGGCTTGACCGGCCGGATCGGAACACCGCCGGCGAGAAGCTCTTCGCCGCGCGACAACGCATCCGCCACGCGATCCAGCCGCAAGAGCGCGAGCCCGCGTCCGGCGGCCGCCGACCCCATTGTGCCGATTTGGCGCTCGCCGGCCATCACTGCGACGCCGGCCGTGGGCGCCACACCGTCGTAGCGCACTGATACGGCCCGTGTGCGCGCGATGCCGCGGTGCTCCATGCGCGACACGACTTCCTGGCCGACATAGCAACCCTTGGCGAAATCGACGCCGCCGAGCTGGTCCATATCGGTCTCGTGCGGGAAGGCGTCGCCGTAGCTGAAATCGATACCGCCGCGCGGGATACCGAGCGCAATGCGATGCGTGTCGTATTCGCTCGCGTCGACCAAGGCGGCGCCGAGACTGGCGGCCGCTTCGGCGGCGCGATGCGGCGGCATCATAACCCGCAGCCCGAGCGCCGGCAGCCTGGGATCGGCGTAGGTGAGGCCGAACGCGGTCACGCTGTTTCCGGCCCAAGCCGCCAGCACGCCGAGGATGTCGGACAGATCTTCCGCGATAACGCGAGAACGCAGCTTGTAGAGGTTGAGCTTGTCGACAAGCGGCTTTGCGAGAGCGCGCGAGATATCGACAAAAAAACCGCTGCCCTCGTGGGCCGGGGCCTCTGCGACAATGAAATCCGCGATGATTTTGCCTTGCGGCGACAACAACGCGCTGAAACGCGCCGCGCCCGGCTCAAGCTTGAGAATATCGGCGCTCAGTAGCCCGTGAAGAAAGGTCCGCGCATCGTCGCCGGCGACTTTGACCACGCCCCGGTCCGGGAGAAGGGCAGCCTTCATATGAGCAAAACTCCGCCTCGCCCCGTCAAACTAAGGTGTCGGCCGGTCCCACTCAAGGGATTGGACGGTTTTCGGAGGAAAAAGTCGGAGCCGCGACCAAATCACAATTGTTTGTTGTCGGCTCTGCTTGACCGGTAGCGGCCGCGCTGCGCGGTTCCTATGGGCTGCGCGCGCTCAACCCAAAGCGCGCCTGAGCGCCCGCGCGGGACGCCGGCATGACGATGGCGATGCTGATTGTTCGTCGGTGCGCAGCGTTACTGCCGCGAGATTTCCACTGAAAACTCGCCGTTGCGAATACGCGGCGCGAGATTCTCGGCATAGCGCGCGGTCGCTTCCTCGCCGTAGGTCGAGATCAGCTCGGCGAGCGCAAGGAAGAGCGAAGTTTGCGCCAGGCAATCGCCGTCGATGCCTTCGTGTCGCGCCTCTACCCACGCCTCTTGCAGATAACCCAGCGCCGCCCGCTTTTGTTCGTGATCGGCCACGGCCTCGTGTGCCGGCGTCGTTTGTGTCGCAATGCTCATTGAAGTTTTTATCGCCGCAGCCCGCAGCGTCCCTGTCGAAACCAACGTTAGCATGGCACCAGCTGGCAGTAAGTCGAACCTTGAGGAAGGGTTAATTCGAGAGCTTATTCCGTTAGATAGAGCATTCCGGGCTGGAACCCAACAGCTTGATCAGTTGGCATAGCGGGCGGTAATCTCGCGCGCGATCTTGGCGCCCTCCGCAAGATAGCGGCGAATGGCGAAATCGGCCGCGGGCGTACAGGTGCGATAGCTCTGCGCGAACGCGCGATAGCCCCGGTTGAAGCTGGTGACCATCTGATCGTGCCGCTCCCCGGTCGGCGCTTCTGTGTCGATCAGCGTTTGCGCCTCGTTGCGCCATTTCTGGCCCTCGTTTGGACCGCAAATGCCGCGCAGGAAATGCAGCGAGCCGAGAATCTCGGCGAGCCGCTGCAAGTCGCGGTCATACGGAGCGGGTGTGTTTTGGGGAGGAGGCTGAGGGGGCGCCTGTGGCTGAATTTGAGGCTGGATCGGCCTGGGCTGTGGCGGAGGTTGAAATTGAGGCTGATACCTGGGCTGAGGCTGCTGCTCCGGCTGCCAGAAACCCTGAGCATGCGCGGCGCCGGCGCCGAGACAAAACAATAGCGAAAGAATGATTGGGGTTCGACGCATTGGTGTTAGCCCAAAGCATAGCGACATGCCGGAGCGCGCGCCAAGCTGAGAACGCGATATGGTTGAGGCGCCTGTCAACGCCAGGCAGCCACCTGCTCGCGGGCCGTGGCAAGGATCTCGGCAAGCCCGTCGGTGGTTTTAAGTCCGGAAAGTTCCGACGGCAAAAGCCAACGCGCCTCGGTCAATTCCTCGTTGAGAACAACGTCGCCGGCGATCCATCGCGCCGCGAAGGGGAGAATGACGAAATGTCGCTCGATCCTGCCTTCGGCGTCGCGCGCGATCATTTGGCGATAACCGGCCAGCGCCAATGGCTCGATTTCGAGGCCCGTTTCCTCGCGGATTTCGCGGGCCACCGCCTGCTCGAGCGTTTCCCCAAGCTCGACTCCGCCCCCCGGCAGCGTATGGAGGCCGTAGGCAGGCGGCAGGGCCCGGCGTACGACCAGAACGCGGCCGTCGCGGACGATGGCGGCACTGACCGCGAGATAAGGGCGCGTTGGATAACTTCGCGATTGGCTGCTGGTGCTGGTCAAGAGCCGATCCCATCTGGGTATTATCGGAACGGGTGCCAGCCGTCATTTGCCGAGCATCCGTTCGCTGACCGGAGATTACGTATATCCCAATGTGCGCCCGTTATGTCATCACGTCGCCAGCGGATGCGGTCAGGGCGCTGTTCGAGTACGACGAACGGCCGAATTTCCCGCCGCGATATAATGTGGCGCCGACCCAGCCAATTCCGGTTGTGCGGTTGGTCGACGGCAAACGCTCGTTCGCGCTCGTGCGATGGGGATTTCTTCCCGCGTGGGTGAAGGATCCGAAGATGTTTTCGCTTCTCGTCAACGCGCGCGGGGAATCGGTGCTCGACAAATTGTCCTTTCGCAACGCCATGCGGCGGCGGCGCTGCCTCGTTCCTACCGACGGTTTCTATGAATGGCGGACGGTGCGACCCGGCGCGCCGAAGCGCCCCCATTTTGTGCGGCCTAAATCCGGCGGTCCGGTCGCGTTTGCCGGCCTGTGGGAGACATGGATCGGGCCGAGCGGCGAAGAAATCGACACCGCAGCGATCGTCACGACGCAGGCCAACCGCACACTCGCTGCCGTTCACGACCGCATGCCGGTCGTCATCGAGCCGCAAGCGTTCAATCTCTGGCTCGATTGCGCAAACGTTGACGCCACGACGGCCGCAACGTTGGTCGCGCCGGCAGCTGAAGATCTGTTCGAATGCTACGAAATCTCGCCCGCGGTAAACCGCGTGGCGAATGACTCGGCACAGCTCATCGAACCGGTACCCGCCGTCGCCGATCCCGATGCAGCGACTGAGGCTCATGCGCCGGCGACGGAGCTGAAACCGAAGAAGCAGAACGATCAACCGTCACTGTTCTAATCGCCCGAATGCACGTCCTGGCTATAGAACCTTGCCGGGATTGAGAATGCCTTTTGGATCAAGCATGCGTTTGAGGCTATGCATAAGGCCGAGTGCGACCGGGTCCTTCACCGAAGGCAAGAGATCGCGCTTGAGCACGCCGACGCCGTGTTCGGCCGAGATCGATCCGCCGTATTTCTTCACGACCGCGAAGACGGCGGCGTTTATTTCATCCCAGCGTTTGAGAAAATCCGTCTTGTCGGCGCCGATCGGTTGGCTGACGTTGTAGTGGATATTGCCATCGCCGAGATGGCCGAACGGCAGCGGGCGCGCACCGGGTATCAGCGCGATGACCGCCGCGTGCGCGTCCTTGAGGAAGGCCGGCACTGTTGCGACTGGCACCGATACGTCGTGCTTGATCGAGCCTCCGGCATGACGTTGCGCCTCGCCGAACATCTCGCGAATGCGCCAGAATGCCTTTGTCTGTTCAAGACTTTCGGCGATGGCGGCGTCGATGACAAAACCACGCTCGGAGCCCTGCGCCAGCACGTCTTCCATGACATCGCGCAAGCCGTTTTTGTTCTGCGAGGAGAGTTCCAGGAGTACGTACCAGAGATGCGAGGTCGCCAGCGGATCGCGGCAGCCGTCGGCGTGCTGCAGCACGATCTCCATCCCCGCGCGCGGCATTAGCTCGTAGCTGGTGACGCCGGCGCCCGCGTTGTCCGCAGCGATCGTCAACAGCGCGAGTGCCGCTTCGGGTGAAGGCACGCCGACAAAAGCGGTCTCCACCGAACGCGGCCGCGGCACGAGGCGCAGCACCGCTGCCGTGATCACGCCCAGCGTGCCTTCGGCGCCGATGAAAAGGTTCTTCAAATCGTAGCCGGTATTGTCCTTCTTCAGCTTGTTGAGGTCGCGAAGAATGCGTCCGTCGGCGAGCACCACCTCGATGCCGAGCACGTGGGAGCGGGCGATGCCATAGGCGAGCGCCGCAGTGCCGCCGGCATTGGTGGAGAGATTGCCGCCGATCGTGCAGGTACCTTCCGACGGCAGCAATTGTGGATAGAGCCGATCGACCGCTGCGGCGGCCTCGCGCGTTCGCTGCAAGGTGACGCCCGCCTCGCAGGTAATCGTGTTCGAGGTCGGGTCGACCTCGCGGACCCGGTCAAGGCGCGTCAGCGACAGCACGATCTCGTTGTTGAGCGGCGTCTGGCCGCCGACCAGGCCGGTATTGCCGCCTTGCGGCACGATCGGGGTTTCAGTTTCGTTCGCGAGTCTTAGTATCTCCGCGACTTGCACGACCGAGGCGGGCCGCAGCACCATCGGCGTATGTCCGTGGAACATGTCGCGCATCTCGACGAGATACGGCGCCTGATCCCGTGGATCGGTGATGGCGTATTTGTCGCCAACAATGGCCGCGAAGCGCGCGAGAGGCGGCGAAGCGTCGGCTGGTAGTGACTTGTCGAGCATGATGGCTGTCCGTATCGGCCTCTCTTCTAGATAGGCCAGTTTCTGCGCGAGTGCATTACCTACCGTTCGGCCGCGGCGCGCACCAAGCGATCGTTGATGGCTTCGCCGAGTCCATCGCCGGGGATCGGCATGACCGCGATGGCGCTCGCGCCGGCGGCATCGAGCGCGCGCAAATGCGAGAACAAATTTACTGCGGCCTCGATCAGATCGCCGCGCGTGGAGAGGTTGAGGACCTTCTTGGCGCGTTGGGCCGCTTCGGTACCTACCGGTCCGAAGGCGAGCAACGCTTCGTCGGGCTCGACGCCGCTGACATTGAGGCGAAGCCGGGTACGCGGCGCATAGTGCGAGGCGAGCATTCCGGGCGCGAGCGGCGCGGCTTCGCCGCCGGCCATCCCGGTGGCAGCGTCGCCAAGCTTTCGGTCCAGCGCGCGCTCGATCGCCGCGCGGGGCAGACCGCCCGGGCGCAGCAGCACCGGGTCGCCGAGGCAGGCGATGATCGTTGACTCCACGCCGACCGGTGTCGCGCCGCCGTCGACGATGAGATCGATACGGCCGCCCAGATCGGCCCGTACGTGCTGGGCCGTGGTCGGCGAAACGTGGCCTGAGAAATTAGCCGAGGGCGCGACCACGGGCTTGCCGAAGGCCTTGAGGATATCGCGCGCTACGTCGTGATCGGGAACACGAACTGCGATCGTGTCTAGACCGGCGGTCGCGAGTTCGGCAACCGGACAGCCGGCGGATTTGGGCAGAACGAGCGTGAGCGGTCCCGGCCAGAACGCTACGGCAAGTCGCGCCGCGTCGGCATCAAAGCGCGCCAGCGCCTGCGCCGCCTGCCGATCGACGACGTGGGCGATGAGCGGATTGAATGCCGGCCTGCCCTTGGCTTCGTAGAGGCGCGCGACGGCCCGTCCGTCGGTCGCGTCGGCGCCGAGCCCGTAGACCGTCTCGGTCGGAAACGCGACGAGACCACCGCCGGCAAGAACGCCCGCCGCGTCCGCGACCGAAGCGGCGTTGGCGCGCGAGAGGCGTGTCGCCAGCAGGACTGTCATCGGTCACCTTATGTGCCTAGATAGCGATAATAGCCGCCGCTTGCAGGCCGGGAACGCGGATTGTATAAGCGCCGCCTTATGTCGGAGTGTAGCGCAGTCTGGTAGCGCACCACGTTCGGGACGTGGGGGTCGCAGGTTCAAATCCTGCCACTCCGACCATCAAACCTCCCGCCT
>Ga0302324_100020221_pt1 | contig 13037 bp, 14 predicted proteins | sample Palsa_T0_1_FD_201949 | JGI IMG/M metagenome (GOLD analysis project Ga0302324, IMG submission 201949) | Peat permafrost microbial communities from Stordalen Mire near Abisko, Sweden - Palsa_T0_1 | ecosystem: Environmental > Terrestrial > Soil > Palsa > Peat permafrost | place: Sweden: Abisko...
TGCGGATAAGAAGATGATGGCCAAGATCCAACCGAAACCCATGGAGCGGGTCGCGAAGGGTCTCGAACCCGAGTTCGCAGCGCCCGTGTTGAACGCGATCAGCACTTCCACCACGCGAATGAAGCCGAACACGATCAGAAGAAGCGGCCACCACTCCCCTAGAAGACTCCAAACGGAGATTCCCGGGAACATGTTGTTCAACAAAAACAGGCCGCCTACGCCGATCAGGAGAACGGGGCCGGCGAAAGAACGGTTCCTCATTGCCGGATATCTCCAGTAGGCCGGTTCTCGGCGCTTGGAAAGTGTTCAGGCGGAAATCCCGCGGGCGGAGGTAGCCCCGGTCCGTAAATTGCTCGTGAGCGCCGCGTGCCGCCGGCTAACGCCAGCACTCCTATCACGATCAGAAGAATCGGCCACGTCTGCCCAAACTGAAATGCCGTCATGTTATCCAGCAGGAACAGGACCCCGATGGTGATCATGATCACCGGACCGCGCAGCGCATGTACCAGTTGTTGATCATTGGCGTTCATCGGTCAGCTCCTGAACTGCAGGGTGAACCGCCGTTGTGGTCGTGCGGTGTTCCCGTGCGTACAACATATAAACTCCCAGAAGAATTAATCCGGCGGGCCAGTAGCGCACGATGCGCTCCATCGAAATCAGACCCGTGGTATTCAACAGAAGCAGAATTCCCACCCCGATCAGCACAATCGCCCCCACCGGCATCCCCGCGTGAGCGGCGCGCAGGCTGACGATGCTCGAAAACTCGTCAACCGGCAGGCCACTGCGCTTTTTGCGCGCCGTGTGATAAGCCTCCAGAACCATATAAAACCACCAGACCGCGATCAGTATGCCAATCAGCGGTTCCGCCGGACCCGGGTCGTTGCTCGCAATCGTGATCAGCAGACCGAACACCACCGCGTGGATTAACCCCTTCGCATATTGCCCGTTATAAATGGCGCCCACTCCCGGGATGGTTCCCAACGCTACCGCCAGCGCCGGGGAAGGCCCTGACGCCGCTGCTGTATAAGGCGAGGCCACATAGGGCGATGCGGGAGGAACATAGTTCGAATGCGGGAGCGGCGGCGGGGGAGGCGCTCCGAAGCTGGAAGCGCTCTGCGCGGCCGGAGCGTGCTCCGAGCAGTAAACCGCCCCGTATTCTTCCACGCGGCACAATTCGCAGAGCGGCTTGCCGCAGCTTCGGCAATAGGCTACCGCTGCTTTCTCAGCGTGATTTGCGCACATGTTCATTTTGCTGCCTCCCTATTTCTTTGATTTACTGGATTTGACGCCGCCGTCTTCCCATTTCCTGCAGCCTTGGCCGGGGCTTCGCGCGCTTTGATCGCGTCCCGTGCCGTTGCATCGTTGGTGGCGGAATCCAGTTCTTCCTGTTGCCGCCAGTCATGTACCCGTGTACGAATCTCGTAAACCAGCCGGATATTCTCGTAGGCCTTCACGCCCCGGTCCCAGGTCCGGTGCACCCTGTCGTCGAAAGCCGACCATATCTTCACCGGATCGATGTCGGACTGCGTGAGAGCCCGGTTGGGAACCCCGGCGCACCGCGACATCATGGCCAGAGACAGGACCGTCATCATGGCTCCCATAACGAACCGCGGCTGCCGCATCGGCTCGAAGAACCGGCCCAGCCACCCGCGCAGCCCCGATTCCTTCGCCGGAATCTGGAACAGAATCCGGTTGACCAGAACGGGCGGCGGCGCCACCTCTTCCGCTTTACCCAACACGCCCAAAGCATCCTGAACGTCCACTAGGTACGCATGGCACATTTGGCAATTAGCCAGGTGGTCTTCAATCTGCTCGCGCAGATCTTGCGCCAGCGTGCCGTCGATGTAATCGCACAGCGCCGCTTCGCAAGCCTGACAATCGCGAATGTGGATGCTTTCCATGTATTTTCCCTACAGCGAGTCTTTTTTTTCTACAGCGCGTCTTTATGCTTCCGCAACAACCGCGCAAGTTCCGCCCGGCCCCGGTTCAGCCTGGACTTCACCGTACCTTCCGGAATTCCCAGCACCTGCGCGATCTCCCGGTACTCCATTTCCTGCAAGTCCCGGAGGATCACCGTTTCTTTCAATTCTGGGGACAGCTTATTCAGCGCCGCCTGCAAAAGCTCTCCCTTCTCGCGGCCGATCACCAGCGCGTCCGGCCTTGATTGCCCAGGGCTGAGCGGGCTCGATACCGCCTCCACCCGCGGAAGTTGATCTTCAATCGAATCCGTTGCCCGGTCCTGCCGCCGCCGCCGATAATGGTCGATCAGCAGATTGCGCGTCACCTTGGCTGTCCACGTGGAAAACGATCCCTCTTCCACCCGGAACGACTTCACGGTACGGAAAATGCGCAGAAACACGTCCTGCGTCAGGTCTTGCGCCTCCGAGTCGCTTCCCGTAAAGCGATAACAAATCCCATACACACGCCGGGTGTGCAGGCGGACGAGGTCCTCCCAGGCGGCGACATCCCCGCCCATGCAGCGCTCGACAAGAAGACTATCTGGATCCAAAGCTCTGGTTTTCCCCGAGGTCCTCCACGACCCCGGCATTCGGTCCGGCATCTCACCGGTCCGGGACGACGCCGGGAATCGGAACCCGGGTGTAATCACTGCCGTCGCCATCGCTTCGTTGCGCTCCTTCCGCTACCGATCGCCTTCAGTGAATGTAACGAAGCTTTCCCATCATAAGTTCAAATTTTCCGCGGCGATAGTGCCGCTCGTTCGGAGCGGAAGTCGAGTATTTTCATAACGCTGCACCACTTTGTCATTCAAACCGTCATCTTATTGATACCATTAGCATTAGTGACTTGTCCTTTTTGCGCTCACACGGAAGACAAGGTGATTGATTCGCGCGAAAGCAAAGAAGGGGCTTCGATCCGCCGCCGCCGTCAGTGCTTGTCCTGCGAAAAACGTTTTACGACCTATGAGCGCATCGACGAAGTTCCCTATATGGTCATCAAGAAAGACGGCCGCCGGGAAAAGTTCGATCGTCAGAAAGTCTTGAACGGTCTCCTAAAGGCCGCCGAAAAACGGCCGATCAGCATGGGTAAGCTCTCCGATCTGGTCAATCAGGTCGAGGGCCGCGTCACCGATTCGCCGGACCGCGAAATTTCAACCACCGAGATTGGAGAATATCTGATGGAGGCATTACGCAATGAGGACAAAATCGCATACGTCCGTTTTGCCTCCGTGTACCGGGACTTTCAGGACGAACAAGCGTTTTTTAACGAACTGAAGGCTCTGATGCGGCAAAAAGTAAGCTAAACTGGCTTAAGCGCCTGAGTTTGGCCGACTTTGGAGCTCCAGATACACCGCACTTCTGAAACCTTAGCTTTTTCTATACATCCAACACATTGAGGTACCTTCTTCGGGGTTTTGTGGTAATATCTCTCAGCCCCCGCGAAGATTGGAGAAATTTTCGCCTTGGCGCGATTCCCGACCTTGTTTTCTTTTAACCACTCGCAGCGGATCGTTTACGTTCCTAATCTGCCCGCGCGCGTTTCTCTCTTGGGGGTGATACTGAATGGATCATTTTGATGACCAGTTTCTAGCCGAAAGCCCGTTGGGCATCAATTTCGACGAGGAAGCAACGAAATTCTTCGATACCGATGCCGCCGAACCGGACTTTCTTCATCCTCAGCAGCCGCAGGAAGAGTCCATCTATACGGACGACCCGGTGCGCGTCTACCTCCGCGAAATGGGAGCCGTTCCACTCCTCACGCGCGAAGGCGAAGTTAACCTCGCCCGCCGTATGGAGCGCGGCAAACTGCGCATGCAGAAGGCCATCAGCCGTTCCGCCGTCGTGCAACTCGCCATTCTGGAACTCGTGGAAGACCTCAAGAAAGGCGTCGAGGATCTCGACAACGTCGTCGATCTCGGGGAAATGGAAGAGGGTACCACCGCCGACACCCGGCGTCGCGACGAAGTCCGCGCGTTGTTCGACACCATCCAGAGCGCTCACAAGAAAGCCCTGCAGCTCGCGGAAAAGGTCGAAGCCGTTCCGCTTAGCAACAAGAAGCCCCGTAAGCGCATTCAGGGTAAGCTCAACCGCGCCTTGGTGGAGACTTCGCTCGCCATGCGCCGAATCCCTTTCCTGCTCCGCAAGTGGAAAGAGTTTGCGCGTGAAATCGAAATTGCCGTAGAAGACCTGGCGCACCTCGATCGCGAAATCAAGAAAGTGGAAGCTCGCGGTGGAGTCACCCTGCAAACGCGCGTCCGCGAATTGAAGCGTGAAGTACGCAAGCGCGAAATCACCGCCGGCGCTTCCCTGAACGACCTGAAGCATACGGTTACCGTCATCCGCCACGGCGAACAGGAAGCCGAGCGCGCCAAGAAAGATCTGGTGGAAGCCAACCTCCGCCTGGTCGTTTCCGTCGCCAAGAAATACGTCAACCGCGGCCTCCATCTCCTCGACCTCATTCAAGAGGGGAATATCGGCCTCATGCGCGCCGCCGACAAATTCGAATACCGCCGCGGTTACAAATTCTCTACCTACGCGACCTGGTGGATCCGCCAGGCCATCACCCGCGCCATCGCGGACCAGTCCCGCACCATCCGCATCCCGGTGCACATGAACGAAAGTATGAACAAGTTCCTGCGCGCGTCGCGCGAGCTTGAAAAGGAACTTGGACGCACCCCGACCAACGATGAAATCGGGCGGCGCATGGATATCCCTGTCGAGAAGGTTCAGAAGCTGAAGACCATCTCACGCGATCCTGTCTCTCTGGAGACCCCCGTCGGCCGCGATGGAGAATCCGCCCTGGGCGACCTCATCGAAGATCGCTGGGTCGGCTCTCCCGTAGACGCCGTCATCGAATCGAACGTTCGCGACGAAACGGCCGGCATCTTGAAAACCCTCTCCCCGAAAGAGGAAAAGGTGATTCGGCTTCGTTTCGGAATCGGCTGTGAGCGCGAGCACACCCTCGAGGAAATCGGCCAGGAGTTCGATGTTACGCGCGAGCGCATTCGCCAGATCGAAGCCAAAGCCCTGCGGCAACTGAGGGCTCCGGAACGCGCCCGCCGTCTTCGCGCCCTAATGGCCGCCCGCTAGATTGAAGCGCATCGCCTGCGTCGTTGCCGCTGTCTTCTACATCGGCGCGGGCACGCTGCATTTCCTCAAACCCGGACTGTATCTGCAGATCATGCCGCCGTACATACCCTGGCATCGAGCCACGGTAATCATGAGCGGCATTCTCGAAATCCTGGGCGGTGTCGGACTGCTCGTTCCACTAACCCGAAGGGCCGCCGCTTGGGGCTTAGTCGCGCTCCTCGTCGCTGTATTCCCCGCCAATCTCTATATGGCGACGAATATACTCTCCGTCCCGCCCATCATACGCTGGGGACGCCTGCCCTTACAACTGCTTCTCATCTGGTGGCTGCTCTGGTGCACTGATTAGGAGTCGCCGGCTACGGGGTGTTCTGAGGTGAACCGATGGTGTCTTGTCTATTTGGAGGGTTGGAGCGCATGACCCTGACGGTAACCCGCTTCCATTTGAAAAAGTGGGTGGTTTGGACGAAATAGGCGTCCCAATCGTAATCGCCGCGGCAGAGCCAGAGGTCTCCAGCAGATGCCTGGCTCTGAAGCAGCCTGGGATTCTGATTTGTTTCCAGAGGCCAGAACACTCCTTGGCTTTTCTGGGTGCATTCGAGTTTTGGCGGTGCGGACTGGTTAAAGCTGAAGAGCGCCGCAGCTAACGCGAGCGTCGAGGCGCCGGTAGAGCCGAGGCATTGCTGAATTCTGCCCATGCAAGACCCCCTTCGTGACGAGCTTATGCAAGTTTTCGACCGGAGTGAATACAGCCGCTACTGTATTTCAGGGCGTTCCTTCACCACCAGTTACGCATTCTAAACATTGCCCTGCTAGACTCGAAGGTCACCTGCAGCACGCGATACACGCATGAAAACTGTCTGGCCGGCTTCGCTAGTTCTGCTTGCCGGTCTGCCCACGGCGTTCGCGGGACCCCCGTTTCAGACGGATGATCCGGAGCCCATCGACTACAAGAACTACGAGTTCTACACATTTGCTACGGTCAGCACCCTGCCGGGAGAGGTGGACACCGAGGGACCGGCGATTGAATTTAATTGGGGGGCGCTGCCGAATGTGCACCTCCACATCATCATTCCCGCGACGTCTTATTTCCCGGATCAGGGATCTCGCGCGTTCGGGATCGGCGACATTGAACTCGGGATCAAGTACCGCTTCATCCAGGAAACGAAAACGCGTCCGGAGATCGGCACGTTCGTGATGTTCGAGCTGCCTTCCGGTGATACGTCTCGAGGCTTGGGCGTGGGAAAGACCTGGTACAAACTCCCGCTTTGGGCTCAGAAGAGCTGGGGCTCGTGGACCAGTTATGGCGGAGGTGGAGAAACGCTGGTGCCCCCGCGAACCAACGGCTACCGGAGCTATCCGTTCGGCGGCTGGCTGATCCAGCGGGAGTTGGGCAAGAAGTTCAGGCTGGCCACCGAGGTTTACTATCACGGGCAGATCTTGAGCGGCACGGGCCTGGGCTACGGGCAGGCTACACTACTGGACCTGGGCGGCTACTACAAATTTCACGGGGACGAAAGCTCCCAGCTTCTGTTCTGCTACGGACATTCCGTAGGTGGCGAACCGGAGCATTACGCCTACCTCGGCCTCTATTGGACATGGGGGAAGAAGGCGGACCCGGACGTGACACCAAGCGCGACCCCAAGCGCCAAGCCCGGGTTCATGGCGGCAAGAATTTATGAACATAACGGCGAGTGACATCATACTGTTAGCGCACGCGGGATGCGGGATGTTAGGGTGTCTGGCGGCGATATGGGTATTCGTTGAAGCCATGAACGCAAGTCCGTCGAATGCCGCGCGTATCCAAAAGGCGGCTCTTGCAACGGCCGGCTTGATGATCGCAGCCTGGATACTGGGCGGATATTGGTACGTTCACTTTTATCCGGCAGAGAAGACCATGATTCTGAAAGGGCCGTGGCCGTTCGCTCACAATCTGTTCATGGAGACCAAGGAGCATCTGTTTTTCGCCACCGGGATTCTGGCCGTTCTCCTCCCAATTGCAACGCGCGAAAAGCTATATGCGAATCCCGTAGCTCGGAGGTTGGTGTTGGCGGTCTCGGTGATGATCGCAATCACCGGGTTGGTGGTGGAAGGCGCGGGCGCCGTGATCGATCATGGCGTGAAGGTGGAATTGCTGCGAGGTCCTGCATGAACCCGGCAACATCCGGTTTCACCCTGGCCGCGGCAGTGACCATATTGTTCAATACCGCGCTCGCCTGGGCCAAGGATACCTATGCGCCCCTCAACAGTTTCATGAAGGCGATGACTGGACATCACTGGACCACGCATGGCCTCGCCGACCTCGCGCTCCTCGTGGGGTTGGGTCTCATCTTGACCAAGACACGCGCCGCGGAGAAAATAGACCCGGCGCGGCTCGTTTCCATTCTCGTGGCATCCGTGGTGGCTGGCGGATTTGGACTCGGTCTCTGGTACGTGTTCTTCTAGCACCCCTTGACATCTAGGTATCCAGGCGCTACATTCAAGGCTGGATGGCCAAAGCCAAGAAAGACGCATTGCAGGGAACCCTGGACCTGCTGATTTTGAAGACGCTCTCCCGCGGCGCGATGCATGGCTACGGAATCGCGATCCATATCGGACAGGTTTCCGGCGATGCATTGCGCGTGGAGGAAGGCTCGCTCTATCCGGCTCTCCACCGGATCGAACAGGCTGGTCTGCTGAGTTCGGAATGGCGGCTTACGGAGACTGGGCGCCGCGCGAAGTTCTACAGCCTGGCGGCAGCGGGGCGACGGCAACTGGAAGTCGAAGAGCAGGAGTGGGCGCGGCTGATTAAGGGCGTGTCGAAGGTGCTGCGGTATGCGTAGGATGCTGCACGCGCTTCGCAGCGCCATTTACAAAACCAGGCTTGAGCGCGAGATGGAAGAGGAGATCGCCTTCCATCTGAATATGCGCGAGCGTGACGGACATACTCCGGAAGAGGCGAGAACGCGATTCGGAAGCGTGGTTCGGGCCACCGAACAGATGCGCGATTCGCATACTTCCAGATTCCTCGAGAGCGTGGAGCAGGATGTGCGGTACGCTTTGCGGGCGCTGCGCCGATCGCCCGTATTCACCGCCGTCGCCGTGGCCTCGCTGGCACTCGGGATCGGGGCAAACTCGGCCATCTTTACGGTGACGAACGCGGTGCTCTTGAAGTTGCTGCCGGTGGAGCGCCCGGAAGCCCTGCGGCTGCTGGCCTGGACCAGCGGTCCCAAGCGTGTGATGAGCTCCGTCAATGGGTCCTATGAACGCAAACCCGGAGGCCGCGCGGGCAGCGATTCCTTCTCGTATCCGGTTTATCTGGCGTTGAAGAAAAATCCATTCTTCGAAGACATGTTCGCTTTCAAGGCGTGGAGCGGAGTAACGACCGTGATCGGTGGCGAGAGTGAGCGCACGCGCGTGGATCTGGTTTCCGGCAACCTTTACGAAACGCTGGGCGTGCGTCCGGTGGCGGGTCGCGCAATTACGCCGGCGGATGACGTGGCAGGCACGCCGAGCCACGTCGTTGTCCTGGGCTACAACTACTGGAAAAGGCGTTTTGGAAGCGCGGCGGGGGCTCTGAACAGCACCATACGCGTGAATAATGAACCCTTCACAGTCATCGGCGTCAATCCGCCAAGCTTCGATGGCTTTCGCGCGGGCGACCCGGTAGACCTGTTCCTGCCTCTGGCGTCCATTCCGGTAATCGACCAGCATATCTCGCGTGAGGATGCGAGTTTCTGGTGGCTGGACATCATGGGGCGGCTCCAACCCGGAGTTTCCGAGGGGTCAGCGCTTGCCGGCATGAATGTGGCGCTGCAGCAAGCCGTGCGTGCCACGCTGCCTCAGCAGCGAGAGGAGGCGCCGAGAATGGAATTCAAGCCTGGCGGCAAGGCGTTGAACAGCGGCTCGTTTCACACGACCATCTATCTGTTCACCGGCCTGGTGGGATTGGTGCTGCTGATCGCGTGCGCGAACCTGGCAAGTCTGCTGCTGGCGCGAGCAACGTCCAGAACCCGCGAAATCGCCGTGCGGCTGGCGCTCGGCGCGGGACGTTGGCGCGTAGTGCGGCAAATTCTGACCGAGAGCATGGTGCTCGCGATCGCGGGCGGGGCGGCTGGAGCCATCCTCGGATATCTCGGCAAGGATGTAATCCCGAACCTGATGGGGAACGATTGGGACCGTCCTGAGGTGCAGTTTCCCTTCGATTACAAGGTGCTGGGGTTCACGCTTTTGCTCTCCGTGGTTACAGCTCTGCTGTTTGGGCTAATTCCAGCGCTGCTCGCGACGCGGCAGGACGTGGGCCCGGCGTTGAAGGCCGGGGGCCGTAGTTCGACGCGAACGGGTTCGCAGATGCGGTTGGGAAAATTGCTGGTGGTGAGCCAGATCGCGCTCTCGATCCTGCTGCTGGTGGCCGCCGGTCTCTTCTCGAGAACGCTGGTGAACCTGCGCGGGTCCGCCTTGGGATTCAATCCGGACCGCGTTCTGCTTGTTTCGGTTTCACCGCCTCAGTCGCTCTATCGCGGGGAGAAGCGGACGGAAATGTATGAGCGTGTGCTCGCGCGGCTGCGAACTGTTTCCGGAGTTCGGACCGCCACCATGAGCGCCTCCGCGCTGGTCAGCGGCGACGCGGATACTACCGGCTTCCGTCCCACCGGCCGCCAGGTTCCCGCGAATGATGAGGACCTGACTTACGTGCACGACGTAATGCCGGACTATTTCGCAACGATGGGAATTCCGATTCTTGCGGGACGCGCCATCGACGCCCGCGATTCGAGAAGCGGAGCGAAAGTGGCAGTGATCAACCAAGCTTTGGCGCGCAGGTTTTTCCCGAACCAGAAAGCGATCGGCACCACGTTCACCGACGCCGGAAAGCACGGAACGATGCTGATCGTGGGAATCTGCGGGGATTCGAAGTACGTGAGGATGCGGGAAGACGCTCCGCCCACGTTCTACCGGGCGGGTTCACAGACCGACGCGTTTTTTGACGATGCGGCCGTGTTTGCGCTTAAGACGGAAGTCGATCCGACACTCATCATCAAAGCGGCGCGGGAGGCGATCTCCATGGAGGATCGCAATCTGGCACCCTTCGCGATCCGCACGCAGGAGCAACAGATCGATCAGAACCTGGCGCCGGCGCGCACGTTTGCGATGTTGGCGTCCAGCTTTGGCGCGGTAGCGCTGCTGCTGGTGTGCATCGGAATTTACGGGATCATGGCCTACAACGTAGCGCGACGCACCGGCGAAATGGGGATCCGCATGGCCCTCGGCGCGCAGAAATCAGCGGTGCTGGGCCTGGTGCTGCGCGAAACCCTGGTGGTCGCTGCGGCAGGCGTGACGCTGGGGTTGTTCGCAGCTTTGCTGGCAGCGCGATTGACGGCCAGCCTGCTTTATAATCTGAAACCCTATGACCCGGCTTCTCTGGCGGGCGCAGCTTTGTTGATGCTGCTGTTTGCGGCGGCTTCTGGATTGATTCCAGCGCGGCGGGCAGCGTCGGTTGAGCCCGGTGCGGCCTTGCGCGAGGAGTAATCTGGTTGGGTGCGCAAATTCATTCCGCTCCTGTTCTCCACCGTATTGCTGCTAGCGGCTGCTCAGCCGACCATTGAGGACGCCCGCAAGTTCCTGGATGATGCGGAGGCCCGCGGGCTGGTGCTGGCGGTCGAAGCGAACCGTGCCGAGTGGGTGAAATCCAACTTCATTACAGACGACACCGAAGCGCTGGCCGCGCAGGCCGATGAGCGCGCCATCAATGCCGGCGTGCAGTTCGCGAAACGCGCGGCCACCTTCAACGGGGTCGCTTTGCCAGAAGATATGGCGCGCAAGATGAAGCTGCTGCGCGTGGCGCTGACCATCGCGACGCCTTCCAATCCCAAAGAGAGTGAAGAGTTGACGCAGATAGTGGCTTCGATGGAAGGGACTTATGGGAAGGGCAAGTATTGTCAAACCCCCGATAAGTGCCTGGACCTGGAGGATCTCTCCAAAATCATGGCCACCAGCCGGGATCCGAAGGAGTTGCTCGACGCGTGGCGAGGGTGGCATACGATTTCGAAACCGATCCGCGAACCCTTCGCACGCTACGTGGAATTGGCCAACAAAGGCGCGCGAGAGTTGGGATTCGCCGACACCGGAGCGATGTGGCGCGAAAAGTACGATATGCCGCCGGACGCTTTCGCGGCCGAGATGGACCGGTTATGGGAGCAGGTGCGTCCGCTCTATCTTTCGCTGCACGCGTACGTGCGCAACCGTCTGCGGGAGAAGTACGGCGCAGATGTGGTTCCGGCGAATGGTCCCATCCCCGCGCACTTACTCGGGAACATGTGGGCGCAGGACTGGGCTAACGTTTATCCCCTGGTCGCGCCGCCCCAGACAGGTGAATCGTATGACCTGACCGCGATCTTGAAGGCGCGCGGAACCGATCCCAAACAGATGGTCAAATACGGCGAGAGCTTCTTCACGTCGCTCGGCTTTGCGCCGCTGCCGCCCACCTTCTGGGAGCGGTCTCTGTTTGTGAAGCCGCGCGACCGCGACGTGGTTTGCCACGCCAGCGCCTGGGATGTAGACGCCGTGAACGATGTGCGAATCAAAATGTGTATCGACATCACGGCCGAGGATTTCCGCACGATTCACCATGAGCTGGGGCATAACTTCTACCAACGCGCTTACAACCAGCAACCGTTCCTGTTCCGGGATAGCGCCAATGACGGGTTTCATGAAGCAGTGGGCGATACGATCGCGCTATCGGTGACGCCAGGATACCTGGTGAAGATTGGATTGTTGGACAAAGCTCCGGGTACGTCGGGCGACATCGGACAGTTGATGGAGAAAGCGCTGGAGAAGATCGCGTTTCTCCCGTTCGGGCTCATGATCGATAAGTGGCGCTGGGAAGTTTTCTCCGGTCAGGTGATGCCCGCGGACTATAACAAAGCCTGGTGGGATCTCCGTTTAAAGTATCAGGGCGTGGCTCCGCCGGTTGGCAGAAGTGAGCAGGATTTTGATCCAGCGGCCAAGTATCACGTGGCTGCCAACGTGCCTTATGCGCGCTACTTCCTGGCGGACATTCTGCAGTTTCAGTTTCACCGGTCGCTATCCCAGATCGCAGGTTGTAAGGACCCGCTGTACCGATGCTCCATCTATGGGAATAAAGAAGCTGGGTCGAGGCTAAACGCGATGCTGGCGATGGGCGAGAGCCGCCCCTGGCAAGACGCTCTGGCGGCCTTGACCGGAAACAGGCAGATGGATGCTACGGCCATTCTGGATTACTTCGCGCCGCTGCAGAAATGGCTGGACGAGCAGAATCAGGGTAAGCCCGTTGGCTGGTAAGTGAACGACCTTTAGAAACGGGAGATGATTCGGCGTACATCTTTTGACAGGACGAAGAGATGCATCGGGTGTGGGGGACGTATGAAATCGAATCGTCTACGGCGGGGGCCATTCACTTGTTTTTGGGCGGAAATTCGACGCCATAACCTCGCCTTATCACCTAAAGAATAGAGCATGTCAAGACATCCTCAAATCGGTCGGACCTGAGGAACCCGAGGCGGGCACTATCCGACCGCAGGGTTTCTTCGCAATAGTATCTCGATAGGATGGAGTTCTTCCAATCGAATAAGTCGGTGTGGGCAGCGGAGAAGTGGTCCCATCCGGCCTCCGAATCCAATCGATGCATGCGTTCGTTCAGTAGCCGATGTTATGGATTTATGCCGAGAACGACCACTGGTTTCCTCCGAACATGGCGGATCGGCTTGATGGCACCCGCAGAGGGCGAAGATGGCCATCACTTCTTCTCCACATGTGGCCAAGTGGTTTCCCATCGTTAAAGATTTCCTGAAGCGGCAAGGTATTCTTCCCTTGGGTGGCGAGATCTGGCCGCCGTCGAATACCCCCGCTCCACCTGGGCTGCCCGACGTTGGAACCTCGGCGTACCATGAGTTTCTGATCCACGGGCCCTATAAGGCTTTTGCGACAAATGGGGCCGGGACGTGCTCGTTAGCGATGCAGGGTTTGCAATGACGGATG
>Ga0302324_100020223_pt1 | contig 13036 bp, 12 predicted proteins | sample Palsa_T0_1_FD_201949 | JGI IMG/M metagenome (GOLD analysis project Ga0302324, IMG submission 201949) | Peat permafrost microbial communities from Stordalen Mire near Abisko, Sweden - Palsa_T0_1 | ecosystem: Environmental > Terrestrial > Soil > Palsa > Peat permafrost | place: Sweden: Abisko...
CACGCAGAACACCAATGGCACGCCTCTCTTGAACCTCGCAGGTTTTCGCGTCTATTACGGCACCAATGTGAATGCTCTGAGCCAGAGCGAGCAGATAGCCAATCCGGGCGTGACCTCCTACGTACTTACGAATCTCACGCCGGGCGTCTGGTATATTGGACTTGCCGACTACACATCGAGTGGGGCCGAGAGCAGCCTTTCGAATATCGCGAGCACGACCGTCCAGTAGCGCGCCGCTGCCGCGAGTGAAGAGCCCAACTCGCCGCTAGACCTGACGAGCTGAACTCGGCAATCAGTTCTGCGAGGATTCGCTATGACCGCTAAAGGCTCGCGCGCTCTGCCGCGCTGGAGTGTCGCCATCCCGGTCGTCGCAATCGCAGCGCTTGCCGGCGCGTGGGGCCGCGCCCCCGCGGCGTGGCTCGTACTCGCTATTGCAGCAGCGTTGATTGCAGCCGTCGTCGCGGCGGTGCATCACGCCGAGGTTGTCGCGCAGCGCGTCGGGGAACCTTTTGGCTCGTTGGTACTCGCCATTGCGGTTACCGTAATCGAAGTGGCTCTCGTGGTCTCAATGATGCTCTCGGGGGGGACATCTGCAGCGACGCTCGCGCGCGATACGGTATTTGCTGCCGTAATGATCGTTTGCACCGGCGTCGTCGGCCTGTGTCTGCTGGTCGGCGGCCTGCGGCATCATGTGATCGCGTTCCGCGTTGAGGGCACAAGTCCGGCACTCGCGACGCTCGCCGCATTGGTGACATTGACGCTGGTATTGCCGACTTTTACGACATCGACTCCCGGACCCACGTTCTCCACCTCGCAGCTGGTGTTTGCCGGCGTCGTCTCCCTGACCTTATACGGGGTCTTCGTCTTCGTGCAGTCGGTCCGCCACCGGGACTATTTTCTACCCGCCGATGTCGGCAATGAAACAACGCACGCGGCGCCGGTACCGACTCGCATCGCGCTGATCTGCCTGGGTCTCCTGCTAATCAGCCTTATCGGCGTGGTTGGGCTCGCCAAATCATTGGCGCCTAGCATCGAGGCGGCAGCGCAGTCGGCGAACGCTCCGGCAGGAGTGGTGGGCGTCGCGATTGCGCTGCTCGTTCTTCTCCCGGAGAGCTGGGCGGCCCTGCGTGCCGCTGCCGCAAACCGCGTCCAGACGAGTCTCAACCTCGCGCTCGGCTCGGCGCTCGCGAGCATCGGACTGACGATTCCGGCGGTTGCCGCGGTCTCCGTGTTTCTGGGACTACCCCTTGCGCTCGGACTGCCCGCCAAGGAGATCGTCCTGCTCGCGCTGACTGCCATCGTCGGCACGCTGACGCTTGGGGCGGGCCGGGCGACGGTGTTGCAGGGTGCCGTGCATTTGGCGCTCTTTGCCGTCTTCCTCTTTCTTGCGGTCGTGCCGTAACCCAAGAGTCGCTCGTTCGGAATTACCTGATGTTGCGCGCCGTTAAGAACTCCGGGGCGAGCGCATACCCTCCTGCCTGCGCCTCAAAGGGCTCGAGCACTTCGCGCAACCGGATCGACGCAGCCGCCTGTTCCGATATCGGTGAAAAGGCACCCTCGGGTTCGCAGTACAAATCCAAATCTCCCTGCGGTGCGCCACAGAAAGAGCAGTGATTCATCCAGTATCTAGGCTCCCCCGGCTCGCCATCATCGAGCCGATAATGCTGCGAAAGCTCATGCACCCGATTCTGCACCGCCTGCGGAAGATACTCGATAAAGAACAACAGCGCGCCCGCCTCGGCAGCTTCCCAAACCTCTGGCGCCGCCGACTCTTCAGCCTCGCGCATCTCACGTGTCTCATGATCGGGAGGCAGTACTAGGCCGACGACCGGCGTTAGCTGAGCGCAGCTTGCACAGCGCTGCACCCCGCGCGCGATGCTGTACGTCTGCGATCGATTGTTGACGTCATCTTGCACGGGCATACTCATCGGCACGCGTGAGTCGGATGAGAATATTGCGGAGCTTAACAGCCCGTCACTATAACGCGAGATCATCATCTCGTTCCTTGCGGCCCGCATCACAATCCTTTTTCAAATCGCGCGCCTGCGGGCGCGCGTCATCCGGCGCTGCGGCCGCAACGCGCTGTAGCAGCAGCCAGCTTTCCCGGGCGATCCGCCGGACGTCTTCAAGTTTACCTGCGCCGCCGCCCATGCCCGCTGCACGCGCAAGCGCGCGCTGCGCACGCGCATCTACTCGTGCGCGATACGCCGCGCGAATCTTCTCGGCGATGTCACTCTTTTGCCCGAGCCTCTCGGAATGCCACGCCCCTACGGGCATACGGGGCCCAGGCTCGCGATCGATGCCCTGCGCCTTAAGACTGCGATGATCAACACGAACTTCCAGGTTGGCATCCTTGAGCGCGTCATTCGTCATTCGTGCCCACCGTTCGCGCACTGCATAAAGCTCCTTCAGCGTGGAACCGAGTCCACGCTCTTGTCGCCTCTGGAAACCTATATCCAAATTGGATTTAGCGCCCAGGCCCGTCGGCGAGACCTCACGTGTGGTCGTGAGCACGTGGGCGTGAAAATTGCGCGGGTCGTTATGCGGTCGTGGTGCGTGGATTGCAAAATCGACCGCAAAGCCGTGACGATCAGCCAGATCCTGTGAGAATCTCTGCACCAAATCCAGCCGTTGCACGTGCGTGAGCTCGTGGGGCAGCGCGACGAGATATTCCCGGGCGACCATGGCGTTCTTACGCGTTTCGGCGAGCTCGGCCGCGTTCCACAGCATAGCCCGATCCTGCGCCCAGCCCATGTCGGCGGCAGACAGTTTTGCGGGCAGTAAGATTGCCTTGTGCATCACATCGGTGCGGCGCGAATGATCGAAAACCTGACCGCTGCGCTCATCGCGGATGCGCTCACCGGAGCGATAGGCAGCGGCGGACGTCGCGCGGCCGCCCGTGCTGCGGCTGAAGGATTTGACGTTCAGGTAATAGATGGCCACGGCGTTGACTGCGCCTTTAAACCGCGGTACTACCGCGCGATCATGACCTGCGTCCAGGTTCGCGCCGAGGCGGTCTTCAGATAACCGATGAGATCGGGCAGCTGCTCGAGCTCGGAGGGCATTAGCGCCACTTCGGTGACGTGGTGGTCGCTCACCTGCGTGGATCGCCGCGAGCCGCGCCCCGACAGGAATCCGTCGCGATCGTGGCCGCGGGTGATCTGGCGCCGCACGATCTCGCGTTCACCGATGAGACGCGAGGCAAACTGCGACGTACCTCCGCCCTCGCTCCCAGAGCAACGCAGGATGAGCGTGTTGCCACAATTTTCGACGAGAGTCTGCGCCTCGCCGGCGCCGTACGTATTGGAGACTTGCGCAATCGACTGAAAGCCGAGCACGCAGCGGCCACCGAATTTACGCAGCCGCGCGAGCGCGTCCTTGAGGCCGTCGATTGGCCCCAATGCGTCGAGCTCGTCGACCACGAACCACAGATGCTGGTCGCCCTCCGGCTGGCTCATGGCCTCAAAAATGGCGAGCCTCGTCCAGGTGGCAATCATCGACCGCAGGGCTGCGAGCTGTCTGGCCTGATACGGTATGAAAAGTACGCCGCGGCCTGTGTTAACCCAGTCGCGCACTGAAAACGCCGCCGCGCGCTGCGCCTGAATGTACTCAAGGGCCGCAACGGCAGAGGCCGTGACTGATCGGATCGAGCCGAACATGCGCGCGTTTTCGGGCTCAAGAAACGGCTGCGCGGGTGTGCCGGCGACAACCGGGCGCAGCTCGTCACTGCCGGCAATGGCGATCAGGCGCCACAGTTCAGCCGAGTCGTTTCGGGTCATCTGGCTGCAGCGCCGTGTAATCGCGCTCAGAAAAGTGCGTGCGTAACCGCGCCACTCACGTGCCGATGAATCTTCGGTCAAAGGGATCAGCCCGCTTACGAGCTGTTCGACATCATAGGGATGGCGAATCTCTGCAAACGGATCCCATTTCACCGAATGGGGCTCGAAGGGATTGAGAATGACGTCGCCGCGGTAGCGCTCGTAGAACCGCGCCAGATAACCGCCATCCGGATCGGTGACGATGGCCCGGTCGCCGCGCACGAGCGCGCCGCCGAGAAGCTCGCGAATCGCGGTGGATTTTCCGGTGCCGGTCGTGCCGATGAGCTTGAAATGCTTGGTCTCGTCCAAGGCGTCGACCACCACCCCTGCGATAGTCAAGGGCCTTGCACCGCAGTGCCCCGACGAGCGCGGTGTCCTGCGCTGCGCGCGCTTGTGCGGCACAAGCTGGGTTCCGCGCCTGTGTGTCTCCGCCGCTGACGCACGCGAAGCGAGCAAACGGCCGCCAATGATGCTCACGAGGCCGAAGATTAGCAGGAGCGCCGGAGTTGCCATGCGATCAATACCCCGCGACGATAAGATAGTCCGCCTGTTGACCGAATGCCGGCGACTTGCGGTCCACGCGCACGCAGTATCGAGCCGGAATGCCGCAGCGCCGCAGATCGATGCGTCCACCGCTCTGTTCCAAGCGCGTGACCGCCAGAGCGAGTTCATCGCGCCGTGCCGTGAGTGCCGCGATTTCAGAGTGTGACGGCAGTAGGTAGCGGGCGGCAGCGACGATGATCGCTATCGTCACGGCGCTGCACAGGGTGACGATACCCGTGCTCCACAGGGCCACGCGCATGTTTGCCGCGTGCGCCAGGGAGCGCAAAGAGCGCGCGGCGCCCTTGCTTTCGCTGGCGAGTAGCTGCAGCTCCTCGACCAATGTACGGCGGATCTCCTCGCGCACCACGGCGTCCAGGTCCTGGGTATGCGTCCGCAGTCTTTCCAGGGCGGCGTCCGCGAGACCTTGATGCGTCTGTGCCGCCTCCATAAGTAGACCGCACTTCATCGTTTCATCTTGCACGTGGCTCTCCCCGGTCGATCAGTCGCACGCTGCGTCGCGGCCGCAGGAAGCCGCACCTCGCGTCGGTACGCTCAGCGACGCTGCGGTGGAGCTACGTGCAGCGCGCTCCTCGGCGCGCCACTGCATCCAGCTGCGCTTTGCCTCGGTATGCACGTCCGCAGCGCCTGCGGTGCCGGCGTGAGCGGTGCTGTGCTGCAACGCGACTCGCAGCCATTCCGGCCGCGAGGCGACCTTGAGCACGCCAGTCAAGTCCGGAAGCTGTTCGATCTCGGACGGGAGCAAAGCGAGCTCGGTACTGAAATGTTCGCTGTGGGATCTCGTCGGTAACCACTCCGACGGTCGCCGGGTCCTCGATTCCGTCGTCCGCAGCACCTCGCGCTCGCCGACGAGGCGGGAGGCGAACCGAGAAGTACCACCGCCCTCACTTGCGGAACAGCGCAGGATGAGGGTGTTGCCGCAGTTCTCAACGAGCGTATGAGCATCCCCCTGACCGTAGGTGCTCGAAACTTGCGCGATCGACTGGAAACCGAGGATGCAACGCCCGCCGAACTTGCGCAGGCGCGCGAGCGCATCCTTCAAGCCATCAATCTGACCCAGCGCATCGAGCTCATCGACCACGAACCACAGTCGCTGGTCGCCTTCACTCCTGTTCATCGCTTCAAATACGGCGAGCCGCATCCACGCAGAGATCGGCGAGCGCAGTGCCGCAATCTGGCCGGCCGCATAGGGGATGAATAGCACGCCGCCCGAAGCGGCACCTGCCTGCCCGGCATTTCCCTCGCGAACCCATTCGCGCACCGAGAATGACTTCGCTTTTGAGTCTTGTGCTGCAATGTATTCAAGCGCGCCTACCGCAGAGCTCGCCACGGACCGGATGGAGTCGAACATGCGCCCGTTGTGCTCCTCCAGGAATGGCTGCGCGGGCGTGCCCGCCACCAGCGTGCGCAGCTCGCTGGTCGTCGCTACCACCATCAGCCGATACAGTGCGCCGACGTCCGTAACCCCCGCGGAATGAGCTTGGCGCGTCACCGCACAGAAGAACGTGCGCGCGTAGCCACGCCAGGCGCGATCGGGACTTCCATCATCCGGTATGAGCGCGCGCGCCAACTGCTCAACGTCATAGGGACTGGTAATCTCGCGAAACAGATCCCATTTCACCGAACGCTTCTCGAATGGATTTAGAATCACATCGCCGCGGCGCGGATTGTAGAATCTCGCCAGATAGCCGCCGTCCGGATCGGCAATGACCGCGCGATCGCCTCGCTTGAGGGCTCCTCCCAGGACTTCATGAATGGCCGTGCTCTTGCCGGTACCCGTGGTACCGATGAATTTGAAGTGCTTGGTTTCGTCTTGCACGGCAAGCTCGACTCCGGCGAGCGTCAAGGCACCTTCCGAGCCTCGCGCGGAACGTCGTGTTGTCCCGGTCGTCTTTGGGTGCAGGACAAGTGCGCCGCGCTGGTGCGTCGGCGCCGCTGCGCGCCCGCGAGCGAGGTGCGTGCCACTGAAATAGCCTATTCCAGCTGCGACCGCGCTAGTACACGCCAGGTGCAGCACGCCGTCGCTTCCGATCCCGAGCACGTGAGTAAGCGGATTCACCAGAGCTACGCCCGCCGCGGCGGCCGTGGTTACCGGAAGTGCAATGAGGGGTGACAGCAGGAGCTTCGCAAATGGCGCACGAGCGCGGATCAGGCCTGCGACCATTGGCACGCCAACCGTCGCGTAGGCTGTCGCTAGACCCCACCAACCCTGAGTCAGCACGCCGCCGCCCGCCCGCAACATCGCGACTCCAGCCCTGTTTTGTTGGCGCTCATGCCAATCCGGCTGCGGACAGGCTCTGCCGTTTACGCGCTGGTTCATACCAGATTTCTTTGATGTAGCGCTCGTGCCGCTCGACGCCGAACTGGATTACGACGTCGACCAGCAGATACAGCAGACTCTTGATGTCCTGCCGGGCGAGTTCACGGCCGCCCGGGCTCTGCTTCACGAGCAGCACCAGCTGCTCAAAGGCGAGTTCCGCGCTCGTGGCATGAACGCTCGTGATAGACCCGGGATGGCCGCTGTTGACATTACGCAGATAATCAAAAGCCTCCTCGGAGCGCAGCTCCGCCAGCAATATCCTATCGGGCTTCATGCGCAGGCAGCACTCGAGCAACTGTTTGGGAGATGCGCGCGCCAAACCTTGGTCGTCCTTCGAGTAAAAGAGCCGCACATGATTCGGATGCCGATCGAGCACCAGCTCCTTGGCGTCTTCAATCGTGATGAGGCGCTCGTCAGGGGGAATCTCGCGGATCAGCGCCTTCGTCCAGGTTGTCTTTCCCGAGCCGGTTGGCCCGGAAACTAGGATGTTCTTGCGACATTGCACCGCGAGGCGCATGAAGGCGGTGTAGTCGTGCTTTTCCAGCAGGCGCATGAGCTCCTTCTCGGTCTGATCGAGGGCATCGTCGGAGCGCCGCGTCGTGCGGAAAATCCCGCGGAGCGCCAAATCCTCGATCGACCAGACCTCTTCGGCGGGTCGACGGATCGTGATGGCGACCGTGTCAGCCGTAGTCGCGGGCGGCAGCACGATTTGCACGCGCTCGCCGCTTGGCAGGGACGCAGACAGTAACGGGGAGGTCTCATCGATTCGCTGTCGCGTCGAATTCGCGACCAGCTTCGCCAGTCGTCGACACCAATCGAAGTCGGCGAACAGCAGCGGCTCGCAGCGCCAGCCGCAGTGCGTCTCGACAAATGCCTCGCCGGGGCGGTTGATACACACTTCGGTGACGTTCGGATTGGCAAGCAGTGGCCGCAGGGCACGCAGCGTGAGATCAAGCGCAGACGCGTCGACGGGCACGACGGCGCTAATGGGTGCGGAGCTCATATACGGAACGGAAGTCGAGGTCACGGGCAACGAGCACCTCAATGCGATCACCCTGGTTCTTGATGACGGTGGGGGGAATGTTGACCGTGCTTTTCAACACCTCGGTCATGACATCTACCGCAGGGGACGGTCCATAGATCACGGTTCCACCGCCGCCCGATTTCAGGGCCGACTCGAGTGCCACGTCGATCACAGAGATTAGAATCGCTGCGCCAAATCGATCCCAAAAGTGCCGATTGACCGCACCCGGCAATCCAGACCGGCCGAGCGTGTCTGTTCCCGGGGAGGCGAGCGGAACCACGACGCCTGTGGGCGTTCGCGCCTCCGTCCAGAGCACGAAAACCCGCGAGGAGCCCTGCTGCACTTCGGTCTGGGTTTCGCCGACGAGCTTAGTGCCGCGCTCCAGCAAGACGACCTTTCCGTCGGCGCTGAACGTGTCGGTCGCCGTAACGCAGGTGGTGATACCAGGCAACGTCGTGTCGATTGCCGTCTCGAGTGTGCAGTCGATGAACGCGCCTTTCGATAACAGGAAGCGCTGCGTGGGCAGCACGTGCGCCTGTGCCGCGAGAGTTACGAGCGGCGTGAGAAGTCCCGGCAATCCCTCCGGACGGGAGGCGGTGGCGGCGGGTGCGGCCGCGGTGGGCAGAACCGCCACGCCCGCATCGCCCGCCGCCTCGGGCGCGGTGCGGCCAGCGCCTTGCTCTGCGGCAGCCGAGGAGATCTCCAGCTGCCTCGAAAATGCCGGGCCCGAGAGTCGCCGCTCAAAGGCGAGCTGCGCCGCTGTCTTCGGCGAGGTCGCGGCGCCCGCCGGGGATGTAGCATACGCGGGCGCATAGCCGGACGGCGCATGCGAGTCGGTGATTGCCTGGTCCACGACCGGCTGCCGCAACGGCTCCCCAGGCCCGATGCCCGGCTGTCGATCCTCGCCGAGCGGCCTTTGCAGAGTCGTCATTCGCGGCGGGTCGATCCGCCCCAGTGAGGGCAATGGAGCGTCGCCTTGGGCGCGACTCTTGGATGCGGCCTGAGCGCTTTGCTGGATCTGCGTCTGGCGAGTAATCGCACGCGAGTAGTACCAAGCAAGCATCCCCAGCCCGAGAGCCGACATAAGCCCGACGGCGATGATGCTGCTGGCGCGCGACTGCAGCGAGCCTGCGCCGCTCACGGAGGGCAGACCGCGCTCGCCCTCAACGTCGGCGAAACTCACGGCATGGCTCCTTTGCGCTCCCGCTGCACATTTGGCGCCACTGTGCCTGATTCGAGTCGCTCCCCCGATCCTGCGTAGCCTTTGTTGACGATGCAGCCCGTAAGTGCCCCGCGCCGCAAGATCAATCGCTGCGCCACGCGATGTATGATGATCTCGCCGTCCTCAGTGCTGAAATTGAGGAGGGACTCGGCCCCGTCCTCGTTGCGAACGAAGATCGCCGGCAGTTCCGCCTTTGCGCCGAAGCGTAAGCGTGTGTGCACACCATCGTCGGAAGCTGCGACCGGGCGTAGTGACTCATGACCGCAGTACCAGTAGTCAACGTTGCGCGCCCGGCCCGCGGATCCGCGCTCGAGCTCCTCCTCAACCCGCGCAGCGGCCGCACTCGCGTTGCTCGATGGATTTGCCAGCGGATATTGGAAGCGCAGCGCGAAGATCGCAGCGCCCTCGCCTGCAGCATCAGCGCGCCGCACCTGGGCGGTATAGTCAAAATGGTAGTGGCGCCGTGTGGTGAGTACCGTCAGATTCGTGCCAACCGCCGCGGCTTTCGGTTTCAGGAAGAGGTGGTTGTCCTGCGCGACGAAGGACAGCGCCTCGATGTCGCCTGCCGCTAATCCGACAAAGGCCTCCCCAGGCTCAAATTCGAGATCGATCTGGTACCCGACCAGCCCGCGCAGGCGATACACCTCATCGGCCTTGTAAGTGGCGACCCGAATTCGCGGGTCACCGCCGCCGCTAACGGGATAGATCTCCGCCCGCAACGCGGGCTCGCAGATCAATACAAAGCCGATGCAAATAAGCGCGACAATACACACGCGCACGCGACCCCAGCGCTCAATGATCATGGCTGTGCTCCTTTGCCGACAGCGGCAGGAGGTGCACTGAGCGCACCCACTGCCGGAGCTGTATCTGCCGTGATCTCTGCTTCGGGCCGGAAATCGATGATCCTGAAGCCGAGCGGATTCCAGCTGCGCGTCTGAGGGTTCTTAGAGGGCTCGGAATAGCTGTATTGAACCGTGGCTATCCAATGCGTCAACTGCTCATCCGTAGCTGCGGCTGCCCGTTTGCCCTTGACGTAACGCACTTGCGCAAGGTCTACGACACCGCTCGCCCTTTTGAAGAAACTGACCGAAACCACCTGTGCGCGCACAGTCGACCCGTCCTTGTAGAGGTTGAGTGGCGATGTGGGATTCGCCGGATTCCACATTGCGTACCAGGCCTGGTTGCGGAGCCCGGAATGAAACGCTCCACACTCCTGATAATCGCTCTCGGCAGTGGCGAAATTGAAGCGCTCGCACACTGTGACGTAGTGCGTCAGGAGATAGCGCGTGACCGCCTCGGCGACTTCAGCATGTCCCGTATACTGGGGGACGACGTCGACGACCCCGGTCGAGTTATCCACACGCACGATGAAGGGCTCGACCTGCTTGAGCGGCACTAGAAGCATGAGCGCCGTCGCGCACATGAGTGCGCACAGCCAACCGCCACCCGCGGTCCACCAGGCTATACGCTCGCTTCTGCGCGTTTGAGCGATCCGGTCTTGCTCCCAGGAACCGGCTTCGCGCCAGTAGGCTTCAAGTTCCCCCTCGGCTTTCACGGCACACCGTCCACTGACTTTCTGGCCGCACTGTCGGCGCGGACACCGCCTGACGCGGGTGCCGGGGAATTAATCGGGCGCAATTTCCCATCGCAGCTGACTCGAGCAGCGTGCTGGGCAGCGCACGCCGCCAGCAACCCCATGCAAAATACCCACCAGATTGTCTTCACAGCGCCTCCGCGTATTCGCAAGGAATGACTCTCATCGACGTCGCTACGGGCGCGGCACCCGCGGCGCCGTACGCGGCTGATACGTCGCCACATACGCAGTGCTGCTTCTCGCCAATGCCAAACCATGGCGCGCGCCCCAGCTCAACGCCCGGCTGACTGTGCCGTAGCTCTGAAGTGCCACTCCCTGCGAGAGCCCCGCTGCAATCGGCATGACTTGGCGCATCACCAAAAAAGTGAGCCCCGCCGCCATACAGACCCTGACGGCGTCGGCAATCTGTATTCCGCCGCCTTGGTTGGCGGCGGCCTGTGCCGCCGTGCTCACGAGAGTCATCATCAATGCCGCTGCCAGCACGGCAAGCAGCGTGACTAAGGCGTAGTTCGCCAGCTGTCCCAGCCACGACACGAAATAGTGCTTGGTCGACTCAAACAGCAGCAGCACGATGAATAGCGGCCCCAAGGCCAGCAGTACCGATAAGGCTATGTGCGAGAGTGCCAGCAGAAACATCGTATAGACGGCAGTGACCCCGACGAGCAGATAGACGGCAATGCCGGCAAGATCGTAAGAGAAGCTGCCCTCGAGGAGTCCTCCCTTCTGCATGAGCAGCGCCGCCGCGTCGCCCCCGAGGAATATGATCTGGTCGACGGTCGTTACGGCGTCGTAGGCTCCGACAATAACTGCCGCGAGCTGCCCTGGCGCATTGAAGAAGGTGTCGACGACCACCGTGTTATAGAGCCAGAGCCGCAACGCCACGGCGAGAACGACAGCGAGCGTGATGATGCGCTTCAAGCCCGTGGAGAACGGCTCCTCGATCTTGCCGGTCAGCTGCAAATAGCCCCACACCATGAGATAGATCGTGGCGAGCGCGACGATCGCAGGCTCGAGGGCCGTCGCCACGCGTGCCGTCTGATCGCCGATGTAGTTCGCGAGCAGCGCGTTGAGCCAGGCGCTGAATTCAGAAAAGAAGCCCATAGTCGTCGGCCGGAAGGGGATTGGCGCTCGAGCGGCTGCTTCACAGCCCCATCGCGGGCAAGCTGCGCAATGAGCCAATGTCCGCAACGGCACGCTCGCGCGCGCGCTGCCGTCGGGCCCACTCTCCGCCCTGAGCGGCTTGGCCGAGCACATTGAGTTTGGTCTGCTCGTTTTGCAGCATTCCCTCCTCGGCAGCGATTCGCGCCGCAAGCTCTAGAATCCCCTTCTGATCGGTCGCCTGGGGAATCGCGTTGATGAGCACTTGAATCGCCGAGAAGCGGTCGCTGGCTTGCACCAGCGCTTCCTGCGCGATGGCCTGCAGCAATGCAGCATAGCGACGCGCCTGCTGCACAGCATCCTGTTCTCCGGCAGACAGCGCCGCGACCTGCTGCGGACTGAGGACGGCGTTGTTGCTGACCGTCCCGCGCACATCGGCTCCTAAAGCGAAGCCAGCGCCGGACCCCTGCAGGGCCGCCTGCAGTTGCGCGCCGTTGGTCGGCAAATAGTTGCGCACCGTGCCGGCAAGCAATTGCTGCATGCCGCGCGAGCCGGTCATCGATTGGTACTGCTGTTGTGCCTGCGCAAGATCCTGACGTGCTGTGTTCAGCTCCTGTTCGAGCGTGTTGACTTCCGCCACCAGCTGCGCGATCGCTCCGACGTCTGTCACGGGTATCTGCGCGCGGGCCGCAAGCGAGAATGAGCTCAGCAGTAGAACGACGCTTAGCTTAGCGACCGATTTCATGGCAGTCATAGCGCGTCTCCGGATGGGTGGGTAAGTGCGGGATTACAAAAGCGGGGTAGCCACGCGGCAGATTCGGCCCCGTGCTCGTCGATCAGTCGGCGCATTCGTTCCAGGGCACTCGCGCGACCCGAAATGACCGCCAGCTCTGCATCGAAGCCCTTAAGGTCAAGCTGACAAACGACACTGTAGTGACCCTGCTTTACGAGGAACATGCGCGATCCAGGCTCGAGTTGTTCCTTGACAAGCTTGAACTCGCGCTCCGTCAGGCCGAAGCCCGCCATGTATTCCTCGGCATTGGCATCGACGTTGGGGAAAAAGATCTTTGTTGGTGTCTGTTCGATGATCGTGCGGCTGATTGCACTTTGCAGCACGTCGCTTGCGCCCTGCGTGGCCAGACACATTACGCCGTTCAACTTCCGCCAGGTCTTCGGCCCTTCCTTCGCAAAGCTTGCAAACGCCGGATCTGCGAGTAGCCGCCAGAACTCGTCCATCCAGCAAACAAGGCGGCGGCCGTCGAGGAGCTGTCGCACCAGGTGAAACAAATACATTGTTACGGGCGGACGTATTAACTCATGTTCAAGGAAGTCGGTGACATCAAATCCGATGACAGTACGTCCCGCGAGGCGCGTCACGATGGAGTCGTCGGTATTGTCA
>Ga0302324_100020225_pt1 | contig 13035 bp, 10 predicted proteins | sample Palsa_T0_1_FD_201949 | JGI IMG/M metagenome (GOLD analysis project Ga0302324, IMG submission 201949) | Peat permafrost microbial communities from Stordalen Mire near Abisko, Sweden - Palsa_T0_1 | ecosystem: Environmental > Terrestrial > Soil > Palsa > Peat permafrost | place: Sweden: Abisko...
GCGACGATCGGTTCGATAACCTTGAGCGACCGCCAAGTGTGCGATCTGGAAATGTTGGCCACTGGCGCTTTCTCGCCGCTAACGACATTCATGAGCCAGGCGGACTACCAGTCCGTGCTTAGGTCAATGCGCTTGGCGGACGGGACAGTATTCCCGATACCCATAACGCTGGCGTTGGACAAACAATATCAACGCGGCGATAAACTAGCTTTAAGAGACCGCTACGGCAATCTTCTAGCTGTCATGGAGATTACGGAATCCTACTCCTGGGAACGGCGGGAGTTTGCCTCAAGCGTTTTTGGTTCGACAGATGAAGCTCACAATTTGATCCGGGAACTCCGTAGCTGGGGGCCATTCAACGCCTCGGGAAAGCTTCAAGTCATTGCCCTACCGGCCCACAAGGATTTTATCCGGCTCCGACGCTCGCCCGCCGAAGTCCGGCGCTGTCTCATTGCCTTGGGGAATCCGGATGTTGTAGCGTTCCAGACGAGAAACCCCCTGCACCGGGCCCACGAAGAAATGACCAAGCGGGCAGCTAGCAATATTGGTGGCACTCTGCTGCTCCACCCGGTGGTCGGACTGACAAAACCCGGCGATGTGGACCATATAACGCGAGTCCGAGCCTACAAAGTTTTAATCGATAACTACTACCAGGAAATCCCCGCGCTGCTCAGCCTGATGCCTCTCGCCATGCGCATGGCAGGGCCTCGAGAAGCTCTCTGGCACGCCATCATTCGTCGCAATTATGGTGCGAATCATTTTATCGTTGGTCGCGATCATGCCGGTCCTGATAAAGACTCCCAGGGACGCTCCTTTTTCGGTCCCTACGATGCGCAAGAACTGGCCAAAAAATATGCGCCGGACATCGGCATGAAAATCCTGACCTTTAGCGAGATGACGTATGTTCCGGCCGAAGACCGCTACGAGGAAGTGTCCGCCCTGTCCGATTCGGCCATTACGTCCTCCATTTCCGGCACCCAGGTGAGACGCGACTATCTGGCCTCCGGCCGCCCGTTGCCCGCCTGGTTTACCCGGCCTGAAATCGCCCGCATTCTGGAGGACGCCTATGTGCCCACCTTACGTCAAGGCTTTTGCTTGTGGTTTACGGGGCTTTCCGGCTCGGGGAAGTCGACTATTGCCCAGGCGGTTGAGGCCCATATCCAGGAGCAAGGTCGCCGCACCACCATGCTCGACGGGGATGTAGTTCGCCAAAATCTATCCAAGGGCCTGGGGTTCTCGCCCGAAGACCGAGATACCAATATCCAAAGGGTAGGCTTTGTGGCCTCAAAAATTGTCTACCACCATGGTGTCGTGCTCTGTGCTCTCATCAGCCCGTTTGAACAGTCCCGGCGCCGAGTTGCCGCCCTGTTCGACCCAGCTAACTTCATAGAAGTCTACGTCGCAACGCCGCTAGAAGTTTGTCAGGAACGAGACCCTAAGGGCCATTATGAGAAAACCCGCCAGGGGAAACTCAAAAACTTTACCGGAGTATCGGCTGCGTACGAGACGCCAATTGACCCAGCTGTCACGATAGACACCTCGGATCTCTCAGTTGACCAGTGTGCCGAGCAGGTCCTAACGGAACTTCGAAGCCGCGGCTTCTTAATTTGACGATTCGCCAAGCTGAGTCCTCACCTCGTGAGACCCGTCCGGTAAGGATAGTTCGTAATACAGGCGATAGGTACCGTCGGGCAGCTTCAGTACGTCAACGTACCTGAGCCCTTTGCGCTCTGCCGACTGAGCCCATGGTTCCTGGCCAACCGCCTTAAATAGTCCCGGCCCGGTTCCGACTGCCAAGCCCGTCCGTTCTTCAAAGTTTTCGCGGGCATTCGCCCGCCCATCGTAGAGCGCAATAATCTGTCCTTCGCCGAACACAACCGCGGTGACACGAGCTCCGCGCGCGTCCCACTGTCCATCCCGGCCTTTCAGGCAGGTACTTTGCCACTCCCACCGCACGCCGTCCGCGCTTGTGGCGTACCGGCTGATCATCCGGTCCTCTTGGTCTGCCACGTCTAACGGGTGGCAGGTCGCCCATAGGTGCCAATTTTCACCATGCCGGGCGATGACGGTATCTTTGACACCCCAGAGGCCGTCACCGGGCAATACGGTCAGGCGACTGTCGGCTTGAAACTGGCTGGGGTCGTCTGCCTCTAGTAGTTCCACGCGCCAATGTTTCGTGCCCCGGGTGGCGCAGCTAAGGTAGAGACGCCATTTGCCCCCTGGCGTCTTGACCAGCGTTGGCCTCTCCAAAGATTCGGCGTCCATCTCATCTTTCGATATCTGACCGATAGTCGTAAATGCTACGCCATCGGGGGAACGGGCAATGATCACTCCTTGGCCGCGTCCGAGAGCCACGGGTTGCCGCAGGCGATAGGCCAGGTAGAAGTAGCCATCGTGATACACGCTGCTGGGAGCTCCGGCCCAAAAACCCTCCTCCTGACCCGGTGCGGCAATGGCTACGCTTGATGTCTCCGGCCGAGGACGTATCGTCTCGGCTAATCTGCTCGTCTTGTCGTTCATGCTAACAATCATGTCGGTATCCCCGCTTAACCAGTCTCTCTATCGTAGCCGCAAGCATCTTGAATGTCATGTGCCAAAGACGTCAGTAGCCCCCAATTTCAACAATCGTTATACTACATGCACGTATGACGAAGCGCCCCACTCACCACAATCCGACGTCCCGCAACCGGAGACGTGTGCAGCGTGCCTTAAGCGGCACGGTTCGTGCGGCGTTGCTCGGGGTGAGCGATGGGTTGGTAACAAACCTCGCCCTCATCCTGGGCGTGGCCGGAGCGGGCGCCTCATCGTCGGTCGTCCGGCTGGTCGGCATTGCCAGTCTGATCGCGGGAGCCTGCTCCATGTCGGTGGGCGAGTACATCTCGATGAGGGGCCAAGTAGAGTTACTCTCGAGCGTGCTGGATCTAGAACGTCAGGAACTGGCGGATGACCCGGACACGGTGCGCAAAGCCCTCGAAGATGTGTTCGTGGGGGATGGCATCCCCCGTGCCACAGCGCGAATTGCCAGCACTGAAGTAGCGCGGGACCCCGAACGGGCGCTCTCGCTCCATGTCCGGGGCAGCCTGGGTCTGAACCCCAACGAATTGGGCCGGGCCGGCAGTTCTGCCGCCTCATCATTTGTCATGTTCAGTCTCGGCGCCCTGGTGCCGCTCCTTCCGTGGTTTTATTTGGGCGGTGCGGTCGCCATCATCTGGTCGGTAGCCTTATCCGTCGCCGGCGCGCTCGTACTGGGCGCCTATCTAGGCTATACCACCAACGGTCGCACCTTCCGTTCCGCCCTTCGTCAGCTGTTGGCTTTATGTTTGGCCGCCGGCGCCACCTATCTAATTGGTCGACTCTTCCACACCACCGTGGGATAAGCCCTTGCCAGAAAGCGTAAAATAGAAGTATGGCCAACAAAGGCTCAAATCATTTCGACCTAATCATTGTCGGTGCCGGCCCTGCGGGGCTCGCCGCAGCGGTTTATGCTGCCCGAGAAGGCCTCAGCACGCTGGTGTTGGAAAAAGCCGTTGTCGGTGGCATGGCTGCGCTGACCAATGTTATCGATAATTATCCCGGCTTTGATCAAGGTGTCGGTGGGCTCGAGTTGTCCGATCACCTGCACGATCATGCTACCCGTTTCGGGGCCGAAGTCAGAACGGGAGTAAACGTCACGGGACTGGTTTCCAAAGATGGCGTAGTTACGGTCCAGACCGAAGCGGCCACCCTAACGGCCACAGCGGTTCTCCTGGCAACCGGCTCAACCTACCAAAAACTGCACGTTCCCGGTGAGCAAAATTACACCGGCCGCGGAGTCCATTACTGTGCTACCTGCGACGCGCCTCTCTATCGGGGCCGCGATGTGGTGGTCGTCGGTGGCGGCAACTCCGCCCTGCAGGAGACTCTCTTTATTGCCAAGTTTGCGAGCCACGTAACTATCCTGGTGCGCGGCGATACGCTGGGCGGATCGACTATTCTCCGTCAAGAAGCCTGGATGCTACCGAATGTGAGCTTTCGCTTCGGCGTGACGGTCAACGAAATCCGCGGGGACGGAACGCGCGTCACCGGGCTCAGTGTCTCGCCCGACGAGTCGGGAGTTACCGACATGCGCACGGATGCCGTGTTCGTTTTTGTCGGACTCTTGGCCAACACGCAGGAATTCAAGAACGTGCTGTCGCTCGATGCCGGTGGCTTCATCAAGACCGGTGCAAATTACGCCACAGATCTTCCCGGCGTTTTTGCGGCGGGTGACGTCCGTTCCGGTTCTACCTGGCAAATTGCCAGTGCCGTCGGTGAAGGCGTCAATGCCACCATCGTCATTCGCGATTACCTGGACAAACTCAGGCGCAAGCTGCAGAAAGCTGCCAAGCCGTCTGCGGCCAAATCACCGAAGAAAGTCCTCAGGAAAACCACCAGATCCAAAGCCTCCGCTAAGTAAGCCGCGGCGGCTCGTGACTAGGGGGTTAGCCGCTTCATGTCGCGTGGGAAGAGGATGGCTTCTTTCACACTTTGCAAACCAATAGTCTTCTGAACAAACCGGTCGAGCCCAAACCCAAATCCACCGTGCGGAGGTAACCCGGCTTTGAACGCCTCTAGGAAATACCTGAATCCGGGGGCCGCTGGGTCAAGCCCAGCCGCTTTCATTTGCGCCACCAGTTTGTCGTGATGGTGCTCACGCTGGGGCACCGTTGCAATTTCCACTCCGCGGAATAGCAAGTCAGCCCACAAGACAGTCTTTGGGTCTTTCGGGTCAATCATGTGGTAAAATTTCATGTTCTCAATCGGGAAATTCGTCGCAAAGACGGCCTCGCAGCCAAGTTTCTTGGCCGCGTAATCGCAGATCCAGCGCTCCTCGGCGGGAAACAGGTCTTTTTCGCCCATGGTCTTTTCTCCGGTCGCCTTCGAATACATCTCGTGTATCTCGGCCACGGTGTAGCGGGGGAACGCGGGTTTGAGTACCAGCTCGGGTGCTCCCAACGCGGTCAGGTCCCTGGCGTGGTCGCGATAGACGCTTGTCAGAGCAAAATAGACGAGGTCTTGCGTCATGTCCAGCACGTCAGAGTGGCTATCAATAAAGCCCATCTCAATGTCGAGCATTGTTGATTCGCTTACGTGCCTGGTTGTCATGCTCGGTTCAGCCCGAAAAGCCGGACCGATTTCGAACACACGCTCAAACGCTCCGACCATCATCTGCTTATAGAACTGCGGGCTTTGCGCCAGTGTCGCCTCACGCCCAAAGTAGTCCGTCTTAAACACTTCGGCACCACCTTCGGTCGCGCCTGGCAACAATTTCGGCGTGTGGATTTCCACAAAATCCTGATCCGTCAGAAATTCCCTGATGTAGCGCACAAGCGACGCCCGGATCCGGAAGATTTTCTGCTCGTCCGGGTTTCGCAAGTTATAGACCCGGTTGTCAAACAGGGTGTCTTGGTTCTCCGGCGTGTGATCAATCGGCTTGTCGTACTCAATTGGAGCCACTTCTGAAATGGGCATCATGACCGAAATCTCCGGGCTGTGCATCTCGACGCCTCCAGCCGCGCGGGGCTCACTGACAATCTTCCCGGTCATCTGGACGACGGTACCGGCGTACAGGCCTTCCAGTTTCTTTTGTTCATCAGGGTCCTTTACGACCACCTGAATCACGCCGCCCCGGTCACGCACCACCAAAAACATGATGCCGCCCAAGTCACGCCGTTTATGCAGCCATCCCGAAATGGCAACGGTTTTTCCAATATGTTGGTCTAGGTCCCGGCTGAGTACTCGCATTTTATCTCCTAACTAAAAAATCCTTGCCAGAGTCCCGCGTGAAACGCGGAATCTCTGCAAGGACGGCGTATCGCCGTGGTGCCACCTTGCTTTACGTCACCGTTCCCGGTGGCGCCTCGCGGCCGCAATATTCGGCCTTAAGCTGTTACGGGCCTACCCGAGGAGTTCTAATTGCCGCGTCCAGCGGTGTTCTTCTCCTAGCTCGTGCGGTGTCGGCCGCGTCGTCGCCTCTGACACTTAATTACCATACGGCGCGCGCCAGCACAAGTGGGCCGTGTTACATTGTTTCAATCGGCCGCTTAGTATTGCCGAGCACCTATTCGCCACCAAGTCGGACAGACGTAAGGAGGCCGGGATGGCCAGAACGGGCCTTGGCCCAGGTATACCCACCCGAATCCGCAATTCTGAAGACCGCGCTACGCTCCTCGGCATGATCGTGGGGCACACTATCCAGGAAATCGCCGACGAGCTCCAGAACGCGTACATGACGGTAGAAAAGGCTCGCGGTAGATTGCGTGACGCCTTCCGGGTAACGAGCGCCGCTAGCCTGGTCGTCCGTATCCTCACGGACAAGATGATCAACCTGACCGAGTTCGTGCCGTTCTTCCCTGGCGCCTACCACGAGTGGGAACTAGTCGTCGCCCGACTCAAGTCAGATCCGCTAACCGCAGATGAGCTGGCGTTTCTGGTGTCCCAGATCGCCGGCTACAGCGCCCGGACCGAGACGACCTGGCGGTCGTCCAAGTGCCCGGCAATTGGCAAGCGGATCATCAAGAAGGCCGGGCTCGAGCAATGTGCGCGCCATCGCTACATGCAGGTACTGGCCGCCGCCGCTTTCATTGGGGACCTTAACTGGTACCAACTCTCGACGGAGGTCACACTCCAGCCGGGCTCCCAGACCGTCCAGCTACCTGGAGGTATCGAAGTCACGATCACCGGACCACAGGGAACAACGGTGACCGGGCGCATCGGGAAGTCCGCGGCCAGGAAGACCATCATCAACGTGACGCTGTGACGTCTCTGGGGCAAGAGCCCCATGCCCGCAGGGGAGTATCCGCCCCGGCGGGCTTCCTTGTGCGAAATATTGCATTGACGATCCAGGGTCGACAAGCCAACCACTATGTGTTAAAATAAGACCAGTACATACCAGGCGCCGCGGGCGTAGATTATAGAAGCCCCCGGCGTTTTAATGTGAGCACGCATGAACCCGACCACCACAGCCACCAGCCAGATACGAAACGTCGCCATAATAGCGCATGTCGACCACGGAAAGACCACTCTTGTGGATGGTCTCTTAAAGCAGGCCGGTACGTTTCGTGATAATCAGGCCGAGATGAGCCAAGCGTTCATCTTAGATACGGGTGATCTAGAACGCGAACGTGGCATTACAATTTCTGCTAAAACCGCTGCCGTCACTTGGCACGACTTTAAAATCAACATCATTGATACGCCCGGACACGCGGACTTCTCTGGAGAAGTGGAGCGTACCCTGAACATGGCGGACGGCTGTCTCCTCATTGTTGATGCCGCTGAAGGGCCGATGCCCCAAACCCGCTTCGTGCTCTCCAAGGCGCTCAGCCTGGGTCTCACCCCAGTGGTACTTATCAACAAAGTCGATAAGCCAGACGCCCGTATCCCGGAAGTGGTTTCCGACATTGAGCACCTGTTCCTGGATCTTGCTACATCAGATGACCAGTTGGATTATCCAGTCTATTATTCGGTCGGACGTGATGCCAAAGCTTGGGGCCACGTGCCTTCGCCTCAGGAAATCGCCGCACCCGGCGACTTGAGCGCTGTTTTTCAAGCCATCACCACTGACGTGCCCGCCCCCAATGCCGATCCCGACGGTCCCTTCCAAATGCTCATCACATCCCTCGCGTGGGATTCGTATAAGGGCAAATACGCTGTCGGACGGATCCAGCGCGGTACGCTGACTCCGGGAACCGCTCTCACGCTCATAGCCCGGGACAGCGCGACCTCTCATGTCCGGGCCGACAAGGTGTTCGTCGCCGAAGGTCTCGGCCGCATCGATACTGACTTGGCCGTGGCCGGCGACATCGTCTGGCTGACAGGCGTGCCCGAAGCCGCCATTGGCGCCACCCTGACTGATCCGGCCGCGCCGGAAGCGTTACCGGTCATGTCGATAGAATCACCTACCCTGCAAGTACAGATTGGGCCGAATTCGTCTCCGTTCTCGGGCCGCGAGGGCAAATTTACCACCAGCCGCCAAATCGGTGCGCGATTGGAGCGGGAGCTGGAAACCAACGTTGGCCTGCGGGTTCTCGATCGGGGCACAAATTTCCTCGTCTCCGGCCGCGGTGAGTTGCACTTATCAGTCCTCATCGAAACGCTTCGCCGGGAAGGCTTCGAATTGGAAGTTGGCCGCCCACAAGTCGTCACCAAACAGGAAAATGGACGAACCGTCGAGCCCGTCGAAGAGCTCACTATTGAGGTTACCGACGATATGTCCGGAGCCGTCTCCCAGGAACTGGGTCGTCGCCGCGCGGTTCTCGTCACGATGGAATCCACCACCAGAGGGACCAGCCGCTTTATCTACAAACTTCCGACGCGCTCAACCCTCGGCCTTCGCGGGGAGCTACTAACGGCCAGCAAGGGAACTGCCACCATGAACAGCCTGCTCGCAGGTTACGAGCCGGAAATCCCCGCCCTGCCCAAACTCCGAAACGGTGTACTGATATCCGCCGAAACCGGTCCAGCCACGACGTACAGTCTGAAAACCGTGGAAGATCGAGGCACCGCCTTTATCGGCCCGGGGACCAAGGTGTACGAAGGCATGATCATCGGGCTGAATCGTCGCTCGGAAGACATGGAAATAAATGTCACCAAAGAGAAGAAGCTAACGAACGTCAGGGCTTCCTCTACCGACATGACGACACAGCTGACGCCATTCACTCGACTCACCCTTGAAGAGGCACTTGATTTTATTGAACCCGATGAATGCCTCGAAGTCACACCGTCCTCGCTCCGCATGCGCAAGAGCTACCTCACCTCTCTGGATCGCAAACGACACCGTTAGGCATTCCGAGCATTTTGCTCCACTGGTATTGGATAAGTACTCAGACTAAAATCAGCTGCATCGGCGTATAAATAACGTATAGCAGCCGTCTCTCCCAGCTGAAACGCCCCAGTTAGTACCATTATCAGGAGTACATGCCATGAAGATTCTCGTATTTGGTGGAGACGGCTTTTGCGGCTGGCCCACATCACTCCACTTGTCGGATGCCGGCCACGAGGTGGTCATAGTAGATAACTTGTCCCGACGCCAAATCGATGTCTTACTCGAGGTCCAGTCATTAACGCCGATTGCGCCGTTATCGACTCGCTTGGATATCTGGAACCGCTTGTCGGACAATCACATTGGCTATGAAAATCTTGATCTGGCCCATGATTACGACCGCCTCGCGCAACTTCTGGTGAAATTTAAGCCCGACGCCATCATCCACTTTGCCGAGCAACGGGCCGCGCCCTATTCCATGAAGTCGCCAGTCACCAAGCGCTATACGGTCGACAACAACGTCAACGGTACCCACAACTTACTGTGCGCTTTAGCAGAAACCGGTATCGACGCTCATGTCGTGCACCTCGGCACTATGGGAGTCTATGGCTATGGCTGGTCAGGATCGCAGCCCATCCCCGAGGGTTACCTGAACGTCAAGGTGGCGACCCCGGAAGGGGACTTGTCCCGCGAAATCCTGCACCCGGCCAATCCCGGCTCGGTCTACCACATGACGAAAACCTTGGATCAACTCATGTTCGCCTTTTATGCCAAAAACGACGAAATCCGCGTGACCGATCTGCACCAGGGCATTGTCTGGGGAACACAAACTCCGCAGACCAGCCGTGACGAACGCCTTATCAACCGCTTTGACTATGACGGCGACTACGGCACAGTCCTCAATCGCTTCCTCATGCAGGCAGCGATTGGGCACCCCCTCACCGTCCACGGCACGGGTGGTCAAACCCGGGCCTTCATCCATATCACGGACACCGTTCGTTGCATCGAGCTGGCACTCAAGCATCCGCCTAAAAAAGGCACGAAGCCCGCAATCTACAACCAGGTTACCGAAGTCTTCAAGGTAAAAGACTTGGCCCAGTTGATCTCGGATAAAACGCACGTGCCCATCACCAATCTTGAAAATCCTCGCCGCGAAGCCGTCGAAAATGACCTGGTCGTCGATAACCGTCAATTCCTGGCCCTTGGGCTAAATCCGACCACATTGTCGCAAGGCCTGCTCTCCGAAGTCCAAGATATAGCGGTCAAATACCACGACCGCGTAGATCTGACGAAAATTCCCGCCCGGTCTCAGTGGCGCCGCGCCAAACCGCCGGTAAAGCCTGAGTTCATGAATCAAGTCGAACGAGCGTCTCGCACAAAACCCAAGCGATAAATATCAGAGAAGCCATCCCGCGTGTGCGGGATGGCTCTTGGGGCGGGTCAATGAAACCCTGCCGCCCCACCAGGGCAAAACTTGTAGCTGATGACCTACGGTCTGGGCCGTGGACCTCCGAGGAATGCGAGCACTGCTTCTGCCGAATCGGCGTCGGCCAGCCAGCCGTCGTAGGTACCTTCGCCGAGGATCTCGTCGATCCGGGTCTTCGACGATGAGTTGGTCGTCAGAAGCTGGATGATGAGTCCCATCAGCTCCTGCTGGATCTGCTGTCCACCCTGGCGGTCGACTCCCTGGAAGATCTCGGCCACGCGCGTAACGCCGCCGACCATGGGGATATGCAGATTATCGCGGTCGCCTTCGGTCTTGATCAGCAGCCAGCCGACATCGATGTGGAGCAGGATGGCCCACCAGTACGAGTGCTCCTCGACGTCCAGAATGTCTTCCGATCCGAGCGCCCGGCTTACCGGCCGGAATACACCGACGGTCCAGAAGATGCGGTCCTTGCGGGCATCGTAAACCGTCACAAACCAGTAAGCCTCCAGGTACTGCCAGTTGCACCACGCTAGGAACAGCTCCACGAGCCAGGCCCAGGCCACCGTCGGGTGCTGCCAGAATACCCAAGTCACGAGCATCAGCATGATCGTGAAGGCCATCAGCAAGATCTGCAGCGGACGCTTCCAGATCAGCTTCGACAACGGCACGTTGATGTAGCTGTTGACCCGGAGCTTGTGGAACTGCGGGTACTCGGGCATGAGTCGCATCGGCCGGTGGGGCAGCGTGCGCTGGCCGGTGGTGTCGAGGCGCTCCATTTTCCGCTGGGTGCGGAGCAACCGGACCAACAGGGGTGGACGGTTGGAAAAATCCGGACGATCGGCGTGACGGATGAAACGCCGCCACACTATGCCGGCGATTTTGAACAGCCAGACCAGGAAGTTCATCCCGGCTTTCTGAATCAGCAGACCCGTCCATCGTAGGGCCGAGACGAAGAATCCGCCCAGGCGCCTCAGGACCTTAAGTGCTTCCGATCCGAGATCGTCTCTCATTGCGGACTCCCATTCCGACGGCCGGTGGCCGTCATGTGCTCTGTATCCCGCTCCGTGCGAGGGGACAATCAGTGACGCACTTATACCACATATATCTCGCATATTCAATACCGGCACACTGCTTCAGACGTCGTAAAACGCAGAGAAGCCCCGTCTGGCCGACGGGGCTCTGCAATCGAGGTGCGTGTATTGGGGCATCAGTCTGGTCAGACCGGCGATCATGGCATTTACTTGGTGGCTGGATGCCGACCAAATGCGTTGGCGATGTCCTGGAGGATGATGAAGATCTCCCGCAGGATGATGAACAGCGCGTGGATGATCCACTCGATTGCGTGAATCAGGTCGAAGATCTGGGTCCACCACACGGCGAGGATGGTGATAGCGATACCAGCCACGATGGTGACGAACATGATCACGAGAACTTTCGTGACCGCGTCCTCCCACAGGTGCGGAAACGGCATCCAGCTACTGCCGTTAAGCATCCTCCGGTCGAGAATCTCGTTCCACGAATCCCGAAGAAGTCCCCGGATAGTGAAACCTTCGCTGTCATCAACCACCTCGCCGGGCGCCACCGTCGTCCAGGTCAGAGGGCCGCCAGTTCCCGGAGTTGGCGCGGCTTGCGGCTGGACCAGTTTGGCCCGCTCCTCTTGCCGCTTGTCCGGCGAATCCAGCGCGCTTCGGGCCGCCATGATTGCGTCGTACTTGGCCGGGTCTGCCTGACGTCCTCCGCCTCCGGGATAATACTCGACGAGGAGCCTGCGAAAGGCTCGACTGACCATCTCGTTGGTGATCGGTTGTCTCGAGTCCAGACCCAATACTTCAAAGGGACTCTGGGTACGTGTGGTCGCGGCCATGATCTCACCTCCGTCCGGATCGGCCGTACACTCGATGTGCCTCGGTATTATGCCATAGGCTTGACTTATTTACAATTGTGCCGCCTGATGATAAACTTCACTGGCCCATAAAGCATGTGCGTTCCGCACCTTTCAATCTGCCGTTGGAGGTGGATCATGAAGAAAGATCTAGCCATTCGAGTTCAGCGGGTCCCGGGACAAGGTGTCCTGCCGTATAAGTCCCGGCGCATCCTCTCGGCCTATGGCAAGGAGGCGGTCCGCGCCGGTTTCTCGGTCCGCATACACCGCTTCGCCACCAGTGATGGAGTCGTCATCGTAACAATTGTCTGCGACGACTCCTGGTCGGCGGCCGAGTACCACAGTGCCTTGAGCCGCGGCATCAACCAAGCGCTGGGGCGCCTTAAGGCCAACCTACCCGACGGCGCCATCATCACCTTGAAGGCGATGAAGAGCCAGGTGCCCTGGGTCTGCTGCGTCCCATTGGCTGCCCTGGAGCTGCCGCTGAAGCTGGGATACGAGGAAAACGGCAACACCCCTTTGTGGCAAGCTACGCTCGAGGCTTTGGCCCTGGCCATCGCCTTGTGCAGGGAACTGGCCGCCAAGCATATTAAGGCCACGTCGACCACGATCGTTGCCACTGACGACCATGGCGACACCATGTCCGTCGGCCTCTCGCCTAACAAGGTTGCTCGGGTAATCCGTGATATGCGCAGGCGCGGCCACGTCATCCAAGGCATGGGGGCGGGCAATCCCGTCGGCTATCGTGCCATCCTGCGCGCCATGGGTATTCTCGATGAGGATATCTTCGACGCCTCAAATGGCATGCAGATCGACGGCACCTTCTCTCAGTTCGCCGAACTAGTTCAGGCGAAGCGTCTGGCACTGACGGCGGGCTGACACATGGCATGGGTAATTTCTCTGGGTGGCGGCGCATTCATCGTGTCGCCACCCAGATGTCCGGAT
>Ga0302324_100020227_pt1 | contig 13034 bp, 7 predicted proteins | sample Palsa_T0_1_FD_201949 | JGI IMG/M metagenome (GOLD analysis project Ga0302324, IMG submission 201949) | Peat permafrost microbial communities from Stordalen Mire near Abisko, Sweden - Palsa_T0_1 | ecosystem: Environmental > Terrestrial > Soil > Palsa > Peat permafrost | place: Sweden: Abisko...
TGAGAGTTCCTCCATTCGCAGAAATCCCCGCATGCGCGTCCTGCACGTATTTCTCGGCCCGCTCAAACCGTCCGGCGGCGAGGTCATGATTCGAGCCGCAGCGCCCCATTTTCGCGCTCTGGGCGTTGACTGCGAAATACTCGATTGCGGCCAACGGGGCGTTGGGCCGTACGCGGCGGCGATGAAAGATGCAGGCTATCCGGTGCATCACATTCCGTTTAATCGGACACCGTCATTTTTCCTCGCTTTTCATGCTTTGGTTCGAAAGGGGAAATACGACATTGTCCATCTCCATTCGGAGGCTGCCGAGGTCTTCGTGGCGGCCAGCGTCGCATCCCTCGTTCCAATCGTTCGCACAATTCACAACAATTTCACCTTGACGGGATGGATGGGCTTGCGGCAGCGGTTCGCCCGAGCGCTCAGTCGCTTTCTCGGTGTGCGCCATCTCGCAATCGGTCCGTCGGTGCAATCGACAGAATGGAAATACCTGTGGAGCCCCACAAGACTTTGCCTGAACTGGTACGACAGCGATCATTTCCGGCCGCCCTCCAGTACCGAGCGCGAACAAGCCCGGCGTGCGTTTGGACTTACGGAAAGCGAGTACGCGATAGTCAGCGTGGGCAACTGCTCTTCGGTGAAGAACCACGCGGTCGTCGTTGAAGCGATGTCGCTGCTGCAAGCGCGTTCGAATTTGATCTATCTGCACGCCGGACTCGAGGATAGCGAACATACCGAGCGGCAACTGTCGAGTTCGCTCGGTCAGGACCGCAGGGTTCGGTTTCTCGGTGGAATTTCGGACGTCCGCACGCTGCTGTTCGCTTCCGATTTGTTTGTCATGCCCTCGCTGTTCGAAGGACTGCCGATTTCGTTGCTGGAGGCAATGGGGTGCGCGCTCCCTGCTCTCGTGGCCGATACGATCGGTCTGCGCGATCTGCAGGAATATTTTCCGGAGTTACCCCTGTGCGAGCCGACCGCCGGCGGAGTGGCTCGCGGCCTCGAAACCTTGATGGATGAGCCGTCTGGTTGCACTCAGTCCAGGGCGCAAGAATGGTCGCAATTGGCGCTTGCACACTTTGGTGTCGTTGCAGGTACGCGGCGGTATTTCGAGGTGTACCGAAGCGTTGTGAGACCTTGAGACCTTGAACGCGCTGTTGGACGCGCAAGCGGAGCGGCTGTGCAATGCCGACCGCTACGAACGCACCGAGGAATGGCGGGATTATCGTTCCGGCCATTACGAGCATCAGCTGCCGATGAAGGCGGGCGAGGTCACTCTGAAGGTGCCGAAGCTGCGCCGGCAGACGCCGGAGACAGCGATCATCGAGCGCTACCGCAGGTGCGACCTTCGAACTCCGTGGGCCGGTCCCATCGGGCGGTCCGACTGGAATGCCGGCTCGGGGATCGCATGTACACCATCCGGGCCGGGCGCGGCCGAGAGGCATGGGAGAACGGGATCGTCGTCGCGCGACATGTGTCCGGACAGGGCCCGAGGTGCGGTGGTCCTCACGGTTGCCCTTTGCGCCAGACGAGCGCGATGTCGGTTAGATTTCCGTCATAAAAGCCGAGACTGCACAACTTCAGCGCATTGACCAGGAAACCGTAAAACGAGAACAACACCGGAGCGCGGGCGTATCCCGAGGAAATCAGCGTGCTCGTGTAGAGAACGAACCGCTCCTCCGTCAGACCGTGACTTTTCGCGAATTTCTTCAGGGCCTTCGCCGAGATTGCTTCCTTGAGAAACGTTTTGAACGGCCCGCGGTCGTCCGTTCCGGCGTCTTTGCGATTATAGATGTTTCGATAAACCCAAACATGAAAGCTGTGCGGCGTCATAAGCGTTATCAGGCCTTTCAAGGAGTTCCGATTGGGTATTGCAATCACCATGACGCCGCCCGGCTTTGTCGCTTGCACCAAATTACGAAGAGCCGAAACGGGATCGTTGAGATGCTCTAATACGTCCCAGCAAACACAACAGTCATATTGATCGGTCGGTAGGCGGAACGTCTGGAGATCACCGAGAATGGTCTCGTCAAGCGCTGCATTTCGCGCAAGCTGCTTTTGTGAAATATCGATGCCGGTGATGCGACCGCCGTTCGGCAACTGCAAGTTGGTCAGCGAACCGCAACCCGCTTCAAGGACGCTGAATGCCGTTTTGCCGCGCAGCGTCTGCGCTACGGCCTCGCTCAATTCAAGACTTAAGTCGTGACGAGAAATCTGCAAAGCGCCTGCACCCATGATTTCGTTTAAACCTTGTCAGTGTGATCTTGTCAGATCGAAGGTTTGTGTCAATTGGATGGAACTTACCGATTCATCCGCGCGTGCGCGATAACAATTTATCACGTTGCTTGCCGCAACAGCGCCCGCTCGGCGAACAATCGCCTTTGTCCAGGCGCCACGGCCGGGACCTATTTCCAACGCAACCGTATCGGGGCCAACGTACGGCTTAATGCGGCACAGGTTGATGAGATACAGAGAGCTGTGATAGCCGAAAATACCCTAGCTGCAGGGTGGCATCGGATCTGCCGGGACGCCCTCGAAATATCCCCCCTTCCAGATCGTGCGAAAGTTTGTGAAAAAAAATCCGGCCATTATCCCCTCTTATGCCGTCTTCTATGATGCTTCCCAAGCCCGAAGTACTTTCACCATATAACACGTTTCCCAAAGCTTGGAAGACACGCCCGCCGGAATGCGCCTTGTAATCGTTTCGCGCCGGCTGCACGCGGGTCGCCCTGCGACCCGCCGATTCGCTCACCAACTCACGCGTCGATTTCCCGTCACGATTTCCGATGTAGAATGACGTTGACAAGGCGCAATATTGTGATCATTTATCCGTCTTTCTTTACCCCAAGGTCCAAAGTTGCGAGGCTCTGCGACGTTGTTTGAATCTTTGATTGCGGACCCAGTCGGAATAACATCAATTCGCACTGTTGCCGACGAACTGCGCGACGAGAGCCCGGTCGCCGTGGAATTCGAGGCTCACTATGACGTTGGCAGCACGCGAGTTAAGAACGTCGATCGCCGTCCCGATGCAATGCTTGATCCATCGAGATGGTCTTCCCAGACGATACGCCTGAATTCAATAGAACACGCTACCGATTGAAGGGACCCATGACATCATCAATTCGGCTGGGAGCGGCAGCAAGAAAGATACGCAGAGTTTTCACGCTTGGTGGATTGAGGAAGCTTGTCACTCGGCCCTCAATCGTCGTCCAGAACATCAGAATTCTGCTGTTCGATGTGACGTTGAAACCCATTCCCCTGACGGAACAGCTCAAGACTGCCAACAATACTTTGAATGCTCTCGCTGAAACGGCGAGCCTTGCCGGCCACGATTTCCCGACCGAGGATATTGCGGCGACCGGCAGTGCATCGGCCGAGGATCCGGATACCGCAGAGCTGGGAGAACTGTTCAAAAAGTGGGGATCCGACAAATCCACAAAACACAATTATCATATTATCTATTCGGCCATCCTCAGGGCGAAGCGTACCGAACCGCTTACCATGTTGGAAATTGGGTTAGGTACCAACAGGATCGACACGTTGTCGAATATGGGCCTCCAGGGGCGGCCCGGCGCGTCGCTCAGAGCATTTCGAGAATGGTTGCCCAATAGCCGAATCTGCGGCGCGGACGTGGACAAACGAATTCTGTTCTCCGAAGAACGGATCGAGACCTATTTCGTCGATCAAACCGACCGAGCAGCGCTCAGGAATTTGGCGGGACAATTCTCTCCCGGCAGCTTCGACCTTATCATCGACGACGGACTGCACAATTCCGAAGCAAATACGAATACTTTGCTCTTTGCCCTGCCGCTATTGAAGGCGACGGGGGTATTTGTCATTGAAGACATCATGGGCACCGATCAACCGGTATGGCAGGCAGCTTTTGGATTGCTTGACGCCAAGTACCATTGTGAGTTCGTAAAAACCCGAAGTGCCTATGTGGTGGTCATATCCTCGAAGACGGCGGGGAATCGAATTTCGCTACGATAGGGATCGCCGACTTTGCTGAGGTGCAGCCGACACGTCCCGATCGCGGGAGCGACGTAGCAGAAATGCAGTAGGTCCCGGATGTTGCTTTGGGGCGGCCGTTGGCGGAAGCGACCGACGGATGATCTATTTGTGGGCTTCACATAACGCTTAGTCTCACCGTGCGACCGGAAACGAGGGTCTTGGACATGCAATCTGTTCGGCAAAGTAGATTGGTTCGCCGAATTGCTTATGCAATCGAAAGGCCGGGGATGACGGCGGCGCTGGATGTCGACCCGGGCATCCTGCGCGAAGTGAAGAGCGCGAATCGCGCATTTCTTGCATCGGTCCCTCAATGGATAGAAGACTCGGATTACCAAAATTCGATTTTTAACTACGGACTGGCCGCGTCTGTACGCGACTACCTCAACGATCCCATGACGGACGAGACGACTTACAGCGACTTGATTTCAACTCTGGCAAAATGCGCCGGCTCGAGTTTGCGCTATCTCGAACTCGGGGTCTCCGTCGGCAAGAATTTTGCGCAAGTCATGCATAGCGCGCACGGCGCCCAACTTACCGGATTCGATATCGAGAACGTAAATCCGACCCTGGAGAAAATGCTGACAAAGGTTGGCTCCGTTGAGTGGGCTACAATGGAAGGGTCCAAGCGCAAGACGTCGTCGACGCTGACAAGCTACACGCATGCGGCCAATTCCAATCAAGTCCGCTATCTCGCCGGCGACATTTTCGATGACAATTCGTGGGAACGCCTTCGTGGCGGATCGTTCAACATGATCTTTTCCGACGCATTTCACTCCGCTGAGGCCTTGCTCAAGGAATGGGAAATGATCAAGAAAACCGATATTCTGTCGCGCGACGGCTTTGTCATGCTGTGGGATGATTTGGGAAGTCGCGCCATGCGATTTGCCTATTATCGAATTGTGGAGGAGTTGAGGCGCGCGCAAAAGCGGGGCGCCGTGAGCGCGGGCATCCGCATGTATCGAGGATGGCTCGGCAGGCGCGGCCCCTATCACCCGCTTGGCTTCGTGAAGTCCGCAGGAATATCGACATGAGACGCGCCGCACTGAAGCTGCGGGATCGGATCGGATGACAGGCACCGCCCGCGGCGCGATGAAGCATTGCCTTGTTCGCCCGGGGCGCCTGGGATTTTTGCGTTTTACGAAGCGCCACGATGGCTGAGCGCCCTTATTCATCTCGGGCTGAACGCGCGTTGACCATCCCCGCCCCGGTGTCGCGGCCGGCCGCTGTCCGCGCATTCGGCTTGTTGCCGCTAGCCTTCGCGTCAGGTGTGCTCGTCGACTTTCTCACAGATCTGTGGGGTACCGACGAAATTGGAATTATCGGATCGTACCATCTCCACGGCGCAGATATTGCTGCGTTTTTTGCCGTCTTGGTCTTGGTAAATGGCACACCAAGATTGCGACAACTGGACGCCATTAAGGCAGCGGTTCTCGCCCTTTGTCTGATCGCGGGTTTTTCGCTTATTCGTGGTGCTTTTGGCAATCCGCATAACGCTTTGACGCAGTTTCGCTCCCGGGGTGTCGTAATAGCTTACATTTTTATGGGAGCTTTCTACCGCGAAAGTTTTTTCCGCCGTCTGAAAGACGTGGGTCCTTGGATTGTAGCCTTTGTAGTACTCGATGCGAGTTTGTTCTTTGTCAGAGTACTGCTTGGTCCTACCGTTTTCTTGAGTCACGACACGATGGCATATCAAAATGTGCTTGGGTTGGAACTGCGACCGGTTTTCACGACGACTGTGCTGTTTTTCGATCTTGCCTTGATACTGGTGTTGGACCGAATTCAGCGCCAGAAGCGAGGCGACCGCCGCGGCCAGGATGTCGCTATTGCCTGGTTATTGATTTTCCTCATCCTATTTTCGCGTCAGCGGACCGCCGGGCTGGCCGGATTTATTGGTGTGGCGACTTTCTACCTCAGCGATTCAAAGCAGGTCCGAAAACATCCGGTCGCAGTCTCGGTGGCAGTGGGGGCCATCAGCCTGATAGTTGCCCTTTGGTTGGCCGGAGTTGGAACGTATCTGGTGCGGCTCTTACCGGTGGAATTTCAACTTTCGTGGACAACCTCTGCGACGCTGAGTATGCGCGAGGAGGTTTGGACGTACGCAATTGGCTGGAGGTTTCTAAACTGGAACTGGTTTCAGAAACTGTTCGGTCCATCTGCGGGAGAATCGCTGGACATATTCGTACACGGACGCGAATGGCTGTTTTCGCTGCATAGCCAATATGTGTCCACATTAATGTACTACGGAATATCCGGCGCCCTGGCTCTCGTCGCCATTGTCGGCAGCGGTTTGCGAGAGGCCGCTCGTCATCTCTCCAAGAGTACCGTGAATGCATTTGGAATTTCGGGCAAGGTCGCATTGGCGTGGTGGGCGATTATCTTGACTTCCGGGTATTCGTACGAGTGGAGCAACACCGCAGGAATTTTCGCCGCCATGACTCTTGCGGCATGGCCGAGGATTGAGTCGGCAAAGCGATACGCCGTGAATCGCGCGCACAAGACCAGTGTCCGGCCTTGAGAGTGAAGCAAGCGATCGTGGCATCGCATGCACCTTCCGGATCCTGCCTGACGAAAGAGAGCACTTTCTCCACCGATGGCAGTCACGCCTGCCGGTCGCGTGTCGAATCAAGCTGAAAGAAAGCGAATCGACGAAATCGCCGCCTGCGCGCGCTAAGCTTTGGGCTTCCGCTCGAAGAACCAGACGAGGCGCCGTATAAAGGGCACGCGAGTTCCGAAGACCACCAATGCAACCCACAAAGCGGTCGAGAAGCCGACCGCCAAAATCGCCAACTCCGCAAGCGATGGAGGAGAGGTCGGTTTGAGCGATGCATGGGGAGGGACGACCAGCGTAGACGCATAACTTCTGTCGGCTTCGAGCATCGCAAGCAGCTGTTCCTGTTGCGTCAGAATGGAGATGAGAGAAACCCGCTCGTCGGAATTGGTTACGTTGGACAGCTCCTTCGCCAAATACGAAACTCGCCCGACGACGTCTCTCTTCTGATCGTCGCGAATAATTCGATCCGTATCCGCCAACATCTCGCCGAGCATAATTTCGGCCTGATGAGGATCCTCGAATCTGAATGACACTTCCTGGTAGGTCGCACTGCCGGGCATAAGTATCGACGACGTGCCGGCTGTCAGGCCGACCACGTCGAGATTCTTCTGCAAGTCGAGCATCAGTGTATCTACGTCTGGGCCGTTGGTAACCGGTCTGCCGAGATAGCGCTTCACCGCACTTGACATTGCGTGCAGGAAACCCGTTTTCCAGCGGTGCGCGCCGGCGTCCCACTCCTCGTAATAGATCGTCTGCAGAAAGTGATCCTTATTGATGAGGATCTCCGCGAGCCTCGTCGAGGGAAGAAGCTGCAGATACTCCTGATAGGGATCGTTGTTCTGCCCGCCGAGCGAACTGCCCAGGGCCTTTTTGGCAAGGCTCGCCACGCCGGTGCTGCCGATATCCGCCAGCATCGTGTCGGTCGGCGAGATGCTGGGCGGACCGATGATGGCTTTCGCCGTGTATGTGGGCTTGACGAATACAAATATGAGAATCGCGGCGATTATGGTGACGGCGAGCAGGACCGCATAGAGCCGAAGGTAGCGTCGCAAATCGCCGAACCGCCGGCCGAACGCGCTCCCCTCCGAGCCCGCTGGCGGTGCATCGGATTCATAGTCGTCCAGATCCTCAGAGCCGTCCGCAACAGCGTCCATCGTTTGTACATTACCGCTCGTAACACGACTCCCGAAGAGAATATTGCAACGGCAACCACGCAGGCTAATTCGAGGCGCCTAGCCGTACCAGAACCGGACGAAAGGAAGCAAGACTAAAGAACAGGCACGACGCTGGAACGACCCAGCATCGCCCGTGCGGACACATGTTGCGAGAGGCCCGGTACTCTGAGTCGCGCGAGCGGCAGCTGTTGACGAAATGAATGATGAACTGCAGCGGACGAGCGCCGGCGCGTCTGCGGCAGCAGACCGAACACATGAAGGCCGTCCTCGTCCTCGCAGAGATCGGTGTCGCCGGCAACCGCGCGCTCTTGTCGAGTGCGGCGACCGAAGTCGTTACCACCGCGACCAAACGAATGTGGATCGCGTCCGGATTGGGATCGATTGCAAGGTCCCGTCGCTCCGGGTTTACCTTGCTGCGAATGCAGTCGCTTGCAGGTTAAACCCACCTCCTGCAAGATCAGGGCGCTTCCCTGAGAAGGTCCCCGTTGCAAAAATGCGGCGAGTGCTCCGTTCAGCGGACGCGGTGTGGGGTATTGTTGCATTTGGTGAGGGGAAGACATGAAGACGGCGTTGGTATGCGGAGCTGGCGGGTTTATCGGCAGCCATTTGGTAAAGCGACTAACGAGCGAAGGATTCTGGGTCAGGGGTGTGGACCTCAAATTTCCGGAGTTCGGCGAAACCGCCGCCGACGATTTTGTCGTCGGAGATTTGCGCGACCAATCGGTCTGTCGAGCGGTCGTCGATCGCAAGTTCGACGAGGTCTATCAGTTGGCGGCGGACATGGGCGGCGCCGGCTACATCTTCACCGGCGAGCATGATGCCGATGTGATGCACAATTCGGCGACCATCAATCTTAACATGGCCGATGTCTGTCATCGCCGGAACGTCAAGCGGGTTTTCTATTCCTCCTCGGCCTGCATGTATCCGGCTTACAATCAGGAAGATCCCGACAATCCCAATTGCTCCGAAGATTCGGCCTATCCTGCGGCGCCCGACAGCGAATACGGCTGGGAAAAGCTCTTCAGCGAACGTTTGTATCTCGCTTTCAACCGCAATTACGGCATGCAATGTCGGGTCGCGCGCTATCACAATATCTTCGGTCCCGAGGGCACGTGGACCGGAGGGCGGGAGAAGGCCCCTGCGGCAATCTGCCGGAAGGTTGCCGAGGCCGAGAATGGCGCAGCCATTGAGATTTGGGGTGACGGAGACCAGACCCGGTCCTTTCTCTATATCGACGAATGCGTCGAAGGCACTTTGAGGCTTGCCCGATCCGAACATCCCGGCCCTTTCAATATCGGTTCGGAAGAGATGGTCACGATCAACCAGCTCGCCCATCTGGCGATGGAAATTGCCGGCAAAAAACTGGACCTCCACCACATTCCCGGCCCGCTCGGTGTTCGCGGACGCAATTCCGACAATCGTCTGATCCAGAAAACCCTGGGGTGGTCCCCATCTCAGTCCCTGCGCGCGGGCCTCGAAAAAACCTATGCCTGGGTCGAGCGTCAGGTTTTGGCAAAGCGCGGCAAGAATCGCTTCGCATGACCGCAATGTGAGGGTACTGCGCCGGCGTGCACGACGCGCGACACGCCCACGCGCGCGGGCTTTTGGCGCCGACAAAGATTTGCGACGGTGGCTCGAGCCGCGATGCGGCGTCCGATGTCACGATTCGGTAACTTAACTCTGCCGCCGCGGTCTATCTCGGTGGGCGAAGCCTCGACGGCCGTCGTCTGTCGATTTGACGCGCCAAATTTGCCGGTGCGCCTGTTACCGCACGAAAAATGATTGGTGTGCCCCATAACCAATTGACATAAGGTCATTTTTTATCATCTTGTTGCCCGGAAGGTGATCGGGGGGTGCGGGGTAGTATATCCCGCATTTTTGGGCTTCGGTGCTGAGTAATCTGCCCGCTTCCGACCATCACGTTGAGATCGCATAAAGGCGCAAGTGCGGGTTTTACGTCAGCCGCTGCGCTGACGGTTCAACGAGGGGCGGCGGCAATGACAAAATGGGGCGTTGCGTAAATGGGAAAGCCTGAGAAGCGCGCACGTGATCTTCCACGCCGTCAGCGCGATGAGCGCGGGGGGCCGGTCGCGCGCATTGTTGCCGTCTTGATGGTTGTCGTTGCGGTCTGCGCCGGCAGCGCTGTGGTGGCGCAGGCGCAGTCGTCGTCGGGTAGCGGGTTGGGTGCGCTTCTTCAGGGGCTGTCGCCCGATTTGCAGCAGAAGCTCCAGGGCATGATGGGCGGCAGCGGGTCGTCGCAGACGCCCGTTCCGCCGCCGCAGCCCGTGGTGTTGACGCCTGCGGTACAATCTCAGGGACAACTGGCCCCGTCGCAGCTTGAGATGATCATGTCGTCGCGGCTTGGTCAGGAGGTAGACCAGTTCGGCTACAATCAGGTGGGCATTGGCGCGTCGGTGACCGTGCCGCAGACCGGCGCGGTGCAGGACAGTTACGTGCTGGGCCCGGGCGACACGCTGGATATCAGCCTGCGGGGGCAGGACAGCAACGACATCAGCGTCACTGTCGACCGCAACGGACAGGTGACGCTGCCCAAGCTTGCGCCGATTCCGGCAGCAGGGCGCACGCTGGGAGATTTCCGACGTGATCTGGTCAGCGCGGTTCGACGTGGATATCTGGCGACGCAGGTGTTCGTGGCGGTCGACCAGCTGCGTCAAGTGTCGGTTCTTGTGGCCGGTGACGTGTCAAATCCCGGCGTGCGCATCCTGACGGCCTCGTCTTCGCCGCTGGACGCGATACTGTTGTCGGGCGGAGTGACCAAGACGGGCAGCCTGCGCAACATCAAGCTGATCCGTGACAATCGCATTATCGACATCGATCTTTACAGCGTGTTGATGCGGCAGGGTTCTGGAGTGCTTGAGAATCTGCGCGACGGCGACCGGATCGTGATTCCCCCGATCGGCGCCACGGTGGCCATCGCGGGCGGCGTCAGCCGACCCGGCATTTACGAGCTGGCGTCCGGCCGCAAGGCGATCAGCGATCGCGAACTCCTGGAGTATGCGGCGGGGCTTACGGTGCCGGGGAAGTATACGTTCTCCGTACTGCGGCAGATGAATGACGGCACGCGCAGCTTCGTGGATATCTCCCATGAGCCCGGCGCGATGATCCACGCTGGCGAAGCGGTCATGGTGAATTCGGCCATGGACATCTCGCTCAACCGGGTGACGCTGGTGGGCGCGGTACGCACACCTGGCGCCTTCGGGCTCGACAGATATCAAACCTTACATGACCTCGTTCCGTCCTCCCAGGTACTGCTGCCCGGCGCTTATGTGCTCTTGGGCGTCATCGAGCGCACCGACCCCAAGACCTTGCAGCATGAGGCGATCCCGTTCTCGCCGCTGCATGTGATTCAGGGAACGGAAAACGCCACGCTGGTGTCGGACGACCGGGTTCACATCCTGACCGAGAACGGAATGGAATGCCTGGCGCAGGTGATCGGTCTGACCGATCCCCTGTTCCGTGAGCTGGCCACTCAATCGGATCTGGCGCAGCAGGCCGGACAGCAGCAGAGCCAGGACAAATCTGACCTGCGCGCGCTCGCGCAGGGGACGCCGGCCTGCAAATATCCTGTGACGATCCCCGGTGAGGTTCAAACCCCCGCGCCGACCGGTGGCATGCCGGCGGCGTCCGGCACGATGCCGGGCACCCAGCCGGGCAGTGGAATGATGTCTATGATGTCAGGCGGAACTATGCCGGGCATGACTATGCCGGGCATGACTATGCCGGGCATGACTATGCCGGGGGCGGCAGTACCGGGGATGATGATGCCGTCGACCGGCGCAGCGCCTGGCGCAATGTCGTCATCGGCAATGGTTGCGGCACTACAGGGTGCAACGGGTGCGCCCGGTTCCAATGGCGGCATCACCCAGAACTCCGCCGGGGCGTTTCCCCAGGCAAATGGTGCGACCATGCAGCAGACGCCAACGGGCCCCGTGGTGCCGGGCTCCACGACGCCCTATGTCCCGGGCTATCCCGGCGCCACGCTGCCGGGTGCCGCATCGCCGAGCTATGCCAGCCCCACGACGCCCTACACCGGAAACGGCACCGGCTCGGCGGACAACACCATGGCGACCGTTCCGCAGGATCTCGGCGGCTTTACCACCGCCCAGGCGCTATTCCTAGCCCGATCTCTCAGTCAGTACCAGATCATGGTCGCCGGTGCGGTACAGCAACAGGGCGCCTTGATGATCGCACCGAACACGACCCTGGAAGAAGCGCTGATCGGCACGCACGGCTTCGTATTCGACACCGACCGAAGCAGGTTCGAAGTCACCTCGGTAAATCTCAACAAATGGACCGGTTCCGCCCGGACGCTGCGCAACTCGTACCCGGCTACCGATGAAGAGCTCGCCAAGATCATCGTGAAGCCGCTGGACACGGTCATTTTCCATCACGTCTACGCAGACCGGGCGCTCGCCCTTGTCACGATCGGCGGCGAAGTAAAATACCCGGGCCAGTACAACATCATGCGTAGCGAGCACCTGTCGCAGCTCCTGGAGCGCGCAGGCGGACTGACGGACGAGGCCTATCCCTACGGGACGGTTTTCCTCAGAGCGTCGGTGGCGCAAATGGAACAAAAGGCATTCAAGCGCGAGGCCCAGGACATTCGCAGTCAGATGTTCGATGCCCTTATCAGGCCTCAGCGCGCGACATCGACGCAGACGCCGCCCTCGCCCGAGGCATTCGCGGCTTTGTCGAACATGCTCTCTCAGGTCGAAGCGCAGCCGGCTCTGGGGCGGGTCGCCTATACCGCGGATCCGGCGATCCTCAAGGCGCATCGGGATCGGGACCCGTTACTCGAACCCGGCGACAGCGTCATCATCCCCAAACGGCCGAGTTCCGTATCTATCCTGGGCGAGGTCATGCAGCCCGGTACCATCGCTTATGATCCCCGTCTGTCGGTGGACGATTATATCGAACGCGCGGGCGGGTTGTCGCAGTTCGCGGAAAGGTCGGACACGATCATTGTCTTCCCCGATGGCACGGCTCACCGCGCGAACGACAACACTTGGCTCAGTTTTGGTCGTGACAGAATTCCCACCGGAAGCGTCATCATGGTACCGCGCGACCTGACCAGCCTTCGCGTGGAAGACCTGATTGTTGACTCGACGTCGATCTTTGCGCAGCTCGCGACGATGACCGCCGCGTTGAGTTTGTTGTCCAACGTCAAGTGAGCGCCGGAGTCAGGTTGATGCGAGGGTCCAGGTATCTTTTCGGCTCCGTGTGCGCAATTGCACTTGCGACGGGCGCCACTTTGATTCCCTTGCCCGCCTTGGCTTCACCGT
>Ga0302324_100020228_pt1 | contig 13032 bp, 12 predicted proteins | sample Palsa_T0_1_FD_201949 | JGI IMG/M metagenome (GOLD analysis project Ga0302324, IMG submission 201949) | Peat permafrost microbial communities from Stordalen Mire near Abisko, Sweden - Palsa_T0_1 | ecosystem: Environmental > Terrestrial > Soil > Palsa > Peat permafrost | place: Sweden: Abisko...
CACTTTTCTCCTGCTTGCATGCGGATGATCAATTCCCAGCATGACGGATCGCCCCTCCAGGCTCATCTTGTATGAGAAACGAACGCCCGCTCCAGGCTCATCTTGCATGAGATAAGACTGAGTATTGCGCCACACACTTCTGGATGCTATTCTCGTGATTCGGAGGCTCAAGTCGCCGAGTCGCGCATGGCTGAGTTAATCCTGATTATTGCATTCTCCCTGATCCTGTTCGTGTATTGGTTTCGCTATGCGGTGCGTACGCTGCTGAGCGAAAACCAGGCCGAAGAACCCATAACCGTGATAAGCCAGTTGGGCGAATTACCGCTCGACCGTCGGCATGATGTCCTGGAAAACGAGTACCGGATGTTGGAGTACGTGTTGGCCCATGCCGCCGGTTTGGGCCTGCCGCCCATCGAGATTAACCTGTTGACGCTGGACTACCGGCTGATGCGTTTCTGGTTTCGCATCGCCAGGAACACCAACACCGCCCACGCGCAGCGCGCGCTCGAGGAGATGGCCCGCATTCTAAGTTATATCGCTTACAAAATAAGCAATCGCGGAGACAGACTGTCACAGGCCTGAGATTCATGCTCTTCAATAACGTCTTACAATAAGAAGGTGGGATCCGAAGCAGCGCTTGAACTCGCGGTGGAACGTTTGTCCCAGGTCCGCCGCGAGATCGCCAAAATCATTGTCGGCCAGGACGACGTCGTAGAGGGAGTGCTGATTTGCCTGCTGGCCTCCGGGCACGTGTTGCTGGAAGGCGTGCCGGGGCTGGGGAAGACCACGCTGCTGCGTACCCTGGCCCGCGCCCTCCAATTGAAGTATTCACGCATACAGTTCACTCCGGACCTCATGCCGGCCGATATCGTGGGCAGCATGGTTATCGAAGCCAGCGACCGAGGCGCGAAGTTCCTGCGTTTCCAACCTGGACCGATCTTCGCCAATCTGGTGCTGGCCGACGAAATCAACCGGGCAACTCCCAAAACGCAATCGGCGCTGCTGGAGGCCATGCAGGAACGCACCGTCACCAGCGGCACTACTACGCACGAGCTGGAGGCTCCTTTTCTGGTGATGGCGACCCAGAATCCCATCGAGATGGAGGGTACTTACCCGCTGCCGGAAGCGCAGCTCGACCGGTTTCTGATGAAGATCCTGGTCACCTATCCGTCGCGTGAAGAATTGAACCGCATCGTCGAGCGCTCGATCGAAAGGGAAGAGGTGCAGGTGAATCCGGTGCTCGACCGCGATGCCATCATGCAAGTGCGCTCGGTTTGCCGCGAGGTCCTGGTGGCTCCGCACGTGCAGGAATACGCTATTCAACTGGTGATGGCCACGCAGCCGGAGCAAAAGGAAGCTCACGAGCTGGCGCGCAAGTACATTCGCTACGGCAGTTCGCCGCGCGGCGCGCTGGCGATGGTGGAGTGCGGCCGGGTGTTGGCGCTGATGCACGGTCGGTTCCATTTGAGCATCGAGGATCTGCGGCATCTGGCGCGAGCGGTGATGCGCCACCGCATCATTCTGAATTTCGACGCCCACGCAGACGGGCAGACGCCGGAGACCATTCTGAACTCGATCATCGAGGGCGTCACCCAGCAGGCCGCTGCTTGAGCTGGCTAAAACTTCATGGAGCCGGCCCCCATTCTCGACCGCGAGTTTCTGGAGAAACTGGAGCGCCTGACCCTGCGCTGGCAGAAATCCTTCGCAGGCCTGGTGGGTGGGCATAACCAGTCGCGATTCGCGGGCGCCGGCCAGGAATTTCTCGACCATCGCAACTTCCATCATGGCGACGATCTGCGCGCCGTGAATTGGCGCGCCTACCTGCGCCTCGAAAAGCTCTTCCTGAAGATGTTCCAGGTAGAGCCCCGCGTGCCGGTGCGGATGCTGGTGGATATCAGCGATTCGATGAAAGGCGCGGCCGGGGAAAAATTCTATTACGCGCGCAGGCTGGCCGGCGCGCTTTGCTACGTAGGCATGGTGCGCCTGGATTCGATCGAAATTCATGGGTTCTCTAACAGGTTGGGTCGCCGCTTCTTGTGCACCGGCGGGCGTCACCGCTTCGGTCCGGTGCTGGATTGCCTGGGCTCCATGGAACCCGGCGGGCAGACGGACTTCTTCGCCGTGCTGCGCGAATTCATTTCGTCTTACTCGCAACGCGGGCTGACCATTGTGATTTCGGATTTCCTGGACGATCAGGGCTGCCAGCGGCCCTTGCAATACCTGGCGGATTTCGGTCACGAGTTGATGCTTCTGCAGATCTGGTCGGAGGCCGATCGCACGCCCCCGTGGGACGGCGAACTGGAGCTGGAAGACGCGGAAACGGGCGGCCAGATGAAGGTGCAGTTCGACGATTCGGCTCGCGTGCGCTATACCAAAGCGTTCGACGAATATGCCGATTCCATCGAGAGACTGGCGTTGCGCGCCGGCGGGCGGTATGTCGGCGTGTCTACGGCCCAGACGGTGGAGGAAGTGCTCTTCGGCCCGTTGGTGCGCTCGCGCGGAGTAGCCTAGGGGCTACCCTCACCGTCATGCATCTTCTGAATCTCACTCTCGGGCAGTTTCTGGTGCTGTTCGGGTCGGTGTCCGCCTTGATGCTGGCGTTGTACCTATTGGATCGCTCGCGGCGGCGGCAGATCGTTTCGACGTTGCGCTTCTGGATCTCCGCCGAGCAGCCTACCGTGGTCGCCCGCCGCCGCCGCATCCAACAACCGCTCTCTCTGCTGTTGCAGCTTGCCAGCATGGCGCTGCTGCTGCTGGCCATTGCGCAGTTGCGCCTGGGTATGCCGGCGTCGGCGCCGCGCGACCATGTGTTGATCCTCGATACGTCCGCGTGGATGTCCGCCAGGGCCGCCCCGCCCAACGGCCGAGCGCCCGCGCGCACCCTGATGGATCTGGCTCGCGAACGGGCGCGCGCTTACGTTCGCGCCGTCCCGCCCCGAGACCGTATCATGCTGGTTCGCGCCGATGCCCTGACCACCCCCGCCACGGCTTTCGAGCCCGATCGGCAAAGACTGGCGGAGGCCATCGCCGCCTCCGAGCCCGGCGCCACGGCGCTGAACCTGGAGCAGGCGCTGTCCTTCGCGCGGCAGATTCAGGCGCACAGCGGACGGCGCGCCGGAGAAGTGGTCTTTGTTGGCACCGGTAAGCTTGCGGACCACGATCCCGGCAAGCTGGGCCTGCACAATCTGCGATTCCTGAGCGTGCCGGACGCGGTCGAGAACTGCGGCCTGCGCCGCATTGGCGTGCGCCGTTCGGTCGCCGATTCCGGCGTGTGGGAGATCTATGTTTCCGTGCGCAATTACGGCACGGCATCGCGCACGGCCACGCTGGCGCTGAGCTTTGGCCCGTCGACGGATGGCCCGGGCAAGTCGCCGGTGGGCTCACAGCGGCTGGTCCTGCCGCCCGGCGCCGACCGGGAAGCCAGCTTCGCGTTCCGCACCCGCGCCGCGGGCTTCCTGCAGGCGCAGCTTTTCCCGCGCGACGCATTCACCGCCGACGATCGCGCCGTTTTGCAACTGCCGCCCCAGACGGAGCTGCGCGTAACCGTATACTCCCTGCAGCCGGACCTGCTGCGTCCAGTGCTGGCGGCCAGCCCGCAAGTCGCGGCCACCTTTCGCCCGCCCTCCGAGTACAGCGCGCAGACGGGCGGATCGCTGGTAATCCTGGACCGTTTCCATCCGCCCGCGCCACCGCTGGGCGATTCCATCTGGATCGATCCGCCGGCGGCGGGCTCGCCGGTGCCCGTGCGCGCGCGCGTCACCGACGTGCCCTTCGTGCATTGGCTCACGGATCATCCCCTGGGCGCGGGCCTGCGCACCAAGGACTTCCGGCTGGAGTCCGCTTCCGTTTTCGAGGCGGCGCCGGACGACTTGAAAATCGGCGAAGTGGAGAGCGGTCCCGTCATCGTGGCGCGTCCCGGAAAGCCGAAGCTGGTGGTGCTGGGCTTTCATCCCGCGCTCTCCACCATGCGCTACGAGCTCTCGACGCCGCTGCTGTTCGCCAATCTGCTGCGCTGGATGGCGCCCGATGTTTTCCGGCGCTGGGAATTGAACACCGGCAGCGTGGGCACGGTGAAGGCGCCGCTCGACGCGGATGTGCGGTCGGCCAGCTTGCGCGTGGTAAGCGATGACGGGAGCCCGGTCCCCTTCACTGTGCGCGGCCGCGCGCTCGAATTCTTCAGCGGGACGCCCGGTACGGTGCGGGTGTTGGCGGAAGATCGCGAATATGTATACTCGCTGACGCTGCCGCAGCTTTGGGAATCCAAGTGGGATGTCCCCGCGGAGACTCGCCGCGGCATCCCGAAATTCCCCGCGCCGCTGCGCGAAGCTACCGACCTGTGGCAGTGGCTGGCGCTCGCGGGCGGCGCGGGCCTGCTGGCGGAGTGGCTTCTCTTCGGACGGCTGCGCCGCGGCCGGGTGCGCGTCTCCAAGCGGCCACTGGCCATGCGAAAGGCATCCTGACGCCATGACGTTCGACTATCCATGGCTGCTTCCTTTGGCTTCGGCGCCGCTGATATGGGCGGCCTGGGAATGGCGGAATTCCGCGCGCCGGGTTGCGCTGGTTCTGAAAGCCGCGGCGCTGGCGGCCATCTTGATGGCCTTGGCCCAGCCGCGCGTCACAGTCTACCAATCCAAAGTGGCGCTGGCCATTCTGGTAGACACCTCCGCCAGCGTTTCCGAGCAGGATTTGGAATCCGCCTCGAATACCGCGACGACCCTCGAAAAAGGACGTGGGCGCAACTGGACGCAGGTGTTGCCGTTCGCCCGCACGCCGCGCAATCCCGGCCTCGAAGAACGCACTCCCCAAGCCTGGAAACTCAGATACAGCGAAGGCCATGCCGCTTACGGCACCAACCTGGAGGCCGCCGTGCGTGAAGGACTGGCCACTTTGCCGGCCGGCTTGGTGCCGCGTGTTCTCCTGATTTCGGATGGCAATGAGAACCTGGGCAGCGTCACGCGCGCCATCTGGCAGGCGCAGCAGAGGGGTGTGCCCATCGACGTGATTCCGCTCGCCGGCCGGCCGCGGCCGAGCCTGGTTCTCGAAACGGTCAGTATGCCGGCAGAGGTCTTCAGCGGAGAACGCTTTCCCGTAGATATCACGCTCACCTCTCCCAACGCCGCGCAAGCCACCGTCGAAATGACCGCGGAGGGTAAGCCGCTGGGCGTCAGCCGCGTGGATCTGACCTCCGGCACCAACCAGTTCCGCGCCCACGCCAGCGTGACCGCCACTGGAGCCATCGAGCTGGCAGGCCGGGTCAGCGCCCCCGGTCTGGGAGAGGCCCATTTCGAAAGCGCGCTCACGCTGCGGCGGCCGCACGTGCTGCTGATCAGCAAAGATCCCCCTTCCGCCGAAGCGCACCTCATGCGTACGCTCGAGGCCAATCAGTTCGACGTCGAGCGCGCGCCCAACGGTCCGCCGGACAAGCTCGACCAGTATCAGTTGGTCATCTTCAATAACTGGGACACAGAGAACGTTCCTCTGCCCCGCAAGGCCGCCATCGAGGAGTTCGTCAAACAAGGCGGCGGTTTGCTTTTGATCGCCGGCGACCGCAGTGTCTACGTGGAAAAGAAAGAGGAAGATGCGCTGGAGCGCGCCTTGCCGGCCACGCTGGCGCCGCCGCGCACGCCCGAAGGCACGGCCGTGGTCCTGATCATCGACAAGTCCTCTTCCATGGAGGGCAAGAAGATGGAGCTCGCGCGCCTCGCGGCCATCGGAGTGGTGGAGAATCTGCGGCCCATCGACCAGGTAGGCGTGCTGATTTTCGATAATTCGTTTCAGTGGTCCGTGCCGATCCGCCGCGCCGAGGACCGCGCCTCCATCAAGCGCCTCATCTCCGGCATCACGCCCGATGGGGGCACCCAGATCGCGCCGGCGCTCACCGAGGCCTATCGCCGGATTCTCCCGTCGCGCGCGGTCTATAAACATATCGTGCTGCTCACAGATGGCATATCGGAAGAGGGCGACAGTATGACGCTGTCGCGCGAAGCCCTGGCCAACCACGTCACCATCTCGACCGTCGGGCTGGGGCAGGATGTAAACCGCGCCTTCCTCGAGAAGGTGGCGCAGTATTCGCAGGGCAAAGCTTACTTCTTGAACGATCCTTCCGGCCTCGAGCAGATTGTGCTGCGCGACGTGATGGAACATACCGGCTCCACGGCGGTAGAAAAAGATGTGCACGCCGAGATCGTCAATCGCGCCGAGATTTTGGATGGCGTGGGCATCGAGCAGGCGCCGCCGCTGCACGGCTACGTGCGCTTCCGGACCCGGCCGACCGCCGACCTCATTCTGCGGGCCGATCCGGAAGATCCTCTGCTGGTGCGCTGGCAATACAGCCTGGGCCGCGCGGCCGTGTTCACTTCCGACGCCAAGAACCGCTGGGCCGCGAGCTGGGTAACCTGGCCGGGATTCGACAAGCTGTGGGCTAACATCTTCCGCGACTTGCTGCCGCACGCGCAAGCCAGCGAGGCGACGGCGGAGTTCGACCGCTCAAGCAACGAGCTGGTCGTGGATTACCGTCTGGGTCGCAACGTTGCCGAGCCGGGCGAGCCGGACGGGATTCCGGATATCTATGCATTCGGCCCCAACGGCTTCCAGTCGCCCCTGAAGGTGACCAAGATGGCCGCTGGACATTATCGCGCGCGGGCGCCGATCGGCGAGCGGCAGGGGCTGTTTCGCGTGCGGACGCTGGCGGAATCTCGCGCCTTTCCCGAGGTGGGCTTCTACCGCCAGGAGGACGAAATGCTCGAGTACGGCTCCAACGGGCAGTTGCTGCACCAGATGGCCGGCGCCACTGGCGGCCGTTACAATCCGGCGCTGAGCAGCGTCTTCGACGCGGGCGGGCGGGCCATTCCAGCGACCCTGGAACTGTGGCCCGGCCTGCTGGCGCTGGCGCTCGCGCTGAATGTGGCCGAGCTGATCCTGCGCAAATGGCGGGGCCTGCTGGACAGCCTGCGCTTCCGGCGTACAGTTGCAGAGCCGGCGGGGACACGATAGATTGATAAAGAACCCTCCTGTGCGCCCGTAGCTCAGCTGGATAGAGCGTCTGGCTACGAACCAGAAGGTCAGGTGTTCGAATCACCTCGGGCGCACCATCTAAATCAAGCCCCTTCAGATCTCTAGCGTCAGTACTGACATGGCCGCCAGACCCGTATTTGGCCCGGTATGCCCAGCAGTATGCCCGCGCTTTTCCTCTTGCACTTTTTCCATGGCCGTGCGAATAGTTTGCTCTTGAGGGTGAACACAGCGCTTCGTGATATTCATGTCGCGGTGACCGGCGAGGTATGCCAGCGTCCACGGGTCCATATGCGGTGCCCAGCGCGTGAGGCAAGTATGCCGGAGCGTGTAAAGCTCGAACGGCGTCAGCTCAACGTCTTCCTTCTTGGTTTCTTCCCTGAGAATCCGAGTTCCCTCAGCAATGGCCTTCAGGTGCTGCTTTTCTACGACAGTGACGGCTCTTTGGTTGATGAGCCTCTGCAAGGGGTTGTCGGTATCTACGGAGCGTAATGCGTGAAGACGAGGTCGCTGGCCTTGGCCTGATTGTGGCAGGGAAAGCAGCTTTTCATTGACGCCGCGGCGGCGGGTTTGCCGTCTATGAAGGTAGCGAACCCCCAGCCGCCCGTCGCGGCGTACTTCGTGGAGTCTTTGACCATAAACTGAATGTTCGTGGGGGGGCCAGGGACGAAAGATTGGGCTTGGCCAAAGACTTTGTTGTTTTCCGCCGAAGGGACGTGACCGTAGTGCAAAGCGGCAATGATCGTGCCGTCCGGGAATGGGAGCTTCCCCTCGCGGTAGGCGGTGATCGCCACGTCGTTGCCCAAAACGGCGCCAATACTGTTCAGGTTGCCTGCTTCATGGGAGATGGAAATCAACCTCCAGTCTCGGTATCCGGGCGGAATTTTTGTTACAAAGATCGGGGCGGCCGAGTCAGCGGCCCGTAGAGATGGGGGCGTCGTAAACGCGACAATACCTGCCATTATTACAATGGCAACCAGCAGCAAAATGATCCTTTTCATAGTGGTTTCTCCTTGGGAATCAAATAATCAAAATTATCGCGCAATTGCTTCGCCAGCGCTGTATCAAAGGCAAGTTTCCCGACTGGCGTTGCGCCATGGTCTTCGATGACGTCCCCGCGGTGACCAAGCATGTCACACGACCATATTTCGTCACCGCGCCGCGGGTTTGGCGCCGCTACAGCCCGCCGAGCCAGCACACCACCCAATCATTGAAGCGCGAGCCGATGGTTATGGCTGCGGGAATCCGAACATCAACCACGACTGATTGGCTACCCAATGCGGGTACAGCTCCGTCATCTGATCGAACAGCTCCTGGTCGGATGTCGCGGTTTTCTGCACCCGATCGAAGTCCTGCAGGTAACGCTTGGTGTCTTGGATCGTCGAGGGAGAGTCAGGCGCGCCAGGCTTCTTGTGACCGGCGACAACAATCGCCGGGTTCAGCGCCGCTAACCGGTCTAGCGCCGCGATCCAATTCTTTCGGCTCTCGGGGGTGGTGTCGCCGACGTAAATGCGGCATTGGTTGTACACAACGTCGCCAGCGACGATCAGGCCGATCGATGGAACGTATAGAGACGTCGAATCGGGACTATCGGTGCGGCCCTGCTCGATGATGCGCAATTCGTGGCCCTCGAGAGTGAACGTGTCGTGCTCATAGGGGTCTGGCGGAACCAAACTGGTGGCCACTTGCCCAGGAAAGAGCCGGCGGGCCAACCGCTCCACCGAGGGAGAGAAAGACATCTGCATGGCGTTCACCGTCTTGGGCGTTGCTATGGCCCGAGCGCCCGGGAAACGATCGAGCAGAATGCTCAGACCGTAGAAGTGGTCGAAATGGGCGTGCGTTATATAGATGGTCTCCAAGTTGCGGTTGTGCAGAGCGACCCAATCCGCGAGAGCCTCGGCCTCAGCCACTGTCCCCATTGCGTCCACCAGCACCGCGTCGTACTCGCCGAAGATTAAAGTCGACGTGATAGGGTCAAAGCCGAACGCTTCGCCGAAGGGCTTTGGCCGCTCGCCGACCATAGTCTTTCCGGGGGCCGTAAAAACGTTCACGCTAAGCGTGTTCGACGCGGCAGGCGCGGCCACGCGCGTGGTCTCTTTCAGTCCATTTGTGCCGTCCATTTGGTACTCCTTTCGATGTCAGAGCGAGTGACTGTTCAAAGCAAAATTGGCAACGAATCCGTTGGACCAACGTATCGATCAACACCAAAGTACTGGGCTTGACACTGCAGCCCGGAAGGCCTCAACAGAACATCCGCAACCGTTTAAATCCGAGTCCCATCCGGGCCGAGCGCTAACCGTACTTGAGCTCGGTGCTCTGTCCGACTTCGATAATATAACCGTCAGGATCGCGGATGTAGCAGCGAATCTCGCCGTACTTGGGTATTGGCTCCGTGATGAACTCGGCTCCTCGACTTTTCCACAATTCATAGCACGCTTGAATATCCGCAACGCGGACATTCATAAAGCCGTCGATCCTATCCGGGTTGGGGACGCTGAGCGTTACCGACGGCTTGTCGGGGGTCGGCCCGCCCCCGACGTTGACAAGTAGCCAAGTATTCGCGATCTGAATGTACGCGGGCGCGCCGTCTCTGTCGCCTGTGCTCAGAATGCGACCGCCGAAGACCTTCTCATAGAAGCGAGCCGACCGGTCGATGTCGGCGACGGTGAGAAAATGTGCGACGCTGATTCCGTCCCGCGGGGGCATCTCATAGCTCTTGTGTTCGATTTGTACGCTGTTCATTGACGAGTCCGATTCCGATACCGTCATGAGTTTCAGAAGCGCCTGGGCTGCCGATGTCGATGACGCAGGATTCTGGCCAGTAATAAGACGGCCGTCAGTGACGGAAAAAGGCTGCCAGTTCGCCACCTTCTCGTATATGGCGCCGAGCCGCAGCAGTTCATCCTCGACCAGGAACGGCACAACCTTCGTGAGCTGCATCTCCTCTTCCTCGCCGTTCGTGAAACCGGCGACGTGTTTTCCTTTCACCAGCGGAGCGCCCTGGTAGCTAACGTGGCGAAGCACCCCGGGCGAATGGCACACCAATGCGATTGGCTTGCCGGAATTGTAGAAGGCCTCCAGAAGGGCGATCGACGTAGGGCTCTCCGCGAGATCCCACATCGGGCCGTGCCCACCGGGATAGAAAACGGCGGCGAAGTCTTCCGCCTTCACGTCCGCAAGTTTGACCGTGTTGGCGAGAGCCTTTTGCGCCGCCGCGTCTTTCTTGAACCGCGCCATCGCCGGCGTTTGATTTTCAGGCAGATCGCTTTTCGGATCGAGCGGAGGCTGCCCGCCTTTCGGAGAGGCGAGCGTCAGCTCAATGCCAGCATCGCTGAATACGAAATAGGGGGCCGCGAATTCCTCAAGCCAGAAACCAGTCGGGAGGCCCGTGTTCCCCAGTTGGTTGTGCGATGTTAGGACCATCAGTATTTTCATATTGTTCTCCTGTATTCTTCGCGAGGCGCATCCCAATTAAATCGGCCTCTGCCGACTCGTCAAGTCGCGCTATCCACCCCTCCTACGAGTTGCTGTTTCGCGGATCGTCTTTCGCGCTGAGGTATTCCAGTCCAAGCGGGCCCATCGCGGTTACCTGCGAGACGTACTCGCCGGATTTCGCCCAGTGGAAATGGGGCGTGTTGCCAGGGAGAATGATCACGGCGCCGGGCGGATAGGCTTCCAACTTACTCGCGTCGAATTCATCACCCAGTCCGATATAGAAGACGCCGGAAATCACGGTATAGACTCGATCCTCTGGGTGCTTATGAGGCATCAGCTTCTCGCCGTGGGGCACTTTAACCCTAATTGTGTAAGGGCCGGGATCCGAGGGCTGACCCACGACCACGGCCAGCCGGACGGACAGTGGGAACGCCGGGAACGGTTTCCAATCTACATCTTCGGACAAGATACTTTTGAAAACCTCCTGCCCGAGTTGGTGAGACTGGACTTCGCTTTGCTGAGCGCGCGTTACGGCGCTGGCTTTCTGAGACATACAAACCTCCTTCGTGCACATATGCAAAACATCACCACAGACCTTCGAAACATGTCCGCCAAGATTGGCTTCGAACGCCTCCCATCCTCAAGGTTCCCGAGTTGAGAATAGCGTCGGGCGCGCCGGCCCTAGCGCGCGATTTGGCCCAGGTAGTATCCGAGCCGATTTTCGACATCCCCGGGCTTTTGGAAGCCTCGCGCCATCAGCGCTTTGATCCCATCCTGGGCGGCGGGTCGCCCGAGCGAAGCAATGCACGCATCCCACCCGGCGCCGAGCTCGACGTCCGGCGGCAGGCTGGTGTTGACGAGGCGCTTGGTGTTGGCGATCGCCCACTTATCGAATCCGGCGATCCGGGTCGCGAGGGCCTCGACGAACGCCTCTAGATCGGCGTCGGGCAGGGCGCGATTCACATAGCCATAGGCCTCGGCTTGGTCTGCCCTGATGTCTTCCGAGCTCAAGAGCACCTCGAGGGCGCGGTTTCGGCCGATGAGTTGGGGCAGCCGGGCCATGGGGCCGCCGCCCGCGACCATCCCCACGCCCACCTCCCATTGCGAAAGGATAGCTTTTTCGCGGCTTGCGAAACTCATGTCGCAGGCTAGCGTAATCTCGCTGCCATTGCCCGTCGCCCGGCCACGGATGAGAGCGATGGAAGCGACCGGCAAGCGAGTCAGACGCGCGAGAAAGTCCGGCCAAGGCGCCAAGCCTGTGGGACCCGCTGGCATTGAGGTCAGGTCCTCGAGCTTTGCCAGGAAATCGGAGTGATTCAGGAAGTAGTCGTCGACCGCGCTGTCGAAGACGACGACCCTGACATGCTCGTCGGCCTCGAGAGCGTCGATGAGTCCCTGGAACTCCCGGACCATTTCTGGGCCCATCACGTTGATCGGCGGGTTGTCGATCGTGACACGCCAATAGGCGGGCGATCGCCGGGCGACGCGGATCTGTGCGGGCTTCGTAAGTGCGCTTGCAGTTGTCATGGCATCCACCTGTCTATATGTTGGTCTCGGAAACCGGTTGCTTGTCCCCGACGCTTTGCTAAGATCTGGATCATTCGTTCCTTGGCGGCAGTTGGTTGATTATTGCCGCGCCTGCCTTGCTGACGACGTCGTCCTGGGAATCCGTGCCTCCCGAAGAACCGATTGCGCCGATAATCACTCCCTGTTCGATCAGTGGGATGCCGCCTCGAGAGGCAATGATTCCATCGAACGCGAGCAGATAGTTGAGATGCATGAGCTGGATACCGTCCTCGAACTGCTTCGTTTCGCGCCGGAATCGACCACCGCTGCGTTCATCTTCCAATTCCGCTTCTTCGCCTCTGCCACCGCCGCCTGAATAACCGCCTGAGCTCGGTCTAGTGATATCGGTGGGCCATACGGAGTGTCGAAAGGAATTTTGTCGGGCACAAAATCGAGAGGATTTGTTTCCGCGGGCTGTAGCGCTCGACTCGCAGTAGCGGCGGTTCCCATTTTCTCAGTTGACATAAGTTCTCCTATGATGGTCGGTCTACTCCAAGCTCGTCGTCGGTTCGGGCCCGCGCATTACGCGAGCAGGCACTATGCGTCGCTCCCTCCGTTCACCTCTTGCCGTACGCCGTGAAAATGTAATCCTTGGCCGCCACTCTCGTATGGCACGCGAAGCCGCAATTGACGACGCCAGTCTTATCGGGCTTGAACGTGTCCGACGCGGGATCAAAGTCAAACACGGCGTATGCCCATCCCTTCGTGTCCGGGAATTTCTTGGTGTCTTTTTCGATGAGGAAAACGTCTTGTAGGACGTCCGGCACCCTCACTGAAAAAGGCGCTTCTGTGTTCTTTTTCGGCTTCCACTCGATTTTTGCAATCTTGGAGCCGTCGGGGAAAGACTTGCCGTTGCCGGGAACGCCGGACCGGTAGGCGTCGATCATCGTGGGATTGGCGACCATCACCTTCAGCAGATCTTCAGTCTGACTGACGGCGACGACCTGCCAGTTCTCGTACCCCCTGAAGTCGGAGAATGCGAGCCCATTTGGTACGCGCAGTGTGTACTTGTCCTGCGCG
>Ga0302324_100020229_pt1 | contig 13032 bp, 10 predicted proteins | sample Palsa_T0_1_FD_201949 | JGI IMG/M metagenome (GOLD analysis project Ga0302324, IMG submission 201949) | Peat permafrost microbial communities from Stordalen Mire near Abisko, Sweden - Palsa_T0_1 | ecosystem: Environmental > Terrestrial > Soil > Palsa > Peat permafrost | place: Sweden: Abisko...
ACGCTGATATCGTCCTCGGCAAAATCGATGCCGGCTTCGAGCAGCGCGATCAGTTCCAGCAGTTGCTCTTTGGTGGGACGGATGCGCCGCGAGACCGAGCCTTCCATCTGCCTGGCAGCCACACGCGCCTGGTACAAAGTGGTGGCGTCAATCAGATCACGCACGGCTTCGGCTTGCGGCAGATCGATTCTGCCGTTGAAGAAGGCCCGTAACGTGAACTCGCCCGGCTCCGCCGGCCGCGCGCCTGCCTGCACCGCTCGCTCGATTGCGAATCGAAGAACTATGGGCGAACCGTGACAGGAGATTTCAACCAGGTCTTCCGCTGTGTAGGAACGCGGTGCGGCAAAGAAAGTAGCCACTACCTGATCCACCACGTGGCTTTCGCCATCTACCAGGTCGGCCAACGCGGCTCCCCAAGGTTTCCATTCGTGATCGGCACGGAAGCGCAGCATCTTGGAAGCAATCTCGCGCGCCTCGGCGCCGGAAAGGCGCAGCGTCCCTATGCCGGAGCGCCCCGGCGGAGTAGAAATCGCAACAATGGTATCCCTTACCTGCAAGCGTCCTGGTGCCAAGTGGGGCGGCTTCAGCCTGCCAGCGGTTTTGCCACAGCCGGTTAGGGTCGTCGCCCGCCGCGCGGCGGACCGCCGGGCCTGCCCCCCGGTCTTCCCCCCGGCCTGCCACCTGGCCGTCTTCCCGGCGGGCCTTCGCGCGGCGGCATGGGCCGCGGCGGACGGATCGGCTCCGGCAGCGGCATCCCCACCGGCAACACCACTACCTGCCGGAACGGGCCGGTTCCGGTACTTTCGCTCCGTATATCGGTCTCGTTGCGCAGGCTGAGGTGGAGGATTCGCCGCTCGCGGCTGTTCATCGGGTTGAAGTGGAACGGTCGGCCTGTCTGTTTCACCTTTTCTGCCGCGGTGACTGCGCTCAAACGCAGCTCCTCAATCCGCAACATCCGATAGTCATTCGCGTCGAAGCACATTCGCGAATGATGCTCCGCCGGCATCCGAAGCGCTTCCATGGTGAGGAATTCCACCGCCAGCATCAGTTCAGCTTTGTTCGCCAGCAACAAGTCTACTTCCGGCCCGGTGAACTTCACCAGCAGATCCGGATCTTCCAGATCTGGATGCAGATGCTGGCCCTCCAGAATTTCGTATTCGACATCCAGATCAAGATGGTCGAACACCATGTCCAAAAACTCTTCGATGCTGGGCCCCGTCAAATCAACGGAGTACTTCTTGTCGTCCACGTTGCTCAACCCCTAGGCTTTTTCTTCGCCGCAATCTTCGGCACTTCCACCGGCGCTGGTGTAGGCATACTTTTATTCACCAGCCACTGCTGCAAAATTCCCACCAAATTACTGGTCAACCAGTATAACACCAGGCCGCTGGACATACTGTAGAAAAAGAAGCCGAACATCAGCGGCATGAACTGCATCATCTTGGCCTGGCTCGGATCCACACTGGGATTGGGCGTCATCTTCTGTTGGATGAACTGGGTGATCACCATCACGATGGGCAGAACGTGGATGGCCAGTGTTTCGGCCTGCGAAAGATCGGTCACCCACAGCCAATGGGCCCCCCGCAGCTCGATGGTAACGCTCAGAACTTTGTAAAAACCGTATAGTATTGGAAGCTGCACGAACATCGGCAGGCAGCCGCTCATCGGATTCGCGCCTTCCCGCTTGTACAGCTCCATGATTTCCGCGTTCTGTTCGGCCTTTTTGGGATCCCGCAGGCTCAGGCCCTTGTATTTGGCATTTATGGCTGCGATTTGCGGCTGCAGCCGTTGCATCTTCTTCTGCGATTTCATGCTGCTGAAGCGCAGCGGCAGCAGCAACAGGTTGATGACCACTGTGATGACGACGATAGACCAGCCGTAATTGTGAATCACGTTATCGTTCAGCCAATGCAGCGCCAGAAAAATAGGCTTGGCGATAATTCCGAACCAGCCCCAGTCAATCAATTGCTGCAGCTTTGGATCTACCTTGCGCAGCAGATCCACATCTTTGGGTCCCACGAACATGGCGAACCGGTTCAGGGAATCGCCGCCCACTCGCACGCCGGCATGCGGTTCTTCTTTACCTCCCGGCGCGCCCGGAACATCGTCCTTCACCACTTCCACTTGGGTGGACGTGTTGTCCTGCGGCAGCAGTACGAATGCGAAAAACCGATCGTCCAGGCCGGCGAACGAATAGTTACCCGTGAAGTCTACCGGCCCGTCCTTGGCCGCTTTGGCGTCCTTGGTAATCAGCTTGCCCTGCGTGAGGTCGTAATGCACGGCGTGCTGCTCGCTGGCCCGGTTCAGAACGGTGGCATCCCCGAAACCGCCCCGCCACTCCACCTGATGCGGCGTAGGCGTTCCGTTCTGTTTCACCTCGGTGGTGATTTGCGAAAGATAGCTGTTCTTCGAAAAGCGGAACGTTTTCTTGGCGTAGTTCTTGCCGTCCGAAAATTCGTAATCGATGCCCAGACCATCTTCGGCCGGTTTCGCCGCGTAAAGTCCGGAGTTCAGAGCCGCCGCGGCCGGCTGATCCTTGAACGCAAGCGAAAGTGGATACGGAGCTTTGCCGGCCGCCCCGGGATTCACTAACTCCAGCGGCTTGCCGGCCCGATCCAGATATTTCTTCAGCACCCAGCTGGTAACCACCGCCCCGCGATTGATAAAACGAATGCGGTAAACCTGCGTATCAATGATGAATTCCTGTTCCGCGCTGGATTGTATCTGGCCGGGCACGGGCTCCGCGGGAGCTGCTGGCGCGGCAACTGCTGCGGGTTTTTGCTGCTGGGCCACCTGCGCGGCGGCCGGCGGCGTGACCGGTTTCTTGGGGGGCGGAGGCGCCTTATAAATATAAGGAGTAAGGAACAGCACCAGCCCCATCAGCAGGAACGCCAACAGGAGCCGTATCTCCATGGACAGTTCTTTTTTCTTGCCGCCGCCGGGTGTACCGCCGGGTTTAATGGGAACGTTTTCGATATCGGCCATTTCGATTGGAAGCCTTTAGCGAACCGGGTCGAAGCCGCCTTGCCGGAAAGGATGGCAGCGCAGCAAGCGGCGGACGCCCAGCGAGACCCCGCGCGGCACGCCATATCTTGAAACCGCTTCCAGCATATACTCCGAACAAGTGGGTTGGTAGCGGCAAGCCGATGGCAGATACGGCGAAAGGAAGCGTTTATAGAAGCGCAACGTGGCGATCACTGCTTTCCGCATCGCGTCACCAACCGGTCCAATTCCCGCCGAAGCTGCTCCGGGGAGGCTTTCAAGGCAGCGCGTCGCGGGTTGATCACGATATCCCATTGCGGGCTGATGTCCTCAAAACGAATCCGAAGCACCTCTCGCATACGCCTCTTCACCCGATTCCGCAAAACCGCATTTCCAAAGGCCCGGGGAACCGTAAATCCCAGCCTCGGTCCCTGACCGCCCTCGCGCGCAACCGGCAGGCAAAACGCCGCAAAGTACGGGCTCGCCATCCGAGTCCCCTGGGAATACGCTTTGCGGAAATCTGAAGTTCGCAGAATACGAGCGCTTTTCGGAAAAGCAAAACTATTCGGCGTACCGTACGGCTCTCTCGTCGCTGACCGTTAGTTTGTGGCGGCCCTTGGCTCGGCGCCTCGAAATCACGGCGCGCCCGTCCTTGGTGGCCATCCGGACCAGGAACCCGTGCGTCTTAGCCCGTTTACGGTTGTTCGGTTGATATGTGCGTTTCGGCATTTGGATTTCCTCGGGCCCAGGCAAGCGACCCGGACGTAGTAGAAGTCACCTAACAGTATACAACAGGGAACAGGTGCATCACTCAGCTCGAAACAACAACAAATCCAAACTAAACGTAACTCGCATCGCCGCCACCGGCCGCGTTCGCATGGGCCGATAAATCGAAACTAACAGATCCTGAACAGACCCGGCATCCAGATCGGCCGCGCTGGTAACGCGGCGGCGATCGGCCAACCTGAAATGATCCGCGAATGTCTCAACCGTCCGGTCCACTCGCTCGCGGCCGGCGCCCCGCAGTTCGATAAGATCGTCAGGCGCAGGAATGGCCACCAACAGCCTTCCTTCAGGCCGCAAAACCCGCCGGAATTCGGCCGCGTTCATCCGCGCCGTGATGGAAAGAACCAGGGAAAACGAGCGATCCGCGTAAGGCACCAAGCGATCTGCATTGGCCGCGATCCACTCACATCCCGGATAGCGCCGCGCGGCGGCGTCAACGGCGGGAATTGAGATGTCGATACCATGCGCGTCGCAACCGGTCTCCTGTGCCAGGCTTCCCGCATAGAAACCGTCACCGCAGCCGGCATCCAGAACAACGTCGCTCGAAGTAGAGGCCGCAAGCTCCCTAATCGCCCGCAGCAACGGCTCTGTGACGCCTCGATCGTGCAATCGGCGTCTTGCCCGTACCGCTTCCCCGCTGTCGCCCGGACGCTTGGATCTCTTATCCTGCGGTTGCAGCAGGTTAATGTATCCGCTGCGTGCCACGTCGAACGAATGGCCGCGTGCGCAGACCAGCCGCCGCTCCTCGCGCACCAGCGCCTTCCCGCACTCGCGGACGCTGCATACCAGCATGCGTCGAGTGTAGCAGCGGATCTGCGCTTCTTCCCGCGGCCAACCAATCAGCGCGAAATAATCCGCCCGACTCATCGGCGGTTCAGTTGTATGATGACTACTTGCAGATGAAACCTGTTCCACCGGATCAACAACGCGCTCTTATCCAGCGTCTGATGGATGCGTGCGGGGGTGCCTATTCCCCCGCCACGCGCCGCAAATACTACATCACCGGTCCGCAGTGGGCCGGCGCTTATGAAGGACAAGCGCTATTCCACGCGCCTACCCGCCAGCCGGTCAGTTTTGAAAACGTCATCCGCGAATACGCCAGGATCGGCATCGGCCACTGGTGTACGCACGATACCGATGTGATTCCCACCGAGTCGCTCGGCAAAGATGGCCAAGCGAAAATCGTCGAGCGGATTCAAAAGTCGCTCCAGGAACATGGCCTGGAGTGTTCCATGGTGACCACCGAGACATTCTTCCACGCAGTGTGGGCAGCCAGTCCCGCGGCTGAAGCGCCTGAAGTCCGGAAATATGCTGCCTGGCGCCTGGCAAACACCGTCCGGATTGGCCACGAACTGGGAGCGAAGTTTGCCGTCTACTGGCCGGGATCGCTCGGCTACTATACGCAGGGAGCGATCGAAGAGACCCAGACGTTGCGTTGGTATGCCGATGGGCTCAACGCAGCTTGCGAAGCTGATATCGAGATCGCCAAACAGCACAATCGCCCCACGCTGAAACATTGCCTGGAAGCCAAACCGTTCGAGCCGCAAGCGGAGATCCTGCTGCCCACCAGCGACGCCATGCTGGCGTTCATCGGCTCCGGCTTGCTGAAGCATCCGGAAATGGTGGGCCTGAATCCGGAATACCTGCACGAACTGATGTGGGGCGGCGCTCCTAGGGCGGCCCTGGCGCGGGCCTTGCTCGCCGGAAAACTGTTCCACTTCGACATAAACGACGGCTATCGTCTAAAGCACGATGTGGATATCGCGGTGGGATTGGTCAACCCGCTGGATTGGTTAAACGTTCTGGTGCTGCTGCGCAGCCATAAATACAACGGTCCCTTTAATCTGGATTACAAACCGCCGCGCACCACCAGCAACTACGGCGTATTCGCGGTCAGTTTTCCAACTGCCGTCGATCGCTTTATCACGCTGTGGGAAATGGCCGGTGAAGTCATCTCGGACCCTATCATCCAAGAAGCCACCGGCGCGTTAAAGGCCGGCGGTGGACCGGCGGACCCTCTGGATGTTGAAGCCATCACTCGCAACAATCGCGAGTTGCTCACTTTGCACGAATTGATCGCGCATCGCATGGTGCAGATCTTATTAGGGCAGCATCGCGGTCGAACTTACTAGAGAGTGTTACCGAACCGCGACCGCCAGGGAGCGTGTGAATACCCGGGCCCGTACTATCGTGGTAGCGCTTCCTCGCGGTCGCGGTTCGGTTTTTTCCCGCAGGCGACGCTGAGAGCCCTACTTTCGTACTACGGCGACTCACGGAGTCTCCGGCAAAAATATCATTAATTGAGAGATCCGGCGTGCAGCGCCTACCCTGCCCATCCGATGTTTACTAGTATGCCGAGGTACTTCCTTCGGCAGCAGTGAACACCTGGGGGCGAACAGGGCGCTACGAGCATGATATCAATCGGTAAATACAAGCTTATGGAAGAGATGGGAGTGGGGGCCGCCGGCTCCACCTACCATGCCTCGGATACTTTCCGCAATCGCGAAATGGTGTTGAAGGTTCTGAATCCGGCCATCATCGGCACCCCGGAACTGCGCGAACAGATCTGCCGCGATTTAAGCGCCTCGGCCGAACTGCGTCATCCGCATATCATCAAGGTGCGGGACCTGGGCGAGGTAGACGGCGCAATTTATATCGCTACCGAGCTTCTCACCGGCGTCGATCTGCGCTGGCACATCGACCGGCGGATCCTGTCGCTGGCGGACAAGATTGACTTAATGGTGCAGGTTTGCGGCGCGCTCGCGTTCGCACATTCCAAGGGTGTGGCGCACGGAAACATCAAACCCGGCAATATATTCGTGACCGGCAAGGATGCCACCATCCTGGACTTTGGGATCGGAAAATGCCTGGCCTCCATTGTCGAAGCAGGCGGACGGCCGGCGGCTTTGTTGCCTAATTACCTCGCACCCGAGCAGATTCTGGGCAAGCCCTTCAAAGCCAAGTCCGATGTATTCTCGGTTGCGGTTGTGTTGTATGAACTCCTGGTCAAGTATCCGTTTCCCGCCGACGCAAATCTGATCACCCGCGAAATTGTGCATACCTTGCCCCAACCGCTGCGCCAGCTGGACTCCGCGATTCCCGAAGAGCTGGATCAATTGATGCTGCGGGCGCTCGAAAAAGATCCCGAGAAGCGATTGGAGCGCGCCGACGAGTTTGCAGCCGGCCTCTATCTGATCTCGCAAAAATTGCGAGGCCCGGGTGCCGTTCCCGCGGCCGTCGTATCCCCGGAACCGCCCGTAGCTCTTGCCCCGCCGGCTTTTGCCCCGACGTTCGCTTCAACTCCACCTGCTCCAGTGGAGCCTGTTCCAGTAGTGCTGCCCGCACCGGCGGCTGCGGTTCCCACTCCGCCGGTAACGGCGCCCGCTCCGGCCATGGCTGCGGCCCAACCGGTTCGGGGTGCGCCGGCCCCCCAGCCGGCCGGGAGCATAACGCGTTGGATTCCTTATGCCGTTGCCGCGGTTTTGACATTCTGCATCAGCTTGAGCTTCTTCTCGCGTCAAAGCGTCCGTGCCTCGCAGGTCAAACCAGCCGCCAGCGCAATCGTTCCAGCGCACAGCGCTCCTCAGGTCACGCAGCCGGTTGCCGCGCCCGTTCCGCCAACACCCACGCCGGTAGCGCCCGCCGAAGTGCTGCCCGCCGCCGAACCGGCCCCGCTGAAACCATCCGAGGAACAGGTTGCGCTGAACCAAGTGAAAGCGCTGTGGGCTTCGGGCAAATATGCGCAGGCCCTGGAAAAAGTGGACGATCTTCTGGCCGATCATCCGGAGAATATGGATGGACGTATCTGGAAGAAAAAGATCCGCTCCGCGCAAGACGCGGAAGCGGCCATGAAGTAGGCGTGCATGAAACCAGCTAACCAATCCATCTTTTTACGAATTGCTCTGATAGCGGCTATCCCAGTCTGTTTCGCGCCCGGCATGGCGGCTGAAGATCCCAAGCCGGCCTCCGCTTCGCGTTCCAGGAAGACCGACGATCAGTTTCTCAATGGCGCTCCGCTGACTTTTGAGCAATTGCTCAAGTTCGCTGGCCAGGACGCCATCCCGCTGCACCGGCGCAAGGAAGCCATCTTGAATCGCGGCATTGATTTTCCGCTCACCTCCGAGCAGACCGACAAATTGAAGGCCGCCGGCGCATCCGAAGAAATTTTGAAAGCCATCCGCAGCAAAGCCAAGCCGCAGATGATTGCTTCTCTTCCGCCGCCTCCCAAGAAAGATCCCCTGGGAACGGTGTTGCTCACCTGCGCGCCGGCCGAGTGCGATATCAGCCTGGACGGCACCGCCATCGGAACCACCCAGGATGGCCGGCTGGAACTGAAAAAGGTCCCCGGCAAGCTGGTCATCGATTTCAACGCGAAAGGGTACGTTGGCCATCAGAGCACCTTAATGGTGGAAGCGGATCGGACCGCTGAGGTCTCCATGGTGCTGGAGCCGAGCCGCGTCACACTGGAAGCTTTCGGCGCCGATCTGCTTAAAAAAATTGTACAATCCGTCGCCGGCGAAGACGGGCTGCGGGAACTCACCAATGTGCAGGCAACCGGCAGCCTCACCGTGTGGACTCGCGAAGGTTCCAGCGTTCGCTGGACTTTATTCATGCGTAACAATCCGGACCGGGCGCTATTTCAGGCCAAGGCCGGCGCCATCCTGCATGAAGTGGCTTTCACCGGCAGTGAATTCACAGCCAGCAAGAACCTCAAAGGGCAAGACGCGCTGGATCTCCCCACGGATTTGGGTTTCATCCGCGATTATCAGATTTCGGCCGTACTGGCCCGGATCAGCGGCCCTCAATTCAAGGTGGTCGCTAACCACCCGCTCCCCGCCGACGACGACGAGTATCCGCTGGTTGCCGAAAACGGCACGGAGAAAATCTCAATTGGGTTGGACAGCGGCCTGCGTCCACAAAAGGTGCGGATTACCACCGCCACCGGGGTAGGCTCGGCTCTCATCAGTTACTCCGACTACTTCAAAGGCCAGAAGGCATATTATCCGAAGACCGTCCAGATCAAGCCGGACGGCGCCCCGCATGGCATCGACGTGCGCTTCGACACTGTGGATCTGAGCCCCAAGCTCAACGCCGCCGATTATAAGCTACGCGGCAAGCCATTGATGAACACTGGTCAGTGATTGCCGGCAAATGTGGTGACTGTGTCGCCATTTTTGCCAGGCTCCGTCCCCTGCGATAGCATAAAACCTTCCTGAAATTAATTTAAGCATTCCCGGAGGTCGTATTATGCGCAAGCTTGTCTTTATCCTGTCCTCCCTTTCTCTCTCGCTTTGCTGCTCTTCAAGCCGGGCATCCTGGTGCCCGATCCCGACCATCTCTTCCTCGGCAAAGAGCGCGAATGCTGGTCAAGCTGTCGTCGCGGCAGCGCCAGTAGTCCTGGTAAAACCGTAGCGCACGCACCTTGCGTGCCGCGTTCATACTCCTGTGAACGCCTGGGATCTTATACAATCGCCGGCCGCCGATGCCCCGCCCGCGTGGCTTGCTCAAACGCGTACGCCATCTGCAACACGCTAAATTCATCCCGATGCCGCCCCACGATCTGCAGACCCACCGGCAAACCCTCCGGCGTATATCCGCAGGGCATCGAAATCGCCGGATTCTCCAGAATCGAAATCAACCAGCAGCATTTCATCCATTCGGTATAACTCCGCATCCGCACTCCGTCCACTTCCATGACGTACGGTTCCGTCACATCGAACGGCGGTACCTGCGTGCTGGGCGCGATGAAATACTCGTACTTCTCCATGAAGACCCGCATGTGATCCCAAGCCTGGCTGTGTAAGGTTTGAGCATGCGCGATGTCGGCCGCGCTCAATTTCAAGCCCCGTTCCACCTCCCAGAGGATGGTGTCTTTCACCTGCCCGCGATGATCCTTTACCAATTGCGCGAATTGCGACGCGTAGCCCCAGCCGCGCAGCGTATCGTAAGCCTCGCCGGCGCCCGCGAAATCCGGCTCAGCCTGCTCCACAATGCATCCAAGATTTTCAAATGCCTTGCGCTGTGCGTCCACCGCCGTTCGGATTCTCGAGTCGAAGGGCAGCCCTCCCATATCCTTGAACCAGGCCACGCGCACTCCCTTGAAATTCCGGTCCAGATTTCCTGCAAAGCGGGAACCAGGCTCGGTTATGGAAATCGGGCAGCGCGCATCCGGCCCCGCCATCACGCTCAACAGCAGCGCGGCGTCGGAAACGGATCGGCCCATTGGTCCCGCCACTCCCAGCGTCTCCCAGGCATTTCCAACCGCAGCATGCGCTACGCGTCCCGGAGCAGTACGGAATCCAACAACACTGCAGAATGCAGCCGGATTTCGTAATGACCCGCCGCTGTCGCTGCCATCCGCGATTGGCACCATGCCGCACGCCAGGCTGACCGCCGCTCCGCCGCTGCTGCCTCCACAAGTTTTCGTGAGATCGTATGGATTCTTGGTCGCTCCGAACACCGCATTGAATGTCTGCGACCCGGCGCCGAATTCGGGCGTATTGGTCTTGCCCACCAGGATGGCCCCGGCGCGCTTGATCCGCTCCACCAGGATGGCATCCTTCGTCGGAACATTATCCTTAAACACCGGCGATCCGAACGTAGTGCGGATGCCCGCCGTTTCCACCAGGTCCTTGTGCGCTACCGGCAAACCGTGCAGCGGCCCCAACGTTTCTCCGCGCGCCTGCGCATCGTCGGCCTGGCGCGCGTTTTCGCGCGCCTGATCCGCAATCAGTGTCACAATGGCGTTTACTTTCGGATTCACCCGCTCAATCTGCTTCAAATGCGCGTCCATCACTTCCCGGGCGGCTAGTTTTTTCCGCCGGATGAGCGCTGCCATTTCAACCGCGCTCAGAAAGCAGATGTCCGGCGCCTCAGCGGCCAGCAACGGCGCTGCGGCGGCCGCACCGAGAATCTGACCGGCTTGCCTGCGCGTGATGGGTTGATCGGCCATGCCGGATTCTAGCTCGCCCAACGGATCTGCCGCAACCATTACCGCAGGCAAACTTGCTCGACCGGCGGAGTTTGCGGAAAATGGTACGGATGCATACCGTAATGGCTGGCGCGCTCACAGCTCTTTTCCTATTTACCTTTCCCCAGGCGTGGGCGTCATCGCTGCGCTTCGTAAAATCTCAGGCTGGCCCCTCCGGGAGAATTGTCGATAATCGATTTGCATTCGATGAGCTGCGCAATAGATTTGTCTTCCCGCAGGATAAATCGCTCACCGTCTACTTCGAGTGGGAAGCGCCGGCAGGGAATCACACGTTATCCGCGCTGTGGAAAGATCCGGACGGCCGGGTTGTCACCATTTCGCCGGATGTCAAAATGGAGACGAAAACGCCGGAGCTGCATGCCTACTGGGTTTTCGAAGTTGCGGCCGGCATGCGCAGCGGCGTTTGGACGGTGGAGCTTCGCGTTGACGGCGAGCCTGGGGGTTCGCATTCCTTTGAGTTGGTATCGCCCGAATTAGCCAAGCCCGTTGCCCCCACTCCCGCAAAACTGCCTTCATTGGATGAAATCTACCAATCGGCAGGCCGCTCGCTGGTTTGGATTTATAAGCTGGATCAAGCCGGCCGCCGCACCGACATTTCGCTCGGTTTTGTACTTGCACAGAACCAGGTGGCGACGGCTTTTCAGGCCATCGACGGAGCGCTCCGGTTGGAATTGGAGTTTAGCGGCGGCCGCAAAGTTACAACCGACCGGATTTGGATGTGTGACCGGCAGCGCGATTGGGCGCTCCTCAAAGCGGATACCGCCGCCGCCCCCGCGTTGAAGAGAATGGAAGCGGGACAAGTTCCGATCGGAGAGCGATATATCGTTTTCAACGTGGAAGGACAACAAGCGCGCGTCATTGGAGGTGTGGATATTACCGGCCGGCGCACCATCCCCAATTTCGGCGATCGAATTCAGATCGCGCCGCCTCCCGCTCTGGAGGCTGCCGGAGGACCATTGTTGAGCCCCGATGGGCTGGTGGCGGGAATCCTGGGCGGAAGCATCACGCCCGGTTCGCGCTTCAGCCGGCATGATTCGTCGTTAAGCCCGGCGTTATGGTCTCGCTTGAGCGGAGAAATGTCGGTAGTGCCGATCGGGGCGGTTTCGAAGTCCGCCGGTCCGGAGTCTACTAGTCTTGCTACGCTGCTCGAAAAGGGTCTTCTAACACCGCCGCTTACTCCAGTTGCATCGCTGGTGTTTGGAGGTACTGCGCGGAGCATTTCCAAAAACGCAAACGACATGACCACCAGGGATTCGAGCGAATTCTCTCACCGGGATCAGGTCATCTGGGTCTATACGCTGTGGCAGAAGAAAGACAAGGTCGGAAAAGGCCTGGTGTCGGGGAAAGTCTACGATTCGGAAAATCGTTTGTTGGTGGACGTGGCTCCTAAGAAAATTTCGTTCGACGAGAAGGCACCAATGCGCGTAGCATTCGACTTCCCCCCAGCTAAGTTTGCTGCCGGTGTCTATCGCGTGGACGTGCTTTGGAACTCAGAGCCGGCGTCGAGAATATTCTTCACCGTTGTGGATTAGGGACTTCCGTACGCTATGCCGCGATTTGCCATCGTTCTTCTGATTCCCGGGATGCTGCTCAACGCGGCAGAACTGACTCGGGATCAAGTCCTTGACCGCTGGGCCGCTGCGCTGGGCGGACGCGAAAACCTCGAAAAAGTGCGGACCATTCACACGCAAGGCTCCGTTGAAACCGGCGGCGTAAAGGGAACTTACGAACGCTGGAGTACATGGCGCGGCGAGTTTCGAATGGCCATCGATCTATCCGGCGCAATTCGTCAGGTGAACATTTTCGACGGCCAGCAAGGCTGGGCCGTGGATTCGAGCGGCTCCGTGCATGAGCTATCCGGCGGCAATCTTCGAAGCGCGGCTTCCAGTGCCTATGAGGCGAGCGATTCCTTCCTCTTCACCGGACGCCTGGCGGGCGAGGTGATATTTTCCGGTCGTGATGCTGGTCAATCCGCCTATGTAGTGCGCCTTGAACCAGCCGGCGGAAATCCTGTCACGGTGTTCCTGGACGAGCGTACTTTTCTTCCCCGGCGCGAAGAGACCGCCGGACCGCTAGGCAACAACCGTTCCATCACAATTGCGGGCTGGCGTGACGTTGCGGGCGTCCGAATTCCCAGCCGTATCGTACAATCCACCGGCGATCCGAAGTTCGATATTTCCACTACACTGGAGCAGGTAGAAATCAATACTCCACTCGCTGCGGATAAATTCTCGAAACCGGCCGAGACCGCCGCGCAATTTCATTTTGCGAAT
>Ga0302324_100020231_pt1 | contig 13031 bp, 11 predicted proteins | sample Palsa_T0_1_FD_201949 | JGI IMG/M metagenome (GOLD analysis project Ga0302324, IMG submission 201949) | Peat permafrost microbial communities from Stordalen Mire near Abisko, Sweden - Palsa_T0_1 | ecosystem: Environmental > Terrestrial > Soil > Palsa > Peat permafrost | place: Sweden: Abisko...
GAACCACGCCTGCGATGGCGCCTTCCTCGTTGAACGCCGGAATAATCACCAGCAGCGAGCCGGCGCCCGAAGGATGCTTCACAGCGCGGCGACCTTTCTGGCGCTGATGGAATGGCTGCGCACAAGCAGCCGGAACACTGTGGGGGTGATCCTGGCGCGGGCGCGAATCTGCCGCCGCTGGCGCCACAGCCGCGGCAGAGCCACCAGCAGCGCGGCATGGGCGCGCAACACGTACCAGAGCATCTTAGGACCGGCATTGCCCTCGGCCCGGAAGCGGGCTGCGCTGCCGCGGCCCTGCAGCAGATACCAGGCGTGCCAAGAATAGCGCGCCAGCGCTGCGAACGGCGCTGCGAGCAGCATTCCGGCGGGAAAATTCTTCGCCAGCACGAACAGGCGGTTGCGTTCCACGTAGTAAGCTTTCACGGGCGAAGCGCGGCCGGAGGAGTGGGAATAGTGATGCTCCACCACGGCTTCGGGAACGTAGAGGCACTTCCATCCGGCCCAGCGGGCGCGCAGGCCGAGATCGGTATCCTCGCAATACAGGAAGAAGCCGGGGTCGAATCCGCCGGTCTCTTCGAGCAGGGCACGGCGGTAGAGTGCGGCCGATCCGCTGGGGAAAAGCGTCTCTTCGGCCACGGGGAAATCCTCCGGCGGCCGGCCATGGCCGCGCTGCTTGCTGCTGGCGTCGCGGGCAATCAGCATGCCGGCGGAATCGAGGCGATCTTCGCCGAAAAGGCGGACTTGGGAAGCGCACATACCCACGTCCGGCCGTTGCTCAATCGCCCGCATCAGGGCATCCAGCCAGTTTGGCCGCGGAACGGCGTCGTCATTGAGCGTCGCCAGGTAGGGGGCAGTGGAGGCGCGGAGTCCCTGGTTAACGGCCTCGCCAAAACCGAGATTGCAGGCGTTTTCGATCACACGGGCGTCCGCCGCCAGACCATTCCGGCGGACCAGACCCTGGCCGCTATTGTCCACTACGATCACGTCGAAGTCGCTCCGGGATTGCAAACTGAGCGATTGCAGACATTCCGAGAGCCTCAAATCCGCCGAAAGTGTAGGGATTATGACGGAGACACGGATTTTTGGCAAAGTCCATTCTACCCCCATGGTGGTAACATCCGTTGTGGAGGTTACGCCTAAACCAACACTATGACCAAAAAGCTGCTTTTTGTAATTGCGATTTTGTGCGTCCTGACCTTTGCCGTTATGGCGGCGGATGTCACGGGCAAATGGACCTGGGAACAACAGGGACAAAACGGAGCCACTACCACGACGCTGACTTTGAAGGTTGATGGTGGCAAACTCACCGGGACGCTGGATGGCGGCCGCGGCGGACCCACTGAAATTTCCGATGGCAAAGTGGACGGCAACTCGATTTCGTTCAGTGTGAAGCGCAATATGCGCGGCACCGACGTCGTGACCCCATACAAGGGCATTGTCAACGATTCCGGCGACAGCATGAAGATTGAGTTCAGCCGCATGGGCCGTGGCGGTGGGGAGCCGACGCCTATGACGGTAACCGCGAAGCGCGCTACCACTTAGCTAATAGAATCAGCCGGGCATTTCGCCGGCTTTGTAATTTGGCGGCTGAATCCGTGCGGAGATGCGGAGCAGTCGCCTTTTGTCTTTGCGGGGCCTGCTGGATACGTTCTCAGAGGCCAAAGCCGAATTATTCCCCCTGCCATGAAGGCCGAAGCCGATACTTTGGCGGGAGCATGGGAGGCGAAGTTTCCCGGAAAGCGTGGCCCGGGGCACCGACTCCGGTCGAGCCTGGCAGGCGGCAAGCTGCGGCGTAGTGTTGCCACCCGCGGAGCGCGAAGCAGCGCAGGTGGAAACCCGACGTAAGGGACGTGTAGTCTCGATGAAATTAGCTCGCAGGCCGGTTGCGGATCCATTCATCGGCGATTCTGATCAGGGCATCCAGTTTCTCAGTGGTGTCGAGTTGGGCCGCCTCAAGCTTGTTCTGCGCTTCAGCGAGCCGCAGTTGCGCCTCAGCCGTTCGCTGCAAGAACTCATTCGCGCGCTGACCATGCTCCAACAGGATGCCGATCTGGTTGGCCTGGCTCCCGACTATGCCAACCAACTGTTCGAGATCTTTCTCAATTCGGTCGATGCGCGAATTGCCGTTGCTTTCCGCCACTTGTTCTCCTGCCGCTCGCCGGCGGTTGTCCCGATCGGTCGTTTTCCCGACGAGTCTATTCTAACTTGCAGCGCGGACTTCTTGCGGCGCGCCTCGGGCTTCGCTGCAAACCTTCCTGGCGCCATCGAACGGCGATAATATCATCGTGGACTTCGCACAGCAATTCAAACAGGTGGTCTTGCACGAAGACGGCGCCTCCCTACGGCGACTTTTTGCCGAACATCCCGAATGGAAGTCCCGGATTGACGAACCCTTGTTCGCCTTCGACTCGCCCGCCATCGTGATGGCTGCCGGGCGCGGTAAGCGCGAAGGCATCGATGCGCTACTTGAGATGGGCGCCGATATCGACGCCCGGTCGAGTTGGTGGGCCGGCGGCTTTGGCGTCCTGGACAATGACCAACATGACATCGCGACCTACCTCATCGAGCGGGGAGCGAAAGTGGATGCGCACGCCGCCGCGCGGCACGGCATGATCGAGAAGCTTCGCGAGCTAGTCGCTGCCAACTCCGAGGTAGTAAACGCGCGGGGCGGGGACGGGCAGACGCCGCTGCACGTGGCTTTCTCTGTCGAGATCGCCGGATTTCTGCTGAACCACGGCGCGGGGATTGATGCTCTCGATATCGACCACGAGTCCACACCCGCGCAATACCTGATTCGGTCGCATCCCGAGATCGTCCGATATCTGATCGGCCGCGGCTGCAAAACCGACATACTCATGGCATCGGCCGCCGGCGACACGGCTCTGGTGGGCCGTCATCTCGACGCCGATCCGCAATCGATCCGCACCCGCGTCAACAATGAATACTTCCCGATGCGAAACCATCGCGCCGGTGGAACCATCTATCGCTGGACGCTGGGAAACAACCGTTCCCCGCACCAGGTCGCGAGCAGCTTCGGACATCAAACGGCGCTCGCACTGCTATTCGAACACACTCCCGACGATCTGAAACTGGTTCAGGCCTGCCTCACGGGCAACGCCCCAATGGTAAAAGAGATGACGGCGCAGAATCCCGAGAAGGTTCGCGCGATGGCGCAGGCCAATCCGAACTATATCTCCGATGCAGCCGAAGACAACAACGCCGAGGCCATCCGGCTGATGCTCGAAGCAGGGTGGCCTACGGAGGGCGACTGCAAACACACCCCGCTGCACTGGGCATGCTGGCACGGCAACGGCGCAATGGTTCTCGCCATTCTGCCGTTCCATCCGCCGCTTGAAGCGCTCGACGCCGATTACCATGCGACGCCGCTTGGCTGGGCCATTCACGGATCGGAAAATGGGGCGAACCGGGAGACTGGCGACTACGCCAAAACGGTGCAGGCGCTGTTAACCGCCGGGGCGAAGCGGCCGGAGAAGATTGAAGGCAGCGAAGCTGTCCGGAGCGTTCTGCGCGGATAAGAGGGCGGCGCCCTGTTTGAATCTGTATCGGGCTCAGAGCGCGACCAATCGGTATTCCGTCGGGTAACTGGAGATCTTCAGGAGACTCTGAAGGCCGATTCACAATCGGCCGTAGACCCTAGCTTATTTTGGGTCGGGCACCTTCGGGACGCTGTAGACCTTCTTCAGCGCGTCCTGATATTCGCCGAATAGCGCATGGATTCCGTCGAATTCGCGCTTTACCGCCGCGCGGTAGTCCGGGTGCGTCGCGAAATCGAAGAGCAGTGCGGCCATCGATTGCGCGTCCACGACGAAGCCGTGGTGGCCGATCTCCTTCACTGCCTCGTCCTCCATTTCATAAGTGTGGTTGGCGGCGGTGGAGGTCTGCGCGGCGAATCCCAGGCCCGGAATCGCGATCGATACCATGCCGGTTTCCTCGAATCCCTGCGGCTTGCCCGGCGCTTCCTGCACGTTGGTGGCGCCGAAATGCTTCATGTACTCGAAGCCGACTTCGGCGAGCGATGCCACCGAGATGCCGTCGCGATTCTGGCCGTAGTTGTCGATCTTGACTTTGGTTCCGGTGGCCAACGCGGCGGCGCGCGCGGCGTTATCGACGAACTCGCGGACTTGCGTCAGATACACTGCGTCCGGGTAGCGAATGTAGAAATCGGCCACGGTCCGGTCGGGCACCACGTTGGGCGCGGCGCCGCCTTCCATGATGATGCCCTGCACGCGCGCTTCGGGACGCATGCTGGCGCGGACGGCGTCGATGTTGTTGAACAGATGGATGACCGCTTCGAGCGCGTTGCGGCCGGCCCATGGCGTCATCTGGTGCGCGGGCGCGCCGGAGAAGGTGTACTTCACGCCATCAATATTCAGACAACAGGTTCCGAAACCGGGCGCGGGGCGCGTGGTGGCGCTGACGGAATGGCTGCGGACGATGATATCCATGCCGTTGAACACGCCGGCTTTGAACATCTCCACCTTGGCCTCGGGCGGCATCATCTCTTCGCCCGGAGTGCCGAACACCACCACGCTGCCGGGCGTGTGCGTGCGCTCCAGGTACTCGGCCATGGCGATAGCCGCAGCCATGCCGACGGGGCCCTGCGCGCTGTGCTGATCACCGTGGAACGGACCTTTGGTTCCGCGCAGCGCGTCGTATTCCAGGATGACGCCAAGATTCGGTCCGCCGTTATTGCCCTTGAAGCGGCCTACGAACGCGGTCTCGAGGCCGCCGGAATCGGTGGTCACTTCGAAGTTGTGCTTTTTGAGATACGCGATGAGGATGGCGATTGACCGGCGCTCCTGGAATCCGATTTCCGGGTGCCTGGTGATGTCGTCGGCCATGGTGAGCAACTCGGTATCCATGAGTTGTTTGGCGCGCGTGGTCACCTGGTCGCGCACGGTGTTGGCGGCGGAAAACTTTGCCACCCAGCCGGGCGCGTCGATGGATTTTTCCAGCGCGGCCATTTTTTGTAAGACGCCGGCTGCGGCTTCGCGCTCGGTAGGGGTTTCTTGTGCGAGGCCGAGGGCGGCGGATAGTGCAATAAGGATGATTGGTTTCATGATTGATCCCTTGAGTGGACTGAGGCGCGGACATCCCTCACGGTCGCGGCTCTGTGAAATGCTGAAGCGCGTTCACACGAGTGTGAACGCTGCACGCAGGAGTGCGTGCGCCACGGCACAGCGGCCATGGTGGGCATGGTCGCGGCTGGCTTCTGAGTTTGGGCCTGCGACATGCCGGCGGCGGCCAGCTTCAGTGACTCGCGGCGTGAACTTTCCATGACTACCTCCACAATTTGGCGGCGATGCTGGTGTCAAATATGTCGCGTTCACATGAGCGACAGACAATCCCTGGCGGGAACGTCTCTTGCGGCAGAAACCGACGAGTTGCGAGACGAAGAGAGCCGGCTGAAAGCCGGCTGCAGCCAAGATTGGCTGCCCCACAAAGCACGAGGGTTTCTGGAAAGTGCGTGCGCCACGCAAGCTAAAGCATACCCTACCTCCATAGTTTTGCGACGACCCGCGCCAGAAATGTCGCGCTGATCGAAAAGATTACTAGCAAGGCTAGCGCGTATCCGGTCCGGCCATATAAGAAATTGCCTACTGTAAAAAGCGCCGACCAAATCATGGTGCATCCGGCGGACCAGCCGAGCAAGGCGAGCGGGAAATTGCCGGTCTCCTCATCGGTGGCTTCCTGCGCCGCGGAGATGCCCGCCTGTTCACGCACCGCACGCCATCCCGGACCGTATGGCCGCACTTTCCGATAGAAAGAGAGCAGCACCTTCTCGTCGTTCTTTGGTCCAAAATAAGCTGTCAATAGCCAGCAGATGGTAGTAATCGCAACGGTCAACAACAGCGCCTGCGCGGAGGGGATGTCGAAGCCACTCTTAGCGAGAATCAAAATCGCGATGGAGACGACGAACGAGCTGACCATGGCCACAATTTCGCACCACGCCGTGACGCGCCACCAGTACCAGCGCACCAGGTACAAGAGGCCGGTGCCGGCGCCGACCTGGAGAATGATGTTGAAGCTTTGCGCCGCGGTATCGAGCGCGAATACCATCGCCGACGACCCGACGAACAACAGCACGGTGGCGTAGCGGCCCGCCTTCACATAGTGATGATCCGGCGCGCCGGTGTTGACGAAACGGCGGTAGAAATCGTGGACGAGATATGAGGCGCCCCAATTCAGGTGCGTCAGGATGGTGGAGGAATTCGCGGCGATCAATCCGCCGAGCATGAGGCCGATCCAGCCGACGGGCAGGAAGCGGAGCATGGCGGGATAAGCGATATCATGCCCGATCAAACTGGGATCGAGATGCGGAAAAGCGGTCTGGATATCGGACAGCTGCGGATAGACGATCAGCGACGCGAGGCCGACCAGAATCCACGGCCACGGGCGTAGAACGTAATGCGCGACGTTGAAGAACAGGGTGCCGGCGAGCGCGTCTTTTTCCGATTTCGACGCGAGCATGCGCTGGGCGATGTAGCTGCCGCCGCCCGGCTCGGCGCCGGGATACCAGACGGCCCACCACTGCACGGAGAGGGGGAGGATGAAGATGGCGACGGCGAGGTCCCAATTGTTGGTGAAGTCGGGCAGCATGCTGAGGTAGTTCAGACCGTGCGGGCCGGGCATGTGCGAGAGCTTCTCGACCAGGCCGTGCATGCCGCCGACTTGCGGCAGCTCGACGGCGAAGTAAGCCGCGGCGATTACGGCGGCCATCTTGATAAAAAACTGCACCATGTCAATCACCAGGACGCCCCACAGGCCGGAGTGAGTGGCGAAGACGACGTTGAGCAGGCCGACGGCGAGCAGGGTCTGCCAGCGCTCGAATCCGAAAAGCACGGCGGCGATTTTGCACGCGGCGAGGTTGACGGTGGCCATGATGATGCAGTTGAAGAAGAGACCGAGATAGACGGCGCGGAAGCCGCGGACGGCGCTGGCGGCTTTGCCGGAGTAGCGCAGCTCATAGAATTCGAGGTCGGTCAGCGCGCCGGAGCGGCGCCAGAGCCGCGCGTAGAAGAACACCGTGGCGACTCCGGTGAGCGTGAAGGCCCACCAGCGCCAGTTGCCGGCGACGCCTTCGGTGCGCACGAAGTTGGCGACCAGATTGGGCGTGTCGCTGGAGAACGTGGTGGCGACCATGGATAATCCGGCGAGCCACCAGGGCACGGAGCGGCCGGAAGCGAAGAACTCGGCGGTGCTTTTTCCGGAGCGCTTGGCGACGAAGAGGGCCGGCGCGAAACAGATGATGACGCAGAACGCGGCGATAAACCAATCGATGGTGTGGAGGTGCATGGTTTAAGAAGATAGGCTAAGAAGAAAGTTTACGCCTTTCGGGGGCGGACGCGGGGGTGGGTGGCCGGAATTAGTCGAGATTAATGAGGGCGCTTCGCGAAATTAAAGGCTGGGTGACGATGTGGCGGAGCGAGGCGCCTTGAAGGCGGCTGCAGCCAGGATTGGCTGCCCCACTAAACGGGCCTCATCGAGGCGCTGGGTTCGGGCGACGAGGCGGCGGATGCCGGCACTCGAAAAATCAGAGCCAATTTGAAGAAGTTCCGGCGGGAAATCTCGCGCCGGATCGTACTTTTCGCCCTTGCTATAGGCAAGCTGGGCCAGCAGTTGGGCTTCTTCGAGCGCCTGTTGACGGACGGCTTGGCGTTCGGCGCGCAATGTACGGAACTCGGCCATATTCTTCGCGATGGCGCGGTGGATGCGCTGCTCATAGAGCGCCAGTAGCTGGAAATTCTCGCTTTTGGCGAGCCAGGTGCGGGCTCGGGAGAGGGCTTCGTCGATGGGAAGCTGCGCGGGGTCATCCCGGTCGTTGGTGACGAGGGCGCCGAGTGCGCCTTGATGGCCGAGAGCGAAGATGCCGGTCTCGATGGCGCGGGCGCGTTTGAGGCGCCAATGATCTTCGGCGATGGACTGCGCGAGTTCGATCTCCAGCGCGCCTACGGGTTCGAGGGATTCGCGGATGCCGGTGCAGTGTTTGTCGAAGGCTTCATGCTCATCGGCAGTGAGAAGTTGGATCTGGCCGGTGAGGCCGTGACGATAGGCGTTGAGCCGGGTGCGGTGCTTGCCGTTTTGGCTTCTGGGGCCTGTGGATTTCTGAGCGTTAGCGAAGTTGGCTTCGAATTGTGCGGTGGATGTCATTGTGTGTGTTACCTTCCTTGCATTGAGCGCAGCCCATGGGGCCGCGCCACTGACCCACATCTAGCACGCCGTTTTGCGCCTGCATGGGCGGATTGGCTGTATCTCATTGAACGGACAGGGAAAACTTATTTGGCGAACGCGTGATCGTTAAGCGGAGGTGGTTGGAATTTGCGATTGGGAGGTGGGGCGTAAGTTCAGGAAATCACCTTTTGGCGCGCTCCCTTTACGCCAACTATTAAATTTTTAATTGACAATTGGGGGACTTCGCTCTACGATACTATTAATTTCTTAATAGGAGAGCCGAAAGGTGCCGCGTGCGAAATCCCCCGGTCTGACGGACGCTGAATTGCGGCTCATGGAAGTGGTCTGGAAAATGGGTGTAGCGACCGTCGCCGACGTGGTCGATGGCGTAGCCGGTGACCCTCCGTTAGCGTATTCCACGGTGCTGACTACCCTGCGCATCCTGGAGAATAAGGGCTACCTGGTCCACAGCAAACAAGGCCGGGCCTTCGCGTACAAGCCGGCGGTGGAGCGCGATGCCGCGCGCAACAACGCTATCCGCCACCTGCTGCGGCGATTTTTCGACGGTTCAGCCGAACTGCTGCTGCTCAACCTCTTGGAAAGCACGGAGGTCAGCGCCACAGAGCTGGCGCGCTTGCGGAAACGCATCAAGGAGGAAAAATGACGGACTCGATTCTGGGTGCGCTGGTTAACGGCGCAATCGCCGGCGCACTTCTGGCGGGGGCAATTCGAGCCGGTCTGCTTCTGGCGCCACGCGGGATATTGAGCGCCGCGGCGCGATATGCGGTGTGGTGGACGGCGCTCGCCGCGGCGGTACTTCTGCCGCTGGCGTATCTGCCCGCCCGGCCCGCCAGAGACGCGGACGCGGCCAGGCGGCGTGCGGCTCCGGTGGGGCAAATGGATCTCACATCACTTGCTGCGCCAGTGACACGGGCGCCGCTCATGCCGGTACAGCACGCCGCTCCCGTCGTCAGCCTGCGGTTCCCGCTGGTGCTCACGGTGGGCCGATGGTTGCGGTGGATTCCGATGGTGTGGGCGTCCTTATCGGCTTGGATGCTGCTTCGGCTGCTGGCGAGTTGCATTTTGCTGGAGCGGCGAAAGTCAGGAGCGGTTGCGGCGCCCGAAGAACTCATCAGGCGGATCGAGGCATCGCTCGCGAGGCGCGGATGGACACGCCGGGCCGCGGTGCTGCGCTCAGGGAATATCGGAACGCCGATGTTGGCTGGCCTGCGGCGGCCGGCCATTCTGATTCCCGAGCGGTTGTTTACCGAGTTGACCGAAGAAGAGTTGACCCAGATTGGGCTGCATGAGGCAGCTCACCTGGCGCGGCGCGACGATTACGCGCTGCTGGCGGCGCGTGCGATCGAAGCGGTGCTGCCGTTTCATCCGGTGGTGCGGTGGATCGTAAGGCAGATCGACCTCGAGCGCGAGCTGGCTTGCGACGACTTTGTGCTCGAGAACATCGGAGCTGCGCGCAGCTACGCGGCGTGCTTGCTACGCGTGGTGGAACTTTGTAGCGGAGAGCGCGCGCCGTGGGCCGCCGCAGGCGTGGCCGGCGACCGATCGCAATTGACCAAGCGTGTGGACAGGCTGCTTGAGCGCAACCGCGGAACGGATGCACGGACGGGCAAGGGCCGCCTGCTTACGGCGATCAGCGTTGTTGGCGCGCTGGCTTGCCTCGCGGGTCGAGCGCCTGGCGCCATCGCGTTGGCGATTCCGCCGGCGGCGGTACAGCCTCCTCAGATAGCTCCGCCGCCGGACACGCCGCAAACCCACGCAGCGCCACCGAAACCGACGCCGCCCGCGCCTGCTGCGCCCCAAACTGGCGTGCCGGTGTTTTTGCCGCTCACCGTGCAGGATCAGGCGCATCGATATGTTTCGGGACTGACGAAAGAGAGCTTCCAGGTTTTTGAGGATGGCGTGGAGCAGCAGATCTCGGACGTTTCTGTGGACGATCCGCCGCTCTCGGTCGAGATTGTCGTCGATATGAGCGGCAGCATGCGAAACAAGCAGGCTCTGGTCGACGCTGCGGTAACACAGCTTGTGAAATCGGCGAATCCAGCGGACGAATTTCTCGTGGTGACGTTTAGCGACCATCCGAACGTGGGCGGCGCGTTCAGAAACGATCCCGGGCAAATTCTGAATCAACTGCACCTCGAACCGCCGCGGGGAGGAACCGCCCTGCGCGACGCGATCGTCCGGGCGTCCGAATGGAAAAACGCAAGCTATCCCGACAGGGTTCTGGTGGTGATCTCGGACGGGGTAGACAATTCGAGTTCCATAAGCATCGACGAATTGCGAGACACGGCGTTCGCCGTGAGAGCGCCGATATGGGCGATGACGCTCGCAGCGCCGCCGACTTATCCTGGCCGGGAATCACTCTGGCTGCGCGATATGGCCGAGCAGAGCTTGGGCCACGAATTCGTTAGTGAGGATTCCGGTGAGGTGGCGGACGTGGCTGCGAGCGTTGCCCACCAGACCCGCTATGTGCTCAAGTACAACTCCACGAACCGTGCGCTCGATGGAAAATACAGGAGGGTGAAAGTGGACGTCGTGACGGCGCCGCCTGGGACTTATAAGATCGCCGCACGCATGGGCTATTACGCTGGGGCCGGTGAGCGGTAGGAGCCGTCAGCCTTGACGGTAGCGTACATTTCACGCTTCAAGCGTTCAGTTATTTTTGGTCAGACTACTAACTGAAGGCAAGCTAAAGCATACCCTACCTATCGCGCGAGCGCGCCGGGGCCGGGTTCGGCGGGGATGATGTGGCTGGGGTCGCCGCTGTAAAAGCGCTCGGTCAGGCGCCGCGCCACGGCGGCTGCGCCGGACTTTGAACAGAAGATCAATGCGCATCCGCCGAAGCCCGCGCCGGTCAGCCGCGCGCCCGTCGCGCCCGATTCCATGGCGGTATCGACCAGGCGGTCGAGCGCGTCGCAACTGACTTTCAGGCAATCGCGGAGGCTGGCGTGCGATTCCCGCAGCAGGCGGCCGAAGGCTTCGGCATCGCCGCGCCCCATGGCTTCGACTGCCGCATGGACGCGCGCGGATTCGCCAGCCACGTGCGCGGCGGCGCCGGGGCGGTTGCGCGCGGCGTTATAAAGCTCGCGGGCGGCGCCGGATTTTTCCGCGCGCACCAGGCTGTCCGCGGCGAGGAACGTCCAATCCGGCGGAATAGGCACGTGGCGTACTGAAAGCGGTTGGAAACTAACCAGCGATGCGCAGCCTTCCTTTGACGCCAGCGCGGCTGCGTGATCCATACCGCCGCCGCGGGTTCCCACGAAGTGCTCGCCTTCGGGAAGGATCTCCATTAATTCCTCGAATGTTGCGCGCCAACCGTTGGCTTGCAGCAGCGCCAGCGCGAAGGCCACGATGAGAGCGGAAGAGGAGGAGAGGCCGGCGGCGGCGGGTAAATCCGAGGTGACTACTGCGTTGATACCCGCGCCTACGCCCCACTTGCGCGATATAGTGAGCGCCGCCGCGCGGAGGTAGTTTTCCCAATCTCCCGCGGTCACGGGTGCGAGGCCGGCGTGCCATTCGAATTGCCGGGGCGAGTATGCGCCGCGGGCATTTGAAGAATTCTCGCCGCAGGCCATGGGCCCGCGCCACTTGGATTCGGCGTGGATCAGGCGATCGCGGCGGCGCTCAAAGGTTACGCTCACGCGCTGGCGCAGCGCCATCGGCAAGACGGGCAGGCGGTGATAGTCGATGTGCTCTCCGATCAGATTGACGCGGCCCGGCGCCCACACTTGCTCTTGCATTTCCGCTCGCTCCCGATCACCATACCACTATGAGACTCTCGCGCCTGCCGTTGCTTTCCGCGGTTTGCATGGCTACGCTTACCGCCGCGCAAATGCCTTCGCCCGCGCTGCTGGTACTGAACAAGGAAGGGACGCTGGCGATCGTCAATCCGGCTAACAAGCAGATTGTGGCTACGGTGCGCGTGGGCGATTCGCCGCATGAAGCTGCCGTTTCCTCCGATGGCAAGCTGGCTTTCGTCAGCAACTATGGAGGGTCGACGCCCGGCAACACTCTCTCGGTGATCGATCTGGCGGCGCAAAAGGAGATTCACCGCGTCGACCTGGGCCCGCTACGGCGTCCACACGGGCTCGCCTACGCCGACGGGAAGCTCTACTTCACGTGCGAAGTGAACAAGCTGATTGCACGGTACGACCCCGCCACGAACCAGATCGATATGCTGCTCGGGACCGGGCAGGATACGACCCACATGGTGGAGCTAAACAGCGACGCGAGCCAGATCTACACGGCGAACATCGGGTCCAACACCATCACGTTGATCAATCGCACGGGCGCGATGAACTGGCAGGAGACGGCGATTGCGGTGGGCAAAGGGCCCGAGGGGTTCGACGTCACGCCCGACGGGAAGGAACTTTGGGCGGCGGGGTCGCGCGATGGGAGCGTGTCCATTATCGACATCTTCGCGAAGCGAGTCACGCACACGTTCAATGTGCAGACCAAGCGATCGAACCGGCTGCGCTTCACGCCCGATGGACGGCTGGCGCTGATTTCCGATCTGGATGCGGGGGAGTTACTGGTGCTGGAACGCGCGACGCGGAAAGAGCTGAAGCGGGTCAAGCTGGGGAAAGAGCCGGCGGGGATTTTGATTGTGCCGGATAGCGGGAGGGCTTACGTGGCGGTGACGGGAGACAACAACGTCGCGGTGATCGATTTGAAGACGCTGGAGCTGGTGGACCGGGTATCGACGGGCATCGGGCCGGATGGGATGGCTTGGGTTAAGTAGTGACAATGCGTGCTATCCTCAATGCGGCGAGGGGAAGGCATGAGTGACAGGTCAGTTAATGAACGCTTTGACCGCGTCG
>Ga0302324_100020232_pt1 | contig 13031 bp, 10 predicted proteins | sample Palsa_T0_1_FD_201949 | JGI IMG/M metagenome (GOLD analysis project Ga0302324, IMG submission 201949) | Peat permafrost microbial communities from Stordalen Mire near Abisko, Sweden - Palsa_T0_1 | ecosystem: Environmental > Terrestrial > Soil > Palsa > Peat permafrost | place: Sweden: Abisko...
CGAACACCCCTGCCGGCCGCCCTCCCGGGCGGCCGACGCTTTTGCGTCATTCGGTCAACCCGCGTCGGCGATCGCTGTCGATGACCGGGGTAACGTCTGCCTTTTTCGGCGAGAGCAGATGCCGGTCAGCGCAGGATCCAAAATAAACCGCCTGCGTCAATCTAGCTTACGAGAGCCTCAGAGCTCGCGGGCTGGCCCGGAACAATGGACGGGCTTGCGACGGCAGATGTGTTGCGGCGCGCGTCGTAGAATTCAAGCACACGTTTGGCCGTTCCGGTTTCGAGCCGCTCGAAGTTTTTGCGCGCCCGCTCGAGATCCGCCTTGGACATCCTGCGGTCCGCGACCGTCATCAACAGGAGGGCTTTGACCGTTACCCAGGAGCAGCCGGCGGCTTTTGCGATGACTTGCACCACGCCGGGATTCTCGTTCAGGATCGCCCGTTCAGCCATCTCGATGGGGCAGCAGGCGAGAACCGACAAGGCCATCACCGTTTGTTCAAAGTTTTGCGAACGTGCCGCCGCATGAACATTGCCTTCGCCGAGCTCGTGCCAGATTTGGAGCCGCTTCACCCTTGACCTTGCCCTGGCGTGATCCGGCGATTTCTTGCGAACCTCCAGATTTATGTCGTCGATCACCTCTGTCACCGCACCCTGCACGGTATCGGTAAATTGCGGGTTTGCCGCCGCGATCTTGGCGCAGGCTGAAGCCGAGGCCGTCTCAAGAAGTTTCAGAAAGTGATGTCGGGGAATGTCATGCCGCGCTCCAACATGCACCGCCAGCTGGGCGTCATCGCCGGCTCGTGCGACGAGTTCGCGAAAACTGCCATCCGAAAAACGGGCACCGGCATTCTTCGCAACGGTGCGGACGACGTTGGGTTCACCGCGCTCGACCAGAATTTCGGTGATGACTTCGCTGATGCTTCGACGGCGCGCGATGGCGTGAAGATGGCCCTGTCCCTGGGTACTGGCGTTGGCGACAAGATCGGTGTCGCTAAGTGCCGTCGACTGGCTGAGAACCGGAGCCGCCACGGCAATCGCGTCGTCGAAGGCAAACGCCCGAACCAACGCCGCGGGCGCATGTGGCATGGTCGCGATATGGCGTGCGAGCTTAACCCGGGTTTCCAATTCGATCACGGCAACGAGGGTTTCGAATACCTCGTCAAACAGCTCGATCTGCTGCTTCGAATGACGACCGGACCCGGCGATAAACAGATCGGTGATGCGCGTGAGTGCCCTCAACTGCTTTTTCGTCAGCTGGGATACCCTGGTATCCTGAATTTCATCAATCAGAGAGGAGAACGTTGTCATGGCCATTGGCTCGTCAGACATTTGCACGGTTAAGGCGGGAAAATAACGGAGCGACAATCGCACCCTACCGACCAAGCATGAAAACGATTTGCTCCGGTTGCCTCACAGATAATTCAAATTGTTGGAAGTCCGAAGCACGTTGGTTACCTTTGCGCCAATGGGTTTGACGCGCACAATTCTCGCGGTCCGGGGGGCGCGGGAGCCGCGCCCCCCTCACCGCGAAAGCCCCCAATTGCCAAACGTCGCGCCCGGCGCGATCGGCGTCTTGTCGCTGCCGGCCTTGAACGCAAACGTCAGTCCGGCACGGATCTCGTTGAGGGCGTGCCCGTTGACCAGCGCATAGCGATACGCGGCATCGAAGCTGAGATCGTCCCGCACCTGCCAGATCGCCCCGAGCAGGGCCGAGCGGGTCTCGGTCTCCAGCCATATCTTGTCGTAGAACACCTCGACGACCGGACGAACTTTCCACATCGACGGGCCCTCGAGAATGACGCCGAGGAACGCCTCGCCATGCTGATCGCGGGTCAGGTTGGTCTCGACGTTGAAATGCGCGGTTCCCCAGTCCCAGCGTTGCGACACGATGCCGGCCCAGCTGAAGCCGACCCCGGGATCGGCATTGACGCCGGGCAACAGCGGTCCGAATTCGGTCGCGATGCTGACGCCGGATTGGCCCTGGAGAACGCCGGGCTGGATCACATATTTGAGGAAAGCACCCGAGGCGGCGAGACTGCTCGGGCCACCCGGTGAAAGCGGCGTTTCGCCCTGGGTCTGCAGCACCATTTCCCAGCGCTCGGCGAACCCGTAATTGTAGACCACCGCCGGCGCGATCAAGGTCGATTGCGGTCCCGCCTGCATCCGGCCGGCCGGCTGCAGCTCGATCTCGATCTCGTCCAGATTGGCCACGCCGGCATCGGTGCCGTCGAACGGCCGATAGGCGGCGGCCGGCCATGCGTACAGGTAAATCATCACCGCCCCTGCCCGGCCGATCCCGACCAGGAGGCCGGCCAAACCACGATGCAGCGTCCCCATGCGATTCCAACCGGCAAAGGCCGTCCTGCCGCGACATCCGCCCGCGCGAACGACCCGGCCATGATTCCAGCGCAGCCTTCGCTCATTCGATCGATCGAAGCAAGTTTCAACTATGCGTGAGAAACGACACGTCGATCCAATGTGGCCCCGCCACAACATCACCAGGAAAGTTCCATTTCCATTTACGCCCTGACAGGCGTGGGCTAGACTCATCAGGCTGAAATCGACCGGCGTGTTGACGCATCGCCTTCGGCCGGAGAGAGCTGGACATGCCGCCAAACGACATCTCCTTCGAAGCGGCGCTCGATCAACGCGTCGGGCACATGCTCGACGCCTGCACGCAATGCGGGAAATGCGTCGAGGCCTGTCCGAGCGTGAAGCCGGCCGGGATCGCGGATGCGAGGCCCGAAGCCGTCATCGGCGGCATCATCGGACTCTTGCGTGGCGGTGAAGGCCCGGAAGCGTCGCGCATATGGGCGGCGTCCTGCATGCTCAGCGGCGAGTGCATCAAGGCGTGCGACGAAGGCGTCAATCCGCGCTTCCTGCTGGCGATGGCGCGCGTCGCCGTCGCCAAATCCGAAAACGAATTGCCGCAGCGCCGCCGCCAGGGCGTGGAGAAATACCGCGATCTCGGCCGGGACGTGTCCGTGCTCTCACGCCTGCAGCTCGACGGCGAGGTGCTGGAACGGCTCGGCCAGAAATCGGCGTCGGTGACGGCGGCTGCCGAGACGCCGGATTTCGTGTTCTACACCGGCTGCAACGTGCTCAAGACACCGCATATCGCGCTGCTCGCGCTCGATATCATGGATGCGATCGGCATCAGCTATCAGGTGATGGGCGGACCGAGCCATTGCTGCGGCGTCATGCAGCTGCGCCCGGGCGACGTCGAGATGTCCGGCCGCATGGGCGCCACCACCGCCGACAAACTGTCGCAGTCGAAGTCCGGTCAGGTGATCTCGTGGTGCCCGAGCTGCTATGTCCAGTTCACCGAAACCACGCTGCCGACGATCGAGCGGCAGCGCGGCGCGCGGCCGTTCGAGATGACGCCGTTCATGCGCTTCCTCGACGGCCGGCTCGCGCAGTTGAGGCCGCATCTGCGCCAGCCGGTCAGCATGCGGGTCGCATTGCACCGCCATCCCGGCGTTTCCGGCGTCGTGGAAGCCGCCATCGAAATCCTGCAGGCCATCCCGGGCATCGAACTGGTCGACCTGAGGCAGCCGGCGGTCGGCCTGCAGAGCGTCAGCCTCGGCGTGCTGCCCGCGTTCAAGCGCGAACTGCAGCTGGGCGAGCTCGAGGCGGCAAGCAACGCCGGCGTCGATGCGCTGGTGACGGTCTATCATTCCGAACATCGCGAATTATGCGCGCATGAGCGCGACTGGCCGTTCCGGATTGTCAACATCCTCGAACTGGTCGGCGAGAGCATGGGGTTGCAGCGGCATGATCGCTACAAGGAGCTCAAGCTGCTGCAGGATGCCGACCTGATCATCTCCGAATGCAGCGACCTGATCGCGCAGCACGCGCTCGACGCCGGCAAGGCCCGCGACGTCGTGGTCAAGGCGATGCTGGGCGACCAGCCGCTGCCCTTGAAACCCGGTGCACGCCCGGTCGAGCTGACACCGAATCCATGAAAACCTGGATCCATAAAAGCTAAGGGAATTTCAAGGCGGCGGAACTTCGCCGCCCGGCAAATGTTGTCCTGCAGCAAATGGAGCAGACACCATGGCCGGCGAAAATCACGGCGATCAGCGCCCGGTACCACAGCGCGAAACCATCAAGGATCTGCGTTCATCCACAAAACCGGCCCCGCCAAGCGGCCCGGCTATCCTGAACGACGGGCCGGAATCGCTGCGCAGCAGCGATTGCTGATCGCGAGCGGCGGCTAGGTTTGCGTCGGCCAGTGCCGCTCGCGGAACCAGACGCGGTATTCCGACGACATCTTCGCGCGCTGCGCCTGCGGCGCGTGCCGCTTGCAGGTCGATGCTTCCTGGCTGTTGTCCGGCGCGCCCCACCGCAGTTCGACGCAGTCGTTCGGGTTATAGGCCATCTCGAAATCCGCACTCCGATCGATGACGTCCTTCAGGGACAATGTCCACGGCGAGCCATCGCTGCGCGTATAGGTGATCTTGCGCGAGGCTAGCTCGGAGGCGAGCACGCCCTGCAGTTCGCTTTTCACGTCCTCGATGCTTCTGCCAGGCGGCATCGCGTAACGCTGTGCCCGCCGTGCCAGGCGATCGGGAAATCCCCGCACCACATCGATCGCGATCAGCAGACGGAAATCGCGCGCCGGCGTGGAGTAATCTTCCCAGGCGCCTGTGGTTCCGAAGATCGTGGGGCCATTCGGCATCGTCATCTCGCCGGCCTGCTTGTCCTGATATTTTCGTCCGTTCTCGACCGAGGTGACGCGGGTCTTGACCTGCTCGTTGAGGCTCGCGATGGCGTCGGTCATCGCTTTCACGGGATCGAGCGGTTCGGGCGACATCACGTCATCCATGCGATCGTAGAAATCCTCGGCGCTCATCTGTAACTGTTCGAGCGAAAAATCGCCGTAGCTCGGATTTTTGGCGATTTCGGCGTTGGCCAGCCGCCGCAGCGGGCCGTTCTTCTCGCGCACGATCGGCCGGAAATGCTTGAAGCCGGCGCTGCCGAGCGCGGGGTCATGCACGAACAGGAAATTGCCGCGCCAGAACCGCTTTCGCGTGATCGATCCGTCGGGCTCGGCATCGACGGCGAGGAAGACGCCGGGCATGCCGTTCAATTCCGGCACGCGATGCACCAGCATCAGCACGTGGCCGTAGGGGTCGGCGTATACCGTGCCCGGGCGCAGCGATTGTTGCGTCAGCGCGACGGTGTAAAAATCGGTATTGTCGTCGTTCCCCGATACGCGCACGGCACCGGTATGCACGACGTCGCCGACATCCCGCAGATATTCGCCGAACGTCGTCGGGCGCTTCGGCTGGGGCTTCGGCGCCGGCGCGGTCGCAGGCGGCGGGGCTTCGGCCGCCTCCGGCTTGCCCGCAAACAATCCCAGAAGCGTCGGCGTCGGCGCAGGCGTGGCGGCGGCGGGGGTTGCCGATGCGACCTCCTGTTCGGGCGGCGGCGGCGGACGGGTGACCGCGGGATGCTCCATGTCGAACCACTGGTAGCATTTCGGCGGTTTGCCGCCGGTGCCGCGCGAGCAATTCGAATAGCCGAACGGCAGCCCCATTTTGTAGGCGAAATAGGCGCGCAGGAAGTAGGCGAAGTCGGCGCAGTCGGGGCGAAGGCCGGACTGCGCGTTGTCTTCCCCGCGACCCAGATGGTTGAACAGGAAATTGCGCGAGCGGTCGCGCAGCACTTCGTGCCACGCCTTCCAGGACAGGTCCTGGTCGGGCGGCGCGTCGAACAGCTTCTCGATCCACGCCGAAAACAGCGATTCAGTGGTGCTGTTCCACTCGCCGCGCACCTGCCAGAAGGCGCCCGACGGCGTCGGCACAGGGTCCGGTTTGCGCGCGCTGACGCTGATGTCGCGGGTGATCGCGCTGCATTCCGCGCTCGCGTGGTCGAGTTCCAGCGTCGCGTGCCAGGTGCCCGCGGCCGGCTCGGCGACCTCGGCGAACCAGGAATACGGCGCCCCACCGTGCCGGTCCGGCGATCTGGCCGCGACCTTTCCGTCGGGCGCGATCAGCGAAAGCACGCCCTCCAGCGGCTTCTCGGTAACGACCATGACGCGCAGCGGCGCGCCCTTCCACGGCGCGATCGGCGAGGGCAACACCGAGAGTTCAGCCGCGTCCCCGCAACTGCCCGACGCCGCTTGGGCCGGCTGGTCCACTGTCGCGAAAAGGAACAAGGCCGTCGCAGCAGCAGCGGCAAACCGGCTTGCGAAAAGCATTTTAGCAACCTTCCTGGAAGGACACGGAACCGCACTCGGCCCTGCCAGCGGGGCCGGCGTGCAGGATAGCTGAATTGGCCGGCATCCGTCAGCTAATTTGAAGGCGATTTTGCGGCCCGCCGCGCGTTCGCCGGGGCGCGGCCGCAGCACGTCGTCGCTCTCGCTGCAAACGCGCGGGACAGGTTGCGGCGCGACATCGCGCCATCCGTCTCTGCTCAGGCTTGCCCTACTCCGACTTGTCGATATTCCAGAAGATCGGGGTGGCCGGACCGTCGAGCACGCCAGTGAGCGATTTGCGCCATGCGCTGGGAATCAGAAACTGCCCGAGCGGGATGTAGATCACCTGGTCATAGTTTTCCTTCTGGATTTCGGCGGCGATCTTCTTCTGCTCGTCCAGCGAGGACGATCGCGCGAAGGCATCGCGCATCGCCTCCACCTTGGCGTCTTCCGGCCAGCCGAACCAGCCGCCATTCTTGCCGCGGCCGCCGACCGACACGTTGGCAACCGGATTGACCACATCGGCGCCGACCCAGTTGGTGAAGAAGATGTTCCAGCCGCCCTCCTTCGGCGGCTTCTGGCTGGCGCGGCGCGTCACCACGGTCTGCCAGTCGGTGGCCTGCACATCGACCTTGAAGCCGGCGTCGCGCAGCAACTGGGCTGCTACGATCGGCTGCGCCTTCAGCGTCACGACATCGCCGGGCGCCATCAGCACCACAGGCGTGCCGTCATAGCCGGATTCGGCGAGCAGCTTTTTGGCTTCCGCCATGCCGTTGCCCTTGACCAGCGATTCCGAACCGACATCGGTCGCCAGCGGCGTGCCGCAGACGAAAACCGCGCCGCATATCCGGTAATATTCGGGATTGCCGACCATCGCATCGAGCACGTCCTTCTGGTTCATGGCCAGGAAGGCGGCGCGGCGTACCTTGACGTTGTCGAATGGCGGATAAAGGAAATTCATCCGGCCGAGCGTCTGGAAGCCGAGCTTGTTGAGGACTTCGACTTTCAGGTCGGGGTTGGCCGTGAGGATCGCAATAACATCGAATGACGGGTTTTCCATGAAATCGATGTCGCCGGACTGCAGCGCATTCATCGCGGTCTGCGCGTCCGCCATCGTGATCCATTCGACACGGTCGACCTTCACGACCTTGCCGCCGGAGGTCCAGCTCGGCGGCTCCTTGCGCGGCACGTAGTCCTTGTTCTTCTCATAGACCGCCTTCACGCCGGGCTGGAATTCGGCCTGCACGAACTTGAACGGACCGGATCCGATCTGCTCCTTGATCTGCTGGCCAGGCGGCGTTTCGGCCAGCCGCTTCGGCATCATGAACGGCACCAGCGACGACGGCTTTCCGATCGACTCCAGCACCAGGCCATAGGGCTCCTTCAGTTTCAGCGTGATGGTTTTGGCGTCGGTGGCCTCGAGGCTGGCGGTGAAATCCATCAGCTTCTGGCCCATGCCGTCGTTGCGGCCCCAGCGCTTGAGCGAGGCCACGCAATCTTCCGCCGTGACCGGCGCGCCGTCATGCCACTTCAAGCCGTCGCGCAGCGTAAAGGTGTAGGTCAGCTTGTCGTCGGAAATTTTCCAGTCCGCCATCTGCGGCTGGATCTTGAAATTGGCGTCCTCCGCCAGCAGCGTGTCATAGACCATGTAGCCGTGATCGCGGGTGATATAGGCCGTGGTAATACCGGGATCGATCACGCGCAGATCGGAATGCATCACCGCGGTGATGGTCTTGGCATCGGCCGGCGAGGTTCCCACCAGCGCCGCCGCAAGGGCGAGCGCCGACAGGGTACAACGCGAAATCTGGAACATTGATCTCTCCTGACGTGAAACCGGTCAAAACCCGATCATTCGTTATGCATGCGGTCCGTTATTTAGGCGCACTAACACGCTGTAACTCCTGAATATTCAGGACTTTCATATGCAAGACTTGCACCGGCCGCTCCGCGCGTCAATCGGGTTGTGGCCGGCGCGCATGCGGGCTCGCCATTCCCGGATGTTTCACTTTACAAATTCACCGCCGGTCATTCTCGTAAGCGCGCCATTGCAGACATTCCGAACGGGAGAGAACCATCCGATGAACCCCGCCAATCTTCCCTTCGATTCCGAGGCCATGCTGCAGGGCTTGCGCAGCTGGGTGGAATGCGAAAGCCCGACCTGGGACGCCAATGCCGTCAACCGCATGCTCGATCTCGCCGCGCGCGAGATGGCGATCATGGGCGCGTCGATCGAACGCATTGCCGGACGGCAGGGCTTTGGCGGCTGCGTCCGCGCGCGCTTTCCGCATCCCAGGCAGGGTGAGCCCGGCATTCTGATCGCGGGCCATCTCGATACCGTGCATCCGCTCGGCACGCTGGAAAAACTCGCATGGCGGCGCGACGGCAACAAATGCTTCGGGCCCGGAATCTTCGACATGAAGGGCGGCAATTACCTGACGCTGGAAGCGATCCGGCAATTGGCGCGCGCCGCCTTCACGACGCCGCTGCCGATCACGGTCCTGTTCACGCCGGACGAGGAAGTCGGCACGCCCTCGACGCGCGACCTCATCGAGGCCGAAGCCGCGCGCAACAAATATGTGCTGGTGCCCGAACCGGGCCGGCCGAACAATGGCGTCGTCACCGGACGTTACGCGATCGCGCGGTTCAACCTGGAGGCCGTGGGCAAACCGAGCCATGCCGGCGCGACGCTGTCCTCGGGCCGCTCCGCGATCCGCGAGATGGCGCGCCGGATTATCGCCATCGACGCCATGACCACGGAGGATTGCACCTTCAGTGTCGGCATCGTGCATGGCGGCCAATGGGTCAATTGCGTCGCCACCACGTGCAGCGGCGAGGCCCTGAGCATGGCCAAGCGCCAGGCCGATCTCGATCGCGGCGTCGAGCGGATGCTGGCGCTGTCGGGCACCGCCGATGATGTTACCTTCAAAGTAACCCGCGGCGTGACGCGGCCGGTGTGGGAACCCGATGCCGGAACCATGGCGCTGTATGAAAAGGCGCGCGGCGTGGCGAAAGCGATGGGCCTTGAGCTTCCCCACGGCAGCGCCGGCGGCGGCTCCGACGGCAATTTCACCGGCGCGATGGGAATTGCGACCCTCGACGGGCTCGGCGTACGCGGCGCCGATGCCCATACGCTCAACGAGCATATCGAAATCGACAGCCTTGCCGAACGCGGCCGCCTGATGGCCGGGTTGCTGGCGACCTTGGAGTAAAGTGCTGCGATGCCCAAAGCGCCCAACAAATCCCGCATGATTCCGTTCCAGACCATTCGCGCCAGGGCCGCGCAACGCAAGGGCGGTCCGAAGGCGCTTGAGAAGCTGCTGCCGCACAAACCGGACCTCAAGGCGCTGGCAAAACTTTCCGACGACCACATGCTTGCGGAGATGACCAAGCGGGTGTTTTCCGCCGGATTCGCCTGGAGCGTGATCGAGGCGAAGTGGCCCGGATTCGAGCAGGCATTCCTCGCCTTCAAGCCTGCAAAGCTGACGTTTCAACCCGACGATTTCTGGGAAGGCCTGCTGGCCGATACGCGCATCGTCCGCAACGGCGCCAAGATTGCCTCGGTGCGCGAGAACGCCGCCTTTGTGCAGGAGATCGCCAGGGAACACGGCAGCTTCGGCAAATTCCTGGCGAAGTGGCCTTCCTCCGACCAGATCGGCCTCTTGGACCTGCTCGCCAAGCGTGGCAGCCGGCTCGGCGGCAATACCGGACAGATGTTCCTGCGTTTCGTCGGCTGGGACGGATTTGTGACGTCGCAGGACGTGGTAGCCTGTCTGCGGGATGCCGGACTGGATATCGCGGCAGAAGTAAAGTCGAAGGGTGACCTCGCCAAGGTGCAGGCGCAGTTCAATGCCTGGGCGACCGAGACAGGATTACCCTATGTGCATCTGTCGCGCATCTGCGCGATGTCGATCGGCGAAAGCCACGCGGCATGACCTGTCGTGATCGGTATCTGCGCGTGCAATGGCACGGGGCTTGCAGCGCGTTGGAAGGCAAAGTGGGCAGGAACCCGTCGAATGGTGTTGGATGCAAGCGCACTCACAATCGCGTATTGAACGCGTGAGCTTTGGCTGAGGCACGGACGTCACAATGCTCGGATACCTGCTCCGCCGCGTGCTGGCCGCCGTTCCCGTGATGGGCGTGGTGGCGCTGTTCGTGTTTCTGCTGCTGCGGCTGACCCCGGGCGATCCCGCCGCGATTCTGGCCGGCGACAACGCCACTCCCGAGCAGTTGGAGCGCATCCGCGCTTCATTGGGCCTCAACCAGCCGCTCTATAGCCAGTTCTTCACCTGGCTCGGCAAATTGCTGCATGGCGACCTCGGCGTGTCGCTGATTTCCAACGTGCCGGTGCTGGAAATGATCAGCAAGCGGGTCGAACCCTCGATCAGCATCGCGGTATCGACCATCATCCTCGCCATCGTGGTCGCGGTGCCGCTCGGCGTGATCGCGGCGTGGAAACACGGCACCTGGATCGACCGCTTCGTGATGGGATTGTCGGTGCTCGGCTTCTCGGTTCCGGTGTTCGTGATCGGCTATGTGCTGATCCAGATCTTCGCCATCGACCTGCGCTGGCTGCCGGTGCAGGGCTTTCGCAGCATCACCGCAGGTTTCGGACCGTTCTTCGAGCGTATCGTGCTGCCAACCTGTACCCTTTCATTCATCTATATCGCGCTGATTGCGCGCATGACCCGCGCGGCGATGCTTGATGTGCTCGGCGAGGATTATGTGCGCACCGCGCGCGCCAAGGGCATCGGCGAGACCGGCGTGCTGTTGCGCCACGCGCTGCGCAATGCCGCGGTGCCCGTCATCACGGTGATCGGTACCGGTTTTGCGCTGTTGATATCGGGCGTCGTGGTCACCGAAAGCGTATTCAATCTGCCCGGCATCGGCCGCCTCACCGTCGATGCGGTGCTGGCGCGCGATTACCCGGTGATCCAGGCCATGATCCTGTTGACGTCGGGCATCTATGTCGCGGTCAACCTGTTGATCGACGTTGCCTACACCGTGCTCGATCCCAGAATTCGTTATTGAGGTTAGATACTGATGGCGATCGAAACCCTCCCCGAGCCATCCGTTACCCTCACCGCGCCGGACCGGCCGCGGCTCGGATTTCTGACGGCGACGCCGATCATGACCGCCGCCACGATCTGCCTGGCGCTGGTGATCGCCTCCGCGATCCTGGCGCCCTGGCTTTCGCCGCACGATCCCCTGCTGCTGGCGCCGGCGCAACGGCTGAAGCCCGCGAGCGCGCAGTTCCTGCTCGGCACCGACGGCTATGGCCGCGACGTGCTGTCGCGGATTCTGTACGGCGGACGGATATCGCTGCTGATCGGCCTCGGCGCCGCCGTCGTCAGCATCGGCATCGGGCTTTTGATCGGCCTCGTCTCCGGCTTCTTCAAATGGATCGACGCGGTGATGATGCGCGTGATGGACGGATTGATGGCGATCCCGAGCATCCTGCTCGCGATCGCCGTGGTGTCGCTGTCCGGCGCCAGCCTGACCACGGTGCTGGTCGCGATCACGATCCCCGAAGTTCCACGCGTCGCGCGGCTGGTGCGCTCGGTGGTGCTGTCGGCGCGCGAGGAGCCCTATGTGGAAGCCGCGATTTCCGTCGGCTCCAGCCTGCCGAAGATCATGTGGCGGCATCTGATGCCGAACACCATTGCGCCGCTGATCGTGCAAGGGACTTATGTCTGCGCGTCGGCGATTCTTACCGAGGCGATCCTGTCGTTTCTCGGCGCCGGCATCAGCCCGGAGACGCCGACCTGGGGCAACATCATGGCCGAGGGCCGCGCCTATTTTCAGATCAAGCCGTCGCTGATCTTCTGGCCGGGCCTGCTGCTGTCGATCGCGATCCTGAGCGTCAACCTGATCGGCGACGCCGCCCGCGACGCGCTCGACCCCCGCATGAAGCAGCGCGAGGGGAAGAAGTGACGGCGCGACAACGTCATTCGGCGCCGTCATTCCGGGGCGATGCGAAGCATCGAGCTACGATGTGCAATTGCACATCGGAGAATCTCGAGATTCCGAGTCTGGTGCTAGCGCACCATCCCGGAATGACGGAACCCCAAGGGCGGAGCACGATGACATGACCAATCCCGTCCTCGACATCAACCATCTCATGGTCGGTCTCGGCAACAATCCTCGCGACCACCGGATCATCGACGATCTCTCGCTCGCGGTCCATGAGGGCGAAACGCTGTGTCTGGTCGGCGAAAGCGGGTCGGGCAAATCCGTCACCTCGCTAACGGTCATGGGTCTGTTGCAAAAGGACTCGCTGGCGCCGACCGGCGGCAGCATCAAACTGGTCGGCGAGGAACTTCTTGGCGCCAGCGTCCGGCGACTGCGGCAATTGCGCGCCACCACCATGGCGATGATCTTCCAGGAGCCGATGACCGCGCTCAACCCGGTGGTGCCGGTCGGCCGCCAGATCGACGAAGTGCTGCGCGTCCACACCAACCTCGATGCGCGCGCCCGGCGCCAGCGCATCCTCGGCATGATGGAACAGGTGCGGCTGCCCGAGGTCGAACGGATCTTTGCATCCCATCCCCACAGGCTGTCGGGCGGTCAGCGCCAGCGCATCATGATCGCGATGGCGCTGGTGCTGGAACCAAAATTGCTGATCGCCGACGAGCCGACCACCGCGCTCGACGTCACCACGCAGAAGCAGATTCTGACCCTGATCCGCGACCTGCAGCGCGATCGCGGCACCGCGGTGCTGTTCATTACCCATGACATGGGCGTGGTCGCCGAGATCGCCGATCGCGTCGCGGTGATGCGCCGTGGCCGGCTGGTAGAGACCGGAGCGCTCGACACCATCCTGCGCACGCCCT
>Ga0302324_100020234_pt1 | contig 13031 bp, 10 predicted proteins | sample Palsa_T0_1_FD_201949 | JGI IMG/M metagenome (GOLD analysis project Ga0302324, IMG submission 201949) | Peat permafrost microbial communities from Stordalen Mire near Abisko, Sweden - Palsa_T0_1 | ecosystem: Environmental > Terrestrial > Soil > Palsa > Peat permafrost | place: Sweden: Abisko...
CTTGCTTCAGTGCCCCGATCATCTGCGCTTCGGTGTGCCTGCTCTTCGACATACTCTCTTCCCCTTTCTTTCGCACAAATCATACTCAGCTTTGTGCGGAAACAGGGGAGCAGGTCAACACCAGCGTCAGAGAATCCGCGCCGTAATGCGCTGTCGAGTTCGCCGGTGATGCCGATGGTTGCTGTGCTCATCGCTGCACCGGCCTAGGTGTCACTGCGGACAGGTACGCTTCGCGTGCGCCGGACAGCGCGGACTGAGCGGAGTCGAGTGCATCCGTCAGCGCTTTCTGTGCGCGTTGGTTGGTTCTGCGCTCTGCCGCGAGGATGCGCTTTAGGTTCATTGTCTCGGCGATTGCTTCGTCGCGGGTCACGGTGCCGGTGGGCGTGGTGGTTCGGGTGAAATCGGGCGTGAGCGGGGCAAGCTGCCCCGGACGCGCAGAACTGCGCCTTGGTGTTGTCATTGGTTTTTCTTTCAGGAGCTTGGAAAAGTTGGGCAGGAATGCCCGAGGTTCGATCTATACTTAGTGTACACCCTGAGTCGCTTATTGTCAACCTTTGCCATGCATTGCCAACACTTTAGAATCAATACGTTAGGCGGCATCGCAGTTTCGGTGTGGGTCCGTACAACCCCGTATCCTGCCTGTAAACAACAACTTGGGAACTCCGTGTAAAAAACCGATTCATGCGCCGGGGATTTATTTTCTGTGGCATGTGGGACGGCGGGGAAAACGCCTGCGGAATGTGCAGCAGCGGCAAGGCAAGGCCTGTCGACCGAAGCTGAACGGGACTCTTTGCTCATGTTCTTGTGAGAAGGCCGCGCTGGTAAGGGAGGATGTAGCCCGGAAGATAGGAGTCCCCCTCGAGCAGGCGGTGCAGATCTGGTACCCGCGATGGCAGCGAATGTGGTAATGCACGCCGCCAGACGGTGTGGATGTGGTATGCACGCCGCCAAACGGCGTGGATGTGGTATGTACGTCGTCTGGCGACGTGGATGGCACACTATTGATGTTGACACGCACACCAATTACGTCCCCAATGCAGCGCCAGAGCACCTTTCCTAGCTACTCCGTAGCATCGGCCTAGCCTATCTCGCACCTAATCCAATGGGTACAACCTTCGGGGATACGCGCCGGTGACGGCTTGGGTTGATGTGGGGCGGAAAGTGCCCTCATGCCTCGGACGCACCTTTGGGGGTGCGATTGCGACCAACTTGGTCCGTGTTCCCTGCACATCTTTGATGTGACACCGGTGTCAACACCCTTGCAATCCCAAAGAAAATCCGGGGCGGGGGCCCGTCGCTTTACCGTTGGTCTGCGCCATACCATGCCTGTACTTACAGCGGGTCACCCGGCGACGGCCTGAGGGTACCCCAAGGAATCCCACAGGACATCCCAGCGCATTGGGGCAGGAGTCCTGCCCCAGCATCCGGCACCCTGCTACGACTCCGTGCAGCCTTCCGAGTGTCCAACTGGACTATACCCTATTTCAACCTTACAGATGTGCCAGTAAGTCGCTGAAAAACTGTCCATTATACGTCGCAATTTATTTTCTTGACATGTGTCTCGCAATGTATTATATGTTACTGGACACTTGGAGCGTGTCACACATGACAGGACAGCGAATCGGCTACAAGAGGGTGAGCACCGCAGACCAAAACACCGGCAGACAGCTAGAAGGCATACCAGTCAATAAGGTGTTCGAGGACAAGGTGAGCGGGAAGGATAGGGAGCGCCCACAGCTAACGGCTTGCTTGGAGTTCTGCCGCGAGGGTGACACGCTGGTGATTCATTCGATGGACAGACTAGCTAGGAATCTGGTTGATCTGTGCACGCTAGTGAAGGAACTGACAGCGAAGGGTGTTGCTGTGGAGTTCGTGAAGGAACACCTAACGTTCACTGGTGACGATTCTCCGATGGCAACGCTACAGCTACAGCTAATGGGTGCGTGCGCTCAATTCGAGCGCAGCATGATCTTGGAACGGCAACGCGAAGGCATTGCGCTTGCGAAGGCAGAAGGCAAGTACAAAGGACGGCGCATGGCGTTGACCCCGGCACAGGTCGAGGAATTGCGCCGGAAGGCGATACCTGGGTGTGACAAGACGGCACTAGCGGAGGAATTCGGAATATCGCGGCAGACGTTGTACTCGTATCTAGGACGGAGTTCGGGAGTAGTCGGTAAGCCGGTACAGGTCGGTTGATGGAACGGTCATTGCAGAGCCTACGGCTTCGGCTGTGGGCTCTTTTTCCGTTTGGCGTGCTGGGTGCTGGTTCCGGGATTACCAGCGCTTAAATCGCCTGCAAACGCTAGTGCAAACAACTTTGTATTGCAAAGTATCTGCGCGGGTTGGCCTGCCCCACCATCCCCCCGGAAATGTCGCGGGTGACGCTGGCAATGCGCTGGGAACCCATTCGGCCTTTCCTTTGCAATACTTCCGCATGAGTCTACACACGGTCACTTCCTGATTGCCCGTTGCGAGTGGTCACTGTATTTGCTGGGTTATTTCTCACCTCGCAGTGTACCAGCATCCCCGGCGCACCCCACCGGCCTACCGTGCTATTCCCTTCCGAGCGTATTTAATACGCCTATGCGGACACAGGTTGGTCCGGTAGCCGTCTACACTCCGCGCTTGTTGTTAAACTTTTTCATGGGTTTCGCGTCGGGATTCTTCGGGGCAGCACCGGGGCGCTTGAGGGATGTGGCTTTCTTCAGCAATTCGAGTTCACTGCGTAGCATGGTTCTCGGTTTCGGTGGTTCGCTTCGGAGTTGAGTGTTCACCATCTTCATAAGTCTTCCTTTCGTACTCTACACTCGACCGGCAGACCCGTCAGGTAAGGCTGCTTTATTCGCAGTCTGATCACTCGTTACGCATAGGGATTGGGCTGCCTTCACATCATCTGTCGGTATCTCTGGAAGAATCTCATCCGAGTCGTTAAAGAGTGTCTTCTGGATACCCCTAATTTGTGAGTGAATGAGTCCGAACTGGCGAGCGCAAGAGGCAGAATCGCGTGCACCGTCGACCACTCCCCTCCGAATAGCGGCCAAGTCGGGAGTCGCCTCAGTAAACAAGTACGCGATACGTCGAAAGTGCTTATCGGCCCAGTCCGCGTTTGAGAAGACAACCTTTACCTCACCGGCCAAACGACGAAGGATGTCGCGGACAATGTTCTCCACGTTCTTGCGTTGCGATCGCTCGTACAAGGCAAAGGCCAGTCCCGCTAGCCCTATCACTACGCCTATCCAACTTGCCATTTGTACAAAACCTCCCGACCACCGACAACCTGCTCGCGGTGGTATCACGATACTACCTGAGAAGACGGCCTAAGAGGACGGCGCGAGGTGATACTAGTGATACCACAAAACGGGGAAATTGGTCCGATTGGGGAGACTGTGGCGACTACAGTCTAAATTTCAAATGTGCTGTGAACCCGCATAAACACTGGTGATTATCGCTATCTGCTGCAAGTGCTCAACTTAGCGAAAAACGGCAAAAAGGAATCCCACCCTCTCCGCCAGTCTTTCTATTTTCAATACGTTTGCAGCCGCATGATGCTGTCCCTACGCCTCTTCCCTTTTCGGCCGTTTGTTCGGTATTGCATAGCTGCTCAGTCGAGGAACTCACAATCCCGAAGCACCGCTACCATAATGTAAATATTGCTAAGCCGGCCCGGTTTGAGGAGGCTTGTTCTGGATTGGCTGATTTTCGTCGGTCATTTCCGCGATGAACAAGCGTTGCTGCCAAGCCTGCTAATGCCAATGCTACGAGTATGCCGACAATTCGATACGCCCATCCCCAATGCATAGGGTTCGCAAACATCAAGACCAACACCGCCCCGGATGACAGCGGCAGGACGAATTTTTCCGCAAACACCAGCAATTCTCGGCTTCCCCTGAAATGACAATTCGCGACTCGCCATTGTACGCCATGAAGGCTGAATAGAACCTTCTGGTCTCACGATACTACCTGAGAGGACCGCTGATGAGGACCGGCGCAGGGTGATTCCACGTGATACCGAAAACCATGAAAATTGGTGAGCTTAGGGAGACGGTCGAGAGGCAGCGGGCTGCCCCATCCGGCGCGGTTTTCGGCGGGTCGGAACTCGGGGCTGCGACGATCACGCCCTAACCGCATGCGTTCGTGGAGCCGCAAAGAGCGCGGCTAGGATGGGGCACCCTCGGTCGTGGTGGATCCGGCTATTTTATTGTTGTTGCTGCTGTTCCTGCTCTGAACGCGCGGCTGAGCGCACCAGCACTGGTCTCGACCTCACCACGAAGCTTGGCATCAGCTGCTCGGGAGGCGTTGTATCCGCGGGGCTGACGGTTACGGCTACGCTGAGTTCGCTTTGGGTTTCGCCTTTGTAGACGCCGCGGGTGGGGGGGACGTCAGAGTAGTCGCGGCCGATGGCGACGCGGATGTGGCGGTCGCCGCCGACCAGATTATTCGTGGGATCGAAGGGAACCCAGCCGAGTCCTGGCACCAGCGCTTCAATCCAGGCGTGCGACGCGCCTTCCAGCGAGCGGTCGTGCTCTCTTTTGCGCTCTTCCGTTTTTTCGCGATGAAACATGTAGCCGCTGACGTAGCGGCAGGGGATTTTCAGCCGGCGCACCAGGGCGATCATGATGTGAGCGAAATCCTGGCAGACGCCCTGGCGCGTTTCCAGAGCCTCTTCAATGGGCGAATCCACTTTGGTGCTGTTGGGGACGTAGGCGAACAACTTGTAGATTGCTTCGTTGAGTTCGGTCAGCAACGCCAGCGGATTTCCACGGCGCTCGCAGTTCAGTTTGTGCGCGAGCTGCTCGAGGGCCGGGCTGGATTGCGCGAAGTGGCTGGGCAAAAGCATTTCCCAATGGTCGTTGGCCGCGACCAGCGCGTCGAGGTCGGCCCAGTCGCCGCTGCTGGCGGGGCGCGGCACGGGAACGGATTGCACTTCCACGGACGATTGCGCCGTGACTTTCACTTGCGTGTGCTGGCCCGCGATGCCGAAATGATGCACCGTGTTCCCCATGAAATCGCGGTATTGCATGATGTTGGCGGCGGGCTCGACCTGGAGGGTGAAGGTGAGACAGCGCTGCTCGCCGTCGCTGCGCGGGTGCAGGCGCACTTCCATCAGGCTCTCGCGGACGGCGGGCTCGTAGCGGAATGTGGTGGTGTGGCGTACGGAGTAGATCAAGGGAGGCTCCTTAGTGTGGGCCGAGTCATGGGAATTGAGTAATTGTGTAATCTGGTAATTGTGTAATTGAAAGCACAAAACCGCCGGCCGAGTTTGCTTTCCAATTTCTCAATTACCAAATTTCCCAATTGCTTCAATCGCCTACGAGTCATGGGAACTTAGTAATTGTGTAATTGAAAACACAAAGCTGCAGCTGAACTTGTTTTTCAATTACTCAATTACTAAATTTCCCAATTACTCAATTTCTGTCTAGTTTCCCAATTGCTCAATCGCCTACGAGACCAGCGCCGCCTCGACCGCGTAATCGAAGTAGACCTGCTGGATGGCGGTGTGGGCCTGGGCGCACTGGTAGCGCACGCTTTGCACATAGGCGCCCGCGCCGGAGGCCATGATCTCCTCGATCTGGCTGAAACTCAGGGTCGCACACAAGCGTCCTGCCAGGCGCACGGGCTGCTCGGCTTTGCGTTCGGTTAGCGCGCCGATGGCGACCAGCGCGTCCTGCACGCGGTCCACGGAGAAGCGCACGGAATGCGGGAACTCGGGATTGAGCAAAAGAAACTCGGCCACGCGCAGCGGACGAATTTCCGCCGTGTAGGTTTTGCAATAGGCCTCAAAGGCCGCGCACGATTTCAGCAGGCCCACCCATTCGAGATACTCTTCGCTCTCGACCGCCTGATCAAGGGAATGCGGGACCCGGCCAAAGTGGGTGCCGATCAAGCGCGCCAGTTCGTCGGTGCGTTCGACAAAGCGGCCGAGCTGGATGTATTGCCAGCCTTCGCCGTGCGACATGGTGGAATCGGTGACTCCCTGGAACAGGTGCGCACCCTCGCGAACGGCGCGAAAAAATATATACGAATGCAGCAGCCAGGCTTCGCTGGCGGTCGTGCTGTTCACCTGCAGATACAGGCGGTTCAGCTGTTCCCACATTTCCGTGCTGCACTGCTCGCGCACCTGGCGAAGGTTTTCGCGGGCCGCGGCCACGCAGGACAGGATTGAAGAGGGATTGGTGCGATCCAGGGTGAGCACGTGGGTGAGAGATGCGGCGTCAAGGTTGCCGTCTTCGGGCACGGGAACCTGGGAAGCTTCGAGAAGGCGAAGCGCGCTGGCGGCGCCGGCTTCCGGCGACTGGTCGAGGCGAAGCTGCAGGTCAACGTCGATCAGTCGGGCGGTGTGCTCGGCGCGTTCCAGGTAGCGGCTCATCCAGTAGAGACTGTCCGCGACCCGGGAAAGCATGGTGGTTTGCCCTCGTCCGTTCATTCCGTACTCTTCGATCCCATGCTCTTCATCTTCATCTTCATGCGCGAAGCACCCAGGTATCTTTGCTGCCGCCGCCCTGCGATGAGTTGACTACGAGGGATCCGCGGCGCAAGGCTACGCGTGTGAGCCCTCCGGGTACGAGCGTGACATTTTCGCCATACAGAATGTAAGGGCGCAGATCCACGTGCCGCGCCTGCACTTCGCCTTCCAGGAAGCAGGGGGCGCGGGAAAGACTGAGCGTGGGCTGGGCGATATAGTTGCGCGGCTCGGCTTCGATTCTGCGGCGGAAGTCTTCCCTGTCCTCCTCGCTGCTATGCGGGCCGATCAGCATGCCGTAACCGCCAGACTCGCCGACGGCTTTCACGACGAGTTCGTCGAGATGCTCCAGCACATAACTGCGTTGCGAAGGGTCGCTGAGAAGGTAGGTCTGAACATTGTCCAGGATGGGGTCTTCACCGAGGTAGTAGCGGATGATCGCCGGCACGTAGGCGTAAACCGCCTTGTCATCGGCAACGCCGGTGCCGATGGCGTTCGCGAGGACGACATTGCCGGCGCGGTAGGCGTTGAAAAGTCCGGGAACGCCCAGGCCGGAGTCGTGGCGGAAACAGAGGGGATCGAGGAAATCGTCGTCCACGCGGCGATAAATCACGTCCACGCGGCGCAGGCCGGCGGTGGTGCGCATGTAGACGATGTTGTCGTGCACCAGCAGGTCGCGGCCCTCAACCAGTTCAATGCCCATCTGCTGGGCCAGGAAGGTGTGCTCGAAATAGGCGGAGTTGAACACTCCGGGCGTGAGCAGGACGACTTTCGGTTCGTGGCGGGCGGAAGAACTGGCTGGAGCCAGCGCCCGCAGCGTGGCCAGCAGAGCCTGCGCATAATGATCGACCGGGCTCACGCCGTAGTCGCCGAACATCGTAGGAAAGACTTTCTTCAGAACCTTGCGATTGGCCAGCATGTAGGAGACGCCGCTGGGCACGCGGAGGTTGTCTTCGAGGACGGCGAAACTGCCGTCGGGCAGGCGCACCAGATCGGTTCCACAAATGCTGACGTAGATGCCGCGCGGGACGTTGAGGCCGCGCATTTCGCGGCGGAAGTGGCGGCAACTGTAAACCAGTTCGCGGGGCACGACGCCGTCGGCGAGGATTCGGCCGTAGTGGTAAATATCTTCGAGGAAAAGATTCAGTGCGGCGATGCGCTGGGTGAGGCCGCTTTCAATCTTGCGCCATTCGACATTGGGGATGATGCGGGGCAGAAGATCGTTGGGAAAAACGCGCTCGGTGCCCTCGTCGTTGCCATATACGGTGAAGGTGATGCCCTGGTGCAGAAACGAGAGGTCGGCGGCCTGCTGGCTCTTGCGCAGTTCCTCGGCAGGAAGGTCCAGAAGCGTCTGAAACAAAGCCTTATAGTGCTCGCGGGGGACGCCCGGCGAGGCGAACATCTCATCGTAGGCGCCGTCGAACTGGTAGTTGCGAAAAGGAGGGCGAAACAGGCTGAGCGGCTCCGGCGGGCTCATCCGGCGCACGATTCCGCGAGTTCGTGTACGGCTCGGCTGCACTCATAGGACTCTAGGGGGTGGTCCACTCCTGAGTCCAATCGAAATTGTTTATCGGATGGATTCGGATTTCGAGTGCTGGCGCAGGCTGACAACGCCTAGTCCCCCGCCTTCTGTCCGGCGGTAAATACGGTCCACGGGCCGGCTTTCATATCGTGGAGCAAGGGTTTCTGCCAGGAGAATTCGGGGTGGTGGTCGAGGAATTCGGCGGCCAGGAAGTCGGTTCCGCAGGGATGTCCGGCACGGGCGACAAAACTCATTTTCGCGGTCATGGCACTGTCGGTGGCTTTGCCTTGCACCGCGCCGCCGGGATTGTTCGGCGCCCAGTCCCACTCTTTGACGCCGCGTGAAGAGGCGTCCACATGGCCGCACAGGGAGCGCTCGTTGGCCTGCTCTTTTTTCTCGAAGCTGTCGAAATGGTCGGAGAGGAACTGCTCGGCCAGCGCGACGTCTACTTTGCCTTTGGCCTGCTGCATGATTTCCTCCGCACGTGCGTGACGGGCGTTGGCCGAGGACGAGGCGTCGTTGGGATCGAACCCGCTGGTCTCTTCCTGGATCAGCTTGGGATCGCGGGCGAAATTTGAGCTGACGAAGTAGCCGTCCTTGGTGCGCCAGAGCGGAGTGTTTTTCAGGCCCAATTCGAGATAGGCGATTTCACCGGTCTTGCGGTCGCCGATAAGCCAGTCGTTGGCATAGCCGCCGTTGTTGCCTTCCTTGATGATGCGCACATAATCGTCAATACTGCTGGCATACTGCAGCGCCTTGCGCGAGCGCACGAACTCGGGCTTGCCGTTCGGGTCCCAGCCTTCAAACTGCGTGATGGTGGTTTCGGTGATCATCATGCCGGCGGAGTTCACGCCGAAATCGTCGTCGCTGGTAATCACTCCGGGAAAGCCGTCCATGAGAATGCGGTTGCCGTGCTCGGGTTGAATGTCGAAGACGATTACCCAGCGCTCGCCCGCCAGATAGCTGGTCCAATTGTTGTGGGCGATGACGATCTGGTGATCCTTGGTCATGCCGCCGGTGGCGATGAACGCGCTGCAATTGCCGGGAGCGGCGAGCTTCGGGGCTTTAGCAGACCTCTGCTGTTTATTGAGCCAGGGAACGTAGTAGTCCGGCACTTCTTCGAAGGCGTTGAGCGCTACGATGTCGTAGACGTCAAGGTCGACGCCGTGCGCTTTGACGCCATCGGCGATGCCTTGTAGTTCCTGCTGATATTCGGCGTCAATATGCGGCCAGAGCACCTGTCGCGCCGTGGTACGGAAGAACTCCCAGTCGCGCTGGGTCTCGCGGGTGTCGAACAGCTTGATCGCTTCCAAGCCATCGGCAATCTCCGGGGCGAGGAGGTAGCCGTGCTGAAAGCCGATGTCGGATGGCGAGCCTTCGAGATGCACGTAGGTCCAACCGCCCTGCTGGAAGCGATAGGCTTTCTGCAGGCGCGGGTCGGATTGATTGGCTGCGGCGAACGCGGCGCAGGTCAGGGCGAGAAGGATCGCGGCTGCACGGATACAAAGAGAAAAGTTTTTGGGCATGAAGTCCTCGGCGGCGTACTGTGCCGAGACATTCTACTCTATGCTCCAGCGGTGGAATGGAGTGAATGAGCGCTATGGCCTGTTTTACGCCAGTTACGTTCCGGCGCTTCGTCCGTTTCGCTAGCATGAGTTTCGTTAGAATCAAGGGATGGACAAACCAGCACTCCAGCTTCGCCTCGTCCAAGGCGGCTGCTTACTGTTTATTGTGCTGTGTGTCTTGCTCCTGCATTTTGGTCTGCTTGGAAGCCTTGAACCTGCTGGTCGGGAAATCAAGCTCGTGCAGTTCTTGATGATCGCGGCAGCAATCTGGGCCGCGAGTGTGGGATTCACATTGCAGGGCAAGCTGAGTCGTACTGCAAAGAGACCTCAGCGACCTGGCTCAAAGTCGACACCCTTTACTCGATGGAAGGCCGGACATCTTATGCGCCTCGCAAGCGCGACCTCAGTCGGAACCTGGGGCCTCGGCTTGTATTACTTCAATGGTCCTTTGTGGGTGGTCGATACAGTCTTAGCGGTTGCACTTGTTCTGTTGATAGCGTGGAAGCCGGATCCCGCTCCCGACGATAGTGTCGCCAATGAACAGTCATCGCATCCGTAGTTGGCGTAACATCCCCATTACGCTCATTGACCGAGCCTAGACCGGATTCCGGATCGGAAGCTCTGTCTGTACCTCGATCAAATCGATCAATCGAGTGCTGCACCGTCAGATATCGGTCCGCTGGTCGGGATGGCGGCTTAGGTACCAGCACGGCAGCGATCCCTGATGCGCAAATAACGCGTTCACGCAGGTCCAGGGCTGCGGCGGATCAAAGGTTAATGTCGTCTTTCCATTTTTCTCGAGGACGGCCGTGTAGTGATTCACGATTACCGAGCCGTACGCGTTGTGGTTGGTGGCGGCGCGAATGCGAAAGACGGCGTAGTCCAGCGCATAGGTGAGTGCGGCCGCTGCGAGCACAGTAACAGCCGTGATGGCGAACTTTCGCAGGATCTTGGCTTTGGGGCCCTGCGCTCTTTCGGGCTGAATCGGAGTCTGGGTCACGCGATCTCGTTCACGACGCCAGATTATAAGCCATGGTCTCCGCGTATTCTTGCGGCTTACTTTCGACCGATGGCCATGATGTGCGAGCTCGCGCCGAGAACGGAAGGTTCACTCTCCACCTTGCGGACCGCGGCCAGCAAGCGCTCGCGTTGTTGCGGGTCTTGCCATAGGCGGTCGAAATCGCGGGCCAGCCAGCCCGGACCTTCGATGGCCACCAGTTCCACCACTTGAAATCCCGCCGCCAGAAAGTCCTGCGACAGTTGGCCGGGACGGTGAAAGTAAGCGTCGGTGAAGTAGAGCGGGTTGCCCGTCGAGTTGCGGTGCTGGCCGTCTTCCAAGTCGCGGGCGAGAATCGGAGCGAAGATGGGATCCTCGAAGAATCCATGCGAGAGCGAATCGAACAGAGACGCGAAGCGGCTGATGCCCGCTCCCCACACGAGACCGCCGGGACGCAGAACGCGGTAAGCCTCGCGCAGGCAGGCCAGCCGGTCTTCCCTTCCGACGAGATGATAGAGCGGGCCCAGCAGCAGCACGGCGTCCGCCGTCGCGTCGCCGTGAGGCAAGGCGCGCGCATCTCCTACTTCAGCCGAGGCCAGCGGAGATTCAGGCTGCCGAGCGGACGCCTGGCGCGCCTGCTCGACATGTTTGGGCACGGGATCAATTAGATGGACTTGATATCCGCGGGCGGCGAGCCAGCAGGCATAGGCGCCAGCGCCCCCGCCGGCGTCGAGAATGGTGGCCGGGGCGGGCGGCAAGTGGCGGAGAATCAGTTCCTGCGTGCGGGCCTGCTCGAGTTGGAACCAGCCGGTATGCAGGCGTGAAGATTCGTCAGCATCACCGTAATGACGAACAACTTCATCCAAGGAAGTGTCGTGGCTCATGGGGTTTGCTCGTGCGGCGCCGTGCGCTTCCGCGCCAGCCTGCTTTGCTATAATAAATCGCTGCCTGGAAGTTGCATTTTACCCTTGTGCGGAAGTGGTGGAACTGGCAGACACACCATCTTGAGGGGGTGGCGCCGAAAGGCGTGGGGGTTCAAATCCCCCCTTCCGCACCAATAACTTTCCGAATCACGTATAACTTTACTGCCCTGCGCCCCCAGCTAGCAGTCCAGATCACTTAAAGAGAACTCACGCGGGCACACCCCTCCGACCTTACTGCTCAATCCAACCGCCGGTCCCTACTGCTGGATGGCCGTGGCTGACTTGTCTGGTTTCTGGGTCACCTGCTTGGGGCTGGGCAGCTGCGAACGGTCCCAGCCGCCGCCCAGAGCTTCTACCAATGCGACGGCGGAGGTCATCTCTTGCACCTGAAGCCCGTTCAGAATTTGCTGGTCTGCCAGCACGGTGGTCTGGGCGATCAGCACGTCCACGTAAGGGTCAACGCCAGTGTCGTAGCGCGCCTGTTCCAGCTTGAGGTAGGTTTCGGCGGAATCGACCGCCTGCTGCTCTTGCCGAATCTCCTTGGATAGGATGCGAACTTCAGCCAGAGAATCTTCCACTTGTTGAAATGCGGCCAGCACCGTCTGACGGTAGCTGGCCAGGTCCGCGTTGTAGGTTGCAACATATTGTTGGACGGTGGCGCGGCGCAGGCCGGCGTCGAAGATGGTTTCCGGAAGCGACGCACCGACAGACCAGAAGCGGCTTGGCCAGGAGAGCCAGTGACCGAAGGAGGAACTCTCGAAGCCGCCCGCGCCGGTTAAAGTCAGATTCGGATAGTAGGCCGCATAGGCGATGCCGATGGATGCGTTGGCTTCGGCCATGGTGCGTTCGGCAGCGGCGACGTCGGGACGGCGCTCCAGCAGTTCCGAGGGCATGCCGACCGGAATCGGCGGCGGAGCCACGGTCATCGGTTTCACCGGAATGGAGAAATCGGATGCGGCCTTGCCGATGAGCACGGCAATTGCGTGCTCATACTGTGCCCGCGCGATGCCGACATTGGTGGCTCCCGCCTGCGCGCTCTGCAGCGTGGTTTGGGCTTCGACTACAGAGATCTCGTCGGTCATGCCGGCTTCGTAAAGCGCATGAGTCAGGTCGTAAGCTTTCTGGTCGGCCACCACCGTGTCGTCGAAAATCTCTTGCAGCTGGTCCTGGCCGCGAATCTCGAAAAAATATTCCGCCAGGCTGGCCTGCTCGGTCAGGCGCTCGTTCTCGAGATCGGCAGCGCTGACCTGGGCAGCGTACTGGGCCTGGCGTACCGTGTTGCGGACCTTGCCCCACAAGTCGGGCTCCCAGGAGGCTTCGAGCGGCAGTGAGTAGAGAGTGCTTTGCAGTTGCGAGGGAGCGGCTGTGCCGGCGCCGCTCGTACTGCCGGTAGTCGTGCCTACGTTGGCCGAGGCCCGCGAGTGGGTGACCGAGGGGACAGCCGACAGGGTGGGAAAATACTGCGAGCGGGCCTCGCGCACCACGGCGCGGGCTTCCATGAGGTTCTCGAAGTACTGTTTGATGTTCTGGTTGTTGATATCGAGTTGCTCTTCAAGGGCGTTGA
>Ga0302324_100020239_pt1 | contig 13030 bp, 5 predicted proteins | sample Palsa_T0_1_FD_201949 | JGI IMG/M metagenome (GOLD analysis project Ga0302324, IMG submission 201949) | Peat permafrost microbial communities from Stordalen Mire near Abisko, Sweden - Palsa_T0_1 | ecosystem: Environmental > Terrestrial > Soil > Palsa > Peat permafrost | place: Sweden: Abisko...
ACCATATGATATCGATATCAAATCTGCGTATGAATGAACTTCGATCGCGCCTATTGCTGTCGAGCCACCCCCGCTCAACGACCGGGAATTCAAGCGTTTCAAGGAACGGCCTGCATCGGCATGCGCGGTGAATATAACTGTTGCAAAGAGAAAGGGGCCGAACTATAGTGCAACTTGACAATCTAGCGCTTTCCGCCCGGCAATCCAATGCGGGTATGCAATTTTTCGGCTTTGAGCAACAAGAATTTGGGGTCCGTCATGAAGCGAATTGATATCGTTCTCTTAATGGGAGGGCTCATCGCTGCCGGAACTGTTCTTGTATTGCATGACGCACGGTTTATCGCCGGCGCCGGGGTGCAGGCGGCCGAAGGCGACCCCGCCGCGATCAACATCGACTATCCTCTTGACGGGGCAGTTTTCCCGCCCGAAATTACACCCCCGACTTTCATCTGGCATGACAGGTCAATGGTCGCGAGCATTTGGCGGATTGACATTACCTTCACCTCTGGCTCGACCGCCATGCACTTCGAGTCCGGCGGCGGCCCAATTGAATTGGGCGACATAGATAAACGCTGCGTCTCCGCCAACAACGAGTTGCCCAAGCTGACGCCGGAGCAGGCACAGGCACACGTATGGAAGCCCGATCCGCAGAGCTGGGAGAAGATCAAGAAGCGCTCCCTGGCCGGTCAGGCGAGGGTAACGATCACGGGTCTCGCCCAAGACGGTCTGAGGCCGATGGTCTCAAGCGGAGAAGTTGAGATTCGCACCTCGAGCGATCCGGTAGGCGCACCCATCTTTTACCGCGACGTGCCGCTGATGCCTTCAGAGACCGAAAAGGGGGTGATCAAGCCACTGGCCGCCAATGCAATTCAGCTCATCCAGTGGAGGTTGCGCAGCATTGACCGGCTGGAGAGCCGGGTGGTTCTCGAGGGAATGCACACTTGCGCCAACTGCCACTCTTTCTCGCGAGATGGCAATACGCTGGGACTGGATATGGACGGGCCACAAAACGACAAGGGGCTGTATGCCGTTGTTCCGATCAAGCCGCAAACCGTGGTCCGCAGCAAGGATATGATCTCCTGGAATCCCTCTCTCGATCCGCAATTCGCGTTCAACCGTGTTGGCTTCATGTCGCAAGTTTCCCCGGATGGAAGGTACGTGCTGACGATGCTGGGCAGTCCCGAGCGGCCGCCGCAGGACAAGTACTATGTGGTGAACTTCAAGGACTACAGATTTCTGCAAGTGTTTTATCCGACCCGGGGAGTTCTTTACTGGTATGACCGAACCACCGGCCAAAGGCACACGCTGCCGGGTGCGGACGATCCTGATTATGTGCAAACCAACGGGGTGTGGAGCCCGGATGGGAAGTTTGTGGTGTTTGCCAGGGCGAGGGCGAAAGACCCTTACCCGGCTGATGGAAAGATGGCTGCATATGCCCTCGATCCCAAGGAGATTCAGATCCAATACGACCTTTATCGAGTTCCTTTCAACGATGGCCGCGGGGGAAAGGCGGAGCCCATTGCCGGCGCCTCGGCAAACGGCATGAGCAATTCGTTTCCAAAGGTTTCACCCGATGGCCGCTGGATCGTTTTTGTTGAATCTCGCAACGGAGAAGTAATGCGTCCCGACGGCAAGTTATACATTGTTCCTACCCAGGGCGGGGTTGCGCGGCAGTTGATTGCGAATATGTCGCCGATGAACTCGTGGCACAGCTGGTCGCCGAATGGAAGATGGTTGGTTTTCTCATCGAAGAGCCGCGGGCCATTTACGAAGATGTTCTTGACGCACATTGACGAAGAGGGCAACGATAGCCCCGCAATCTTGATCGACAACGCTACGGCGTCCAACCGCGCTGTGAACCTACCGGAGTTCGTGAATATTCCCGCGGATGGGTTGGTGAAGATCGACACGCCCGCGGTGGATATGTACCGGCAATTCGATCACGCGGCGGAACTTGGTGACAAGGGCCAGGATGCGGCTGCATTGGCGGAATGGAGGGAATTGGCGGCGGCGAACCCCGACGATGCGCGCATCCATAACAACCTGGGCGCGGCATTGACCCGCATGGCCATGTTCGAAGAGGCCATTCCGGAGTTTGAAAAGGCATTGCTACTGAACCCTCAATACAATCTTGTGCACGGCAATCTGGCTGGCGCGCTGGTGAAGGAAGGGCGAACTGAGGATGCGTTGCGCCAGTACCAGATGGCGCTTGATGCGTATCCCGAGTCGGCAGATCTGCACAACGGCTTTGGAAGCATCCTGGAGACCAGCGGACATGTGGAACTGGCGATCAGGGAGTTTTCCAGAGCCGTCGAACTCAACCCGAAATTTGCTGAGGCCCATAACAACCTGGGCATGGCCTTGTTGAAAGCGGGTGACCGGGGTCAAATTGAACGGGCGGAACAGGAATTCAAATTCGCCATTGCGATCAATCCACAATATGCCCAAGCCGAGAATAACCTGGGCACGCTGTATGGGCAGGAAGGAAACGATGCGGAGGCGGAGCGCTTGTTTCGCCAGGCGGTGAAAAGCAACCCATCCTTCACAAAGGCTCTCGTTAACCTTGCTGCAACGCTCGCCAGTGAATCGCGATTTGCCGAGGCGGATGCGACGCTGGTGCAGGCAATTCAAATTGAGCCTTTGAACGAGGATGCGAGGAACCTTCGCGCACTGATTGCGACACGGGGAAACCGCTGAGGCAGACAGGTCAAACGGTGATTCGGGAGGAGTGCTTTTCCTGGTTAAGACTGGCAGCTTGGAGCCACTGGACGAAGCCACGTTGGTTGCCAGCCCAATGACAAAGCTGATAAGGTTCTCCCAAATCGATTTCCCCCATAAGCTGCTAAACTACCCTGATTGGATTTTCGCTTCGTGGGATTCGATGAGTGCCCCAGCACGTGATAACCAGGGCCGGGCACGCATCTGATCTGGAGTCGGAAGACCAGCCGGTTGCCGATCCTAATGTTGTTGGAGCCATTTAATTGTCAGACTCCCAAAAGACAAAGTCGACCAGCCGTGTGCATCCAACGCCACGGGAAAACACCTCGCATCGCAAGCCCACCATGAGCGACGTAGCACGCCTTGCGGGCGTGGGGACGATGACCGTTTCCCGTGTCCTCAGCGGAACGGTTCCCGTCTCTGCGGAAACCGCAAAGCGTGTCCAAACGGCAGTGGATCAGTTGCAGTATCGGCCCAATGAACTGGCGCGCGCTTTTCGAGGTCAGAAGAGCCGCACCATCGGCCTGATCATCCCCTATCTTTACGATCCATTCTTTGCCAACTGCGCGCATGCCGTTACAACTGTGGCCAAGGAGCACGGATACTCAGTCATCATCACCACGTCCAACGAAGATCCGGATACCGAATATGCCGAGGCGGAGCAGATGTTGCAGAGACACGTCGATGGCCTGGTGGCGATTCCCTCCCGCATCCGCGAGTCGCGCATTTCACGAGCGCTCTTCGGAAAGACACCGGTTGTGATCTTCGACCGCCCGGTCGCAGATCCGGCGCTGGACGTGGTGCTGGTGCAAAACACAGCGGGATCGCGCCGCGTTGTTGAGCATCTGATTGAGCATGGGCACAAGCGCATCGCGTTCATGGGACTCAGCCGGAATCTGTACACCATTAACACCCGATTTCTCGGCTATCGTCGCGCGCTGCAGGATGCCGGCTTGCAGGAGGATGGTTTCTTCGGCTGCGACTCAGAGGAGAATACCTTGCGGGCGCTTCATGAAAAGCTGCGGGGACCAAACGCGCCCACCGCCGTCTTCACTTCGAACACGCTGGCCACGCGCTACGTGTTGAGCGCGCTGGTTCACCTGGGCGTCAAGATGCCGACTGACATAGCCTTCGCAGGGTTTGACGACTTCGACATGGCCGAGTTCACTTCTCCATCGCTGACCGTTGTCCGCCAACCCGCGCAAGAGATGGGCCGGGTGGCTACAAGCTTGCTCTTCGACCGAATTACACGCGATGAGATTCCGCAGACAGGCAACAGAATTGTTCTCCCGGTGGAGATTGTGCTGCGCCGCTCATGCGGATGCAAACATCGCACGCCTGTGGTAATTCACTAGGATCATTTTTTAGTCTTCTAGAGCGAAACCAGAGTAACTGCAGCCTTAATGAATGTCTCAAAGGTGGCTTTTTCTTGAAGAAAAAGCCACTTTGGGGGGGTGCTTTCGGGATACGTCTACTCTGGTTTTGCTATGACCGATCACGGCGGGCTTGTGCCCGAATGCGCGTTCCTTTCTACTCCGCTGCAATCGCCTCTGTGGCGAGATTCCATCCGCGCAATCCGATAGCGGCCTTGGACTGGCCTGCGGGAAACTCGATGGTTATAACTCGCCCTTCTCCGGGAAGCATGGAGACATAATTCTCGCTGTAGTAGGCGGGGAGGATGCGCGCACCCGTGACGGAGTCCTTGAGTGTGAGCTTGATCATCAACGCCGGCGTTGCGCTGGTGTTGGCGATCTTAACTGTTGCTTTGCGTTCGCTGCCGCTCGCGGTCACCGCCGCCGAAGCCGAGAGCTTTGCCTGCGGCAAGCTGTTGAGTTCGCGCAAGCTTGCTTCATCTTTTGCCCACCAGTAGAAGTTGTCGCTGACAGCCGCGCCGGTAGCATCGCTCACGCTCAAGCGAATCAGAACAGCGTGACCATCGGCCAGATTGTCAAGATCGGGCTTCCCCACGGCACTGCGCGCATTGGCAGCGGCATCGATCTGGTTGGTCTGGTCGCTGATCGTTTTGCCATCGACACTCGTAACCAGTACGCGAACCTTGAAGGAACGCGCTTCACCCAGGTTGATCAGATCGACCGTGCCGTCGGTGAGATTCAGTTGCGCATGGACTGGCTCGCAGGCCTTCTGCGTGCCATAGAAGCTGGACTGCGTGTCGTAATCAGTACTGAGAAAATTCCATTCCATGCTGGGCCACGCCGGCTGCGTCATCCAGATCATGCGGCCGGAGTTCGGCTCCCAGAGATGCGCGGCGAAGCCTTCGAAGATCGCGCGATGGCCAACGTAATCGAGCATCTGCGCTTTGCGCTCGAAGTCCTCAAGGCTGCTGGGTGCGCCGAATTCGGTCTCCATGTGCTGCATGAATGGCGCGACAGCGCCGTTCCCGCTCTGGTGCCAGTCGTGATAGGCCCAGGTGTCGCTGATGGGCCAGCGATCGGCTTCGGGAATAAAGGACTCAATGCTCTCAAGCGTCGGCACGCTGGGGATGCCCAGTTCGACACTGAATCCGCGGTTGATGCGGTAGTAAGATTCAAGTGGTTGAAACTGATACGGACCGGAGTTACGCAGGTTCACCTGATTCGAGCTGCCGGTGTAGTAACGCGTGTGGTCCAGCGTGCGCGTCAGCATGGCCAGGCCTTCATTGACGATGGGCTGCGGCACGCCCTCGTTGCGGCCGCACCAGACCACAATGGAGGGATGATAACGGAAGTGGAGAATGCTGTCGCGCGCGTTCTCAAGAAAAAGCGCTGGGTCCTGGGCTTCAAGGTTGTAGCCTTGCGTGGACTCCCAGAAATCGTTCCAAACCATGAGTCCGTATTTATCGGCAAGCGCGTAGAAGTTCTCCTCAGTGTCCTGGCCCATCCAGTCGCGAATGATATTCACGTGGGCGTCGCGATGAAGGCGGAAGTAGGGTTCGAGGTGCTCAATGCTGACTCGCTTGCGACTGTCGTCCATGCCCCAATTGCCGCCTCGCGCCACAATGCGCACACCGTTGACCTTGATCACGAGGTCGGTTCCCGGCCATGCACCTTCAACAGGACGGATTGACGAAGAGTTCTCGGCTCCCGGCGCCAATGAATGCACCCACGCGTGCCGAAACCACTCGGGAAGAGTTTGGCCGGGAGACAGTTGATTCGGTGTCTTGTCGTCGATTTGGCGAATGCCTTCGTGAGTTTCATTGATCAGCGGCAACGCCGAATCGTGTGTGCGGCTCGGCAGCACTTCAACACGGCGAAGGTGGCCTGTCGAGTCAAAGAGTGAAGTCTCATAGCTTAGCTCTCTCATGCCGAAATCAATCTGGCTCTCCGCACTCTTGGCGTGGCCAAGTGCAAAGCTGACTTTGAGAGTGTGCAGCGCGGGCTCGCCGTAGCCGTTCGGCCACCAAAGGCGCGGATGGTTTACCTTCAACCGCGCAAAGTCTTCCGGCTTAAGCCGCACAATGGTTTCCCCGGGTGCAAGCTTCAAATGCTTACCCACTTTCACGTCGTCGAAGATCGCCGTGAGATCGCCTTCAACCGCAGAGCTGGACGAGTTGGTCAAAGGCGCCTCGATCTCGATATCCGCCTCGCTTCGATCAAGCTTGGGCAGCGTAGTAATCACGTTCAGATCTCCGATTTCGACTGCACCAGTGGCAGTCAGCGTTACGTCCTGCCAGATGCCCGTGTTGCGGTCGCGAATGCCGGGGATCCAGTCCCATCCCTCCGTTGCGGAAAACGTCGGCCCGTCGAGCACTTGAATGCCGCCATTCTCGCCGGGGCCAGCCTTGATGGACTGCTCATGCGCTATACCGGGATGTGGCGGTGGGCTCACGCGCACAGCCAGCGCATTTTCGCCGGCATCGGCAATCAGCGGGGTCACGTCGAATCTGCCGCGCAGAAATGCGCCCGTGAATCCGCCCAGTTTCTTGCCGTTGAGCCAAACCTCGGCAGCATAGTTCACGCCTTCAAAGGTAAGTGTGAGGTGCTGGCCATGTGCCTGGCGCGGCACCTTGAATCCCACACGATACCAGTAATCCTGATGCGCCAGACTCTCCGGAATGGCGAGGTTGTTGAGTCCGTAGTCGGGATCGGGATAGATTCCTCGATCGATCATAGTGGTGAGCACGGTGCCGGGCACTGTGGCCACAAGCCAATCCTTTGTCGAAAAGCCGAGGCGCGAAATGTCCTGCGCGGTGGCGTTGACGTTCGGCGCGGCGATCAACTTCCAGCCGCCTTCGAGTTTCCATGAATTGTTGCCCACTAACTGGTTCTGAATATCCGCAGTGCTCAGCGCTTTGACGACGGGCTTCTCGATCGGCGCGTTGCCTCGCGGCAGAGTCGAAGGATCCTGGGGGGCGGTCTGGCCAGCCATCGAAGAGGTCTGAACAGGCCAACGGCGCGAGGCTTCCTCATAGGTTGGGAGAGCGAAATCTGGGTGGGCCGCCGCGAGAATCTCGACTTGTTCGGCGCTCAGCGATCCGCGATAAATCCTGAGACCGAAAATCTGGCCTCCGAAGTGCCGCCCCGGCAAGGCTCCAAAGGGTTCCGGCGCCATCTCAAGCCGCGCGGCAACCTGGCCCTGAGACAACGAGCTGGACGCAACTTTCTTTCCGTCGGCGTACAGAGTGACGCTCTCGCCATCGCTGAGCGCGGCCGCAAAATGCCACTCGTTTTTGCGCAATTCGCTATCGCCGGCGATCAGGCGATTAGCGCCCTGCCCTCGACCGAGCCAAAGAGCAAGATGGTTGTCCTCCACACCGACGAAGCGCGCGTCTTCATCCGCGGGGTCGCCGATGCCAGCCAGCAATGTGGCGCCCGTGAGGGACTCTGAGGAACGGAACCAGAAAGAAAATGTCCAGGCAGCACGGCCTTCCGCCAGCGCATCGCGTTGGGCAGATTGTTGATTGAGCCCCAGTCGCTCAAGCAGGGCTGCAGTCCGGTTGTCCAACGTGGACGGCGGAGCCAGCGGCTTGGTCAGCCCTGGGCCGTCGGCGAGGAATACGGCGTTGTAAGGACCGTATGCTTCCGCGGGAAGTGGCTGCATTTGGGCTTGCGCATGGGACACAAGCACAGGCATCACCGCTAGACAAGCAAATGCCGCCAGTGTGGGAAGGAGGCGGCAACGAGAGGAACGCAAATTAGGGCGCGCAGAAGTTACATCGATTTGCATGGCGGAGATCATCCTATGGTGTTCGAGCACCGTTCGTCATGGGGATTGTCATTGCGGCAATCCGGTCTTGACGCTTGTAGTCTCTTGGCTCTGCGGTCGCTTTCATCGCAGCCGAAAAAACAGGGTTGAAGGGGAATGCCCCAACCAACCCTGTCAAATACAAGACGAGACTTTTCGAGATTCTCTGGGGCCCAAGAGGGTAATCCGGGCCCCAGAGGTTGGTTTAGAAGACAAATTTGATGGCAAGCTGGATCCTGCGGGCTGTGCCATTCAGGCTCTGCGTTTTGCCGAAGTTGCTGTCAGTGAGGTTGGTGTCCGGGCTGCCCAGACCGGCATGGTTGAAGGCGTTGAACATCTCGGTACGGAACTGGACGTTGTATCTGTCGTCGTGACCGAATCGAGTGTTCTTGGCGATCTCCAAATCCAGATCCTGAAGGCTGGGATTGTTCACGCCGATCGTACGAGGCGCGGTGCCAATCTCGAAGGGGAGTGGCTTGGAGAAAACAGTGGGGTTGAACAACAGCACTGGCGAATTGCCTTTGGAGGCCTTGGAGGTGAGCTTGGCGCTCGTCCCTGACCAGTCAGGCCGCTGGTTCAAACCGCCGTAGGCAGATTGAGATGTGCCGTTGTTGTAGCTGCTTATCACGATAGGCGTACCAGTAGCCCAGTTTTCGATTCCCGAGAGCTGCCAGCCGTTGATGAACTTGTTTGCGACCGCATTCCCGGAGTTGAGGAACTGCCTGCCAGGACCGAAGGGCAGCTCATAGACAGCGCTGGAGGCGATCTCCCACAGCACGTTCTGAGCGCCAATGCCCCACTCGGCCTTGGGGTTGTATTGGTTGGCATAGGTACCGGATGTTGGTCCAAGGTAGGTCACCGGCGAGGCTCCATTGTCGTACTCCTTGCCGTAGGTAAGCGCGTAAGTGAAGCTGAGGCCCTTTGCAGCAGACTTCTGCGCGCTGAAGGTCAAGCCGTTATAGGCCGAATCAGAGTCGGGCTTGCGGAAGGTGCTGACTCCGTTGTACTGCGGGAATCGGTGTTGCAACTGACCCAGGCTCACCGTCGAGCCGCTCAACGCCAGGCCGGGGATGTAGTAAGGCGTTCCGGGCCCTATGGCTGCCTGGAACGGGTTGGTGACCTGATTGAAGAGCGCGCACTGAGCCGTGGAAGCGCCGACAGAGCAACCATTGGCAATCAGGGTGTTGGTGGTCAACTGGTCGACGGGCAGGCCGGGGTCGCCGTTGATCAGGAAGAGACCGCGGTTGCCCAGGTAGCCAACCTCCGCCTTGACGCCCCAGGGTAGCGTGAACTGAGTGTTGATGTTCCACTGGATCGAGTAGGGGTTGCGGTAGGTGTCAAAGTACGGGGTCGAAAGACCATTGCCAATGTCGATGCCTTGTGTGCACTGGGAGCTGGCAAGGCAGCTTGGGGTATAACCCTGGCCTACCACGTAGCCCGATGGGAACGGATTCTGCGCTGAAGCGGCGAGCGCCGGGTCAGGGCTATAGAGCGTGGCCACCGGCAGCGATTGCAGGTTGTTGAAGCTGGGGATGTAGTTGGTTTGGACATCGAATCCGTCGTCGCCCGAACCGCCGGACGTGCCGGAGGCCTGCAAAGCCGAGGGTTGGTAGACGATGCCCATGCCGGCACGGACCACCATCTTGGGCGTAGCGCTGTAAGCCAGTCCAAAGCGGGGGCCGAAGTCCTTCTTTTGCACCGGGCCCTGACGGCGGCCGAATCGCGATCCCGACGCGCCGACGATGGTCATTGCACCGTGCAGGTTGCTGCAGTAGGGGCAGTTCGACGCGGAGATAGCTCCTTGAAGTGGCGACACTGTCGTTGGATCCCAGTAGACCATCTGGTTATTCTGTTCTTCGCGCGGTATCTCGAAGTCATAACGCAATCCGATGTTGAGGGTCAGCCTGGGGGTAACCTTCCAGTCGTCCTGCCCGTAGAAGGCAATGTACTGGCTGGTGGTGACATACTTCGGGTCGTTGGTAATGTCACCGCTCGATGGCAGGCCCAGCAACAATGAGGCAATCGAGTAGCCCGTGGTTCCGTCGCTGGTCGCGGGGAATTGGCGGGTCCAGCTATCGTCTGAAGAGAACGTGCCGGAGGGGTAAGTGTACTGGTAGAAGTTCAGGCGCAACTGGCGGAACTCGCCGCCGAACTTCATCGTGTGGCCGCCGGCAATCTTTACCAGGCTGCCGTTGACGGCCTGCGCGAGGGGGTTTTCCTGCAATCCCTCATAACCCAGCGGGCCAAGGTCGGTGAAGCCGCCGTTGTTCGATCCGCCGGTGCCGAAGTGCGGGAAGATCTCCAATTGCTTGGAGGCCTGCGCCACATAGTTTGAATCGAAACCGAGCTTCGCCGGATCGAATGCGCCGCCAACCGGGATACGGTCTCCGTATTGACGAGAGTAGCCGTAGCGGAACTCTCCAATCAGCGTAGGCGTAAAGGTCACGGTATTGTTGAATGAGCCGCTCAATGTGGTGCCAAAGCCTTGGCCGCCGTAGCCGCCGTTCGTGGCCGCATCCTGGAAGTCGTTGAGCGCGCTGTAGGTGTTGTGGTCCATCGAGTAGCGCAGGAATGTGTGCCACTTCGAGTTGACATCGGCATCTTCGCGGGAGTCGAAATGCCAGTCGGTACTGGGAACCGCTCCGGCGAAAGTGTAGTTGTTGTTGCCGCTCGCCAAAGTGACACCGGAAATGTTGGGTTTAGGGAAGTAACCGAGCGCCGCCTGAGCCACAGGCGAGATGCGGCTTGCGGGAATGACATTGTAGTTGCCAGATGCGTCCATGAAGGGTTGCCGGACGTAGACCCCCGCGGAGTTCGGCGCAACCGTATCGGGATCGAAAAGCACTGGGGTTGTCGAGCCGAACACGCTGGTGAAGTCACCGCTGAAGACGGATGGGTCAGGCACCCTGTCATTGTCCACCGAGCCCGTTGCTGCCGACTGGTACTGGTAGTCGAAGAAGAAGAACACTTTGTTTTTGATGATCGGGCCGCTCGCAGTGCCTCCCGACTGATACTGGTGGGAGGCGGCGTTGGGACTTGTTTTACCGCCGATACCCGGAAAACCAGACGCGTTGAGCGCGGCGTTTTGAATGAACTCAAAGTAGGTGCCGTGCCATGCATTGCCGCCGCTCTTGGTGACCAGACTCTCGGTACCGCCGGAGAAGCGCCCATTTTCTGCCGGGAGCACATTGGTCTGGACGTTGATCTCCTGCACAGAATCCTCAACCGGCGTGTAGGTGCTGATGTTGTTGCCGATGTTGTTCTCCGGCGTGATGTTGGTCATGCCGTCGATCAGTTGCTCGTTGTTGCCGTTGCGGCTCCCGCCGATGTGCGGCGTAGAGGCGCCACCTACGTTGTTGACGCCGGCGACCAGGAAGGCGAAGTCAAACGGGTTGCGGCCCTGGTCGGGCAATTGAAGGATGGTATCCGTCTGGATGGTCTCTCCCAGGCTGGAAGTCTCAGTGTCCAGGGTCTGCACATCCTGGGCGTTGACCTCGACGGTCACCGCCTCCCCGCCCACTTCAAGCTTGAAATTCACCGGCCGGGTTTCAGTGACCTGCACCAGGACGTTATCCTGCTTCGCCGACTTGAAGCCCTTGGCCTCGACACTGACGTTGTAGATGCCCGGCTCGACAAATACGATTTCAAAGCGCCCGGCGGAGTCGGTGGTTGCTTTGCGTTCTTCGTTCGTCGTCGTCTTGACGATGGAAATGGAAGCTCCCTGAACAACTGCGCCTGTCTTGTCGGTCACCACACCCTGTATGGTGCCGGTTGGCGTCTGCGCCATGGCGGAGACTCCAAGAAAGGAGATTGCGATCAGGCTGATAAACCAGCGGATTTGTCTCATGCTGCCTCCTGAGTTGTCGCAAAGCGCAGACAAGGTCTCTGGCGATGCCGTTGTTTGGCATTCGCCGTTCAGCCCGTGCCTGATGGTACCGAGATCATCATGTTTCTTTTCTGGTATCGATACCATCGACACAACACCTATACTTCTTTGCAATTATGGCTGTCAAGAATTATTTTTGCAGTTCTGGTTTAAATTTCTGGGATCGTGTGCTACAAATGAGAACGCTATCATGTGTGAGGTTCAAATGACTGTCGGCCTTGAGAAGACCGTCCTCGTTTACGACATCGGAGGCAGCCACATATCTGCCGCGATCTGTATCGGGGATGCCTATCGCCTGGGCCGCGTGGTCAGCGCCTTGCACCCTTCGCAACAGACCAGCGATGCGTTCGTTAGGACACTCCACACCTTGGGAGTCGAGGCAGCAGACGGGTTTCAGAACGTGCAAGGAGCGGCATTGGCGGTGCCCGGCCCTTTCGACTTCGCGACCGGCGTGAGCCTGATGCGGCACAAACTGCCGTACCTTTACGGCATAGACCTGCGGACGAAGCTAGCCGAGCATTTCGGTTGGCCGCCTGTCCAAGTGCGGTTCCTGCTCGACGCCAGGGCATTTCTTTTGGGAGAGATTGGAGCGGGCGCTGCTCGAGGAGTGGCGCGCGCAGCCGGCATCACACTGGGTACCGGCATTGGATCCGCATTTGCATTGAATGGCTGCCTGGTGACTGAAGGACATGGTGTCCCTCCCGGTGGAGAAATATGGAATTTACCGTACGAAGAAGGGATCATCGAAGATTCCGTCTCCGCCAGAGCGATCCGGGGCAGCTACGAAAGGCAAACCGGCGTGGCCCGCGAGGTTGTGGAATTGGCGGCGGCGGCGGCCGTTGATGCGGCGGCGGCTGAGGCTTTTGGCGAATTTGGGAGGCATCTGGGAAGAGCCCTGCTCGGAGCGTTAGCCGCGTTTGCTCCGCAGGTGGTTGTTCTCGGCGGCGGCATATGCCATTCCGAACAACTGTTTCTTCCCGCAACGCAACGCGAACTGGAAGGTCTGAATACGCGGTTGCGCATTTCAAGACTCCTGGACGATGCTCCACTGGTCGGCGCGGGCGTGGCGTGGTTCAATGATTCCAATGGTCTCTCGCGTGATCCAATTGCCGATAGCATGCAGGCCAATGCCGAGTAGCGGCCTGTTTGCCGGGCTGTGTCTGGCAGTCTGCTGTCTGAATGGGTTGGCGCAAACCCGCTCCGCATGCCGTGGACCGGAGCCCTTGGAAGCCGAGGTGCGCAATC
>Ga0302324_100020247_pt1 | contig 13025 bp, 9 predicted proteins | sample Palsa_T0_1_FD_201949 | JGI IMG/M metagenome (GOLD analysis project Ga0302324, IMG submission 201949) | Peat permafrost microbial communities from Stordalen Mire near Abisko, Sweden - Palsa_T0_1 | ecosystem: Environmental > Terrestrial > Soil > Palsa > Peat permafrost | place: Sweden: Abisko...
CAAGGACGGCTTCGCGCTGGCCGACCGCGTGATGAAGCCGCTTCCCGATCGCGACCTTTATATCTGCGGCGAGGCTTACACGATGTACGAAGCCGGCTGGGTGGAAGGCGCCGTCGAGCGCGCCGAGACCATGCTGCAGCGCCATTTCGGATTGAAGCCGCCCGGATGGTTGGCTTAGCGCCGCAAATGCCTGCGGTTTGGACGTGATTCGGGGGATGCGTCCAAACTACCCCAGGAGCGTCACGCTGTCAACCCTGGGTTGAGTTTCCGCGAGACAGAAAATTGCGCGGCGTGCAGACCCGAATCGGCAATTGCCCGCGAACGCTAACGTTCCGGCAGCGCCATCACGACCGGCTCGTGCCCCGTTGCGCGCACGAATTTGAGAAGGTCTTCGGCCGAGATCGCCGTGGTGCGGTCGTTGCGCAGCGGGTGGAAATTCAGCGGATCGAGCGCGAGCATCGCTGCATCCAGCACCACGCGCACGCGGCCCACGGGGTCGTTGATCAGCGCGAACGGCGTGACCGAACCGGGCGGCACGCCCAATGTCGCGATCAGCAGTTCCGCCGAACCGAAGGAAAAGCGTGGGCTGTCCAGCGCCCGGGACAGCGCGTTCAGATCGACGCGCAATTCCTCCCGCGCCACCACCAGCCACAACCCGTCCTTCTTGTCCTTGAGGAACAGGTTCTTGGTGTGACCGCCCGGCACATGGGCGCAGGCCGCGCGGGATTCCTCCACCGTGAACACGGCCGCGTGCGCGTAGGTCTTGTGCGCGATGCCGAGCGCGTCGAGGCGGGCAAGGAGATCGCTGTCGGTGGCGGGCGTCATCGCCGCCGCATTATGGAGATGACGCCGGTTCCCGCCAGTCTTGGCCGCCGCCAGGCCAGGCCCCTGAAATCGCTGGAAAACCGCCCGGGAACCGGGAGCCGGCAATGCTATTGACCCATCCGGGAGGGTTCGCCATAACCACCCTCCACTTGGATCGCGGGCGTAGCTCAGGGGTAGAGCATAACCTTGCCAAGGTTAGGGTCGGGCGTTCGATTCGCCTCGCCCGCTCCAGGTTTTTCAAGGGCGCGGTCCGCCGGTCGCAAGTCGCGCGCGGCATTCCCACAAAACGCAAGCAAGCGGCATCGGAAGACCGCTCAGGCGTGACCGGCCGGCGGCCAGGCCGCGGCCAATGTGATGCGCACGAGATCGGGCAGGCTGCGCGCGTTCATCTTGCCCATGATGTGCGCGCGGTGAATCTCGATGGTCCGGGGCGATATCCCGAGTTCATAGGCGGCGATCTTGTTGGACCGCCCGATGACGATCTGTTTGAGGACGTCGCGCTCGCGCGGCGTGAGCTGCGCCAGCAGATCCTCCGCCGCTTTCGCCTCGGCGGCGCGGCTGCGCGTCTGCAAGCCGAATTCGAGCGCCCTTCGGATGCTGCGCAGCATGGTGGCGTCGTCGAACGGCTTTTCGATGAAATCCACCGCGCCCGCCTTCATCGCGCGCACCGCAAGCGGCACGTCGCCGTGGCCGGTTATGAAGATGATCGGCAAATCGATGCCGCGTGCCGCGATCTGCTCCTGAAGTTCCAGGCCGCCCATTTCGGGCATGCGGATGTCCGCGATCAGGCAGCCGCCTTGCGCGGGGCGACCTTCCAGGAACGCTTTCGCGGACGCGTAGTCCCTGACCGCGAAGCCCGCCGATTCCAGCAGCGCGCGCATCGAATCGCGAACGTCGAAGTCGTCGTCCACGACGAACAGGATCGGCGGCGCCGTCATGCGGCGGCCTCGACGCGAGGCGCAAGCGGCAATCTCACGCAAAACGCCGCTCCCGCGCGGACGTCCCGCCGCGCCCAGATGCGCCCGCCATGGGCGTCGACGATCGACTGGCAGATCGTCAGGCCGATCCCCATGCCTTTTTCCTTTGTCGTCACGAAAGGCTGGAACAGCCGCAGGGAAACATCGGGCGCCAGGCCCGGGCCGGTATCGGCAACCGTCACCCGCGCGAATCCGGGTTCGTCCGATCCGGTGCTGAGCGTCAGCTCCTTTTGCTGCGTCGCCGCCATCGCCTCCAGGCTGTTGCGGATCAGATTGATCAGGACCTGCTGGATCTGAATCTTGTCAATCGTCACGCTGGGAAGCGACGCATCCAGATCCAGGCACAGCTTCACGTTGCGGTCCGCGGCGCCGACGAAGCCGAGCGCGACCGCTTCTTCGACGACCTTGTTCAGATTTTCCGTGGCGCGGTCGCCCTCGCGCTTTTCGACGAAGTCCCGCAGGTTCCTGATGATCCCTCCGGCGCGCAGCGTCTGGTTGGCCGCCTTTTCCATCAGCTCCTGTGCGCGCGCGACCTGGGCCGGCGCGATACCCATGGACGCCAGCGTGCGCTTCGCGGCCTTGACGTAATTCGTGACCGCGGTGAGGGGCTGGTTGAGTTCATGCGCGATGGCGGCGGTCATCTGACCCATCGCGCTCAATCGCGAGACATGCAGCAATTCGGTCTGCAATTCGTGCAGATGATGCTGTCGCTCGGTGATGTCGCGCATGAAGCCGGCGAACAGACGCCGGCCGCCGCCAAGCACCTCGCCGATCGCCAGTTCCATCGGAAACGTGCTGCCGTCGCGGCGCTGGCCGACGACGATGCGGCCCTTGCCGATGACCCGCTTTTCCCCGTCCCGGCGATAATGCGAAAGATGGCCGTCGTGCTGGTCGCGATAAGGCGACGGCATCAGAATCTTGACGTTCTTCCCGATCACCGCCGCCGGCGCGTAACCGAAGAGCCGCGAGGCCACCGGGCTGAACGATTCAATGAGCCCCATTTCATCGATGATGACGATGGCTTCCGGAACGGTGTCCAGGATCGCGCGCAACCGCGCTTCGCTTTGCTCGCCGGCGCCGTCGGCCTGCTTGCGATCCGCCAGACCGTGAACGATCCAGATGAAGACCTTGCGGCCGTCGAGCTTGCCCGCCCCGATCGACCGGTACATCGCAAATGTCGTTTGATCCTTGTGCCGCCCCTCGACCTCGCGGCCGATGCCGGCAATTCGCTCGCAGCCGTCGTCCCAATGGTTCGACAGGAGACGGTCATGCCCCGCACGGCGCGGCGCGGGCAACAGCATTTTTATGTTCCGGCCAACGACTTCGTCTTCTTTATATCCAAAGAGCAGTTCGCAGGCCTCGTTGTAGAACCGCACCAAGCCTCGCGCGTCGACGACAATGATGCCGTCCACGGCTGTCGCGACGAGAGTGCGAAAGAACGCCTCTTTTGTCGGTTCGAAGGATTTTCCCGTCGGCATTACCGGGGCCGTTCTCAATCTATAGTTGTTCTCGCGCCCCCTTAACATGAAATTAACATGTACATAGCCGTTAACGCTATAAGTATTCGATCAAGATTCGCCCGATCTATGATTGGAGTATTTGCCGTCGGAGAAGGATTCGAGGCGGCTTTCCTCTAGGTATTGTGCCTTAGGGAGGTCTCCCGACTGTCTCTCATCACGCGCCTGTGAAAGGTTTTGCCGATGTGGCAATTCCATTCCTTGGGCAGTGCGACAATGATCGGCATCGGGCTGATAACCGTCGAGCCGCGTGCCTTCGCGCCATTGGCTTCGGCTCTCTCAAAATGCGGACTGTCCTGCTGGGCGGCCGGTTCCGCCCAAGCCTATCTGCGCGATGCGAGGTCCGCCCGCGCGTTAAGCATCATTGTCGATATGGCCGGACAAGAAGGCCTCGAAGCGCTGGAGGCGTTGCGCATCCTCGGCGTCCGCACCCCGGCCATTCTGATAGCGGACGCGCACTGCTTGCTTGCGCCGGATAGGCTGGCTCGCGCCTGCACGCTGGATGTCCTGCGCCGGCCCGCCGGCACGCCGGAGCTTCTTTCCTGGATCGCGTGCGTCTGCGCCGCGCGGATGGTCCTGGACAAGCAGCGCGCCCGCGCAGCCTAGCCTCAGCCGCGAATGCCCGATGCGTGCAACGTCCGCAGCCAGTGGGCGCGCCGTTCGGGCGAAATCATGTGGACGCTGCCGATGAAGGTCGGCTGGTCCGCCGCGACATCCCTCAGCGACAAGCTGCGCGCCACATCGGAAGTGTTTTCGTCCCGGCATATCGAGCGATGGGCGAATGCCGGCATCTCCATCGTCACCACGATCCGCGCCGTCCGCGACCGGCGCGGCCTGGACGCGGCGTGCTCGAAAAGCCGGCACAGCGGCGCCGGCGGACGGTCGAGCCACAGCGGAAACACGATGGCCAGCCCATCGGCCCAGCAAACCGTCTCCACCGCGTCATGCAAATCCTTGGGCAAATCGCTGGGCGCGCTGCCGGAATCGCCCGGCGCGGCGCCGCAAAACGCCAACCCGCCCAAATTCAGCTGCCGTGTTTCCCATCCGACCGAATCCGCGCCCGCGGCATAGGCGGCGCAAAGCGCGGCGCAGAACCGCTCGGGCCGGGGATCGGGATGTCCGTTGACGACGAGGATCTTCCTGCGCGGACCCGCGGCGCCGCGCGGCGCTGCCGGACGGCGCAGATCAGGCAGCCACATGCGCCGTCTCCGCCTGCTCGGACCGGAAGCGCTTGATGTCGGTGAGATCGGCGAAAGTCACCACCGTCGCGCCGTTGGGCAGCCGCGACATCGAAACCGAGATGATCCTGCCGTCGGCGCGCGCCGCCTTGCCCCACTCCGCGCAGCGCTCCGGTTCATCGGAGGTCACGCCGGCCGCCACGATGCTCCAGATGCCGTCATGGCCGACGCGCGCTTGCGACAGGTTGGCGACCTTCGTCAGATGCGGCTGCCCCGACAGTTCGTCCTCGCCCAGGCGCCACAGCCTTGCGAACGCCTTGTTGTGCAGGACCAGCCGCCCGTCGGGCGCGAATATGGCGATGCCGTCCTCGACCGTGTCGAGCGTCGCTTTCTGGACCTGGGTCAGCATTTTGAAGGAGGCTTCCAGGCGAAGCCGTTCGCTGACGTCCTCGAACAGGAAGAAGACGCCGCCCAGCAGATGCGGCTGGGCCACGACGCGCACGCTCCTGCCATCGGCGAGATGCCGGAACTCCTCGACGGGAGCGGCGCGATTCTCGAACAGCTGCAGACGGTCGCGCTTCCAGGCGGCGAAGTCGCGCTGCTCGGGCAACGCGTGGGCCTCGCGCAAGCAGTCCAGGACATCGGACTTGGTGGGGTGGGTCGCGAGCCAGTCGTCGGAGAAATTCCACATCCGCGCATAGGCGCGGTTGTAGCTCGCGAGCCGCTGGTCCTTGCCGAAAACCGCGATCGCAACGGGCAGGCGATCGAGCATGTCGGCATAAGCGTCGAGATCGAGCTGGAGTTTGGCTTCGGCCTGGGCGGCATCCGTCACATCGATCGCGACGCCGGCGATGCCGGCGCCGGCGACGCGCGTGAAGCTCAGCGACAGCGAGCGGCGCCGGTCGCCGATCTGGGCGTAGCGCCTGGCGTCGGCGATATCCGCGCCGTCGCGGGCCGCGGCGGCAAGCTCGCATTCCGAGCGCTCGATCGTGGCGCCCAAGGCCAAAGCGTCCTGCAACTGGGCGCTGCCGGTCGCCGCCAGGAAAGCGCGGTTGCCCCAGCGCAGCGCAAGGTCCTGTCCGCGCAGCCAGACCGGCGCGGGCAGCGCGTCCAGCACGGCGCGATAGTCGAGATCGAGATCGACCGATCCGAGCTCGCGCAGGAAGACGACGGCGCGCCGGCCGATGGTCCCGCCGCGCATTGCGATCGCCGTCGCCGCGGCGGTTCGCACGCGGAGATCAAACTGGGTTCCATTCTTCAACAGTCCGTCGAGCGCGCCGGCCAGCCGGGCGGCGTCGGGGCCCGACATGCCGGCCTGAAGCAAACCATTGCCACCGACGCAAGGAGGATTATCCTTCGTGTCCGTCCCGAGCACGGCGACGGTTTCCCGGCCGCCGGCCAGCAACGCATCGCGAAAGCGGATGGCGCCATCGCTGCGCGCCCGATCCTGCCGCGCCGCAAGACGATAGTTGGCGAGGCGCGCATGCGCCCACGCGGCCCAGTAGCTGCACACCAGCCCGATCAGCCCGGCCGAAACGGCGAATGCCGCGATCGCGAAGTCCGACGGCCGATGTCCTGCGACCGCCAGAGCCGACGCCGCCCGCACCAGCGGCGCGGCGAGAAATTGCAAGATCCGGGTGAGCGCCTGCATCGGTGTTTGCGTCAGCCTCCCATCGCCAACACGCGCAATTGGCCGTTAAGCGTCGCGGGTGTCCGAGGATCATCGTTCGCAGACGCGATCGCCGGGAAGCGCCGGCTCGAAAGCCCACGCGACCCGCGCTCTTTGCCAGCGGCATTCGCTATCATGGACATGGGATCCTCAATTTCTCGCCGCGCGTTGCATTTTGCGACAGCGAGCATCGTTAATCCTTGTACGAATCAATAGCTCGGAATTCCCCTTAGGGAGATTCGCGCAAATGGTAGTCAGGACTTTCCCGTAGCGTCGCCCGACTTCGAATGTCACGGGCCGATCTGACTGCGTAGATTCACACATCGCGAAAACCCGAGCGTCAACGCGGTTGCTGACAGGGCCACTTCTCCAAGCGCGCGCGGCGCGACGCATGCCCGGAGTCCGCGCTTAGCCCGCGACGGCGCGTATGTTCGCCGGCCTGCCGTCCGCCCAGGCTTTCAGCCCCGCGGAAGACGAGGTGCAAGCTTCGTTCAATTCGCCGATCAGGCGCTGGCAGAGTTCGCGATCGCCGCTTCGGCAGGCCGCTTCCAGGCGCCGCGCCGCGGCGCTCGTCGGAATCGCGCCGAGATTGCCCGCGATGCTGACGATGATATGGGCTTGCCGACCGACGCCCTCGAAATCGCCGGTGGCCCGGCACTGCGCCATTTGCGCGCGATGCAGCTCGACTTCGGCCAGATAGAGCGAGATCAGGCTCCTCAGTTTGACCGGCGACATCGCGATCTCCAACTCGCGCAGCTTTCCCAGATCGAGCGGCGGCGGATCGCCGGCCTCGGCCTTGTCGTCGATCGGAACCGGCGATGCCGGCACCTTGAACATGGAAGGCGGCAGATCCCTCGCCGCGATGTCGGCGAGCTTGGACAACAGCAGCGCCGGCTGGACCGGCTTGGAGATATAGTCGTTCATTCCCGCGGCAAGGTATTCCTCGCGGGCGCCGGCCATCGCATGCGCCGTCATGGCGATGATGGGGATGTCGCATTGCGGCGCCGGCAAGGCGCGGATCTGGCGGGTTGCCTGCAAGCCGTCGAGCTCCGGCATCTGGATGTCCATCAGGACGACGTCGAATGCCGAGCGGCGCACCGCATCGACCGCCTGGTGGCCGTTCTCCGCCACTTCGACGCCGTATCCGGCCTTGTTCAGCAGCACGGTCGCGAATTGCTGATTGATCTTGTTGTCTTCGGCGAGAAGGACACGAAGCGGCCGGTGAGCGGGGCCTGGCACCGGCCGCTTCGCGTTTGCGCCGCCGGCGAAGGCGGGCAGCGCCGAGGGATCGTTTCGCGTGCTGTAGATGTTGATCAGCGCGTCGAGAAGCTCCTGATGGCGGACGGGCTTTTCCAGGATGGCCTCCAGGTGCAGCGCGGCGGCGTTCTTGCCGACGCCGCGTCCGCCCGAGGAGACGACCACGAGCTTGGTTTCCACGAGATGGTCGTTGGCGCGGATTCTCGCGGCCAGCGCGTCGCCCGACATTCCCGGCATCATCTGATCGAGAAACACCAGATCGTAGGGCTTGCCGCGATGCCAGGCGCGCTCGAGCTCCGCCATCGCCGCGAAGCCGTCCATGACGCTGGTCACCGTCATGCCGAAGGCCTTCAACTGCTTGCTCATGATCGTGAGGTTCATCTCGATATCGTCGACGAGAAGGACACGCAGCGACTTGAAGTGGGACGGAAGCGTCTCGCGGTCGGCGACGTGGGCCGTCGATCTCTCGAACGGAATCTCGAACCAGAAGGTCGAGCCCTTGCCGGCGCTGCTGGTGACGCCGATTTCGCCGTGCATCAGCTCGACGAGCTGCTTGCAGATCGCCAGGCCCAGGCCGGTGCCGCCGAAGCGGCGTGTCATCGAGCTGTCGGCCTGGCTGAATTTCTGGAACAGCCTCTCGCGCACGCTTTGCGCCATCCCCATGCCGGTGTCGGCGACCTCGAAGCGCAGCGGCACGATGTGCGCGTCGCCGGTCGGCATATGGCCGAGCTTGACGACGACCTGGATGGAAACGCCGCCCTCCTCGGTGAACTTGATGGCGTTGTTGAGAAGGTTGAGAAGGATCTGGCGAAGGCGCGTCGGATCGCCGCGATAGGCGCCGCGCGCCGCCGGCTCGATGAACATCGCCATGTCGATCCGCTTCTGGCGCGCCTTGGGCGCCATGAGGGCGGCGGCGCTTTCCACCGTGGCCGCGAGGTCGAAGTCGATGGTTTCGATCTCGAACTTTCCGGACTCCAGTTTGGAGATGTCCAGGATGTCGTTGACGATGGTGAGCAGCGCCTCGCCGGATTCCGCCACCACTTCCGCGAAGCCGCGCTGCTCCGTGTCCAGCTCCGTCTCGAGCAGCAGATTCGTCATTCCCAGAATGCCGTTCATCGGGGTTCGGATTTCGTGGCTCATATTGGCGAGGAAATCGGATTTCGCCCGCGTGCCGGCCTCGGCTTCTTCCTTCGCCGCGCGCAACGATATCGCGGCCATCTTGAAGTGGGCCATGGCAAGCGCCAGGCGGCCGATCTCGTCCTTGCGGCCCTTGCCCGGCACCTTGGCGTCCAATTTGCCTTCCGCGAGTTCGCCCATCGCCCGCGTCATCGACTGCAGCGGCAGGACGATCAGCCGCACCAGCGCCACGAACACGGCGATGGCGCTGGCGACGGCCAACAGCATCGCCGCCAGAATGAAATAATTCGCGTGCCGGTTCGCGGCAATGCCCATCGCGTTCGCGTCCGCGGCCTGAGCGCTGTTGATGGCGCTGAAGCGATCGATGAGCGCGTCCATGTTGTGAAAATTGGCGTAGGGTTCGCCCATGAAAAGCGCCTGGGCCTCCGCGAGGCGATGGGCGCGCGACAGCGCCATGAATTCGTCGCTGGCGCGAAAGAACCGCGGCATGCTGGCGTCGAGCAACGCGAGAACGTGCTTCTCCTCGCCGGTTTCGGCGGCGGCGGGCGCTTCCAGAAGATCGGCGGTGATGATCCGTTCCGAGTCCCGGATGGCGCTGTCCGCTTCGGCCCTTTGCGCCGGCCCGGCGGCCAGCATGTATTCGACGTCCGCTCTTCGTATGCTGCTGAGTTCGGCGTCGAGGCTGCCGCCCACCCGCACGCCAAGAAGCACGTGGGAGTTCATGTAACGGTTCAGGCCCGCCATGGTCGCGAATTCGGAAAGCGAGAACGTCCCGACCGCGCAAATCAGCGCCAGCATGACGGCGAACGACAGAAAGAACTTCGATCTTATATTCAGGGAATTCATGGCGCAGCTCCCGCGCGCACCGCTGCTTGGCTCCGAAGCATGGAAATCGGACCGCAAAGGTTTCGCGCGTGCCATGGTCTGCGCTCTATCGCTCTACGACCCGTTAAGTCGGTGGCGCCGCCGCATGGGGATTTGTACTTAGACGTGCGAAATGCCTTCGCGCGCGGCGAAAACTGTCCCCTATTGGCACGCAATCCGGCAAAAGCCGTCAGAGCGGAATTTTTCGCGCGCAAGCCCGCTCGATCCATTCGAGCAGCTCGTCGTCGCCGACCGGCTTGTGCAGCGTCTTCAGCACGCCGGCGCGCGCCATGCGCGGACCGAGCTTTTCGCCGTTCGCCGTCACCACGATCGCGGGCGTTTGGATGTCGCGCGCGCGCAGGAGCTCGAGAAACTCGAGCCCGCTCATGCCCGGCATGTGCAGATCGACGAGCAGGCAGTCGGCGTCTTCACCCGCGCCGAGGATTTCCGCCGCGGAGGCGAAGGTTCGCACCGTGAAGCCGAACGCCTCCAGCAGCGCGCGCAGGGAATCGCGAACGTCGTCGTCATCGTCGACGACATGGATGACCCGCGATGGGAAAGCGCTCACCGTTCCGGTTCCGATCAAGCCGTGACGCAGCGGCTTGACGATAGGCGCGCGGCGCCGGGGCCGATATAGGTAGAGATACGCAATTCACGCAGTGGCCGCGAGATCGTCCGGAGCGATGGCATGCACCGCGCCGCAGAATTCGCAACGCGCACGGATGACGCCGTCCGCATCGGCAAGGCTGGCGCGATCTTCGGCCGCGTAGCTGCGCAGCACCGAGGCGATGCGCGCGGCGTCGCATTCGCAGCGGAAGGCGAGCGGCTCGGCCGGATGCACGCGGATCTCGTCCTCGTTGAACAGGCGCCAGAGAAGCGTTTCGGCGGTGAGCGAAACGTCGATCAACTCGAAATCGCTGAGCGATTTGAGGAACAGCTGCAGCCGCTCCCAATCGTCCTCGCGCAACGGCACATCGGGCGTCGCTTGCAGCATGATCCCGCCGGCGCGCCAGCGCGCGGGCTTGCCGGGTTCGTAGAGCGGCGCCGCGGCGAGGCGGATCGCGGTCGGCAATTGCTCGGACTGCGCGAAATAGGTTTCGGCCGACGCCGCCATCCCTTCGGGCGAAAGCGCCACGATGCCCTGATAGCTCTGCTCGCCGCGCCTCGGCTCGATGGTGATGGCGAGCGAGCCCGCACCCGCGAGATCGGCGAAGCCGGGCGCTGCGCCAAGCCGCTTGGCGCGTTCGGCATCGATGCGCGCGAGACCGCGCAGGCCCGCCGCGCGGCCGTCTTCCGCGCCGTAATAATCCGCCGCCGCGAGATCGAGCGCGCCATCACTCTTGCTCTGCACCGTCAGCCGCCCGTCGAGCTTCAGCGCCGAACCGAGCAGCGCCGCCAGCGTCAACGTCTCCGCCGCGACGCGCGCCGCAGGCTCCGGCAACGCATGCGCCTCCAGCGCCCGCGCCGAAACGCCATCAAGCCGCACCAACCGCCCGCGAAACCCAGGCAGATCGAACGCCAAAACAAAGTCGGCCGCGGGGGCGGGGGTGTAGGTAGAGATCATGGTGTTGATATATGGGGCTAAACTATCCAACTTAAAAGTCAGTTCGCAATTTTAGTCTTCGTCGAAAATCGTTGTCGATTTATTCTTTGCCCGAAGCTCCGCCACCTCTGCCATCAACTGCTGCTTCTGCGACAGAGACGTCTGAATTGCATTTGCACGAGCTTCTAACGTTCTCGCTCTGAGTAATTCGTCTGAAGCGGAATGGCCAAGCTTCGCGGTAGCTCGTTCAGCACCGTCTACGTCATTTTGAGCCAACGCAAAGTACACGTCGAGTCTTTGTGCCAATGGTTGCCGCCCAGGTCGCGCCCTTATGAATTCAATGTCCTGCCGAGCAAGCGCGGCATGCCCAGCGTTAGCTGCAGCTATTGCACGCCATCTCAATACGGTCACTGGGTTACCGACTTTGGTCTCAATCAACCCAGTGAGTAAACGTTCCGCTCCTTCGAAATTGCTATCGCGCTGGATCAGAATTTGCGCCCTGCGTATGGTGGCTCGTCCGTCCTCTCCCTGCATCGCCTGAAGACGCCGAATGCTATCTTCTGCTTCCCATATTTTTCCATTGCTTAAAAGAAGTCCGATCTTGAAATTCATCAGAGACACGCTTCTCTCTACGACACGCTCATGTTGTTCGACGAGCTTAGCGAGTTCCGCTCTCATTCCCAATTTCTGATAGCAAGTTGCCAGTTCTTGCACAGTGGATCGATCGTTCTTCCTTATGGACATTGCTCGACGCAGATGTGGGACTGCCTCGTTATATTTTTCCTGGCATCGAAGTGAGAACCCTCTGAGAAAGGAGGTGGACCTATAACCATTGTCATCAAAAAGCAGCAACAATTCTTCTGCATCTTGATACCTTTCCAATCTAACCTGCGCTCTAATTACAGTTGATAGAATTTCCTCCCGTACCGTTTCGTCGATGTCCATATCAGCCGCAATGGCGCCCCAATTAATTACACGCTGGTAGGCGTCCTTGTCGTCTTCTTGGCGACCTCGGGCATATGTCTCTCGAACCACCTCTTCCAGCGTAGACGGCAAGAGCAATTTTCGGAGCTCAATTGGCAACTCCTTACCTTCTAGCGCGTGCATGTAAACGAACGCATCAAAAAGCTCGGTTCTGAATTCGTTGGCCTCTACGGACCTCCGCCATTCCGCGCGTAGCACATCCGAAAACTGGCCAAGCAACGGGTTTGGGCCCATCCCGTATTTCCGACGAAACATCTCGCGTATTGCCGAAGAGATGGAAAAACTGTTTTCGCTGACTTGAATCAGGCAACCTAGAATGAGATTCTCTATCGCCGTGATGAAAGAACCCTTGGATTCGCCCTGGGCAAGAACAGCAGCTTCGAGCAATCTACCATCCAGTTGAGGAACCCAGCTTAAAATGCAGAGGGCTTTTTTTTGAATTTCCGTCAAAGCTTGTACGTCCAGATTCTCGCTCAAAACTTCGTCCTGAATTCCGAATAAAGAACCCTGATCGCGTTCAAGGATGTAATTTCCACGTTGCGCAATTAGACGAACGACCGCTTTCGCGATATCTGGATGACCGCCAATTTCTCGGATAAGTTCATTGCTAGGTGACACCGGAGGCATGCGAAAGAGAGTCGATGTTGCAGTCATCAACGCTCGAATATCGGCGTCCTTAAGAGGCGGCACATACCATTGAAGCACGTTGGGCCATTGTGACAACTGCTCTTCGCGCAATTGTCGGTTTGTGATCAAACACAACTTAGCATTTGGCTGTTTTGCCAACTCCAAAAATAGTAACCTAAGCCAGTCCTTGATATCCCCTCGATCTTCGAAAAGCCCGCTACTGGTTGATATGAAAACAGCCTGTCCTAATTGCGCGAAATACTGGATGGAGCGGACAACCTCGGCAACTTGCTGTTCTGGCGTTAAAGAACGGAATTGCCGCAAGTCGCGCTCAAATGATTCGAACGTGAAACTGACTTCGATCTGCTCTCGCAATGCTCTGTAAAGATCGGCCAAATCAGCAAATCTAGGAAGCCGAAGTTCGGGGCCCACAGTAAGATCTGGACT
>Ga0302324_100020248_pt1 | contig 13024 bp, 13 predicted proteins | sample Palsa_T0_1_FD_201949 | JGI IMG/M metagenome (GOLD analysis project Ga0302324, IMG submission 201949) | Peat permafrost microbial communities from Stordalen Mire near Abisko, Sweden - Palsa_T0_1 | ecosystem: Environmental > Terrestrial > Soil > Palsa > Peat permafrost | place: Sweden: Abisko...
AGCCGATGGCAACCATCAGGACGGCGCCAGTAAAGGCGAACTGTGTTGTCGTGCCCCAGATTCCGTCCGGTAGGGCCAACAAGAAGGCCAACCCGACGGCGACGCCGCCGGCCCAGGCAGTCGAGCCCGAGCTGCGAGCTGACGCCGACCTCGACTGGCTTTCAGGATCGACTCTGGCCAGCCTTCAAGGCGGCCTGATGCTCACCCAAGCTCAGCGCGACCCCCGGCAGCTCCACCAAGCTCTTGATGGCAGCACTCGCCCAGATTAGCGACTAACGCACGACCCAGAAGTGCCGCTGGTCCGCTGACTATCGCCGTGTAGTGCAACGGATTATGTGCTTAATCGTCCGGTTCATCCAGTTCGCCAATGCTTCACGATCCGACTGCTCTTTACGTCTCGTCGCCCCGGCGTCGATAGACCTGAGTCAGAGGCAGTTTTTCAACCTCGACGTTCTTCCGCGAGTGACGCGCTGGATCAGCAACAGGTTTCTTCTAGTGGTTGGCCGCCGCGATTCTCATCGTGTTGCCACGCCCGGTACGGGAGCCGTCGTTGACCGCATGGGTCGCTTACCCTAGACCGGATGGACCGACTGGCGTTCCATGAGCCGGTGAGCGTTGCATCACACCCTCTTCTTTTCCAGGGTCAAGATCATCAGCATCCTTGCTCAGGCCTCGCACGCGAATTTGAGGCTGATATTCCACAGGTCGTGACCTCGGTGCACGTGGCCGGGATTGGTTCGGGCTAGGTGTTGTGCTCCGTCACCCATGCCGATTTATTCCATGACAACGTAGGTGCTGTCGCCGAGGCGGGGGTCGAGTAACCAGGTGTGATAAGCCCGCAACTGATCGCCGTCGCCGTACCAGCCAAGTCGCGCATGTGGGTCGAACTCTGCGACCTTGCTGGTGATCTTGAGGCCGAACGTCGTCCAGTTGAAGCTGACATCCTCCCCTAGCTGATCAGAAGGGTCGTTGATGACCACGTCGCTGGCGTTCGAATACCAAGTAGGCCAGGTAGCAGCTGCGATGAGTTTCGCCCATACGCTCTCCGCGGAGGCGTCGACGATGACGGCATTGTGTGCGAACAGGTCAGCGTGGACCGGATCAAAGCCGACCGGCCAGCGAATATCGGCTGAGCGCTTGGTGAGATCATCGTTGATGGTGTTCATGCATCCTCCTTTAGCGGAGACAATCCAACTCTTTCCGCAGGCGTCGTTTCGCCATGCGGATCCTGGATTTCGCTGTGCCGAGGGGTATGTGCTCGTAGCGGGAAACCTCGGCGGCGGTCATGTCAAAGGCTTCGGCCAGCACGACGGAGCGGACCAGAATCGGAGAGAGGCTGGTGAGGGCCGATCGGATCTCCGCCCGACGTTCCTCGATTCCGCTCCGATCCTCCGGACAACAGGATTCTGACATCGAACTTGCGGATATCTCCGAAGGGTCAATCGGAATAGCTCGCTTCTTCCGCACGCAGTCCAGAGCGGCGTTGCGGACGATCGTCGTCATCCATACATCAAGCGAACCTCGCACTGGGTCGAACATCGCTCCGTTTCTCCATGCCCGTTCAAGGGCAACCTGTGCGGCATCCTCAGCAGAGCCCGAATCACCGACAATCCGAAACGCGATCCAACTGAGTTGACGCCAGAAGCGCTGCACGAACTCCCGCGCACATTGCTGGTCTCCAGCACAGAAACCCTCCAGGAGGAGTTTGTCTGAAACGCCACCCTGGGTCGTTACGCGGTCGTCTTGCATGAAAGCCCCTTCCAGATGGTCGCCGCGGATCGCTCAGCTGTGACTGCGCAAGCGTTCGCGGGTCTCGTGCATGAGCTTTTGGGCGTGGTCGACCTGCGTACCGACGAGCCGCCCGTCTCGTTTGACGACGTCGCCTCCGACGATCACGGTTTCGACATCAGCTGGTCCGGCCCCAAGCACCATGACCGCCACCGGATCGCCGAAGCCATCGAGATGAGGCGAGCGCATGTCGATGATGGCGACGTCGGCCTGCTTGCCTGGGGTCAGGCTGCCAATCCGGTCGTCAAGATTCCACACGCGCGCGCCGTCGAGAGTCGCCAGGCGAAGCATGTCCCGCTGGTGTAGGTCAACGGTCGGAACTTGCTCTCCCCTGGCCAATGCTGGGGCGTTAGCTCGGGAACGCTCCGCTGCGAGCGCCAAGCGCATTTCGGAGAACAGGTCCGTCCCGGCGCTGCAGATGGTGTCCACCCCGAACCCGGACACGATGCTCCGTGCGAGCGCCCGGCCGGTGCCAGGGTAGGTGCCGAACTGCATGAGCATGTCCGTCGAAGGGGTGAGCGACAGCGTGCCGCGGCTGGCGGCGATCAAGTCGAACTCCTCGTCGGTCAGCATGTTGCCGTGGGCGTAGTTCACGTCAGGGCCGAGCAGACCGAACCGTTGGAGGGTTGTGATGGCGTTGGCTGTGCCGGCCATGCCGACGTGCAGCGAGATCGGTAGCCCCAACTCGCGGGCGAAGGCGAAGTCTGCGGCGTTGCGCTCCGCGCTCGTGAAGCACGGCCCGCGTAGGGCCATTCCCATCCGCAACCGCCCATTGCTCCCAGATCGAAAGTGCTCGTCCCGCATTCGGCGAGCGTCCAGGGGGTGTGGCGGGTTCGGATCGTCGCTTGCCGGTCCGGGGCCGCCGTAGAGGAAGTAGCCCCGGATGCCGGATTCTTGGAGGCCGCGTAGGTCGGCATCGGCATGAGCGGCGGACTGGAGGTTGTGAGCCCAGTCGGCGATCGTGGTGATTCCAGCGTCCAAGGCCTGCAGGGCGCCCCAGAAGGTCCCGGCGTAAACATCGTCTGCGCTGTGTTCGAGGGCGATCCCAGTCAGCACAGCGGGTCCGTAGCCGGCCCCCGTTATCTGGGGGGTGAACCCGCCGATCGCTCCCTGCCACACGTGGCGATGGGTGTCGACGAGGCCCGGAATGACGAGCCGACCCTCGGCCTCGACCACTTCGGCGTCTGGAACGGACGTCTCGAGTCCGGGTCGCACCTCGACGATAACCCCGTCACGAATGAGGACGTCACTTTCGGGCAGGTCCCCGAGGGCGGGATCCATGGTCACGACGTACCCACCTTTGATGAGGAGTTCGCGGGGCACGGTTGTACACCAACCTTTCTTGTCTACTTGAGGGGAATGTCTACGGTTTCGGGAGCTCGACTCCGGTGAGCTCGGCGCAGCGATCGAGCAGGCTGTCTTGAATGTCGACCGACCGGGCTGCCGGGTGAACGTCGCGTTGCTGCTGGTGGTAGAAGTACTTGCCGGTGACGGTTGCTGCAGGGTCGTCGCTCACCGCCAGCCAGACCTGGGTCACCGCCGCCAACGAGAGGTCGTCGGGCGCGCTGGGTCCACCCATCTTGGTCGGCACCCAGCCGGGCTCGAGAGCGTTGGAGAGCGCATCGGGCCAGCGGCGGGCGACCCCGAAGGCCAGGACAACGTCGTAGAGTTTGCTGTCTGCGTAGGCTTGGGCTCCGTTCCAAGGGCGCCCGACCCATTGGAGGTCGTCGAGATCAGGGTTGCCGCCTCTGTGCATGCCCGAGCTGAGGTATACCAGCCGGCTGGGCGGAGTGATGAGGGCGGTCAGCAGGTATGGAGCCAAGACGTTGATCGCGAAGACGTGCGAGAGTCCGTCGATGGTCTCGACGCGCGAAGGCTCTCGGTAGCCAACGCCGGCGTTGTGGATCACGGCGTCGTAGCGTCCCAGCACGTTGGCCTGGTCGGCAACCTGACGGGTTTCTTCGATGCTGGCCAAGTCGCCGACCACGACGTGCTCAGCTGCCGGGAGCCTTTGCCGAGCGTCACGGGCGCGCTGATCGTTGCGCGCATGCAAAGTGACTGCGTGGCCGACGTGGGTAAGTAACTCGGCCGCCATCAACCCGAGCCCGTCGCTCGAACCGGTGATCAGTACTTGTGCCATTTTCCTTCTTTGGTAGGTGGTTCGCGCGAATCATCGGCGGGCTTCGGGGATGTCGGACGCGGTGGATTCAGCCCGCTCCGATGACCTTCCCGATTGCCTCCATATCGTCGATGCGGCGGGGCTGTTCCCACTCTGGGATAGATGTCCTATCTCTGGTCGGGTGGTCCATGGGTTTCAGGAGTCCATGATCCGGCCGCTGCACCCGCATTCGCACCCGGGGGAACCCCCTGACACCCCCCTGACTTCACTCTGGCGTTATCCAAGTCGAGGTAAGTGCCGGCCGCGGGCGTCGGGGTCGGCCCCTCGGGCGATCCGGACCGGCGCGACGTAACGTAGGTCGTGGTCTCGTCCATGGGTGAGCACGGCGGTCTCTTGCTTGAACGAGATCGAGAACTGCAGCGGGTGGGGGAATGTCTGCAGCGGGCGCAGCAGGGCCGTGGAGGAGCGCTGGTGGTGGAGGGACCGGCTGGGATCGGCAAGACCGTGTTGTTGGCGGTCGCCCGGGATGTGGCGGGAGGAGAGGGTTTCAGGGTACTGCGAGCACGTGGCGCCGAGCTGGAGCGCGAGTTCGCGTTCGGAGTGGTGCGCCAACTGGTCGAACCGGTAGTAGCGGGAGCATCGGAGGAGGAGCGGTCCCAGCTATTGGATGGGCCGCCCGGAGTAGCCGCACGGCTGCTGGGTCTCGCTGGCGGGGGTGATCCCGTGGCTACGGCTGCGCCAATCGCTCCGGACCCGTCGTTCGCTGCGCTACACGGGCTCTACTGGTTGTGCGCCAACCTGGCGGCGGAACGTCCCTTGGCGTTGGTGGTGGATGACGCCCATTGGGCTGACGGTGCGTCCCTTCGCTTTCTGGCTTTCTTGCTTCCACGTCTGGAAGAGCTGCATGTTGCCGTGCTGCTCGGTGCTCGGCCAGCCGAGGTGGGAGAGAGCCGGGAGCTGTTGGCTGTCTTGACGATGGATCCGGCGACCGAGGTCATCACGGTCGGGCCACTCACCCCGGCGGCGGTGGCCACGCTGTTGACGATCGCCCTGGGTATCGAGCCCGAACCGGAGTTCGCCGCCGCCTGCTGGCAGGCGACCGGCGGTACGCCGTTTCTGGTACGCACCCTGATCGAGGCTCTGCAGGACGAGCAGATCGCGCCGGTCGCATCGTCGGCAGCCAAAGTACAGAACGTCGCCACCGATACCCTGAACCGCTGGGCGATGCTGCGGCTCGTTCGGCTTGGACCTGACGCGGCGCGCCTGGCTCGGGCGGTGGCCGTTATGGAGCGGGCAGAATTGGACCAGGCTGCTCAGCTGGCAGGGCTCGCGCCCTCCGATGCAGCGCGCTCGGCCGACCTGCTGGTTGGAGCAGGCGTGCTAGTCGAGGCTCCGCTGTGTTTCGCCCATCCGCTTCTGCGTACCGCCGTCTACCGTGACATGGCGGCGGCCGACCGGGTCGAAGCACACGCGCGCTCAGCCAGGTTGTTGGTTGCAGCGCACGCCAACCCGGCCCGGGTGGCCGAGCACCTGCTGGCGACCGTACCGACAGGCGATGGCTGGACGGTTGAACGGCTGAGAGCTGCTGCCGGGGAGGCATCGACGCGGGGTGCACCGGAATCAGCGGTTGTCTTCCTGCGCCGAGCCTTGCTCGAGCCTCCGCCGTCTGAGGCGGGGGCAGGCCTTCTGCTCGAACTCGGTCTGGCCGAGTTCAGCGCCGGCCAGCCAGGTTGGCAGGACGAACTTGCTGAGGCGGTGGAGTCGGCTGGTGACGATTCGACCCGTATCGCGACGGCGCTGTTGTTCGCGAATGCGCTGCGTTGGCATGAGCGGGCCGCCGACGCGATAGACGTGTGCGATCGCGTCGCGGCCGGCCTCGACGTCGGCGATGTGGAAGGGCGCTTGACGCTAGAGGCCATGGCAGTCGCCTGTGGGGTGGGTGATGCCGCCACCGCGCCGTTGGTGGCCGATCGAGCCTCTGCACTTCTCGTCTGGGCCAGGGAGGGGTCGGTCCCGCGACAATGCGTGGCGGCCGCAGCATACGTAGGCGCCTTGGCCAACCAGCCGGCCGACCAAGTGGCCGACCTGGCCCTCCGGGCCATCACGGCCGGCACGCGACCACTGCCCGAGCCAGGCGATCCGCCCTGGTTGCCGGGCGGTGCGTTTCGGCATCCGAGCACCGTGGTCACTCTGCTCTGGGCCGAGCGCTACGACGCAGCGCAGGCTCTTGCCGACGCCGCGGTGGCCGAGGCTCAGACTTCGGCCAATGGAATCGTCCTTCCCGCCGTATTGGCCCAGCGGGCTTGGCTCGCCTTCCGGCGCGGCGATCTCACAGCAGCCGAGGCCGATGCACGGGCCCTGCTCGACGCCCCGAGCCCGTCAACTCCACCGCTTTTGCGCAACCGTGCGACGACCGTACTCGTTGACGTGCTGGTTGAGAGCGGCGACCTCGACGACGCCGAACGGATTCTTGAGCCCCTGGTGGTCGACCTCTCCGGCACGTCGCAGACCCCGGTGATACTGCGCCACGCCCGAGGCCGCCTTCGATTCGCTCAGCATCGCTTCAGTGAGGCACTCGGCGACTTTCTGGCGGCCGGGGAGATCGCCACCGGCGGCCTGGCGCTGAGTCCGTGCTACCTATCGTGGCGTTCTGAGGCCGCCCTGGCCGCTTTGGCCTGTGGTGAACCCGACACGGCGCGACGCCTGAGCGACGAAGAGCTCGAGTTGGCCCGCGCCTTCGGAACACCACGCGCTCTCGGTGTGGCCCTTCGAGCTGCCGGACTCGTCGCTGAGGCAGAACGTGGCCAGGCCCTGCTGCGCGAGGCGATCGAAGTGCTCGCCGGCCCCGACACCCGCCTCGAACACGCCCGCGCCCTAGCCGACCTCGGCGCTCTCCTCCGTCGCAGTAACCGCCGAGTCGAGGCGCGCCAACTTCTCCGCCAAGCAGTCGACACCGCTCACCACCTCGGTGCCGAAGCGCTGGCCCTGCGAGCTGAGACGGAACTGCGCGCAACCGGGGCCAAGCCGCGCCGAGCGCTGCTTACCGGACTCGAAGCACTCACCGCCAGCGAGCGTCGTATCGCCGAGCTGGCCGCCGAAGGGCTTACGAACCGCGAAATCGCCCAAACCCTGTTCGTCACCGCCCGCACGGTCGAGGGCCACCTCACTCATGTGTTCTACAAGCTCGACGTCAAGGCCCGCACCGAGCTGCCGGCGGCTCTGGCAGCTCCGACTAGCGCAGTCCGCGCGTAACCCCACCGACGGTGCGGCTGCGCAAAATCATGGGGGTATGCCGGGGGTTCCCACGGTGTGAAGAGGGATCCCGCGAGTAGACCATGAAACGTTCGTCTCGCAAAGGCATGAGAGCGAAGTGCTACTTCGTGTCTTACTGAGACGCACACTGAAGTCGTGCGATGCCCACCGGAAGGGTGTGTGATCTTCACCGATCTCATGTTTGAAGGAGGAAATCAGTAACAGGGCCAGCGCCAGCGCTGAGGCCACGGTACCAATCCAGGCCGCAGAGATCCTCTCGGGCCAGATCGCTCCTCTGGAGTTTCAGATGTGTCCAGGTGAGCCGAAGGCTGGCTAGGCGCCTATTCCACCTGGGGCTGGGGCGCAGTGGTCACAGCACCGAGCCTTTCTTTTCGTGGGTATCGACCCGGACCGCCCAGATTCCCTGCCTGACACGGAATCGCTCGAGCTGGGCCACCACAACCGGGACGTTCGTGAGCTCGACTTCTCGCCGCGCCTGAGGGGATTGCTGGGCCATGAGTTGACGAATGCGAGCCAGAACCGACTCTTCCATTTCGAGGATCTCGGTGTAGATGCCCCTCCAGAACAGCGCTTGTTCTAAGGATGCGTCGGCAGGATCGGTCTCGTCTTCCATCCCCAACGAGTCGTCGCCACCACGGGTGGCCGCGACAATGTCGGGTCTTTCTGAAGGTACCGCTCCCGAGTCCATACGCTGGTATTACACCTGCTGGCGTAAGAAGTTCAGTAACAGCAGGTGGCTCCCCGGTCCGTATAGTTCTCTTTGTGGAGACGAGGCATCCGCGGACACCGGACCAGGGTCCGCTCGAGGGCGAGGACATTGAGACCCAACACTGGGAAGACGCCCGCCACTGGATGAGCATCTATGACGACCTGATTCGCTTCAAGATCGGCCTTTTGGACCGCGTGAAGCGAGAGCTGCCGAAGCTGCATCCGGTGGCACAAAAGGCAGCCGACGTCGACGTGACCTTCATCGAGAACCAGATGGCCGGCTACTACGTGCGTCTTGATCTCTGGTACCAGCGGGTCTGGCAACTACAGGGCTTATGGCTCGATCCTGAGGGCCGTGTCCTGCGTCACAAGGGAAAAGAAGCCGTCCTCACGAATCGGGAGTTCGAGTTGCTCCAGTTTCTTCTTGACCACCCCCACCGCTACTACACCTCGTCGCAGATCATGGGATATGCCTGGTCCGACTCTGCCTTGTTCCCCGAGGAAGTCCGTAACTATGTCTCGCGGGTGAGGAAGATCCTCGCTCGCCTGGAGATACCGTGCGAGCTGGTCAATCGTCCCGGGCGCGGTTATTCGCTGACCTTTCGCAACGAAGACTGAAAAGGTTCACGCTGAGCCTTTCGGACGACCGCCTGATCGTGTCAGCGCCGGTCGAGCCGCTCCATGGTCGTTGTTGCTGCGTTTGTTGCATCGTAGAGCGCATTGTGGGTTGCAGCTCACCTTGAGCAGAGCCCTCCCGCTCCCGGGAGGAGAACGGCGGTCCCTGTGGGACCCAAGGCGTCCGTCCTGACTCGGCCCACCGCCGACATGGCAAGCGATGAACACGAGAAGCACCCAGATTCTTGGTTTGCTGGCAACGTCGAGGCCAACAACCACAATCTGCGCCTCACTGACTGGTTCTTCCGATCCCGAGCCGCAAGCCTGATCTGGCTGGCCGTCCGCCTCGTGCTGGGCTACTGGTGGCTCAATGCCGGTTATCAGAAGATCTGGGGTAGTGAGAAGGCCGGCTTCTGGTTCGGCAGCGGCGCCGGCGTCAAGGGTTTTGCCACGGCCGGAGTGCTCGGATCGGCGACGGGCAAAGGCGGAGCCAGTTATGGCTGGTGGGCCGGATTTCTCCACAACTTCGTGGTTCCGAACGCTTCGTGGATCGCCAAGCTCATCGCGCTTGGTGAGTTGGCCATTGGCATTGGACTCGTGATCGGGCTGTTCACGGGTGTGGCCGCTTTGGGGGGACTGCTCCTCAACGTGATCTACATGTTCACCGGATCTGCCGGGGTCAACCCCGCGTACGCGATCTTGGAGGTGCCACTGATCTTGGCCTGGCGCAACGCAGGGTATCTGGGTCTGGACCGATATGCCCTTGACGGCGCCTGGTGGCGAAGGCACTTCAGTGGACTCTCCGAACATGCAAGGCGTGGGAGGACGGTGGCCGTCGTCCCTGCTCCCAACATCACGCCCTGAGCAGCTGAGCTCGTCACCGAAGTCAATCTCCGGGCCCGCAAAGCTCAAATCGATCAGTCAAACAAAGGAATCATGCGATGAAAGCTCTCGTCTACCACGGACCCAATCAGAAGAGCTGGGATGAAGTACCCGACCCCGAGCTGATCGAACCCACCGATGCCATCGTGGTCGTCGAGGCCACAACCATCTGCGGGAGTGACCTGCACATTCTCAAGGGAGATCTCCCCGAGGTCACGCCGGGCCGCATTCTCGGTCATGAAGCCGTCGGGACGGTTGAAGCTGTTGGCGCCGCCGTTCGAAGCGTGAAGGTCGGTGACAAGGTGCTGGTCTCGTGTATTTCAGCGTGTGGAAGATGTCGTTTCTGTCGCGAGGATCGATACGGGCAGTGCCTCGATGGCGGTGGCTGGATCCTCGGTCACGACATCGATGGAACCCAGGCCGAAAAGGTCCGGGTACCTTTCGCTGACACCTCGGTCTACGCGGTGCCCTCCGGCGTCAGGGACGAGGAGTTTCTCATGTTGGCCGACATCCTGCCCACAGCCTATGAGGTGGGTGTCCTCAACGGCGCCGTTGCTCCCGGTGATGTCGTGGCCGTGGTCGGAGCAGGGCCAATCGGTCTTGCCGCTATTGCCGGGGCCACCCTGTTCAGCCCCAGCCACATCATCGCCGTCGATCTCTCTGACGCCAGGCTCGAGGCAGCCAAGCAGTTCGGGGCGGACGTGATCGTGAACAACGGTCGCGAGGATGCCGGATCGATCATCCGCGATCTCACAGATGGCTTAGGCGCGGATGTTGCCATCGAAGCTGTGGGGTTGCCGACGACCTTCGAGCTCGCCACTGAGCTGGTACGGCCCGGCGGACACGTCGCCAATATCGGTGTCCACGGCAAGCCAGCCGTGCTCCATCTTGAGACCCTGTGGACGCGGGATATCACCATCACAACGGGCTTGGTTGACACCTACTCGACGCCAACGTTGAGTCGTCTCATGGCCACCGGTCAACTCGATGCGGGCCGTTTCGTCACCAACCACTTCACCTTCGAAGAATTCATGACCGCCTACGACGTGTTCTCGAACGCGGCCGAGACAGGAGCCCTCAAGGTGGTGGTCACCCGTGCCACCTGAGCCGCGATCACTAAGCCATCGAACTCGAGCCCCGACCTCTTGTATCTGCCGATCGGATCGACAATGACGCAGATCAGAGGTTCTGTCAGCGACGCCGGAGATGTGGACTGCCGGATCATTGACCGCCAGCGGCAGCTCAACTTGAGCATCGACCAGGTAGCCGAGCGCGCCGGCATGGCGGTTGGTTACCTCGACTACGTCGAGCACGCGTCGATAGCCGAGCTCACGCCATCCGGCCTGCAGCGGATCGCTCTGGCTCTTGAGATATCCGTCCCGGAACTCCTTGGCGGAGATCAGGGACGCGCTCACGGATCCGCGAATGGAGCCCCGAACAGGCACCTGGTCAACATCGAAAATGACGAATGTCACGAGCTCCTCAGTCAGGGCGGTGTGGGCCGGGTGGTCTTTCGTTCCGGGGAGAGCCAGTTGCCCTCCCGGTCAACTTCAAGATGCTCGACGACAACGTCGTCTTCCGCGGTGCTGAGGTTTCAGAGGTCGCCGCGATCGCTCCGTGCACCCTGGTGAGCTTCGAGGTCGATCGAATCGACGATGCCATGAACGAGGGGTGGAGGCTGCTCGCTACTGGCACGTTCCCGGCCATTCTCGCCACGGATGAGATCGAAAAGGTCTCGACGCTCGACATCGAACCGTGGGCGGACGGTGACCGCCGGACTTACTTCCGGCTTTGTATCGCCGAACTCACCGGTCGGAGAATCGTTGTAGATCCGTGAGCTCATACATTGTTCGTCTCGTTGCAGCACCGGCTTGGGTCCCGGTGGGATTTCCTCCTCCACTTTTGTCTCTTTCGATGTCCCGGTGTTCCAGAACAGAAGGGCGCCGAAATGGAATTACTTGAGATCGAACAAACTCGCCGGTATGAGGTGTTCGACAGCTCGCTCGACAGCGTGTTAGTGCTACGTCCTGTGCGCGAGGTCTCAACCTACTTGCCCAATTTCATCATCGACTACGCTAACAAGCGGGCCCTCGATGTAAGCGGGAGAAGCATGGCGACTCTGGCGGGTCGACACTTCACCGACGCCTATCCCGAGGCGGTCGAAGCGGGATTGTTGGACACATTTTTGAAGGTCCTTCAGTCAGGTGACCCTTACGAAAACAGCGACTTCAACTACAAAGCTCGGATCAACGGGGTTCACTTCTCGGGGTTGTTCCACCTGCAAGCTTCTAAATTTGAAGATTCGGTCATCGTGGCCTTTCGGGACGTGACGACCCAACGGCAACGCGACCGCCAATGGGCGGGCGAGCGAGCGGAGGCCGTGGCGATCCAGCGTGCGTTCATTCCGGACGAACTGCCACACTTCCCTGGGCTCAAGGTAGGTGCCGCGTACACGCCAGCGAGTGGGTCCCAACTCGGTGGGGACTGGTTCGATTGTTTCCTCATCGACCATTCCGTCGTGATGATCGTCGGGGATGTTGCTGGTCACGGGATCCACTCAGCGGCAGTCATGGGTCAGCTCAGAAACGCCGCTCGCGCGTATGCGCACGAAGCTCCGATTGCGGACGAAATAGTGGGTCGAGTGAATCGAATGCTGTGTCGCCTTCAGCCGAACGAGCTGGCCTCAATGATCGTTGCAGTGTGGGATCCGCGAACCGGAATTTTGAATCGCTGTACCGCCGGACACCCTCCACTTCTCCGTTGCCGGAAAGGAGAGACGGAGTTTCTGATCTCATCGCCTGGTCCGCTCCTCGGGGCAGATGTCGATTACACATACGAATCAGCCGAGAAGCTCCTCCGGTTCGGAACGACGATTGTGTTCTACAGCGATGGGCTCATCGAATCGCGTAATCAAGATCTCACTGAGGGTATGGCCGCACTCAGGGACGAGGCTGATTCGCTGCGTGAGTTCGAGCCCCAAGAGATTTGCGACGCACTTATGGCCTGGAGGCTGACTGACAGTTCGCTTGATGACGACATGTGCGTACTCGCAGCACGTTTGGGCTGATCGAACCAGATGATCGCTGAGTTGCCATTCCGGGGTTGGAAATCGATGCACGCTTCGCTGAATCCGCACTATGGCTCCGCTCTGATTCTCGCTGCCGCCGTCGTTGTCATCCCGTGGGCCCTCGCCGGCTGGCTTATTTGGACTCTGACCTAGGGATCGGGTTGCCGACACGTGCCGTTGCGCCCGACCAGCGCCCGCCGATCGCGCGTTATTGCCCGCGGTCGGTTGGGGGATCGTGCAGGAGTGGCGGACCTCCGTCACGACACGTTCCTTGTCCGTCATGAAGGACTCAGCCGGGGTCTTCCTGATGGAGACAACGAAGATCTGCGCTGAGTGACCAATTCGTCCACGTTAATCTGCGGCGACCAGAACGCTGTGCTAGTGGATGGAAGAAAACCACGACCTTTTACCGTGTTGAGGCTCGCGGTCGCATCCCGTCTTCCGCTGAAATCTGGGGTGGGCGATACCGTCGGGAGCTTCATGGACTCCTGGCTATCTACCTCTCACTTCAGCCTGATTCTCAATCGTCTTTCTCATCGAGGTTAGGCCACCGCCGCTTGCGGAGCCTTGGG
>Ga0302324_100020250_pt1 | contig 13023 bp, 13 predicted proteins | sample Palsa_T0_1_FD_201949 | JGI IMG/M metagenome (GOLD analysis project Ga0302324, IMG submission 201949) | Peat permafrost microbial communities from Stordalen Mire near Abisko, Sweden - Palsa_T0_1 | ecosystem: Environmental > Terrestrial > Soil > Palsa > Peat permafrost | place: Sweden: Abisko...
CATGATCTGCCGCGTCGTCGACTCCGGCGGCCTGATCGCGCAGCTCGAGGGCGCGCCCGTTCATCACAAGAGCGCCCCGAGCCCATTGCGCCGCCCCTCGAGCGTAATGCGGCGCTGGCGGCCTCTCATCAAGAACCGGGTCTATTTCGGTTACCGCAACGGTCTCGCCCATCACACGCCATGGGAGGTCTTACGCGCCGCGGTTGAGGATGCCGCATCCTGGCAGCAAGTCGTTGAGCGCCACGTCGCCAAAGGCCAACTCGGACGCGGCGATCTCGAACGTTTTCGCCGAGAGGCGGAATCAGGGATCGAGGCCGGGCTCGCCGCCGCGCGCGAGCCGAACCGCAAGCTGATGAGCGCCAGCGGGCGCACCGCCGCGCCGCCGCCGTTCCTTCCGTTTGCGCAAGCCTTGCCGGCCAATCGCCGGCTCTGCCTGTGTCTGATCTCGCAGGATTATCCGCCCGGGCAGAACGGAGGCATCGCGCGCAACGTCCAGGAGCTCGGCGCCGCCTGGGCGCGGCTCGGCCACCACGTCCACGTGTTTACCCGCGCGAGGGCTGAACCCGGCGTCGCCTTCGAGGACGGCGTCTGGGTGCATCGCTTGGCGATCGAAGCCAGCGCTACGGCGCCGCCCGATCTCGTCGCGCCGCACGAAATTCCGAGGCCGCTCTGGGACTATTCGCGCGCAATGTTCGAGGCGATCACCGCGCTCGATGCGAAGCGCCGCGTCGATCTGGTCGCTGCGCCGCTTTGGGACTGCGAACCGGTGGCTTTCCTGCGCGAGCCGCGGTTTCCGCTCGTCGTCGCGCTGCAGACGACGCTCGACTTCTGGCTCGACTCGCAGCCCAAGCGCCGCTTCGATCCCGAATGGATGCGCGTTCGCGGCGCGCCGGTTCTGGCGCTCGAACGCTGGATCCTCGAGCACGCGGGATGCCTGCACGCCAACAGCCGCGCGATCCTCGCCGACATCGAAAATCGCTACGCGATGCAGATCCCCGACGCTCGGGTCGTCCTTGCGCCGCACGGCTTGTCTGATTGGGCCGCTGTAGCCGAGGTCGCTGAGCTCGGCCGGCCAGGGTCGGCGACCCCGGCTCCCGTCGCGGCGGAGGCCATCCGCTTTCTCTTCGTTGGTCGTCTCGAAAGCCGCAAGGGCGTCGACGTGCTATTGCGCGCCGCGCTTGAGGTATTGCGGCGGCTTCCTCACGCCCGTTTGGACATCGTCGGCGACGACCGAATCGAACGCGCCGAAGGAGGGACCTATCGGACCGCATTTCTGGGCTCGCCCGAGGCGCGCTACGTTCAGGGCCGCATCATCTTTCATGGGCGCGTCGAGGAGGGCGCGTTGCGACGCTTCTACCGCAACTGCGACGTGCTGGTCGTTCCCTCGCGCTACGAGTCGTTCGGTCTCGTCTATCTGGAAGGCATGATGTTCGGCAAACCCGTGATCGGCGGGCGTGCAGGCGGCGGCCCGGAGGTGATCGACGAAGGCGTCACCGGCATGCTTGTCGCCCCCGGCGACGCCGACGAACTCACCGCCGCGATGATGCAGCTCGGCGACGTCCACGGGTTGCGGACGAAGATGGGTCAGGCCGGCCGTCGCCGCTACGAGGCGCAGTTTCGGACGGACGCGACCGCGAAGCTGCTGCTCGAAGGCGCGCTGGCGCGCCTGCCCCGGACGACGGAAGGCATGGCGCAAAATATGGAGGCCTGAACCTTGGGCAAGGCCGACCAACGACCCCGCACATTTCTAGTGTGCAACCAACACCGCCCCGCGCTTTTCCGGACTGAACCGGATGACGATGATGAGCGCGACCGCCACGGTCCCGCCGACCAGCGCGAGCGCGTAGGAATAGTTTCCGCCATTGGCTTCGGCGAGCTTGGCCTGGAACGGCCCATTGAAGGAAGCCAGGAAGTTGCCGGCCTGATAGATGAACGCCGGCAGCGTCGCGCGCACCGCGCCCGGCGACAATTCGTTGAGATGCGCGGGCACGACACCCCAGGCGCCCTGCACCGCGATCTGCATGATGAAGGCGCCGACCGCCAGCATGAACGGCGTCGTGGAATAGGCCCAGAGCGGCAGCGCGGGTAGCGCGATGAGGGCGGCGAGCGTGATCGCGTTGACGCGGCCGATCCGCTCGGAAAGCGCACCGAAGATGAGGCCGCCACTCATCGCCCCTATGTTGGCGACGATGTTGATCCAACTGACCGTTGTCGTATCGAACTGGTGCTGCTTCTGCAGGAAGGTCGGATAGAGGTCCTGCGTGCCGTGACTGAAAAAGTTGAACAGCATCATCATCACGACCGAGTAGATGACGAGCCGCCAATTGTTCACGATCGATTCCCAGAGGCCGGGCTTGGCGACGTGCTGCGCTTCGACGAAGGCCGGCGATTCCTCGACGTTCGAGCGGATGTACAACACCACGAACGCCGGCAGCACGCTGAACAGGAACAACGTGCGCCAGCCGATCTCATAGCCGCCGATGTCGCGTCCATAAAACAAACCATAGACGACCGAGGCGAGCAGGAAGCCGCTGGGATAGCCCGCCTGCAAGATGCCGCTGACCGGGCCGCGCGCGCTCGGCGGGATCGATTCCATGACGAGCGAACTGCCGAGGCCCCACTCCCCGCCCATGGCGACGCCGAACAGCGTGCGCAAGATCAGGAACACCGTGAGGTTCGGCGAAAAGGCCGCGGCGGCGCCGAGGACAGAGTAGCTGAGGATGTCGATCATCAGCGCGGGCTTGCGTCCGAACTTGTCGCCGATCCGTCCGAATATGAAGGCCCCGACGAAGCGCATGGCCAGCGTCAGGAACAGGGCGTAGGCGACGTGAGGAATGTCGACGCCGAACTCCTTCGCGATATCCTTGATGAGGAACGTCAACAGGAAGAAATCGAACGCGTCGAGCGCCCAGCCGAGGTACGCGGCGATGACGGATTTCGTTTGCTGCGGCGTCAGATTCAAGATTTCCTCCCCGGACTCGTCATTCGCTCCTATGTACCGAGCGCGCTGACGAAGGCAAAGAGATTGCTGCGCCCTCAGGGGAAAAGAGCGATCGGCGTGAGTCGCCGCCTTCGTGTCTTCGTGAAACCCTTCGTGCCTTTGTGGTGAGCCCTTTCACCACGAAGGCACGAAGGGTTTCACGAAGACACAAGAGGGCTCCCGTTGACGCCGACCGGTAGCGGCCTTATGGGATTCTCGAACCGTGGTTATTTGAGCCGGTCGGCTTGCCGCCACGTTAAACAAAGGGCTAAAAGATCGGGATTTTCCAAAATCCAGATTTCGAGGCCCGCGCGCATAGCGTCAGGAGCCAAGATGGTCAGCCCCCGAAAAACCCGCGATCCGAAAACGCTGAGACCCGCCACTTGTCTGGTCCACGGCGCCTCGATCCGTTCGCAGTTCGACGAGACTTCCGAGGCGCTGTTCCTGACCCAAGGCTACCTCTACGACACGATGGAGATCGCCGAAGCTCGGTTCAAGGGCAACGAGCCCGGCTTCATCTATTCGCGTTTCTCCAATCCCACAGTCGCGATGTTCGAAAAGCGCATGGCGCTGCTTGAAGGCGCGGAGGCCGCGCGCGCCACCGCCAGCGGCATGGCGGCCGTCACCGCGTCGCTAATGGGCCAGGTCAAGGCTGGCGATCACGTCGTCGCGGCCAAGGCGCTGTTCGGCTCCTGCCTCTATGTCGTCGAAGAACTGCTGCCGCGTTTCGGCGTCGAAACAACGTTGGTTGAGGGGACCGACCTTGACGCCTGGCGCGCCGCGATGCGGCCGAACACCAAGACCGCGTTCCTGGAGAGCCCGACCAATCCGACGCTCGAGATCATCGACATCGCCGCCGTCGCCGAGATCGTCCACCAAGGCGGCGCGACGCTGGTGGTCGATAACGTGTTCGCGACGCCCCTGCACCAGCGCCCCCTGGCGCTCGGCGCCGATTGCGTCGTCTATTCCGCGACCAAACATATCGACGGACAGGGCCGCACCCTCGGCGGGATTATACTCGCCAGCGAAAATTTCGTGGCGACGCATATCCACAATTTCCTACGCCAAACCGGCCCGAGCCTGTCGCCGTTCAACGCCTGGGTCATGCTGAAGTCGCTTGAGACGCTGCCCGTGCGGGTCGCCGCGCAGACCCGTTCAGCGGAAAAGATTGCCGAGTTTCTGAGCACGCATCCGCGCATCAAGCGCGTGTTCTATCCGGGCCGGCCCGATCATCCGCAATATCAGATCGCCCGCAAACAGATGTCGGGCGGCGGCACGCTTGTCGCATTCGAGATCGAGGGGGCCAAAAAAGAGGCCTTCGCCTTCGCCAATGCGCTTTCGATCATCGGCATCTCCAACAATCTCGGCGACGCCAAGAGCCTCATCACCCATCCAGAGACCACGACGCATCAGCGGCTGAAACCGGAACAGCGCGCCGCCCTTGGCATCGGGCCGGGGCTGCTGAGGCTGTCGGTTGGGCTGGAGGACGTGGAGGACCTGATCGAGGATATTTCGACGGCGTTGGGGTGATGGGGCGCTGGCCGTCGGCGTAATACAATTCCAAATACAATTCCAAGCACGCCGATATCTTGAGCGAAGTCGATGATTGGGCCTGCGTGGCTGCGAAGTAGAGCGGCGACGGCGGCGGACGGTCGATTTCCGGCGCGCAACCCCAATCACCTTTGGCGGCGGCCCGTAGAAGACGGCCATATCGGCGAAATCCGCATCAAGGGAAACGATGGTGAAGCCGTTGAGCCGCGCAAAGTCCCAGATGGCGCGGTCCTCCGCTTCGGCGAGCCCCAAGGGCCGCACGTGGGCCGAGCCTGAAAATATGTCTTCGAGTTCGCCGCAGAGCCGATGACTCAGATTCTGATCGAACAGCAGCTTCATTCCGCCGCCGTGACCATTCGCCGCTCGCGGTCGGCCGCATAAGCGAGAGCGGCGCGTATATCGTCCTCGGCGAGTTCGGGAAAGTCGGCAATGATCTGTTGCGGCGTCATTCCGGAGGCGAGCCAGCCCAGCACATCGGCGACCGCGATGCGCATGTGGCGGATGCAAGGCCGGCCGCCACGCTTGCCGGGCTCGAGGGTGATGATGCTGCGATAGTCCATTGCGCGAGAATAGCACCTTCCCGCGGCGTCTACGAGGGCGGGACGCGAGGGTGGGAAGCGACAGGGCGTGGCTTGATCTAGTACTGCGGGGAGTTGGTCGGCCAACAAGCTGCGTAGAAAAACCAGCGGCGGTTCGTCGACGTAGCGCTCGCCTCTAACGCTCGCCAGATCCCCGCAAGCGGGCAAGCTCTGCCCTGTGCGCTTTAACCCGCCTTCCCAATGTCCACCTCCCCCTCTATGAAGCCGCCGTTCCTCTCCTCGATACCAGGACCGACGCATGGCCGCGCCCGCCCCGCTTTCTCCGCTCGCCCCGAAGAAGTATCCGACGCTTCCGGTCATAGAGGGCGTGCGCTTCGCCAGCGTCGCCGCCGGCGTGCGTTACGCCGGCCGCACCGACCTCATGATGGCGCTGTTCGACGCGCCGGCGGCCGTCGCCGGCGTTTTCACCAAGTCGAAGTGTCCGTCGGCGCCGGTCGACTGGTGCCGCGAGAAGCTGAAAGGCGGGGTCGCGCGCGCGCTTGTCGTCAACTCTGGTAACGCCAATGCTTTCACCGGCCATCGCGGCTCGAGCGCCGTTGCCGAGATCGGCGCGGCCGTCGCCACGGCGACCCACGCCGAGGCGGATCAGGTGTTCATGGCGTCTACGGGTGTGATTGGCGAACCGCTGGAGGCCTCCCGCATCACCCATGCGCTCAAAACTCTGGTCGCCGACGCGAAGCCCGACGCGATGATGGACGCGGCGCGGGCGATCATGACGACCGACACTTATCCCAAGGTTTCGACGCGCGGCGTAAAACTCGGGGACGCGGACGCGACGATCAGCGGCATGGCCAAGGGCGCCGGCATGATCGCGCCGGACATGGCGACCATGCTATCGTTTGTATTCACCGACGCGCCGATCGCCGCCCCGGCGCTGCAAGCGCTGCTGTCGAAATCGGTGCAGGGCTCGTTCAACGCGATCACGGTCGACAGCGACACCTCCACCTCCGACACGCTGCTGCTGTTCGCCACCGGCGCCGCCGCCAAACGCGGCGCGCCCGAGATCAGTGAAGCCAGCGACCCGCGCCTCGGCCCCTTCAAACGCGGGCTCGACAAAGTGCTGCTCGATCTCGCGCATCAGGTGGTTCGCGACGGCGAGGGCGCGCGCAAATTCGTCGAGGTGCGGGTCGAAGGCGCGGCTTCGCGCAAAGCCGCCAAGCGCATCGCCCTGTCGATCGCGAATTCTCCGCTGGTCAAGACCGCCGTCGCAGGCGAGGACGCCAATTGGGGGCGCGTCGTGATGGCGGTCGGCAAGGCCGGCGAAAAGGCCGACCGGGACACGCTCGAGATCTATTTCGGCGACATCCGGGTCGCCCACGCAGGGCTGCGAGATCCCGATTACGACGAAGCCGAGACCACGGCTTACATGAAGAAACAATCAATCGTCATCACGGCAAAGCTCGGGATCGGCGCGGCGCGAGCGAAAGTGTGGACCTGCGATCTCACAAAGGAATATGTCGCCATCAACGGCGACTATCGCTCGTGAGACTGGTCCTCGTCGTCGCCGTCGCGCTCGTCGATGTCGACGATCGCGTGCTGATAGCGCAACGTCCGGAAGGCAAGCCGCTGGCGGGCCTTTGGGAGTTTCCCGGCGGCAAGATCGAGCCGGGCGAGTGTCCCGAGGATGCGCTGATCCGGGAATTGCGTGAGGAGCTGGGCGTCGAAATCAAGGCGCCGTGTCTCGCGCCGCTGACCTTCGCAAGCCACGCCTACGACGACTTCCATTTGTTGATGCCGCTCTACATCTGCCGCAAGTGGGAGGGCTTTGTGCGGGCGAAAGAAGGGCAGGCGCTGAAGTGGGTGAAGGCGAAGGCGCTGCGCGACTATCCCATGCCGCCTGCGGATGCGCCGCTGATTCCGCATTTGGTTGATCTGCTAGGGTAGCGCGATCGTGAGGCGTCGTCGATACCGACGACCCTGCGAGGGTTGTGACCTGCGGTCAGAGGCGAGACCGCCGGCGGTGGGAGGTTTTGATTGACGACGCTGAATTTTGCGACCGACTATTGCTTTTACGAGCGCGGCGGCGACTATGATACCTTGATGGTTCTGTTCAACTATTGGGGCCAGGACATTTCCGTGCGGTCGCACGGCCGCTATGTCGCGGCGGCGCCGTGCAATAAGCTTTACCTTCACTCCGGCAAGAACGATTGGTTCCAGAACGGAATTCCTGAAGTCGCGGAATCGTTCGACGGGTTGCTCACTTTTTGTCACGGCCTGAGGGGCCGGTTCAGCGAGAAGCGGCTCGTTTTTGTCGGGCATTCCATGGGCGCCTTCGCTGCGCTGGGCTGCGGCCTTTTCAGCGACGCCGATCGGATCCTGGCCTCCGTGCCCGAGGTGGATCTCTGCCAACCCGGCAGCTTCAGCGCCAAATATCTCGACGAAAAGGAGCTCCGCTATCCCTCAATCTGCGCGCTGCTGGCGGAGAACAGACGGACGCCGATCGACGTGATCGTCGGCGTGCGCGACGAAGCAGACTTGCGCGCGGCGCGATCGGTCCTCGCCATCCGGCCGGCGTCGCTGATCGAGTTGGATTGCGCGCACGAAACCTTCGTCGATTTACGCGACGCCGGTTTGCTCGAGCTGGTTTTTCGGGCCTTCGTGGAGGGTCGCGATCTCGGCGAAACCCTCGATCAAGCCAAACCCGACGCTCGGCTCGGCCGATGAAACGGCGCGCGCCCTCGGCGACGTCTCAATCCTTCTTCCTTGGCGCGCCTCTCCGCGATGTTGAGTCGCGGGGAGGCGCACAAATCCCTCAGCTCTTGACCTTCTCGCCCTTGGCGGCGACGTCGCCGCCAGTCTTGGCGTCGGCCTCGCACATGTAGGCGCCTTGTTTGGTCGTGCCGTAGCTCTTATGACCGGCGTAGTGATATTTGTGCGACTTGGTGTTGACCCAAACAACCGTGTCTGACGGGCAATGGCCCTTCGCCTCGGCCTCGCTGGTGAATTCGCCGGCGCCGGTGGCGGCGGCGGGTGTGACCTTGGCGACCCTGGTTGGCGTGGGCTTCGGCGCGGGCGCCGGAGCGACGGCGGGCGGTGGCGGGGGAGCAGGACCTGCCGCGGGGGCTGACGCGGCCGAGGCGCTCGTCGAGGCGTGGCGCCCCTTGCAATCCTTCAGGAAGTCCTGCCAGGTCTGGCCGTTCGTCGTGTTGTTGGCTTTCGCAGTCTTCCATTCGGCGCCGCATTCTTTCATCACGCTCTCGGCCTGAGCCGGCGCGCTTATCAGAAAAGCAAGCGCTCCCACTGCGAGCAGGGCGGCCAGACCGGCCGGCATCATAATCTTCGACATGAACACTCCCCCTTGACGCTGTTTCGCCGCCGCGGGCCTCTGGTCACGACGGCGCTTCACCGCGAAGCGCCGCGGCTCGCCCGTTCATCGCTTTACGCCGCTGAACTGGGAATGAACAAATTGCGGAATTTCTTCAGCTTTGTCGAGATGCGATGTCGCCCCTGTTCGTGATCGACAACCGCCTGGTTCGTTACCCAGTTCAATTGGATCGCGCGCCGGGGTCCGGACGTCGGCTTGTGTCCGTGCCAAGAGCGGTCGGAGCGACGAAAGACCAGCAGCGTACCGCCATTCGGGGGCACCTCAGTTGCATAGTCCTCGAGGTCGGTCGGCGAACGCAGCAGGCGAAGCCGGCCGGCATCCTCTTGCCAGTCCTCGTTCATGTAAAGCAGCACGGTGATGATCTTCGTTTCGGAATCGGTATGGATCGAACCGTCTTTCTCGCGAATGTAGCCGCGGACCGTGTACATCGTCGGCCTGCCTGTCAGTTCGATTTGGAACTTGCGTTCGATGGCCGCCTGAAACATCGGACCGCGCAACTCGTCGATCAGCGCCGCGAAATGGCCGCGGATGTCGAGCTCGGAAGGCGGATGCGAGCCCGGACCCGGCACCTTGGGATAATCGGCGATGATGTCCGAGAAACGCTCGCGGCGAAGGAACCCCGGGACGACGATGTAGTCGTACGGGTCGCACTCGAGCGGCGTGCGCTCCAAGGCTTCGAAATCGCAATAGGTCATATCGGGCTCCGCGTTGCGCGCCTCATAGCAAAGCCGGCCGGCGCGGCCAATGCAGCCGCCCTGGCGCCGAACACCAGCCAAGGATAGGCAGGGTCGATGTCCGCAGCTGCTCTGACCATCGAAGCCCTCGCGCCGTTGCTGCCGACGAAGGCGCGCCTCATCGGCGTCGATCTGGGCGCGAAGACGGTGGGCCTTGCCCTCTCCGACGTCGAACGGCGCATCGCCACGCCGCTCACGACCTTGAAGCGCGTGAAGTTCGGACGCGACGCGGACGCGCTCGCGATCCAAGTCAAGCAGTTCGGCGTCGCCGCGTTGGTGTTCGGGATGCCGATCGGGCTCGACGGAAAGGACACGCCGCGCGCCCAGGCGACGCGCGCCTTTGCGCGCGAGTACCTGCGCCTCCATCCGATCCCGCTAGCTTTCTGGGACGAACGCATGTCGACCGCGGCGGTCGAGCGCGACCTCATCGCCAACGACGTTTCCCGCGCGCGCCGCGCCGAAGTCATCGACAAAATGGCCGCCGCCTATATTTTGCAAGGGGCGCTCGACCGGCTGAGCCGACTGTCGCGGTCCGATTCCGAGTAACGCGGAGGGCGTGACGGCGCCAAATACTGGCGGGCGCTCAAAGCCGCCGATCATATTTTAGGCTTGTTTTCCCTATGATTGCGCGCAAAACAATTTTGGCGATTGCAGCGAGGCGCCTTTGAGCGAGCCGCTTACCTATCCTTCAGCTTCGGATTCCGAGAGCGCGTTGGGCGAGGCGGATGCCCCCAAGCCCGCGGATCACTCGCGGGAGGTGGCGGAATACATCGGCGATATGATCGGCCAACTCGAATCGATGTCGCGGCTCGCCGGCTTTGACTTGCTTGTGTATCTACTTTCCATGGCGCGGGTGGAGGCTGAGACAAATGCGCGCCGCCTGAGCCATTTTGGAGCGGAGAGCCAAAGGCGCTGAGAAGGCGCTACCGGGCGCCGAGTGCGCGGGCGGCGTTTTCGGCGGCGCTGACCCCCGTCTGGTATGCGCCATGCGCGGTCGAATAGCTGGCCGGCGAACAGGCTTCGCCGGCGAAGAAGATCCGCTCGTCCACTGGCTCTGCAAGCTTGGCGCGGCATGCCTGGAAACCGGGACGCGCGTAGGAATAAGCCCCGGCGGCCCAAGGGTCGGTGCGCCAGCCGTGGTAGCACAAGGGCCGCAGCGACTTGCGGAACTCGGCGCCCAACAGGCCGACAAGTTCGTCCGTCGCGAAGGCGGCGGCTGCGTCCATGCCGCCCGGCTCCAGACCCTCTGCGAGTTCGCCCCCAAAATAGGTTTCCACGATTGGACGGCCAAGCGGACGGATGTGATAGGCGGCGGTGGCGCGAGCATCGACCTTGCCGAACGCGCGCGAGTCCGGCTCGAACGCTTCCGCGCCGTCCAGTCGGAAATAAACTTTGTCGGCCAGCCCGAGCGGCAGATGTTCGGCCGCCTCGGTCTTGCCAGGCAGAGCCGGACGGAACAGATCCGGCGCTCGCGCAAGGACCCCGGTCGATAGCGTTACGATAACCGCGCGGCAGCGAACGACGCCGAGATCGGTCTCCAGCGCGAGCCGGCGACCGCTGTGATCGATGGCGCGCACGGGGCAGCGGTAACGCACCGGCGCGGTCGCCGCCAAACCTGCGACGACGGCGCCATAACCCTCCCGCACCCGCCAGTTGACCCCTGAATCCTCGTAAGCCGCGAGGTCGTGCACGGAAACCTTCGCCAGCTCCGCGCCGCTGTAATAGGTGCTGACCGCGTCGATCATCGGATTGAACGGGTCGCCGGGCTCCAGCAGCGTGTCCAGCGCCGCATCGGGGCCTTCTGGCGGGAACGCCGCGACCCGTTCGCGGAAACGCCCGATAGCGGTGTTGAAACCGGCCATCGCGTAGCGGTTCGGTCCGACTTGAGAGCCCGACCGCGACCATGGGGGCGGCGATTTGTCGAGCGTTCGCCCTTGGCGCTGCGCGATCGCCGCCCAGGGATTGTTTTCGGCCGAATGCAGCCAGCCGCAGCCGAGATCGACGGACAAACCGGCCGCCGGCGTCACAGTCCAGGCGCGGCCTCCCGCCCGATCGCGCGCCTCCAGAACGACGAAGGAAAGCCCAGTCGACGCGAGCCGATCGGCGGCCGCGACGCCGGCGGCGCCGGCGCCGACGACAACCACGTCGAATTCGTCGTGCGGCACGGAAAATGTCCTCGGATTGTTGGGCCCGCGCTTTGTTTTTCCCATCTCGTACGGAGCGGGTGAAGTCAAACGCCGCGACAAAGCAGTCGGCGCCGAGCCCGCGGATGAAAACCGCGGAGCGCAGCTCGAAACATTCGCCAGCGGCGCCCCGGAACTCGCTCTCCCGCCCGGCGTTTTTCGAAAGACGAAATCCGCCCGAGGGACAGGAACATGGCCGACAAAGATCCATACGAGCACATCTGGGAAGTCATGCAGGACGTCCGTGTTGCGATGGTCATCACGCACTCTGGAGATGGCGACGCGCTGCGGGCGAGGCCGATGGCGGCCCGTCCCGAACAGGACGACAACGCTATCTATTTCCTCACCGACGTCGATGCGCCGAAGGACCAGGAAATCGCTGATAACGCAGAGGTTTGCCTCTCGTTCGCCGATCCGAAAGCGCAACGCTACGTTTCTGTGACAGGAACGGCGGAGGTTCGCGTCGATCCCGATATCGCGGCGCGCGTCTGGTCTTCAGCGGACAAGGCTCTTTGGAAAGACGCGCAAGATCAACGCATTCGCGTCATTCGCGTTACGCCGGACCGAGGCGAGTATTGGGAGGGGCCGGGCCTCGTTGCGTGCGTCGTGGAAATGGTAGCCGCCATGGCGTCAGGCTCGAGGCCGAAGCTTCAGCCCAGCCAGAAAGTCAGCATGTGACGCTCACCGCGCCGAACTTCTATCGGCGCGGAAGATGTTCATCTCAACGTGTTGAACGGCGTCGAGTTCTATGCGCTCGACGTGGCGCAATCCATATTTCTCGAGCACCGCCTCGGCGTGGACGCCGTCGCTGCATTCCGAGAATATGGCGTGTCCGCCCGGTAGCTTAACGCCCCTCGCGCGCGCCAGATGAAAGACGTCGTAGCCGATCCTTAGAAACATATCGAACACGCCTCGGCCGCCGGGCGCCGCCACCTCGCCGCCCTCGGGCAGCACGCGCGCCACGACTTCCGGCCAAGCGATATCCGCCGGGTTCCACCACCAGATTCCGTCACGCTGCGCCAGCGCCTTCGCCTCGCGGGATACGACCACGCGGGGAACCCCGTGTGTTTCCGGCTCGTTCTCATGGCTGACGCGCGCGAAAACGACTAAATCGCTGCGCGCGAGCGCCGCCTGGTATTGCTCCCAATCCTTATCGTTACGCAGCGGCGGTGGGATCAAGCCATCCGCATCGGCGATCTTGTCGTCGTCGGAGACGATGGCGTAGCCATGGATTTCGATCGGGCGTTTGGGCATAGCGAACCTCGGGTCTGACGCCCAGACTACGCTAGCCAACGCCGTCCGGTTTCGCAGCCCACAACGGATTTAAAGCTGCCCCAGCAGTTTTTCCAACATGTTTTTCTCACGCGGCGGCGCAAACGGCGTGGCCCCCTGCGGGATCGGCGCGGGTGGAACCGGCGGCCGGCCGCCGCGCCCTTGGGACGCGCTCGCCATGTCCTGCCCGATCTTGTTAATGGCGAGTGGCGCCCCGACGCTGGCGACAGGCGCAGGCGGGGGCGGGGCTACCTGCTCGGGTTCCTCGCCGCGCCAGTCGCCGAGCGGCAGGCCGACCACCGGCGCGCCCTGATGTGCTTCGCGCATGAAGCGGCTCCAAATCTCCACCGGCAAACTGCCGCCGGAAACCTTTTTGGTC
>Ga0302324_100020251_pt1 | contig 13023 bp, 10 predicted proteins | sample Palsa_T0_1_FD_201949 | JGI IMG/M metagenome (GOLD analysis project Ga0302324, IMG submission 201949) | Peat permafrost microbial communities from Stordalen Mire near Abisko, Sweden - Palsa_T0_1 | ecosystem: Environmental > Terrestrial > Soil > Palsa > Peat permafrost | place: Sweden: Abisko...
TTTCGAGTACCCTTTCCGTGAGTGGCAGAAACACCAGCGAGGGGGAGAGTCTAAGCTGGCATTTCGAGTATTTTTAGCGGGACGCTAACACTGGGGGTCAGTAGAGATAGTGTGCGCTTCGCTCAGATCCGGATACTGATCAAAACTGCTCAGAGCTGGCTAATCACCCGGTTAGAGTGTGGCCGCCGCCCGCGCGCCGTTGGTCCATCTCGCGTAAGCTGGGCTGCGGTTCCATCCTATGCGGTTCGGCAGCGGTATGCACTCACACCAGCTAAGTCCTGTGCAAGCGCTCCATTGATCAGGCGAAAAGCAAGCAGCTTACACCAGAGCGGTCGACGTGAGTTCAGCGATTCCCCAAACACAATTATTCCTACATGAGCTATCTTGCTCAGAAATGACAACCCGCAACTGTCACTCTTTATTTTACGGAGTGTTTTTGGAGACCGACGGTACTAGCTTGTAGCTGCCATTCCAAGGTTGCTGTGGCTCAGATTCCACCTAGTCACATCGAGGCGGCCAAAGTCGATTGACAATCCCTATCCGTGTGTATCGCAAAAACCAATGCTGTAGATAAGAGTTCAGCCGCAGAGGTCGCAAAACTCTCAGCTACAGAATCGGGATGGGCCAGAGATAATAACTCGCATAAAGAGAAAAGGAGGAAGGTCATGCCCTTGATTCAGGTTTTGGAAATTCTCATCGTTGTCGGTGTTCTTCTGTGGCTCGTCAATCGCTTCGTCCCTATGCAGGCTTCTATCAAGTCGATTCTGAATGGCGTGGTGGTCATTGCTGTTGTTCTGTGGTTACTGAATATTTTTGGACTCTTTCATTCCCTTTCGCGGATCCATGTTGGTACGTGAGGAATAACACACAGGTCTACAAGAGAACACTTAGGGGCCTGGATGACTAGTCATGCAGAATGACATTGAGCAGCGATTTGTGAACCAGGATGCGGCCGTCGTATTCAATGAAGCCGAGATCGCGAAACCGATTCATAAAGAAGCTGACGCGGGACCGCGTGGTGCCGATCATCTCCGCCAGAGTTTCCTGCGTAATCTTCGGAATGGGTACTTGCACTTCCCCCGGTTTACCGAATTCGGCCATCAACAACAGGATCCGTGCCAGGCGCTTCTCGCTGGAGTTGAAAAGCTGATCGACGAGATCGGCCTGTGTTCGCATACTACGTGCCAGAAGAAACTTCAGGAACAGATCGGAGAAGCCATGCTCCTCGTGCAGCACGCGGAGCATCTCCCCCCTGTCGATCTTAAGTGCCGTACAGCCGGAAATCGCCGTGGCCGTGGCCAGTCGAAGCCCAACCGCTCCGGCAATTGACTCCTCACCGATGAACTCACCGGCAGAAAGCAGCGCGATCGTAGCCTCTTTGCCACTTCTTGAAATCACCGTGAGTTTGGCGCGGCCTGTCTGCAGATAGAAGATGGAGTCGGCGGGACTTCCCTGTGAAAAGAATGCCTGCTTTGCCCGCAATCGGACGATTCGGCGTCCAAGTCCAGCATTCGCCAAAAACGCGGCCGGGTCAAATGAAGTCCTCTTTGCCTCGGCCATGTAAACCGCCCTTTCCCAGAACCGGCCATCCGCGGGGGGTATGCGACCGCGTACAAGCTGAAGTAACCAGGGGGGAACTCCCTCAATAGTATCAATTTCGTGAAAAAGTAGGGATCTAGACCGGCTTCGGGCACCTTATAAAGAGGCACTTCGGTCATTTGTGAGCAAAACTGCACATCTTTTTGCGACCGCGCAGCTCGATACTGGTACCTAACTTGTTAGCTCACACGGGCGCACTGGAAGTCTGTCCCCTCTGGATAGCGGCGTCTGAGTGCACAGCCAACTATCTTTTTGCAGCGACTCAGAGATAGCCCACGAACCGGATGGACAAGCGTCGCTCCGTCCGTTGAGATCGGGTACCGAGGAGGCTATCGAAATGACTGAATTAGGACCAACCGAATTTGATACTGCCACCTTTCTCGCCAAGGCCGGCCTTGGACGGCGGATCATCGAAGTCAAAGCAAGGCAACTCTTCTTTGCGCAGGGAAGTCCCGCTGACTCTGTTTTCTATCTGCAAAAGGGCCGCGCAAAGATCACCGTAGTATCGGAAAGAGGGAAAGAAGCTACCATTACGCTGCTCTCCGCCGGTGAGTTCATCGGTGAGGAGTCAATCGCCGGAGTGGTTGGGCTTCGACTGGCCACGGCGACGGCCATTACTGCCTGTAAAGCGCTCAAGATCGAGCGGACGGAAATGATCCGCGTTATGCATGAGGAGCATGCCTTCTCCGATCTGTTCCTGAAGTTTCTTCTGGCACGTAGTATGCGAACCCAGGCCGATCTCGTCGATCAGCTTTTCAACTCCAGCGAAAAACGCCTTGCCCGGATCCTTTTGTTGATGGCAGAGTTCGGCGAGCCGGGTGAACCGGAAACGATGATCCCGCAGATTACCCAGGAGACCTTGGCGGAAATGATCGGCACCACGCGGTCCCGTGTCAGCTTCTTCATGAACCGCTTCCGCAAGATGGGGTTCATTGAATACAACGGCCGTATCCGGGTGCACAAGTCCTTGCTCAATGTGATCCTGCACGACCAATTGCCCGAACAGAACGCAGAAACACCACTCATTATGACCATGCCACAGGTTCAGCCGACCCTGAAGAAGCCTGGCAAGCGTGTTCGTTCGTGAGCTGGGCCTTCACGATTTATATGCTGTCATTGCTACGGGATTGTTGAGGAATCGCTCTTATGGACGTCGCAAGTGTCCGCTGGCTCGGCAGGTTTTCGGGACTGCTCTGGGTTGGTCAACAGTGCCCTCTCTGTACATCCATTCTGTTCAATAAGGCAGAGCATCGCTCTCTTGACCGGCTGCTGAGGCTACTGGCGTTCCGTCCGGTTCGTTGTGCCAACTGCTTTCGCCGGTATTACTGTTTTGCCAAAGCACAAGTCTAGTTGACAAACATCGAACGACGGAAGAGGTCCCGCGAATGGGCAACGGATTTCACTTAAGACAGACCGCGAAGATCCGCAAGATTGCCTTTGTGGGCGATCACCTTCCGCGCAAGTGCGGGATTGCGACCTTCACCACGGATTTGCTATCGGCGGTACAGAGCGTGTATCCGGAGAGCCAGTGCCTGTGCGTTTCCGTCAATGATATCGAGGCCGGGTACGATTATCCGGAAGTGGTTCGCTTCGAGATTGAAGAACAGGATCTGCCCTCCTACCTGCGTGCCGCGGATTTCCTGAACATCAGCGATGTCGACATCGTGTGCCTGCAGCATGAGTTCGGCATCTTTGGCGGTCCCGCTGGAGGCCACATCCTGGCCATGCTGCGTGAGTTGAAGATGCCGGTGGTGACCACATTTCATACCATTCTGCACGAACCGAGGGCGGACCAGCGGCGCGCTACCGAAGAGCTGGTAGCGCTCTCGACCCGGCTGGTGGTGATGGCCGATCGTGGACGGCAGATGCTGCATGAGATTTATGCGGCGCCGCTGAGCAAGATCGATCTGATCCCGCACGGCATTGCCGACGTAGGATTTGTTGATCCTACCTATTTCAAAGATCAGTTTCAGGTGGAAGGGCGCACCGTTCTGCTTACCTTCGGACTCCTGTCGCCCAACAAGGGCATCGAGTACGTACTCAATGCGCTACCCAAGGTTCTGGCTGAGTTTCCCGATGTGGTGTACATCGTGTTGGGCGCGACCCACCCTAATGAATTGCGCAACCATGGCGAGGCCTATCGCCTGAGCCTGGAGATTTTGGCCACGCAGAACAAGCTGGAGAAACACGTGATTTTCTGCAACCAATTTGTGGACCCGGAGAACCTGAAGGAGTTTATGGGGGCTGCGGATTTGTACATCACGCCATATCTTAATGCGACGCAGATCACCTCGGGAACACTCTCATTCGCCTTCGGCTCCGGCAAGGCGGTGGTTTCGACACCTTACTGGCACGCGGCGGATTTGCTGGCGGACGGCCAGGGCGCACTGGTGCCGTTTGCCGATTCCTCCGCGATGGCAGATGAGATTCTCGCCTTACTGCGCGACGACACGCGACGCAATAACATGCGCAAGAACGCCTATCGGTTGGGACGGGAAATGATCTGGTCGAACGTAGCTCAGATGTACATGCACAGTTTTGAACTGGCTCGACTGGAAGGTGCGCCATTGTCGCGGAAATCACTCCGGCTCAAGACACTTGATCAGAAACATCGTGAGCTGCCGGAGTTGAAGTTGACGCATCTTTCACGAATGACGGATTCCACAGGTGTGTTTCAGCATGCCATCTTCAGCGTGCCCAATTTCAGCGAAGGCTACTGCACCGACGACAATGCGCGAGCCTTTATTCTTGCCGTGCTGATGGGGGAGTTGAGCGATGACGCGGAGGTGGAACGGAGCCTGGCCAGCACCAGTGCGGCCTTTCTGCACCATGCTTTCGACCCGGCCAGCGGGCGCTTTCATAACCATATGAGCTTCGATCGCCACTGGCTGGACGAGCAGGGGTCGGAGGATAGCCACGGCCGCGCATTGTGGGCGCTTGGGGTGGCCGTGGGGCGTTCGCAACTGCGCACCTTCCAGATGATGGCCGGCCAGCTTTTCGCCCGGGCGTTGCCCGCGTTGACCGAGTTCAGCTCGCCGCGAGCGTGGGCGTTCGGGCTGCTGGGCATGCATGAGTATCTGCGCCGGCTAAGTGGTGACAGCCAGGTAAACCAGGCGCGCGAAGTGTTGACGACGCGATTGATGGAGCTCTACGAGCGGCACGCGCATGCCGACTGGCAATGGTTTGAGGAAGAGCTTTCCTATGACAACGCAAGACTGTCCCACGCGTTGATTGTGAGTGGCCGAGCCACGGGGCAGCAAGCGGTGTTGAACCGCGGGCTGGAAACCCTGCGTTGGCTAACCGAGCAGCAAACCACCGCCCAGGGTCATCTGCGGCCGATCGGCAGCAACGGCTTCTATCACCGTGGCGGCGCACGGGCCAATTTCGACCAGCAGCCGATTGAGGCCCAGGCAACCGTCGCCGCGTGTCTCGAAGCCCATCGGGCCACCGGGGATCTGCGCTGGTACGAACAGGCCGAACACGCCTTTGACTGGTTCATTGGGGGCAACGATCTCGGCCTTGAACTCTACGTCCCCGAGACCGGCGGCTGCCGCGATGGATTGCATGTGGACCGGGTGAATGGGAACCAGGGAGCCGAGTCCACGCTGGCTTTTCTGCTTTCGCTGGTGGAGATGCGTCAGGCACAGAACATGCTGACCAGTTTCAGGCAGCCAATCGCAACCGGGGATTACCCTTCTTTGCCTATTTCGATGCGCTAAACAGGCTGCGGAAAAGCTCTGGCTGGTGAAGGGTACGGGCTTTAGCCGCTGAGGGGCCGTTTTCTACGCGCAACAACGACTTTTTCCGCAGCTTTTTAGCCGCTGAGATTGTTTTCACTCGAACAGAATTTATCTCAACCTGTAAAGCAATCCTCACTCGATGTGTACCGGAACAGCACGCTTACGCGGCTTGCTCTATTTAGAGACAGCGAATACAACAGAAACGCCACACAGCCTGTGATCCACTAAGAACAGCTGTTGCATGAGCAGCACGAGAAATGGGATTCCCGATGGGCAATGGGACTGCACTGGCAATTCCTCTGAAGCGTTCAAAGACTGTTCTGAGACCAGATCCGTCACGCGTTCTTCTGCGCCGGTTTGACCCCGGGAATGAGCAACGCATGAGGGGGATCATCGACCGAATCATGGCCATGCCGGACCCGATGGTTGCCCTGCTGCTGGAGCAGGTTACGGCAGATTTTTCCCAGCGCCACCTTTACTTGTGGCTGCGATTCCTGAATCGCTTTGAACAGCTACGGGAACTCATGCCGGCAAACGCAATCATCTCCGAGCAACGGCGGCTTCTGATCGGCTCCTACTTCTTGTCGGAATACTCCCTCGAATCGGCGGCCCTGTTCAGCCCATCGATGGTCGAGCACCCTGACCAGACAGGGGTGCCGGCGGGCGCGGTGCGCTTCATCATCAGCCTGCGCGCGACCGGCGAGGGTCACATCTCTTCGATCACTTTTCGCAGCGGAATCATCCATCGCGATCTTCGCATTGAGGTGGATCCGGCCGGCAGTTTGCTTACCGAGCCACGCCCAATCGCCAACACCATTTATGAAGGACCCCTGTTCCAGCGAAAACTCTGGGAACTCGGACTGGAAAGCGGGTTTGCCGGCCGGGTTCTGGCAAGGCTGGGGAGTCGGTTTAGTCAGACGGCCTTGCGGGACGCCCTGGCTGCCGAACTGGAAAACTCCGATCAAAGCCACGGAGAAGCGGGAGACGATCAGATCCGGGCGCGAAGCATCTGGATGCTCGCCCGCTCCAACTACGAGGTGCAATTTGAGCCGGAGCAGGACCTTTCTGAGCGGATCATCTTTCCCTCCACTCCCTCGCAACGGAACGGCATTGAGGACGCCCGGTTTGTACGCTTCCAACAGGACAACGGCGAGCACGTTTACTTTGCGACCTTTACTGCCTACGACGGCAGGGTCATCATGCCGGAACTACTGGAGACTTCTGACTTTCTTCGCTTCCGGTTCATTTCTCTGAACGGCCCGGAAGCGGAGAACAAGGGTATGGCGCTGTTTCCGCGGAAGGTGAATGGGGCATACGCCATGATTTCGCGGCAGGACAACGAGAACATCTTCCTCATGCGTTCGGACAATGTGCACTTCTGGAATGAACGCCAGCTGCTGCTCAAGCCGGAGTTTCCCTGGGAGCTGGTGCAGATTGGCAACTGTGGATCGCCCATTGAGACCAAGGCAGGTTGGCTGGTGTTGAGCCACGGAGTAGGGCCGATGCGCCAGTACTGCATTGGAGCCTTCCTGCTCGATCTGGAAGAACCATCGAAAGTCCTCGGCCGGCTGCGTGAACCGATCATGACGCCGGAACCGAGCGAGCGCGAAGGCTATGTGCCCAATGTGGTTTATTCCTGCGGCGCCATGTTGCACCTTGGCCAGCTGATCATTCCTTACGGACTCGCCGATCTAGCCACCGGCTTCGCCAGCGTCGCCCTGGACGATGTGCTGGCGGCGATGTCTTAGAGCAGTTTCGCAATTACTGTGGCCTGGCGAGGGTCGCGAGGTGTGGTTTTCCTTGGGAGAAAACCACGGAAAGGCCTGTCGCTTTGGTCTACAACAATTGCGAAACTGCAAAGCAGTTTCGCGCATGAGCTCGAACAAGAGAATCGCCATCCTGTCTCCGGTTGCATGGCGTACGCCTCCGCGGCAGTACGGCGCCTGGGAGACAGTGGCCAGCAACATCACCGAGGGTCTGGTGAGTCGAGGTTGGGACGTGACGCTCTTCGCCACTGGCGACTCCATCACCCGCGCCCGGCTGCATTCTGTGGTCGATAAGGGATACGAGGAGGATCGTTCCATCGATCCCAAGGTAGCCGAATACCTGCACATCGCGGAGGCCTTTGAGCATGCAGCGGAGTTCGACCTGATTCACAGCCACTATGACTTTATGGCACTGGGCTACACAAGGCTGATCAAGACACCGGTATTGACCACGATCCACGGCTTCTCTTCGCCGCGGATCATGCCGGTCTATGAGAAGTACCGGGCCGGATATTTCGTTTCTATCAGCGATGCGGATCGCTCGCCCGCGCTGAATTACCTGGCAACGGTTTACAACGGAATCGATCTCGCGCTCTACCCCCAACGAACGCACCGCGGGGAGGATCTCATCTTCATTGGCCGCATCCATCCCGACAAAGGCGTTCATCTTGCGATCCAGGTGGCGAAACAGAGCGGACGGCGATTGCTGATTGCCGGCATTGTGCAGGATGCGTGCTACTTCCGCGACGAAGTGCAACCACACGTTGATGACCGGCAGATCTGCTATGTGGGAGCAGTGGACGTGGAGCAGAAGAACGATTTGTTCGCGACCGCCTTCGCTCTGCTCCACTTGAACACCATCCCAGAGCGATTTGGACTGGTGCTCGCGGAGGCCAATGCGGCGGGCGTTCCGGTGATCGCCATGGATCTCGGCTCCTGTAGAGAGGTGATCGAGCAGGGTGTCACTGGGTTTCTGGTGTCCCAGGTGTCCGAGGCGGTGAGAGCCCTCGAAGAGGTGCCTGGGATTGAAGACAATGCCTGCAGAAAGAGGGTCCAGGAACGGTTTTCCATCGCGACGATGGTTGCGGCCTACGAACGGGTTTACGAGAAGATTTTCCTCTTGGAAAAGGCGGCGCAGCTCAAAGGGAGAGATACCCATGAATAACCGCGATTTCCCTTCCAATCCCGATCCGTTATTCGCTGCAACACATACGTCGCGGGAAATGTCTCTCACGTTCGGGATTGGAACTGGATCTCGGCTGTAAGGGCTAGGGCGGGAGCGAATGAGAGCACGGCGACTGCGGGGTTAAGCTGGGCTATGGCCGGGGGAGATCCAACAGCACCACGTCCGAGCGCTCCTGCACGCGCTCAAGGACAACTTCACGCCCGTCAGGGGAGAGGTCGAAGTCGCGAATGTCGAAGTCGGGAGAGAGATTGGTCAATTGCCGCTGCACACCCGTCTCGAGGTCGATGCGCCACAGGTTCTTATGTTGGATCTCTCCTCGCAGGAGCACGAGCGCCTGTCCTCCAGGCAGGAAGGCGAGATGTCGAGCCCCCCGAGTGAGGGTCAGGGGCGGCAGCGTGCGCGTCGCGGCCTCGGCGGTGACGGCCTTCACAGAAAATGTGGTGCCAATATCGGGTCCCGAGTAGACAAGGAAGCGGCCGTCGGGCGCCCACGCAGGATCGACCGAATATTCCCGAACAAAGGAAGAGGGGGAGCGACCATCCATGGGTACGCGGAAGAGATGCGGGACGCCGTGATCATCGGCCGCCGAAGTGATCGATTGGCCGTCAGGGGCCCATGCTGGAGCGCCTTGCAGGTCGAGCGAATCAACCACAACGCGCGCGTTGGTGCCGTCGGCCTGCATCACGTATAAGAGTGTTTGGCCGTGTTGGCGGATGGAGAATGCGATGTTCCGTCCATCGGGCGCGATTGCCGGGCCGCCAAAGACTTGTGCGCCCTGTCCGCTCCACAACTCCGTGGCCGTTCCGCTGGCGAGCTTCCAGATACTCTCGCCCGTGCCGGTCGCAGAAACATATAGAAGGTAATTTGGACCCAGCCGGGGGGAGGCCCCGTTGCTGGTGGTCAGCGGAATCCGAGTGGCCTCCGATACCACTGCAGGTGAATCGGGGATCGGCAAGCGCCAGAGTGTACCGTGGGCAGTTGCGCGGGTAACGACCAGCCGCCGACCATCAGCGCTGGCCGCCAGCGACGTGTATCGGTCAAGGCCAGGGGTCAGCCGGTGAGGAATCCGGCGCTCGACGTCCACACTATACAGCCATGGTCCCGAACCATCGGGACCGCTTGCGAGGTACAGAAGAGTGCGCCGGTCCAACATGACCGGATAACTCACTTGCCCACGGTGCGACGTGATCCTTTCGGGAATTCCACCAGCCGGACGAATGCGCCAGATGTCCAATTTGTCGGGCAGCCCACCTTGAACGAAGTAGAGGAACGCCGTGTCGGGCGCCCAAAGCGGAAAGTGGCTGTGAATCCCCGCAGACGAAATAAAGATAGGGCGGCTCTCCGGTCGCAAGTTGCCGTCTGATACGAACAGCGGGTCTCCGGGGCCGGGCGTGTGGTACGCGAGTCGTGAGCCGTCGCGCGTCCAGTCAAATTCGGCCACCCCTTCCAGGTAGGGCCTCGGCTCGCCGCCCAGTGTAGGGACTGCCCAGACGCTGATGTCGCCGCCGTTCGCCCCGCCTGGCCTGCGGAGCCAGAAGGTGACCAGAGATCCATCCGGCGAGAACCCCAAAGTTCGGATCGACGGATTAGCCAGCCCCGGAGCACTTCCATGGGTCAGATTGTGGAACTCACCCGATCCGACCTGCGTGACCCAGACGTCTGTGGATCCGTCCCGGTCCGATAGAAACGCCACGAGATGACCGTCGCGGGAAACCGCAGCGGCCTGCTCCAATCCATCGAAGTCCGTGACCGTCTGAAATCGTGCGTCCGCGATGGGGTTTCGCCAGAAGTACTCCGTCTTGTACAGCCAGAGGCTTGCCCCAATTGCCAGCACGGCCACCACCGCTGCCAGCGGCAAGGCGAAGCTCCATCGGGTAAGAAAAGTCCGTTTCGCCGGAGGGGGCGGGGGCGCAGGGGGCGTGGGGAGGGCAACGTTCCCATTCGCCTGACCTGCCGGGAGATTCCGGCTGCGCGTCCACGCATCCAATTCCGCCCGGGAGGCGTACACCGAGCCCATCCTGTCATGGACGTGACGGTGAACGGGCATCTCCTCCCGCTTCTCCCAGCGCTGAACCGTCGTCACGTCGCGTTTGAGGTAGGCGGCAATTTCCTTCCACGAATCCAGCCGGTCTTCGGATTGCGGCGTTCCAAGGGATGGTTCGCCCATCGCGCTCTCCTGGTTGGTCCGCAAACGTTACGAACCCGGGAACCAAATTGTACCCCGGCCCTGCAACGGCACGGCAAAGGACGGCATTCGACGGCAAACCAGGGAAACGCCTGTACCTCTGCACCTTACCGTTTGAAGGCGCCCGGCAGATGTCCGATTGTTTCCATGCGTCTCAAGCGAATCTCAAACTGGAGGACTTTTATGAAAAGCAAAACCCTGGCTTCGGCGGTACGCGTGCTGCCACTGCTCTTGCTGGTTTCAGGCACCTGTGCCTTGGCCCAGGAGAGCAGGCCAATACACCTCACCGGCCTGATCAACGATTACTCACCCTTGGATGCGAATATCAAAGGCAGCCCATACGAAATGCACGGGCAATGGTCAATGGATGTCAACGCGGAGCAGGGCACCGCCGACTTCTTAGCGGATATGACGATGTCCGACTATGGAACCACAGCAGGTGTCCTCGATGCGACGAAGGGCGGTGCAGGCGCTCACACGCACCACATCGGGTTGACGAACGTCAAGATCACCTGGAACATGACCGGCTGCCCCACGTACGCTACCTCCCCCCCAAAATTGGGCTTTCAGTTGAACAGCACGGTCAGCTTTTTGACCGGGAATGGAAACAACGCCCCCTTCGAGACGAATCCGCCTTCATCAACACTGCAGGTCTGCGTCAGCGGGGGGGATGATGTCAAGTATTCGATCCCGGTTTCGAACATTACGCTGGTGTTCGGGGGGCCTGCGTCTACACATTTCGGGCAGCAGGCCATCCATGGCGTCGCGCTTGCAGCATCAGATAGCCCGTTCGGCGATCGATAAGCCGGTCGATAAACGACCAGGGGGATGGTTGCACTGGAACCGTCCCTCTCGGGCGTAGTTCGAAGTGTCAAGGAAGAAAAATAGATGGATGAGGGAGAGCGGTTCTGGGAAGGGCCGGCATGGTCCGTCTTAGTCTCGCCTCCCGAGGCCGTTTCGCACAAAAGGTAATGCTCAAACTGACTGAGGTTCTCTCCGGGATTGCAGTTGCACTTACTGGTCTCTAAGAAAAGGGGCCGACATGCTAAAGAGAACGGTATGCCTCGTTTTGCTTAGCGTCACAAGCGCGGCCACGGCTTTCTATGATTCAGGAAGGGTTTTGGCGACAGAGGCTGAAGGGTACAGAAGCACCTCGCTCGCTCTGGGCCACTTTCGCGAAATTGAAGTCACTCGTACCTTTCCACGCGGCCAGAAGGCGGCCGGGGACGAGGAAGCCTGGCTGTCACTGCAACCGACAAAGGGATTGTCAGACGTGTACGTGCAAAGCAATGTCTGGGCTCCCGGCGGAAGCACCGGCTGGCATTCGCACCCTGGGCATAGCCTGATCATCGTCACGGCGGGAACGGTGACGGATTATGAAGGTCACGATCCCGACTGCAAGCCGCATGTGTACAAAACCGGGATGGGGTTTGTCGATCCGGGTGGAGACCATGTACACATCCTCCGGAATGAAGGAGATGTCGAGGCAAAAACAATCGCTGTTCAGCTTATTCCCGCAGATGCAGCGCGGCGGATTGACGTTGCAGATCCGGGGAACTGCCACTTCAACAGGTAGGCTGGTGCTCTGCGCATATTTCCGAAGGTCGGAGACGGGGACGAGAACCCAGCCGCCAATGCGCCGTGTTGTTTAGACGCCGCGTCGCGATCAGGTAGTCCTTTGCGCCGAGGAGAAGCACACCAGGGGAGGCAATGACAGACCGTGCAGAAATGTGCGAACTAAGCGAACAAAGCGAACTAAGTCTGCTCCTGCATAGATTCCTCGTTGGTTTCTTCCTCAGCTGTCGATTCATCGTGTGACTCCGCCTCGGCCAAGCATTCCGATTCCGGTATTGCAGACCAGAGGGTCGCGGGGCGGCCCCCGGTAGGCTGGTTGCTTTGGCCAATTGCGCCCAAGGATATGAGTTGTTCGAGTGCGGCATCGATGCGGTTGCTGCTGACATGGCCGTGGAAAAGCCCAATCATTTGGGTTTTGGACAATCCGGTGGTGGATGCGTTGACGGCTTCGAGGATACGGTCGGCGGTGTGGTCGCCAGTCGATGTGCCGAAAAAGAGGGAGGCGCTTGCAGAGCAGTAGTCCCACACCGCGAGGGCAGCCTGAAGGTGAGGCAGCCGGATGCTAGGGCTACAGTCGAGAACAGCGTATATGGCGCTGAGGCGCAGGACCTGGGCTTCGGCCCGACTGGTGGCGGCACCGTAGAGATCGGGACGGGCCTGGCTCAAGACCGGATAGCACTCGTGCCAGAGAGTTCGTGCCTGCTCGTCGCGGCTGAGGCGGATGGTGTGCGTATCGCCGACCCAATCCAGAGCGCGGCGCAGTTCGGTGGCGACCGCCGATAGTTCATGAGCGTCCAGGTTGCCGCCTTCCGGGAGGCATTGGCTGCGCTGCACTCCAGTCCAGAGACAACGGTTGGCGAAGCCGTTGTGGGCTTCTGTGGGGTGGAGATTCTCTGTGAGCTCGCGCTGCGTGATGTGGGCGATGAGGCTGATATGCGTGCTGGTTGCCTGGATGGGGTGGCGACCATCGAG
>Ga0302324_100020253_pt1 | contig 13023 bp, 16 predicted proteins | sample Palsa_T0_1_FD_201949 | JGI IMG/M metagenome (GOLD analysis project Ga0302324, IMG submission 201949) | Peat permafrost microbial communities from Stordalen Mire near Abisko, Sweden - Palsa_T0_1 | ecosystem: Environmental > Terrestrial > Soil > Palsa > Peat permafrost | place: Sweden: Abisko...
CGCACGGTGCCGCTGGTGGGGCGGTCGAGGGGCCCGATCAGGTGCAGCAGCGTCGTCTTGCCCGAACCGGACGGCCCGACGATGCCTACGAGCTCCCCGCGCCGGACCGTGAAGCTCACACCCCGGAGAGCCTCGACGGGCGGCTCCGCAGGATAGGTCTTGGTGACCATGTCCAGCTCGAGCACCACCGGCGGGTCGTCTCCGAGGTCGCGGCGGTCCCTTGCGACAGGCGAGGTCGGCGCAGGGGAGGGACGAGCGAGGGGGGCGGTCATACGTTGGGGACCACGACCTGTTGCCCGGCAAAAATCCCGGGCCCGCTTACCTGGACAAGCCCGTCAGCGTCATCGAAGAGCCCGAGTGTCACAGCGACGAGGTGGTGCACGCCGACGGCGCCGACCGCTTCAACCGCGTAGCCTCCACCTGCGAGCGCCAGGAGCGCGTCCACCGGCAGCACGAGGGCATTGTTCGCTGTGCCTTCGGTTATCCAGACCTCGACCGGGAGCTGGTCGAGGGTGCCTGTGGCGGCCGGGTCCTTCGGGGCGATATCGACGCTGATCGTGGGGTTGCCGCCGCCGTTGTTGGCCGACGGAACGGTTGCCACAGTGCCGACGTAGGTGACGGTGCCGGGGAGCGTGGCGTTGTTGGGCATTACGATGCTCACCTCGTCGCCAACGTTGACGTCGGATTGCAAGGAGGAATCAAGGGCGACCTGGACCTGGCGGGCGAGAAGGGTCACCGAAATGACGCTTTGCCCGGGGGCCACGGTGCCCCCGAGGTTGGGGGTTACAGCCGTGACCCGCACGGCACCCGGCTGGAAAACGGTCGAGCCCACGGGCAGCTGACCATTCGGCGGGAGACCTACGGCTGATTGGAGCCGTACCACCGCCGCTTCGGTCGCTGCGGTGAAATTGTCCCCCTGCAGGCCGTGACCGTAGCCGAGCGCGGCCAGGTTGGCGTTGAGCTGCTCCACGTCCTCGCCAGGGGTCATGCCGGCAGCGAAGGCGCGCCACGGCGTGACCGTCCCGTAGAGCAGCACGACCGGTTGGCCGCCGATCGCGAACAGCTCCTGGCCCCTGCCTACGACCTGGCCAACAATTGGCAGCTCGGTGTAGGTAGAGCTCTCGCCAGCCACATCGGCTTCCTGCTCGTCGGTCGACAAGGTGGCCTCGTCCTGCGACAGAGTCAGCTTGGCTGCGGCGAGCTGGGCCGCCGTTTGCTCGACCGTCTGGGTGTCCTTGACTTCGGTGGCGCCAATGTTGCCCTCAGCCGAGGTCAGTGCCTGTTGGTCCGCTGTCAGCTTGGCCTGAGCCTGCTGGAGGGTCTGGGTGTTCTTGGTCCTTGTCGCAGCGACGTTGCCCTCGGCAGAGGTGATGGCCTCCTGGTCTGCGGTCAACTTGGCCTCGAGTTGCTGGGCGGTCTGGCTGTTCTTGGTCTTGTTAGATGCCACGTCGCCCCCGGCCGAGGTCAGTGCCTGCTCGTCAGCGGTCACCTTGGCCTGAGCCTGCTGGACGGCCTGGGTGTTCTTGGTCTTGGTGGCTGCGACGTTGCCTTCCGCACCGGTCACTGCCGACTGGTCTGCAGTCACCTTGGCCTCCAGCTGCTGGACGGTCTGGGTGTTTTTCGTCTTTGTGGATGCGACGTTGCCCTGGGCAGAGCTGATGGCCTGCTCGTCAACGGTCAGCTTGGCCGCGACCTCCTGCACGGTCTGGGTGTTCTTGGTATTGGTAGTTGCAACGTTGCCCTGGGCGCTGCTCACAGCCGAGTGGTCGGCGGAGACCTTCTGCTTGTCCGCGCTCACCACAGATTGGTCGGATGCCACAGCAGCCTGATCGGAGGTACAGGTCGTGGCCGAGCCGGAGGGCGAGCCGGGCGGCGAGGAGGAGGGCACGTTGACGCTCGCCGCGCCGTTTCCCCGGCAATCAGCGGTCTCCTTTTGCTCCGCAGCCGACAAGGTCGCTTCGTCGGAACTCAGGGTCGCCGTGTCTGTGGCGAGCGTCGCTCGCTCCGACAGGAGCGCCTGCTGGGCCTGGGCAAGGGCTTGTGAGTTGGCCACCTCGGTCGACTTCAGACCGGCCTGGTCAGAAGCCAGGGCCGCCTTAGCCCCCTGGACCGACGCCTCGGCCTGGGTGAGAGCTTGCGAGTTGGCCACCTCTGTCGACTTCAAGCTGGCTTCGTCCGAAGCGAGAGTCGCCCGAGCCCCCTGGACCGACGCCTCGGCCTGGGTGAGAGCTTGCGAGTTGGCCACCTCTGTCGACTTCAAGCTGGCTTCGTCCGAAGCGAGCGTTGCCTGAGCCGCTTGTACCGACTGTTTGGCCTGGGTGACAGTTTGCGAGTTGACGACCTCAGTGGACTGCAGGCTGGCCTGGTCGGAGGCGAGGGTCGCCTGAGCCGCCTTGACCGAGGTCTCGGCCTGGGCGAGGGCTTGCGAGTTGGCGACCTCTGTGGACTTCAAGCTGGCCTCGTCAGCGGCCATCGTCGCCCGAGCCGCGGGCACCGATTGCCTGCTCTGTTGCAGGGTGTCGGCGTTACCCTGCTGTGCTGTTTGCAAGGCAGACTCGTCCGCCCCGAGGGCCTGCTCCGCCATAGCAACGGCATCTTGTGCCTGGACGAGCTCGGAAGGTGCAGTACCGGCCGGTAACACGACGTCTGTAGCGCCGGCGTAGGTGAGGGTGCCGGAGACCTCTGTCTGCGAAGAGAGGTCCTCTCTTTCGACTGCCTGCAACGAGGTGGGGTAGGCGTTGTCGGTCACGCCGCCGCCGCCGGCACTGGGCTTGGATGCGAACGGGTTAGCAATAGCTACCCAGACCCCAGCCGCGACGATGACTACGACGCTAACGAGCCCGATTACCCGCCGCCGTTGCCGGCGTGGCCGCCAAGCCTCCTCCGGTATGCCAAGGTCAGTTTGGTCGGTCCCCAATGTGGTCGGAGGCTTTTCCACAATTCCTCAGTTGCTGTAAGGCAGGCCCTGAGGGATGAGCTTCTGGCAAATCGCTCTCGCCGCCTCGAACCGTGCCGAGTTGGCGTCCATCCCGGCCGGGAGCGGGAACTGCACGGCGCCGGGTGATGGGAACACGGGGTCGGGAAAGCCCACAATGCCGTGCGAGCGCATGCAGGCCGCTGCTTTCAGGTAGTCGGCTTGCTGTTGCGTGCCGAACTGGGCGGACGTTGGCTTTCCCGGCAATAGGCTTTGGCAGGCCGCTTGCGCTGAGGTGAAATGCGGTGAACTGGCCACGCTCGGGGTGAGATGAAGGCTCACCTGGCCCGGGCCGATGACCGGTGCAGGAAAGTTCGCCACGCCATGCGAGCGCATGCAAGCCACGAACTTTTCGGCATCGTCAGCCAGCTTTCCCGTCCCTACAGGTGGAGGGCCGTTAGCCACCGTGGCCGCGGCCTTCGGCGGCGTGGTAGTCGTCCCGATGCTCGCCACCTTGGGTGCCGTCGCATTCCCACAAGCAGTAGCACCGACGGCAAGAAGGCAGGCGCCCGCGAATAGGGGCCAAGACCGGCGCTTTGTCACCGGCCCCGTTCTACTCGTAGCGATGTAACAGGGCCCCAACAGGCCCTGTTACTTTGCTGTTACCGGCGATCGGCCACCCTGAGTAGCAGAAGGAGGGGCCCCCATTGGCAAGACGTCGTTGGTTGCACCTGCCGGGACGCACTGTGCGCGTGCGCCTTACGGCCTTGTACGGCGGCCTCTTCCTCCTCTCGGGAGCCGCTCTGCTGGCTATCACCTACGCGCTGGTCGCCGGGCAACGTATCACCACGGCCTTCCGCTTAGCTGGGGCGTCGAGAGGCGATTTCAAACTGGTCCCGGCGGGCCCGCAAGCTCAAATTGTCGTGCGGCCGGGCTTACCTGCGAGCGCAGCGGCCGCCCTTCGACGTCTTCTGTCGCAGGCCGTAGGCGGGAGCGCAAGAAGCCACGCCGGAGGCGGGGGCGTGAGCAGCATCCCGAGCGTCACAAGTCTCCCGAGCGTCACCGGCCCGCCTTCCCCCGGCAGCCCTGTCGTAGCTCGTGGCCAGTTCATCAGTTTCCAGGCAACTCTGCCGACTCCCGACGAGTTGCACACGCTGCTCATCCTGTGCGGCATCGCTCTGGCCATTATGGCGGTGGTGTCGATCGGGCTCGGTTGGTTCGTGGCCGGCCGGGCCCTCAGCCCGATCCGTGTGATGACTTCCAATGCCCGGCATATCTCCGCCGAAAACCTGCACGAACGCCTCGGTGTCCAGGGCCCGACAGACGAGCTCAAGGACCTCGGCGACACGATCGACGACCTGCTGGCGCGGCTGGAGACCGCCTTCGAGGCCCAGAAGCGCTTCGTGGCCAACGCGTCACATGAGCTGCGCACTCCGCTCACGATGATGCGGACTTCCGTCGACGTGGCCGTCGGAAAGCCTCAGCCCCCGGCTGAAGTGAGGGCCCTCGCCGGCAAGGTGGGCGAAGGGCTCGACGAGGCTGACCGGATTTTAGAAGGGCTGCTCCTGCTGGCGCGGGCGCAGCGGGGCGCTCTCGGCGATATGACGGCGGTCTCGATCCCGGACCTCATTGCAAATGCGATCGCAGCGGACCAAGCAGAGATCACGCGGAAACGCGTCGATGTGGGGGCCCAGCTTCTCCCAGCAACGGTAATGGGAAATGAAGTCCTGCTCGCGCTCATGGTCGCCAACGTCATCGATAACGCCGTCCGCCATAACGTCGAGGAGGGCCTTGTCCACATTTCCAACGATTTCGACGGTGTTGTGGCGCGCCTGGTTATCGAGAACGGGGGAGATGTCCTCGAGGAGAACGAGCTGCAATTACTCGGGGAACCGTTCCATCGGATCGGCGCCGAACGGCTGGCAGGCGGCCACGGTGCCGGCCTCGGCCTATCGATCGTTGGTGCAATCGCTGCCGCCCATGGTGGGGCTTTACGATTAACGGCGCGTCCTGAAGGCGGTCTTCGAGTGGTTATCGAACTTCCGGTGGCAGGCCACGCATGAGAGTGCTCGTCGTGGAGGATGTCCACCGCCTTGCTGACGATATCGCCGAAGGCATGCGCGACCAGGGGATAGCGGCCGATATCTCGTACGACGGGCCGGATGCGTTGAATAAACTAGCCATCAATTCCTACGACGTCGTTATTTTGGACAGGGATCTTCCCGGCGTGCATGGCGACGTGATCTGCCGGAGCATTGCCGAGAGTGAAAACGCTGTGATGGTGCTGATGCTAACGGCCTCTGGAACGCCCGGTGACCGCGTGGCAGGCCTAGGGCTCGGAGCGGACGATTACCTGAGCAAACCGTTCCATTTCCCAGAACTTGTGCTGAGAGTGCGCTCTCTCACCCGCCGTAGGGTCAACACGCACCCATTGGTGCTCAAGATGGCTGGGATCGAGCTCGACCCGTTGCGGCGGAGCGCGCTGCGCGACGGGGCGCCGTTGGAACTTTCTGTGAAAGAACTGGCTGTCCTCGAGGCACTAATGAAAGCGTCGCCCGGTTTCCTCTCGGCCGAGGCCCTTCTCGAACAAGTCTGGGACGAAAACGCTGACCCTTTCACCAAAACCGTCCAGGTGACCATAAGCAGGCTGAGACGCAAGCTGGGCGAGCCGCAGGTGATCGAAACCCTTCCCGCAGTCGGTTACCGCATCAAGCGACAATTTCAGTGCGACGGGCCAAGCGCTGCCCAAGCAGCGTCGGCCACCATCGAAATTGAGGAGATGCCGTAGGCCTCGTTCGGCGAGCCGGAGGTCAGCACGGCGATCAGGTAGTTACGCTCCGATCCGTCGACCCAGCCGATGCTGTTAACCGCCCAACCCCCTCCCCATGGGAGCCAACCGTTCTTGAGGGCAACGGTCGTGCCCGGCGATGTCGACGACGACACGCCCCAGTACTCGAAGGGGGCTACGTGTTCCATCAGCTGAAGGATGAACGCACGCGACGCGTCCGAGAGTATGCCGTTGGGTTCTACAAGGTGCTCGAGCAGTTTGACCTGGTCGGCAGCCGTCGTGGTGGTCAGGCCCCACGACAGGTTCGGCGTGGTGGCCAGCATGCCGACGGAGCGGTCAAAGGCTGCCACGGCCGGCGCGCCGCCGATTTCGTTCCACAGGTCGGTGGCGTCATCGTTGTCGCTGAGCTCGATCATGTCCGTTGCGAGTGCCTGGTCAGCAGCGCTCAAGGGCTGACCCGTGTTTTGCGCCCTGACCAGTAGAGTTCCGAGGATCTGAACTTTTACGACGCTGGCCGTAATGGCCTCGACCCCCGGGCGGTACGTGTACAGGTTGCCATTGCGCAGGTCGAGCACGGCAGCCGAGACGACGCCGGCGCGCTGGTTCAGCGCTGCGTCGAGGGCCGGAGTAAACAGGCTGACGGCTGGTGTCGGGGACCGCTCGCCCTCCACGAGCCAGTAGCCGCCGCCCTCGGGGTTCGCCGACACGGCGACGACAGGTTCAGCAAGGGATTTGCCGGCGGCTGAGCCGAAGAAATGGGCATCGCCGAAACTGAGCACGCTTCCGTCCGAGGCGACTAGCCAGTAGCCCCGGCCGTCGACGGTGGGCGCCATACCGATCACCGGGGCGTGGAGAGGCTTGCCACCGGTCGAGCCGTAATAGTGTGCGTCACCGAAACTGAGCACGCTGCCATCCGAGCCGACCAGCCAGTACCCACCGCCACCGGGTGCCGGTGTGATCCCGACGATGGGGGAGTGGCGGGGCTTGCCTCCCGTTGAGCCGTAAAAGTGCGCGTCACCGAAACTGAGAACGCCCCCGTCGGAGCCGACCAGCCAGTACCCGCCGCCATCGGGGGTCGCGGCCATCCCGACCACCGAGCCGGTGGTCTCTCCGCCAAGAGCGCTTGCTCCGGCTGAGGTTGCCCCGGCTGAGGTTGCTCCGGCTGAGGTTGCTCCGGCTGAACCGTAGAAGTGCGCGTCGCCGAAACCAAGCACGCTTCCGTCCGAGTCGACCAGCCAGTAGCCGTGGCCATCGGGCGTCGCCGCAATGCCGACGATTGGGCTCAGGCGGGGCGAGCCAGCTGAACCATAAAGATGAGCGTCGCCGAAGCTGAGCACCGCGCCGTCGGGCCCGACTAGCCAATAACCGCCGCCATCGGGCGTCGCAGCCATGGCGACGACGGGAGCGTGGACCTCCTTGCCCTGGGGGCCAAAGAAGCGGGCGTCGCCGAAGGGCAGCACCGTACCCGGAGCTGCAGTTTGGTCTCGCACCAGGCTCGCCGCCCCATCCCGTAGCGGAGCGGCCCGCGAAACCGGGTTGCCATGTATGAGGACAAACGCCACCAGCGCCACCACGACGAGAGCCGTAGCAGCGGTACCCCCTGCCGGCAGCAGGCGCTTTCGTGGCCGCGAGTGCAGTCCGATTTGCCCGAGCGTACGAGGTCAGGCGCCGCGGTTCGCGCATGGTCAGGGCGGGCGACGCTCAAGAGCATGGGCTCGACGGCGCACGTCTGAGGACGGGCACCGAGTATGCGGCTCAGAGCGGGGGGCGAGAGCGCACGTCCGGAGACGAGCTCGCCTATCGGAACGAAGCTCGTCTCGCGGACGCACGCTTCGCCCCATGGACTTGGGCCTACCCTGGTGAGCATGGAGGCTGGCGCCGTTGCCGTGGTGTGACGACTGCAGCAAGTTCTGGAATGCTCCGGAGCTTGTCGCGGATGGCGCGTGCCCTTCCTGCGGGCGCGTCTTGGTCGCGCGTGCCAAGCGGAGAACGCCTGCCGCCGCAGCGGCGCCAGTTGGTGCGCCTATGGGCACGCCTGTAGGTCAGCCGGTCGATGGGGAGCCGGCGATGGCTACGGCTGGCGACGCCGGGAGCGGGGCCCGGACCGCTAGAGCCAAAGGGGCTCCCTGGCATTTCAAGCTCATGGTCCTGGGCGTTACGGTGTACATGATCTACCGCATCTACTGGCTCATCGAGTGGCTCCCGAAGCACGTCTGACCCCCGATCCCACGGGCGCGGCTGGACTTGCTGGTCCGGCTGGGCCTGGGGGTGCGGCCGGGCTTGCCCACGAGAGCGGGGAGGTGATGGGGGAGAGCGGACGCCGCCTGCACGTAGAGCGTTGGGCGCCCACGGCTGTTGTTTCGGCCCCCCCGAAGGCACCGGTCGTCATCGTGCACGGTTTCGGCGAACACGCGGGCCGCTACGAGCACGTGGCACAGGCCCTCGCCGGCACCGGCCGGTCGACCTTTGCCTTCGATTTGGCCGGCCACGGTCGCTCTGACGGTCGGCGTGCGGTTGTAGAGAGCGTGGCGGACGCCCTAGCGGATATCGACCGGCTCGTCGGCGAAGCCACGAGCACCTCCAAACCGGTCCTGCTCGGCCAGAGCACCAAACCGGTCCTGCTTGGCCACAGCATGGGGGGTGCCTTCGCCGCCGCGTACGCAACCGCCAACCAAGGTCGCCTCAGCGCTCTCGTGTTGTCAGCTCCGGCACTGCACCTTGCCTCGAGCCCTCGCTGGCAGGCCTTGACCGTGCAGGCGCTGGCGGCCGTGGCACCTCGGGCCGGGGTGACAAGGATCGATCCGGCTGGTTTGAGCCACGACACTGCTGTGGTGGCCAGCTTCGCGAGCGACCCGCTCGTTTGGCATGGGCGCTTCCCTGCTCGCACCGCAGTGGAGCTGTACCGGGCTTCGAGGCTTGCTTTCGCCGGCGCTGGCGAGCTGGGGCTGCCCACCCTTATCCTGCACGGGGACACCGACCCTATAGTCCCGGTGCGGTCGAGCCCGCAGTTCTTCGCCGCCCTTGGTAGCGAGGACAAGGAGCTGCAGATATTTCCCGGCCTGTACCACGAGCCTTTCAATGAGCTCGACAAGGGCGCTCCGATCGCAGTCCTCCTCGAGTGGCTTTCCCGGCACTGATGCTCTAGTGAGGCGGGGCGTACCGCGGGCCTGGTAGCCTCATCTCTCGCACCACGCACGGGCGGTGGCGCAGTTTGGTAGCGCACCAGACTGGGGGTCTGGGGGTCAAGAGTTCAAATCTCTTCCGCCCGACAAGCAAGGTACCTGTTCAGCGGCGGTGAGCAGGTGGTTAAGTGAAACGAGTAGCCACGCTTTGCGGCCTGCCGTGTCTAATCCGTGTCTAATCCTGATAAAATTGGACACATCACCACCTACGCACGAGCAGAGGGCGCGCCGCCGCGGCCTAAGAGGGCCTTCGGACAGATCCGGCAGCTCGGGTCGGGCCGGTTCCATGCTCGGTACTTGATAAATGGGAGGTACACGAACGGGCCGACCACGTGGGAGACGAAGACCCAGGCTCGGAAGTGGCTGACCAGCGAAGAGCAGAAGATCGACGCCGGCACCTGGACGGACCCACGCAGTGGCAAGGTCACGCTCCGGGAGTTCGCCGCCGGGTGGCTGGACCGGAAGAGCAAGACCGGCTGGGCGGTCCGCACGACCGAGTTCACGACTTGGCTGCTCGACAAGTACGTGCTGCCGCAGCTCGGCGACATAGAGCTGTCCGACCTGAAGACCGCCCGCGTCCGACAGTGGCACGCCGACCTGGCAGCCGAGCGCGGCCAGGGCCAAGCCGGCAAGGCGTACCGAGCACTTCGCACGATGATGAACGAGGCAGTAGCGGACGAGCTGATCCCGTCGAGCCCATGCACGATCAAGGGCGCCGGCAGTCAGCCAACCAGCGACCGCCCGACCGTCTCCCCGGTCCAGGTCGAGGAGATAGCGGGGGAGCTGCCACCCCACTACGTCGCTATGACGTGGACGGCGGCGCTGTCCGGGCTGCGGGAAGGTGAGCTGTTCGCACTCGAGCGGCGCGACGTCGACCTGCTCCGTAAGACAATCGCAGTCAGCAAGCAGGCGCAGGACACCGCCGCTGGGCGGGTCGTGACCGCACCTAAGTCCCAGGCGGGTGTCCGACAGGTATCCATACCGGACTTCCTGGTGAGCATCTTGGGGCGGCACCTGGCGGCCTACGTCGGGGCAGACGCCACTGCGCTGGTCTTCACCAACATGGACGGCGCTCCGCTCAACCGCAACCACTGGAACAAGACCTGGCGGCGAGCAGTTGAGGCGGCTGGCTACCAGGGGATCCACTTTCACGATCTGCGCTCATGCGCGCTCACGCTCCGCGCCTATCAGGGAGCGACGATCAAAGAGCTGATGTCGTTCGGTGGGCACTCCACGGCGACCGTAGCGATGGTGTACCAACGGGCCACGCAAGATCGTGAGCAGGAGCTGGCATCCAAGACCGACGACGCCTTGAAAGCTGCGCTAGGGCGAACCGGCTAGGCACGGGTCACGGGAGAGGGCCAACGGTCATGTGGTAGAATTGAGCTTGTTGCTTCCGGCGGTTTTGCCGCCGTGAGCGGGGTCAACGCAGCCGGTCATGCGCTGTGATACTGCCGCTCTCGTCTTGCTGGAGTTGCCATGCAAGCGAACACAAATGCCCTTCTCGACTTCGACGCGGCCGCGCAGTACTTAGCCATCGGGGAACGGATGTTGCGCCGGTTGCAGTCGCAGCACAAGGTCGCCTTCGTGAAGGTCGGGCGATACGTGCGGTTCACACAGGCGGACCTCGACGACTACGTCGACAAGCAGACGGTGCCGGCCTTGCGGTGATCGTTCACACGATTCCTCCACGCAGTAGCGTCGTGGCCCGTGGGAGGCGTTCATGAAGTAAGCGGGTTCATAGTGGTGCTGGGCGAAGACAACCAGCCCGTCTCCGTGCCAGAGCCGTGCGTTTACGACTGGAACCTGGAACCGGGGTGGCACTGCTTTCGAGTGCGGTCGCGACACCGACTCACGATCGAGCGCGACGCACCGAACGCCACACTCGCCGTCGTCGACGAGCTAGGTCGAATCCTGTGGGCGTCCGTGATCCTCGCCGGCAACTTGTCTGAGGGCACCGAGCTACTCATCGAAGACCTACCTCTCGACGACACCGTTCGACCCGGCGAGCAGAAGCCTCACGCCGCCGAGTGGCCACACGGAACGTCGCTACGACTGAGCTACGACTGAGCCTCTGAGAGGCGCCGGTCGGTCCCTGCCTGACAGCCATACCCTCTTCAAGATTTTGTGGTCCGTGAGAGGTTTACAAGGCCACCTGGGGCGGGTACAAATATAAGCACGTAAGTGCATATGGAGTCGTCCCTCGGCCTGGTCCGAGCCTGATCCTAATGCCTGGTTTGGGTGCCCTTGCGAAGTGGTGTGTTTCGTTCCGCCACGAACGCCTAGCTATAGCTAGCGCGCGTTACACGTGTGAAGGGTCGCCTGCTAAACCGTCCTTTGATGCGGGGAAGGCGACCCGCTGGCGTCATAAGCACTTACTTTCAGCGCGGGATTGCCCGTGATGAGTGCCTTGTAACATGAACGCAGCAGCAATAGCCGCATTAGCTAGAGGTAGACGCGAAGGCGGCATAGCGCCGGAAGACATATCACGCGACTTGTGGCCGAGCGCGCAGGACGGCGGCGTCAGTGAAGAGCAATGGCAGCTGTTCATCGAGACGCTGAGCTTGTATGGCCCAGAGGTCAACAGGCAGCGCATGCCGACAGTCGCAGTCGTCAAGAGCTGGCTCACTTCTGAGCAGACGCCGCTCGACATGGGTGCGTTTGCTCTAGCCACAGCGGACGAGGCGAGAGACCGCATGCGGTATAACGCGCCTGGGAAGACGTGGAGGGGGACGCCTGCGAGCGGCATGTGAGCCAGCTCGAGGCGCGGCCGAAGCCTCCTGGACCTACGAATACACGTTCGCTACCAGCCTGAACCGCTGCCTAAGAACTGGTCAACATAGGGAACCCGTCGCGCGCGCCATGGCGCGCGCGTGTAACACTGGCAGCGTGTCGCAAGGACAGGGCCAGCAGCAGCCAGGACCGCCGCGCCTACAAGTGATTGTTCCCGAGGCCCAGAGCGCGGGCGTCTACGCCAATGGGTTTGCCACCTGGTTCAACCAGACCGACTTCACGCTTGATTGCCTGGTCAACCTGCCACCGCAGGCCAGCCCGGGAGAGGACGAGCGCCCCCTTCTGGTCCAGCCTCTCCAAGTTGTGGCCCGGGTGAAGTTCCCACCGGCTTTGATCTTCCGGCTTATACAAAATCTCAATGACGCCATGACGGCGTACGAGAACCAGTTTGGGACCATAGTTCCACTGGGCGACCGGATCCCACCGCCTAACGATAATCTTCCCCCGCCCAGCCAGGGGCCAGATCCCACCACCTAACGATGACCTACCTTGAGAGGAGCACCCTATGCCTACCAGCAATATCCACATAATCGCCGGCGACGAGGCGCGCTCTGTTCTGACCGATCCGACCATTGAGTACAAGCCCCAGCCGGTACGCGGGCGCAGCTACTGGATCGAGATTCAAGCCCCCCCGGCACCAGGTGCGGCCACCAGTCTCTAGGTAGGGCCCCCGCCCGGCGCCGTGTCATCGCGAATGTCATCCGAACCACGCCCGGTGGCCCCTTACCAGCCTTACTAGACCGCACGATGACCAGCCGAACACCGCACCTGACCAGCCCAAACCCAGCTAGCCTCGCCAGACCACACGAACCGGATCGGCCTGGGGTCTGGGGGTCAAGAGTTCAAATCTCTTCCGCCCGACAAGTTTGAGCAGTTCGGAGGCAATATGGGTTCGGAGACGGCCTCCGAATTGGCCTAGGGCAGCCACAGGACCTGCGAGGGTAGCCATGGAATTCCGCGATGGGCGCGTCCTGAGGTCAAAGCCGCCTGACCCTCCCTGCGTGGACTATGCGGGCGGCTGATCTGCCTCGCAGACGTTGACGTGCGCGGCGTGCCCCGGCAATATCGACGTCATGACCCCCCGTAAGCAGCTCCGCTTCATCCTGCAAGACATGACCATCGACGGCGCGAACGTCGGCAACTTGACCATAGACCGCCTCCGCGAGCGCCGAGACAAGGCTCGAGCTCAGGCTGATCTATACGACACGATGCTCTCTCTTCTCGAACAGTACGAGAAGTACACCGAGGCTTCAGCAACGTGAGTAGTTGTCGTGTCATTCTGTCGTGTTCGATGTAAAAAGTCTGGATTTAGCGTGAGAACGCCCGGGCGTAACCTCGATCTGTCA
>Ga0302324_100020255_pt1 | contig 13022 bp, 10 predicted proteins | sample Palsa_T0_1_FD_201949 | JGI IMG/M metagenome (GOLD analysis project Ga0302324, IMG submission 201949) | Peat permafrost microbial communities from Stordalen Mire near Abisko, Sweden - Palsa_T0_1 | ecosystem: Environmental > Terrestrial > Soil > Palsa > Peat permafrost | place: Sweden: Abisko...
CGCCTCGTGCAGGCAGTTCGCCATCGTCTCGTTGACCAGCACGTGGTCGGGGATGCGGATCGGGCCGGTCAGGTTTTCGGCGCAGGCCGCCGCGTCGGGGAAGCAGGCGGCGAGCAGATCGTCGGCGCGCATCCGCTGGAGCTGCGGCGGGACCTTGCGACCGCCCATCCAGCGCAGGATCGCCAGCGCCCGCGTCGCGTTCCAGCGCCAGCGCGCGCCGAACATCGGCGCGGTGAGCAGCGCCTGGCGCAGCGTCTCCTCGACGCTGGCCGCCTTGACGTACTCGAAGACGATCTCGAGCGGGAAGGCGTGCTGGTCGGTCAGCGAGAGGACCAGGCCGTTGTCGGTCGCCGCCGCTTGCAGTTCGAGGTTGAACGAACGGCAGAACTTCTTGCGCAAGGCCAGGCCCCACGCGCGGTTGATCCGCGCGCCGAACGGCGTGTGCAGGATCAGCTGCATCCCGCCGCCCTCATCGAAGAAGCGCTCCGCGACCAGCGTCGTGTCGGTCGGCACGACGCCCAGGATCGCCTTCCCGGCGCGCACGTACGCGACGGCCTGCTCGGCGCCCGATCGGTCGAGCGCGCATTCCGTCTCCAGCCAGGCGACCGCGTCGGCGTCGTTGCGCTCGTCGATCGCGCGGCGCACCTGCGAGACTTCGTGCGAGAGCTCGATCGTGCGGCCACGCCCCTCACCGTTCCAGAACGGGATCGACGGTGGCGCACCGTGCGCGTCGACGACCCGCACCACGCCCGACTCGACGCGCCGGATCTGCCAGGAGGTCGTGCCGAGCAAGAAGATGTCGCCGGCCATGCTCTCGACGGCGAAATCCTCGTCGAGCGTCCCGACGATCTGACCCTCGGGTTCGGCGACGACGTTGAAGTTGGCCGTCTCGGGGATCGCGCCGCCGGAGGTGATCGCGGCGATGCGCGCGCCGCGCCGTCCGCGCAGCCGTCCGTTGACGCGGTCGTAGTGCAGGTAGGTTCCGCTGCGCCCGCGCGAGGTCGCGACGCCGTCGGCGAGCATCGCAACGACCTCGTCGAACGCCTCGCGTTCCAGGGCGCGGTACGGATAGGCGTCGCGAACCAGGGCGAAGAGCGTCTCGACGTCCCAATCCTCGGCGGCGCAGGCCGCGACGAGCTGCTGTGCCAGGATGTCGAGCGGTGCCGCCGGGATCGTCAGCGCGTCCATCGCGCCGGTCCGCATCGCGCGCACCAGCGCGGCGCATTCCAGCAGCTCGTCGCGCGTCGTCGCGACCAGCCGTCCTTCAGGGCGCGCGCCGATCCAGTGACCGGAGCGGCCGATGCGCTGCAGGGCGGTCGCGATCGCGCGCGGCGAGCCGAGCTGCACGACCAGGTCGATCGCGCCGACGTCGATCCCTAGTTCCAACGAGGCCGTCGCGACGACCGCCCGCAGCTCGCCGGCCTTCAACTTCTGTTCGGCCTCGAAGCGCTTCTCGCGCGAGAGGCTGCCGTGGTGCGGCAGCACGACGCCCGGACCGAGCCGCTCGGTCAGCGCGAAGGCGACCCGCTCGCTCATGCGCCGCGTCGAGACGAAGATCAGCGTCGTGCGGTGCTCGCCAATCCGCTCGGCCAGCGTGTCGTAGAACTCGGCCCACATCTCGCCGCTGGCGACCGAGCCCAGCTCGTCGCTCTGCGGGACGTCGACGTGCAGTGTCATCGGGCGCCGGTCGCCGACGTTCACGATCCGTGCCGTCGGACTCAAGAAACGCCCGACCTCCTCGAGCGGCTTCACCGTCGCCGACAGGCCGATCCGCTGCGGCTTCCGCCCGCTCTCGGCGGTGACCAGCGCATCGAGCCGCGCCAGCGTGAGCGCGAGGTGCGAGCCGCGCTTGTCGGCGGCGAGCGCGTGGATCTCGTCGACGATGATCGTGCGCACGTTGCGCAGCACGGCGCGCGACTTCTCGGCCGTCATCAGGATGAACAGCGACTCGGGCGTCGTGACGAGGATGTGCGGCGGCTTGCGCAGCATCCGCGCGCGCTCGACGGTCTGCGTGTCGCCGGTGCGGACCGCGGTGCGGATCGCGCTCAGCGGCAACCCGCGCTCGACGCCGCGCGCCTGCAGCTCGGCCAGCGGGTTCTCGAGGTTCACTCGCACGTCGTTGGTCAGCGCCTTCAAGGGCGAGACGTAGACGGCGACGACCTCATCGGGCAACGTGCCGTCGGCGGCGGCGCGGACCAGTTCGTCCAGGCACAACGTGAAGGCGGCCAGCGTCTTGCCGGAGCCGGTCGGCGCCGAGATCAGCACGTCCTCGCCCGCCCGGATCAGCGGCCAACCATGCACCTGCGGCTCGGTCGGCTCGCCGAAGCGCTCCGCGAACCACTCGCCGACCAACGGATGAAAATCGCCCAGCATGGTGCCTTTCCTCGAACACGGGTTCGAGGGACAGATATGCAGACCCAGTCGCTGCCGGCTGGTCGAATTGCATCATATATGCTACAATTCAGGCCCTACTGCTGGAGTGATCCGTCATGGCCGTCAACCCCTCGTCCTCCTCGCGTCCGGACGCCCTGGAGACGATCAGCGGGAACCTACTCTTCGAACGCGCCCGCGCGCGCCTGTCGCAAGCGGAGCTCGCTCAGCGCTCGGGCGTTGCGCGTCCAACCATCTCGCGGATCGAAAACGGTATCGGCGACGTCAGCGTTGGGACACTCGATCGGCTCGCAGCTGCGCTCGGCATTGCGGTCGCCCGCCTCTTTATCGAGAGAGGGCTCGACACCGGACCGGTCGACGACGACGAGCTCATCCGCCGCTCCAACGAACCCGACTCCGAGTTTGTCGACGCCGAAGATCTCTCTGCTGCCCTCGCCGATGCCGAACGGCACGGGCTACGGTACAGTAACGCCGGAAGGCCCGCAGTGGCGCGTTCGATGGGCGCTAAGACCCGAAAAGGTCGCTAGCGCGCAACCTGTTTCCCCGGCGGCGCTAGCAGCGAAACCGCGCGGCGCGTCGAAACCGCGCTCGATGGATTATCGACCGCTGGGTGCGAATGGGCCGCTCGTCTCGGTGCTGGGGCTCGGCGCCATGGGGATGTCCGGGATGTACGGTCCGGCCGACCGGGCCGAGAGCATCGCGACGATCCACGCGGCGCTCGACGCCGGGATCACACTGCTCGATACCGGCGACTTCTACGGCATGGGCCACAACGAGATGCTGATCGGCGAGGCGCTGCGCGGGCGCAAGCGCGAGAGCACCGTCATCAGCGTGAAGTTCGGCGCGTTGCGCGACCCCGCGCAGAGCTTTTCGGGCTACGACGCGCGGCCCGCCGCGGTCAAGAACTTCCTCGCCTACACGTTGCAGCGGCTGGGCGTCCAATACATCGACGTCTACCGGCCGGCGCGGGTCGACCCCAACGTGCCGATCGAGGAGACGGTCGGGGCGATCGCCGAGATGGTGCAGGCCGGCTACGTGCGCGCGATCGGCCTCTCCGAGGCCGGCGTCGAGACGATCCGCCGCGCCGCCGCGACCCATGCGATCTGCGATCTGCAGATCGAGTACTCGCTGATCTCGCGCGGAATTGAAGACGCCATCCTGCCGACCTGCCGCAGCCTCGGCATCGACATCACCGCCTACGGCGTGCTCTCGCGCGGCCTCATCAGCGGCCATTGGCGCAAGGACGCCGCTGGCAAGGGCGATTTCCGTGCGTACAGCCCGCGCTTCCAAGCCGAGAACGTCGAGCGGAACTTGGCCCTGGTCGATGCGCTCCGCCGCATCGCTGACGCCAAAGGGATCACGGTCGCGCAACTCGCCATCGCCTGGGTCATGGCGCAAGGCGAGGACATCGTCCCGGTGATCGGCTCGCGTCGTCGCGATCAGTTGTCCGAAGCGCTCGGCGCGCTCGACGTCCTGCTCACGCCCGCCGAACTCGACGCGATCGAGACCGCGGTCCCGAAAGGGTCGGCCGCCGGCGACCGCTACGTGCCCGCCCAAATGGCCCATCTCGACAGCGAGCGCGGTCGCCAGCCGGCGTAGGCGGCGGCGCTAGGTCCAGGATTCCAGTGCCTCGACCGCCAGCTCCCAGGCTTCCATCGCGGCGCCGCCTTCGGCGTTGAGCCGATCCATCTCGCGCTGGAGGTCGACGACGGCGTCGGGGTCGTCGTAGAGGTCGGGCGCGGTGAAGCGCGCTTCGAGGTCGGCGCGCGCGCGGTCGAGCGTCGCGACGCGGTGCTCGGCGTCGGCGACGGCGCGCTTGCGCCGGCCGAGCTCGAGCTTCGCCTCGTGCGAGGCCTGACGGTCCAGCCGAATCGGACTCGGCTCCGGCTTGCGCCCGGCGCGCGAGGTAAGCGACTCGGCGCGCTGGTGCTCGTGGCGTTCGTAGGCCTCGTAGTCGCCCTCGATCACCTCGGCGCGGCCGTCGCGCATCGCGACGACGCGCTGGGCCAGGCGCTTGAGCAGATAGCGGTCGTGCGAGACGACGAACAGCGCGCCGTCGTACTCGGCCAACACGTCTTCGAGCGCTTCGCGGCTGGGGATGTCGAGATCGTTGGTTGGCTCGTCGAGGAACAGGCAGTCGGCGCGCTGCGCCATCAGCCGCGCCAGCATGATGCGCCGGCGCTCGCCGCCGGAGAAGGCTTCGACCGGCTTGTCGCCCGCATCGCCGCCGAGGTTGAGCCGGCCGAGCAGCCCGCGCGCCTGTTCGTCGATGACGCCCATCTGCATCACCGCCTCCGCCGCCGTCGCGCCGGCCGGAAGGTCGTCGGCCGCGCTCTGCGAGTAGCTCGCCATGCGCAGACCGGTGCCGTAGCGGACGCTGCCGTGGTCGGGCTGCAGATCGCCTTGTAGGATGCGCAGCAGGGTCGACTTCCCCGCGCCGTTGGGCCCGACCAGCGCGACCCGCTCGCCGCGCGCGAAACGGGCGCTCAGGTTGGCGAAGAGTGGGTGGTCGTAGGCCTTGGCGAGATCGTTCACCTCGAGCGCGAAGCCACTCGTCGCGCGGCGCGCGGCGGTCAGCGCGACCGCGATCTGGCGCCGCTCGGCGCGCGGCGCCTCGGTGGTGCCGAGCTTCGCGAGTGTCTTCTCGCGGCTGCGCACGTGGCTGTAATTGTGCGAACCGTGCGTGCGCAGCTCGGCGATTACCGCCTGTTGGCGCGTGCGCTCGTCGAGGGACGCCGCGTAGTCGCGCGCCTGCTGCTCGCGTCGCACCGCGCGCTCGGTCAAGAACATGCTGTAGGCCGAGCCGCGCTTGACCTCGTACGTGGCGAGCTGGCCGTGGTCCAGCTCCCAGATCCGGGTCGCCACCTGTTCGAGAAAATAGCGGTCGTGCGAGACGATCAGGTACGCGCGTGGATCGCGCGAGACGTAGGTCTCGAGCCAACGCACCGTGTCGAGGTCAAGATGGTTGGTCGGCTCGTCGAGGACGAGCCAGTCCGGGTTTTCGAGCAGGGTGCGCGCCAACAGCGCCCGCGTGTGCTGGCCGCCGGAGAATTCGCGCAGCGGCCGGTCGAGATCGCTCTCGACGAAGTCGAAGCGTCCCAGCGTCGCGCGCATCTCCCACTCCTCGGCCGCGCCGCGCGCCCGGGCCTCTTCGAAGGCCGCCCGCAGCGTCGGGGGACCGAACTCGGCCGCGTCCTGCGCCAGGTACCCGAGCCGGCGTCCGCGCGCGCGCACGAGCGTCCCACCGTCGGGCTCGTCGCGCCCGACCAAGATGCGCACCAGCGACGACTTGCCGGCACCGTTGGGGCCGACCAACCCGATCTTCTCACCGTCGCGCACGACCTCGCCGAGGTCGGCGAAGACGTCGTGCGCGCCGTAGTGTCGCGCGAGACCGGAAAACCGCAGCAGCTCCATGGGCGACCTACGCCCTTCGCCGCGGCGCCGCGTCGGCCCGGCCGGTCGCTCGCTCTCGACCCCGACCGGTCGGACCCCTCAGGCGACGGCGACCGTCTCGGCGAGCGGCGCGGTGACCGCGAGCGCCTCGCTCAGGTCGGCGATGAGATCCTCGACGTCTTCGAGCCCGACTGACAGGCGCAGCAAGTCGTCGGTGATGCCGAGTTCGGCCTTGCGTTCCGCGGGGACGGTCTTGTGCGTCATCTGGGCCGGGACGCAGATCAGCGATTCGACGCCGCCCAGCGAGACGGCCAGGTTGAAGAGCCGCGTCGTCCGTGCCAGCTCGCAGGCGCGCTCGGCCCCGCCGCGCACGCGAAACGAGACGACGCCGCCGAAGCCGCGTTGCTGCCGCTTGGCCAGCTCGTGGTCGGGATGCGACGCGAGACCCGGATAGAACACCTGGGCTACATCGTCGGTCTGGGTCTCGAGCCACTGCGCGAGGGCGATCGCGTTGCGCTCGTGCTGGCGCATCCGCACGGCGAGCGTCTTCGCACCGCGCAGCGTCAGGTAGCAGTCTTGCGGACCGGGCACGGCACCGACCGCGTTCTGATGGAAGGCGATCCGCTCGAACAGCGCCTCGTCGTCGGTGATGACCGCGCCGCCGACGACGTCGCTGTGGCCGTTGATGTACTTGGTCGTCGAGTGGACCACCAGATCGGCGCCGAGCTCGATCGGCCGCTGGCAGTAGGGCGAACAGAAGGTGTTGTCGACCGCCAGCACCAGCCCCGGGCGCTTCAGCGCCGCGAGGGCGCGGATGTCGGCGAGTCGCAGCAGCGGGTTCGTCGGCGTCTCGACCCAGAGCAGGCGCGTCGTCGGGCGCAGCGCGGCACGCACCGCTTCGACGTCGGTCGTGTCGGCGAAGGTCGTCTCGATCCCGAACCGTTCGAGCTCATCGACGAACAGGCGGTACGTCCCACCGTAGAGGTCGCTCGTCGCAACGACGTGATCGCCGGCGCGCAGGATCGAGCACGCACCGAAGATCGCTGCCATCCCCGAGGCGAACGCCGCGCCGAACCGCGCGCCTTCGAGATCGGCCAGCTGCCGCTCGAGCGCCAGGCGCGTCGGATTCCCCGTGCGCGAGTAGTCATACCCGCGATCGACGCCAACGGCGTCCTGGGTGAAGGTCGCGGTCTGGTAGATCGGGACGATCGTCGAACCGGTCGTCGCGCAGGGGTCCTGCCCGGCGCGGATCGCGCGGGTCGCGAAGCCGTCGTCGGCGCGAGCGCGGGTGCTGGTGTCGGGGACAGAGTGGCCGGACGATTGGGTCGGCATGAGAAGCACTCCGTAGTGTGTGTGTGATCGAGTGGGGGTGGAATCAAAAAATCCTCGCCGTCGGCGAGGATTTCCGTCTGAGCGACGAGCGCGTGCCCGTTACTACAAGTCGAAATACCGCCGACCGCTGGTGCGGGTGCGCATCATTCGCATCATCATCATGGTGCCGGTCGAGCGGGTCATTGCGGGGACCGTACCATGCTGCCCCGCCGGCGTCAAGCGACCGGCGCCCGCCGGAAGCGGCCCGGCAGCGCCCGCAAGGCGGCGATGAAGCGGCCGAGCGGCGGCTGCGGGGTGTCGACGGCCGCGGCCTCGACCTCCTCGGCAGCGGCGGCCAAGGCGCGGACGGCAGCCGACGCTGCGATCCGGTGCTCGGCGGCATAGGCGACCTGGTTGGTCGCGACGCGGTCCAGCGCGTAGCGGTAGTTCACCATTAAACCGAAGGCGCGCTCCAGGCCGTTCGCGCTAGGGTCACCCAGCCAGTTCACCCGGTCGGCGCTCGCGCCGTTGCCCAGGTGGAAGCGCTCGACGGGGTCCCGCGGTGCGCCGTCGGCGCGCTTGGCCGCCAACAGGTAGCGCGCGCCCAGCCGCAGCAGCGGCTCGCGCAGCTCAGCGGCGAGCGCGGCATCGCGGTGCCAGCCCGGCGTCCCCAGTGCCCGTCGCACCGCGGCCGGCACCGCCTCGCCGCGCGAGCGCAGCCAGGCGGCGAAGCCCGGCATCGGCGAGAGCGTCGCGAAGGTCCGCACCCGTGGCAGGTCTTCCCGAAGCTGCTCGACGCAGCGTTTGATCAGCGCGTTGCCGAGCGGGATCCCGGCCAGGCCGCGCTCGGCGCTGGTGATCGAATAGAAGGTCGCGCAGCGCGCCTGCGCCGGGTCGACGGAGACGGCGTCGCGGTTGAGGATCGCGCGGATCGCACCCGGCGTCTCCTCGGTCAGCGCGACCTCGGTGAAGGCCAGCGGCGTCTCGGGCAGCGCCGGATGGAAGAACGCGTAGACCCGGCGATCCTCGTCGAGCCGGTCCTTGAGGTCGAACCAGCCGCGCACGGCATGGACGGCCTCCGAGCGCGCCAGCCGTTCGAGCAGCGCCGCCGAGTCCTGCCAGGTGAGCCGCCGCAGCTCGAGCATGCCGACGTCGAAGCGCGAGGCGAGGAAGAGCCGCATGTCGTCGTCGAGCGCCGCGAACTCGCCACTCTCGCCGTTGGGCGTGAAGCGCAGCAGCGCCGCGCGCAGATCGACGACCAGGCGCAGCTCGCCGGGTGGCCCGGCCAGGTGGCTGAGGACGCGGTCGCGGGCCGGTTCGAGCGCGATCCGCAGCTCGGCCAGCGCGCGCCGCCGGACCATCGGGTCGCTCGCGGAGCGCACCATCTCGAGCGCCGCATCGACGTGGCCGGCGTCGACGTCGAGCTGGTCGAGCAGCCGCAGCACCGCCAGCAGGTCGTCGTCGCCGGCCGACGCAACCGCGTCGCGCACCACCCGCACGTGCTCGCGCGCAGCAAGATCGCCGACCGGTAGATGACGGAGGGCCTCAATAGACCGCTCGACCTCGCGTCGCATCACTCCCTCTAACCTTCGGCCCCCCGAGAACGGATTCGTAGGCCGGCATCGAAGGAAGGGCCCGATGATCGAGGTGCTGGACGCGATCGAACGCTGGCGCGACGAAGGCCAGCGGGTCGCCGTCGCGACCGTCGTCGGGGTCGAGCGGTCGGCCCCGCGCGACCCGGGCGCGGCGCTGGCGGTGAACGAGCGCGGCGACGTCGCCGGTTCGGTCAGCGGCGGCTGCGTCGAGTCGGCGGTCTATGAGGAGGCGCAGGACGCGATCGCCAGCGGCCGGCCGCGGCTGGTCAGCTACGGCATCAGCGACGCCGACGCGATCTCGGTCGGTCTGACCTGCGGCGGCACGATCCACGTCTTCATCGAACGGCTGGACTGGTGATCTTCGAACGGTTCGCCGCGGCGTTGCGGTCCGACACCCCGGTCGCGTTGGTGACCCGGCTCGACGGCGAGCAGGCCGGTGCGAAGCTGCTGGTCTTCGCCGACGACGTCGCCGGCGATCTCGGCACGCCGGGTCTGAACGTCGCCGCGGCGGCCGAGGCGCGCGCGCAGCTCGCGCTCGGCCAGAACACCCTGCGCACCTTCGGCGAGGACGGCGAACCGGTCGGGATGGAGGTGCGCGTCTTCATCGCCGCCTACGCACCGAAGCCGGCGATGTACATCTTCGGCGCGATCGACTTCTCGCGCGCGATGGCCCGCATCGGCAAGTACCTCGGCTACCATGTCGTGGTCGTCGACGCGCGACCGATCTTCGCCACCAAAGCACGCATCCCGGACGCCGACGAGATCGTCGTCAGCTGGCCCGACGAGTACTTGCGCACGGCCAAGGTCGACGAGCGCACCGCACTGATCATCCTCACCCACGACGTGAAGTTCGACATCCCCCTGCTCGAGGTCGCCGTGCGCACCGGCGCCGGCTACATCGGCGCGATGGGCAGTCGCCGCACCCACGCCAACCGCCTGGAGGCGTTGCACGCCGCCGGCATCACCGAGACCGACATCGCGCGCATCAGCGCACCGATCGGCCTCGACATCGGAGCGCGCACACCCGAAGAAACCGCGATCTCGATCGCCGCCGAGATCGTCGCCAACCGCGAAGGTCGTAGCGGCGGACGCCTCTCCGAAGGGAGCCTCCCCGTGCACGTACCGCGCTCGACGGTCTCGCTGTCATGACGATCGACGACTCGTTCGACGTCGACGCCCCGGTCGACAAGGTGTGGCCGTTGCTCAAGGACGTCCCCAAGGTGGCCGGCTGCATCCCCAACGCCGAGATCACCGAGGTGGTCGACGCGACGACCTACCGCGCCAAGGTCAAGATCAAGGCCGGCCCCGTCTCGGTCGACTACAAAGCGACGATCTACGTCGAAGAGTTGGATGAGGCAACGCATACCGCGCGGCTGCGCGTCCAGGGCGACGAGTCGCGCGGGCGCGGCGGCGTCAAGGCCAGCGTCGTCTCGACCGCGACCGGGCTGAACGGCAAGACGCACGTCACGCTGCACACCGACGCGCAGGTCAGTGGGATCATCGCCACCGTCGGCGGCCGCTTGATCGAAGGCGTCGCGCGCAAGACGGTCGCCGAGTTCGCCGCGAACCTCGCCAAGCTCTTATAGCGGCGTCGTGAGGACTTTCGCTTTGGCGTCGGTTAGCACGGTCGTGCCGGGCGGGTGATGGTTGGCTTTGAGCAAGAACGCCATGATCGCTGCGTACTGCGCGGGCTTGAGGCTGCCGGGAGCGGTCGCCGGCATCTGCGTGCTCATCACGGCGTAGACCTCGGCGACCGACGGCGACCCTGACAACTGCCCGCTGAGCAGCGCCGGACCGGTCACCCCTTCGAGGTGGGCGCCATGGCAGATGCTGCACTCGGTGGCGTAGAGCTTCGCGCCCTGGGCGGCCTGCGCCACGGTGTAGGGCGCGGGTGCACCCGCCGCGGCGAACGCGGCGGCGGCGAGCACGGCGGCGAGCACGGCGGCGAGCGCCGCGAGCGGGACGATCGAGCGAGGCACGCCCCCTTGTACGCCGAGCGGGGGAGCTGACCATTCCGGCGCGAAGCGATCCGGCGAAGGAAATTTCCTGACCTTCGGGCGGCTCACGGCGGAGGCGAGTTTCCGCGCCGATGCCGGCCGCCACGCACTCGTCATTGATTACGGGGAGAATCATGTGACCGCATCCCTCTTCCGCTCCGCGATCTCGACCCTCGCCGCGGCGGCGCTGCTCGCCCCGGCGGGGGCTGCGTTCGCGCAGATGACTCCGCCCAGCGTCTGGCCGGTCTACGGCCGCACGGTCGCCGCGCACCGCTACAGCCCGCTCGACCAGATCTCGACCGCCAACGTCGGCACGCTCGCACCCGCCTGGAAGACCACCCTCGGCGCGCCGATCGGGATGGAGGGGACGCCGCTCGTCTCGCACGGCGTCATGTACGTGACGACGGGGAAGTCGGCGGTCTACGCGCTCGACGCCAAGACCGGCCAGAAGCTCTGGAGCTACGTCTACCCGCTGCCCACGACGGCGTTCCCGCACGCCTGCTGCAACTACGACAACCGCGGCGTCACGATCTCCGGACCGAACGTGGTCACCGGGACGCTCGACGCGCACCTGGTCGCGCTCGACGCCCAGACCGGGAAGGTCGTCTGGAACACAGCCGTCGCGAACAGCCTCGACGGCTACAGCATCACCAGCCCGCCGCTCCCGGTCAACGGCCTGCTGGTCACCGGCGTCGGCGGGGGTGAGTTCCCGACCCGCGGCTTCATCGCCGCCTACAGCGCCGCGACCGGGAAGCTGGTCTGGAAGCGCTACACGATCCCCGGTCCGGGCGAAGCCGGCTACGACACCTGGGGCATCCCCGGCGGCGCGGCCCGCGGCGGCGGCGCGACCTGGCTCCCCGGCGCGTTCGATCCCAAGAACAACACGCTCTACTGGGGCGTCGGCAACCCGAATCCGGTCTGGGATCCCAATGGCATCAAGGGCGCGGCGCTCTACACCAGCTCGATGCTTGCGCTGGATCCGGCGACCGGCAAGATCAAGTGGTACTACCAGTTCACGCCGCACAACTTCTACGACTACGACGGGGTCGGGCAGCCGGTGCTGGCCGACGTCCCGATCAACGGGAAGATCGTGCACGCGCTGGCGCACGCCGATCGCAACGGCTACTTCTACTTGCTCAACCGCGACACGGGCAAGCTGATCTACGCCCAGCAATTCGTCGACAAGGTCAACTGGGGTACCGTCTCGCGCAACGGGACGATCACGGTGAACGCGGTGCAACTCGCGACGGCACGCGCCCACAAACCGTTCGCGCTCTACCCGGCCGTGCTCGGCGGCGCGAACTGGGAGCCGCCCGCGTACGACCCGGTGCACCACGTCTTCTTCATCCCCGCGCTCGAGAGCTGGCAGACCGTCACGCCGGCGAAGACCGTCGACCTGCATCCGAAGAAGGGTGCGCTCAACTTCGGCGGGCTGCCCGGCGGACCGGGCGCGTTCGCCGGCAGCCTCTCGGCCTGGGACCTGACGACCGGAACGAAGCTGTGGAAGCACCGCTTCCGTTCGCCGGCCTTCGACGGTGCGCTCGCGACGGCGGGTGGCCTGGTCTTCATCGGGGAGATGGACGGCAAGCTCGACGCGCTCGACGCCAAGACCGGCCAGACGCTCTGGTCGGCGCCCACCGGCAGCGGGATCACCGCACCGCCGATGAGCTACGCGCTGGGCGGCCATCAGTACGTCACGGTCGAAGTCGGCCAGGGTGGCGTGTTCCCGATGGTGTTCCTCGCCTTCACCCCGTGGCTGAAGAGCGTGCCGCAGGGGTCGGCGGTCTACACCTACTCGCTGCCGATGACGACCGCGTCGCGGTAGCCCTGCGGAGGTCCGGCGTCCGATGACGGAAGGCACGTTGCTTTGGACGCCGGACCCCGCCGCGGTCGAGGCTAGCCAGGTCGCGCAGTTCATGCGCTGGCTGGCCGTCGAACGCGGCCGTTCCTTCACCACCTACGAGGAGTTGTGGCACTGGTCGGTGACCGACCTCGAGGGGTTCTGGAGCGCGATCTGGGACTTCTTCGCGGTCCGCTCCGACGCGCCGTACACCTGCGTCGTCGACCGCCACACGATGCCGGGCGCAGTCTGGTTCCCCGGCTCGCGCGTCAACTACGCGGAGCATGCGCTGCGGCGCGAAGCGCAGGCGGGGCCGGATGAGGTCGCGCTCGTCCACAGCTCCGAGCTGCGGCCGCTCGCGACGACGACCTGGCACGAGCTGGGCGCCCAGGTTCGCCGCGTGGCGACGCAGCTGCGGGCGCTGGGGATCCAGCCCGGCGAACGCGTCGCGGCCTACCTGCCGACGCTCCCCGAGACGGTCGTCGCGATGCTCGC
>Ga0302324_100020258_pt1 | contig 13021 bp, 13 predicted proteins | sample Palsa_T0_1_FD_201949 | JGI IMG/M metagenome (GOLD analysis project Ga0302324, IMG submission 201949) | Peat permafrost microbial communities from Stordalen Mire near Abisko, Sweden - Palsa_T0_1 | ecosystem: Environmental > Terrestrial > Soil > Palsa > Peat permafrost | place: Sweden: Abisko...
CAGTACTCGTTGGCCAGTGAGCGGGCGACCAGTCCCCCTTCGGGTCCGTGGTCTGCCCCACTTCGATCAGATGGCCGTCGGGATCGCGGATATAGCAGCGCTTCTCGTACTTGTGCTGTTTCGGCGGCGTCAGGAATTGAGCACCCCGGGCGCTCCATTCGGCGTACACGGCGTCGATGTCTTTAACCCGGATATTAAGGAAGCTGCTGACCCGGTCGGGATCACGCGGCGTCTCCAGGATGACCGTGGGCTTGTCGTCGGTCGGTCCGCCGCCGCCATTGATGACGATCCAGCTGTTGGCGAGCGCAACATTGACTGGATCTCCGGGAAAGGCCACCCTGCCGCCGAGTACTTCGGTGTAGAAGCGCCGAGAGCGCTCGACATCGTCCGAGACGATGAAGTGGGTCAGCACGATTCCCTCTGGGGGCGATGGGAGCTCGGCCATCCGGGCACCTCCGCTGGCTAGATCTCACACCCCGCTTTGGGACCGGGGCCGCGGCCAACGTTACTACGAGTCAGGGGGGACAACAGTGCCCATGGTGATCCGGGAAACCGCTGACCCCGCGCTGTCATCGCGCCAGCGCGGGGTCATGGTGCGGGAGATCGCCGCCCGGGAGCACGCCGGCCTGGGGGCGTTTTCGCCTGCTAAGCGTCTCGGGTGAACGTGTAGGTCAGGTAGACGAGGCCGTCACCGATGGTCTTGGTATCGACCAGGCGCATGGGTTTCTTGCCGGCGGTCTCGCCGAAGAGGCGCTCGCCGTCCCCGACCAGGACCGGGAAGACGACCAGCCGCACCTCGTCGACGAGGTCGTGCTCGATGAGCGTACGCCCGAGCTGATAGCTGGCCGGGACGACGATCTCTCCGTCCAGCTCCTGCTTCAGCTTCGAGACCTCGGTCACGACGTCTCCCTTGAGCACCCTCGAGTTGTTCCAGTCGGGTTCTTGGAGGGTCGAGGACACGACGTATTTGGGCATGCTGTTCAACCTGTCCGCAAGCTCGCCGGTGCGGGGTCGCCACCGCACCCCGAAATACTCGTAGCTTCTCCGGCCCAGCAGCCATGCCTCGGCGCCTAGCGCGTCGTCGAGCGCGACCTTGTTCCACGGTTGGAGGTCCTGGCCGCCAGACTCGACGAACCAGCCGCCCAGCTTGAAGCCCTCGTCGCCGGCCGGGTCCTGGACTACTCCGTCGAGCGAGACGTTCTGCGGACCGCTGAGCACGAGCTTTCCCATGCCGATTCTCCTTCTCGCTTGCCTCGTTTGCGTTGTTGCAAACCACCGATGGAGACACCGCGGCGGCGGGAAACTGGGCGCCCTCGGCTCAGGCGGTGTGGTAGCGCTGGGCGAGCTCGGGACTTTGCCCCCCGAAGGCGGCGAGGTCGGCCTGGAAGATCGCCTGCAGGAGGCCGGCGTCCTGCACGCCCGGGGCGCAGACGGTCTCGCCTAGCTCCAGGCCACGCAGGCTGGCGGTAACCACGTCGCCGGGCGTCATGCGGGGCACCGCGCTCAGGTCGATGCCCTGGCGCTGGTGGAATTCGGTGGCCACGACGCCGGGGCACACGACCTGCACGATGACTCCCGTACCCTCGAGCTCGGCGCTGAGGGTCTGCGACATCGCGACGAGGTAGGCCAGGGTCCCGGCGTAGACGACGCGGCGGGGCATCTGGGCGTGCGGGGCGGGGCCGCTGAAGGCGATCATCCCGGCCACGTTGATGATCGTCCCTGCGCCGCGCGCCTGCATTCCCCCGACCACGGCGCGGGTGAGCATCGTGGGCGCCAGGACCTTGACGTTGACGAGCTCCCTGGCCTGGGCGGCCGGGAGTTCGGCCAGCGGCATGTAGTGGGCGATCCCGGCGTTGTTCACCAGCATGGTCAGCGGCTCGGTGGCGCAGATCTCCGCGACCGTGTCGAGGCCTGCCTCGGTGGACAGGTCAGCAGCTACCGTCCGGACCTTGACCTCTGGGTGCGAATCGGCGAACTCCGCCAGACGATCCTGTCGCCGGCCCGTGATCACCAGGTCGTAGCCGTCGGCGGCCAGGCGCTCGGCGAAGGCCTGGCCGATTCCGGAGGTCGCGCCGGTGACCAGTGCGAACTTGCTCATGGCATTCCTTTCGTCGCTCGCCGTCACCCGGCGAGGGTCAGGTTCAGGCCGCCCGGCTGTTTGCCTGGAGCGTTCGCTCTCACGGCCTTTCGGGCAACTCGGTGGCGGCGTCCTGCGGGCGGAGTTCGCGGTGGCGATCGTACGCCAACGCAGGCTGCCGACCGCGTAACTGGATGGGTCTGCGGAAGTTTGTAATTTCGGATGTGCGCTCGGTAGTGGCTGGCGGGCCGGGTTTCTCGCGGAGCGGGCCGGTAATCAGCTACCCCGGTGCCCGTGCAACCGGGACAATGGCCCCGCGGCGCACATCCCCTCACCGGGCACGATGGCCGGGCCGCCGCTGATCCAAAGACCGCCTCGCCCGAGGAGACCTGACGTGGACCTTCCCCGCAGCTTCACCATCCGCGAGAGCAGCCACCGCATCCATAACCCGTTCACCAGCGACAAGCTGGCCACCTTGGGCCAGGCGCTGAGCCCGCCGCCGGGGACCCGGATGCTCGACCTGGCCTGCGGGACCGGCGAGATGCTGTGCACCTGGGCCCGCGACCACCAGGTGACCGGGACCGGGATCGACATCAGCACGGTGTTCATCGCCGCCGCCCGCGGCCGGGCCGCCGAGCTGGCAGTGGACGGCCGGGTCAGCTTCGTGCACGGCGACGCGTCGGGCTACGTCGCCGCCGCCCCGGCGGGCATCGCCTCGTGCATCGGCGCCACCTGGATCGGCGGCGGCGTACCCGGCACGGTGGAGCTCCTGCGGCACAGCCTGCAGCCCGGCGGCATGATGCTGATCGGCGAGCCGTACTGGCGCCAGAAACCTCCCGACCAGGCCACCGCCGAGGGCTGCCAGGCGATCGGCTCGGATGACTTCCTGCCCTTGCCGGAACTGATCGAACGGTTCGGTGACCTGGGCTGCGACGTCGTCGAAATGGTCCTCGCCAGCCAGGACAGCTGGGACCGGTACGCCGCGGCGCAATGGCTGAATATTCGCCGCTGGCTCGACGCCAATCCCGATGACGAGCTGGCTGGCCAGATGCGCGCGGAACTCGCCACCGCGCCCGCACGATACGCCAGGTACCGGCGCGAATACCTCGGCTGGGGTGTCTTCGCCCTGATGAACCGCTGACCCATCACGACAGCGCCGCGACCTTGATCCCGGCGCCAGCGAGAGTGTCGGTGGCCCGCTGGAACGCCCGCAACTGCGCGTTGCAGTACGGGCACCACGACCCGCGGAAGAACAGCACGACTCCGAACTCGCCGGCGAACGCGTCCGGCAGGGTCAGGGCCGGCCCGTCCGGCGGGGTCAGCGACAGAGCGGGAAATGAGTCCCCAGGGCTCAGCAGCGGCATAACGGCTCTCCTTCATGTGGTCACGGAAATGACGCCAGCGAGGTGCCGGACCATCCTGTTGCTGGCACCGCTCTGGCGGACGGTCTTACCTCGCGATCTCCGGCTGCGCCTCTTACCGGTAGTCGGGGTTGTCGAAGTCGAACCGGCAGCCGGCGTCCCACTCAGAGCGCTGGTTGCCGTGCGCGGGGATGCCGCCGGCGTCCTTGAGCATCCGGGCCAGGTGCATCAGGTTCCAGGTCATGAAGGTGGTGTTGCGGTTGGTGAAGTCGTTGTCCGGGCCGCCGGACCCGGGGTCGAGGTAGGACGGGCCGGGGCCCGCCGCGCCGATCCACCCCGCGTCGGCTTGCGGCGGGATCACGTAGCCCAGGTGCTGCAGGCTGTAGAGGATGTTCATCGCGCAGTGCTTGACGCCGTCCTCGTTGCCGGTGATCAGGCAGCCGCCGACCCGTCCGTAGTAGGCGTACTGCCCGGCCTGGTTGAGCAGGTGGGAGCAGGCGTACAGCCGCTCGGTCACCCGCTTCATCACCGAGCTGTTATCGCCCAGCCAGATGGGGCCGGCCAGCACCAGGATGTCGGCGGCCAGCACCCGCTGGTAGATGCCCGGCCAGTCATCGGCGGGCCAGCCGTGCTCGGTCATGTCCGGCCACACGCCGGTGGCGATGTCGTGGTCCACCGCCCGGATCTGGTCGACGCGGACGCCGTTCTTGGTCATGATCGAGACGCTACGGTCGATCAGCCCCCGGGTGTGGCTGCGTTCGGGCGACCGCTTCAGCGTGCAGTTGATCACCAGTGCCCGCAGGTCGTCGTAACGCGTGGCCGCGTCATCCGTCATGTACCGCTCCTTACCAGCACGGTGGGAACTACGGGGTTCTACAGCAGCTCGGGGTCCTGCTCGACGTGCAGCATGGCGGGGCCGTCGGCGGCGAACAACTGGGTCATGGCGTCCTCGAGCTGATCACGGCGGGTGACCTTGATGCCGGCCGCTCCGCACAGCTGGGCGTACGCGGCCCAGTCCGGGTTGTGCAGGGAGGTGTGCCAGACGGGGAAGCCGGCGGCGACCTGCTCTTTGCCGATCTTGCCGAGCGAGTGGTTGTCGAACAGCACGTGCTTAACCGGGATGCCGTACTTCACCGCGGTGGTGAGCTCGGCAGCGTACTGGCCGAAGCCGCCGTCGCCGGTAACCGCGACGACCGGCCGGCCAGGCGCGGCCGCCCATGCGCCGAGCGCGGCAGGATAGCCGAAGCCGATCGACCCGAGATACCCGGACATGAGCACCGGCTGGCCCTTGGATTCCAGGTACCGGCCCAGCGAGTAGGCGTGGTTGCCGACGTCGACGGTGACGACGGCGTCCTCGGGCAGGTGCCTCGACAGCGCATCGAAGACGGCCGCGGCGGACAGGCCGCGGCCGCGTTCGTCTGCGGCCCGGCGGGCTTTCTCCGCCCGCCAGATGGCCCAGCGGGCCGCCACCGCCGGGCGCTGGTCCTCGGTATCAATGGCGCCCAGGCTGTCCAGCAGCGCGGTCAGCGTGAGCGCGGCGTCGCCGGTGATGCTGGCGCTGACCGGGTCGAAGCGGCCGACGGCCGCCGGATCGTCGTCGATCTGCAGGATGGTCTTGTACGGCGCGATCCCGGTGTGGTTGGCGAACGAGGCGCCCACCACGATCAGCAGGTCGGCCTCGTTCATCAGCCAGCTCGCCACCGGCGTTCCGCTACGCCCGAGCACGCCGGCGCCGAGCGGGTGGGTGTCCGGGATCAGGCCCTTGGCCTTGAAGGTGGTCAGCACCGGCGCGTTGAGCCGTTCGGCGAGGGCGCGCAGCGGGCCGGTGGCCTGCCGGGCGCCGTGGCCGGCGATCAGCACCGGCCGCCGGCTGGTCCGGATCAGGGTGGCGGCGCGGGCCAGCGCAGGCCCGCTGGGCTGGGCGAGCCGCCCGCCCAGCCGGCCCTGCGGGGTCTTGGCGGCGGCGCCGCTGGGCTGGGTCTGCACCTCGTCGGGCAGCACCAGGTGCGCGACGCCGCGGGCGTCCAGGGCGTGCTTGACGGCCAGGGCGGCCAGCTCGGCGTGGTCACTGCCGCCGTGCACGGCAGTCGTCCACGCGGCCACGTCCCCGAACACGGCGGTCAGGTCGAGGTCCTGGAAGGCCCCGCGCCCGAGGACCGCCGACGGCACCTGGCCGGAGATCGCCACGACCGGCGACTGATCGAGCTTGGCGTCGTACAGGCCGGTGAGCATGTTGGTCGACCCGGGTCCGGCGATCGCGAAGCAGACGGCGGGCCGGCCGGTCAGCTTGCCGTACGCACTGGCCGCGAAGGCGGCCGCGCCCTCGTGCCGGATTCCGATGTAGGTCAGCTCCCCGCGTTCCCCGGCCCGCCGCATGGCATCGGCGAAGCCCAGGTTGGAGTGGCCGACCATGCCGAACACATGCGTGATCCCGAACGCGACCAGCGTCTCGACCAGCACGTCGGCCACCGTGCGGACCAGCGGCGCCGGGGCGGGGATGCGCACGTAGACGCCGTCCGCCCGGTCGGCCACCTCGTACGGGGCCGCCCCGTCGGAGAAGCCCTCCGGCGGCCGGCCGGTCAGCGGGTCGTAGTCATACCCGTGCCACGGGCACCGTAGCCAGCCGTTCTCAATCGAGCCTTCGCCGAGCGGACCGCCCTGATGCGGGCACCGGTTCTCCAGCGCGCCGAGCCGCCCGCCGCACCGCGCCAGCGCCACCGTGCGGCCGTCCACGGTGACACTGCGGACCCGGCCCTCGGCCGGCACGTCCACCGGATCGACCCGGTGCCAGCCATCGGCGTCCAAGCCCCGGAGCACCTCCCACGTCGCTGTCGGAACGAGCAGTACTTTACTGTCCGCGCACTGGTCCTGGCGTTACACGATCCTGGCGGTCAGCTCTGGCCCTGCCGCGCTCGGCCCGGCCAGCTGGGCCGTGCGCACCCGCACCGCCTTCGCGCTGCGGGCCGAGTGATGGGAACCCGCCAGGTTTACCATCGGAGCGCTGCCCTTGCGGGAGCCGGACTGGCCGTCGCCCCATCCATACGAACGACCGGTGGCAGGCGAGGTGCCAACGCAGCAGATCTGGGACGACACGGACGGCCTCGGCGTGCTGCAGTCCCTTATCGCCGGTGATCTGCCGGCGCCCCCGATCGCCCATTTCTGCGGGATCGCCCCGGTGGAGGCACAGACGGGCACGACCACGTGGAAGATGCCGGCCACCGAGTGGTTGTGCGCGCCTGTCCAGGGCAGGCTCTACGGCGGCGCCATCGCCATGCTCGCTGGCACGGCCATCGACGGTGCGGTGCAGACGACCCTCCCGGCCGGTACCGCTTTCGGTCCCGTGGACCTCAAAGTGTATTTCCTGCGTCCGGTTTCACCGGACGGGCGTGACCTGGTAGCGCGGGGAACTATGATCCACCGGGGCCGCAGCATGGCGATCGGCACCACGGACGTGTTCGACGCGGACGGCAAGAAGGTTGCCGTCGCGACAGGCTCGGGCCGTAATCCTGCCGGGCCGGCCCGCTACCGTGACGACTGAGCTGACGCTTCCGGATCTCGCCGGGAGCCAGGATGACGAGGAACGCCCCTAGTCCCGATCTCGGCGCATCGGTCACTCCCGGTTTGTGCGGCGCCCGCCGGGTGGTCTACCGTACCGGCGTGGCTGCGGACGCCGAGCTGATCGGAGCGGTCCGTGCCGCGCTCCGCGAGGCGGCGCGGCCGGAACTGGCCCCGGCTATGCAGGCGTACATGAAGTCAGCCACCCCGTTCCTCGGCGTCCGGGTGCCGGTGATGCGGACTGTGATCCGGGCCGAGGCCAAGCTGCGGCCGTTCGCCACCTCAGCGGACCTCACCGACACGGTCCTGCGGCTATGGCGGGAGGCGGGCTACCGCGAGGAGCGGTACGCCGCGATCGCGTTGCTCGACACGCCTGCGGCGCGACGGCTCCGGGACCCGGCCGTCCTGCAGACGCTGCGGGAACTGATCGTCACCGGCGCGTGGTGGGACTACGTGGACGAGCTCGCGCACCGGGTCGGTGACCTGCTACTACGCTGGCCGGCCGAGGTCCGCCCGGCCCTTGTGACCTGGACCTGCAGCGACGACCGGTGGCTGCGGCGGGCATCCATCATCTGCCAGCTCGGGACGCGTGACCAGGCCGACGTCGGGCTGCTCACGATCGCGATCGAGGCAGCCATCGGCGACAGCGACTTCTTCCTGCGCGAAGCGATCGGGTGGGCGCTGCGGGACTACGCACGAACCAACCCGGCCTGGGTGCGATCCTTCGCCGAAACCCGCGAACTGAGCCCGTTGTCCCGACGCGAGGCGCTCAAACACTTGTCGTGAGTTGCTGGGCTCAGGGTATGACCACGAGTTTGCGCGGTGACCCGGTCTTGAGGAGCTCCCAGGTCTGGCTGATGTCATCCAGCCGTGTTTGCTCCAGGTCCAAGGTGAACCTCCCGTCGGTCGCGTGACGCATCAGTTGGGCGTAGGCGGAACGGCGCACCTCGGTGGGCGTGCCGTGGATCTGGACTCGGTCCGAGATGACCTGGCCGGGGTCGTGCAGCAGGCCCTGGAACCCGCGCATATCTCGGTGTGGGTCAGCCAGCGCGGCTGAGTGAGCGTTAGATCATGGCTTCGTGGCTGGCCAGGAGGCGTTCGTAGTCGCGGACGGTGCGGCGGTGCTTGCTGATCCAGGCGAAGGTGCGCTTTACCACCCAGCAGCGGGGCAGCACCTCGAAGGCGTGCGGGTTGCGTTTGGAGACAATCTGGATGCTCATCTTCAAGGTCGCGGCCCAGGCGGCCAGCTTGCCGGTGTAGACCGCGTCGGCCCAGATCAGGCGGTTGCGGCGGCAGGCCCGGTGCAGGTTCCACAGCAGCGCGCCCGGACGATCGGCCTGCTCCCGAAGGACCTAGAGCCATGGCATACGGGCACGCCGAACGTAACCTCGCCCTGCTGCGCCAGCTCGAAGCCGAAACCCGGCAGCTGCTCGAGAGCCTGGACCAGCCGGATCCCGATCAGTCAGCCTGGCTGCAGGAGGCGGCGCTCGTCCGTGGGCGAGAAGAAAAGCCACGGGCCGTTCGGCAAGATCAAGTTCTTTCATCCGAACGGCCGTTGATTTCACGTTCCGGGGAATGTGCCACCGATCTCCGGGTGCACGCACCACGTTCGTTCGGTCTGATGACCTTGATTTTGACTCTACCGGGATCCCGGACGCCGCCCATCAGCACTACGCGCCCATTTCGCCTACCGTCATCGCCGCCGGGCACCGGGTCGACAGACCAGGGCACCGGCCAGGGTGTTCACGGGCGCGATGGGACGCCCCCGGACGCGAGCGTGGACATCACAACGCGACCCCGCGTTTCCACCCCAGGAGGTTCCCGGTGAATGCGACAGACCAGCGGTCTCAGCAATCCGGCGTCAGGCCGACGATCGTGCTGGTGCACGGCGCCTTCGCCGACGCGTCCAGCTGGAACGGCGTCATCGAGCGGCTGCAGCAGCAGGGCTACACCGTCATCGCCGCGGCCAATCCGCTGCGCGGCCTGGCCGCCGATTCGGCCTACACCGCCAGCCTGCTCAACCAGATCGGCGGCCCGGTCCTGCTCGTCGGGCATTCCTACGCCGGCGCCGTCATCACCACCGCCGCGACCAGCGCCCCGAATGTCGTCGGCCTGGTCTACATCGCCGCCTTCGCCACCGAAGAGGGCGAAAACCTGAACGATGTCGAGAGCGGCTCCAAGGACAGCATCCTGGGCGCCGCCCTGGTGCAGTACAAGTATCCGGCCGGACCGAACGGGGAGACCGCGGTGGAGCTCGCGGTCAACCCCGCGCTGTTCCGAGAGGCCTTCGCAGCCGACCTGCCCCCGGAGACCGCCGCGCTGATGGCCGCCACCCAGCGCCCCACCGCGTTGACGGCGTTCAGCGAAGCGTCCGGGCCGCCGGCCTGGAAGAAGCTGCCGTCCTGGACGGTGGTCGCCACCGGCGACAAGGCCGCCGGCGCCGACGTCATCCGGTCTGAGGCTCAGCGGGCGGGCGCCCACATCACCGAGGTCGAGGGCTCGCACGTGATCATGGTCTCCCAGCCCCAGGCGGTCACCGACGTCATCGTGACGGCGGCCCGGGCCGTCGCCGACTCACGCCGGTAGACGACTAACACGCGGCTGCTTCGTGCTCCCCGCGGGGGCGCCGGTGAAGAACTCGATGAGTCCGAACGGTGCCCGGTCCCCGAGGCACAGGTCCAGGATCTGGTACGCGTCCGCGTACTCGGACTCGCTGCGCGGGAACAGCGCCTTTTCGTAGGCGGTGAGTGCCGCTTCGATGTCGCCGGGGCGCGCGGCGATCGCCGTCCCGAGTTCGGCGCCGTCGAGCATGGCCAGGTTCGCGCCCTCGCCGGACGGTGGCATCAGGTGCGCGGCATCACCGAGGAGCGTCACCCCGGGCACGCGGTCCCATCGATGCCCGTCCGGGAGGGCGTAGATCGTGCGCGGGACCGGCGCGGTCTCGCCGCCGGTGATCAGCGCGGTGAGCTCCGGCGCCCACCCGTCGAACTCGGCCGTGACTCGAGCGGTCGCGGCGGCGGCGTCGGTGAAGTCGATACCGGCGATCCACTCGACGGTGCGGGTCAGCTCAACGTACGTGTGCAGGATGTTCCCCGCCTCGCGATGCGCGACGATCCCCTTTCCCGGGGTGAGCGCGTACATCGCGCCATTACCGACGGCTTGGGCCGTCGCGGCGTGCCGCGCGTCGACGTGGTGCAGGTAGGTCTCGATGAACGTCGTACCGACGTACCCGGGCTCGGCGTCCGACAGCAGCGGTCGCACCTTCGACCAGGCCCCGTCGGCCCCGACCAGGAGGCTGGTGATCACGGTCGACCCGTCGGCGAAGGTCAGCTCGTACCGGCCGTCGCCGAGTGCCGATGCGCCGGCGAGCTTGCGTCCCCACTGGATCGTCTCCGCCGGCAGGGATCCGATCAGGATCCGGCGAAGGTCTCCGCGGAGCACCTCGGGACGCCCGCCGGTGCCGTCGTCGGGTTCTTCGAGCAGCACCGTGCCGTGCGGGTCGAGCATCCGCGTAGCCTCGGCACCCTCGTGGATGATCGTACGGAACGCCTCGGTGAGGCCGGCCGCCTCGAGCGCGAGCTGCCCGTTGTGCTCGTGGATGTCGAGCTGGCCGCCCTGCGTGCGGGTCTGCGCCGAGGGCTCCGCCTCGTAGATCGTCGCGGGGATGCCGTGGACGTAAAGGACGCGCGCGAGGGTGAGGCCGCCGAGTCCCGCGCCCACGATCGTGACTGGTGTCGTCATGATGCTCCTCATAAGCCGGTTGGAACGTTGTTCCATGAATAGATGTTGGAACAATGTTCCAGCCGTGTCAAGATGGTGCTCATGGCGGTCAAGACTCAGCGGACCGAACGGCGCGCGGACGCGCTCTCGAAGGAGCGGATTGTCGAGGCCGCGATCGAGATCCTCGACGCCCGCGGTGAGAGCGCACTGACCTTCCGCGCGCTCACGGCTCGCCTGGCCACCGGGGCCGGGGCGATCTACTGGCACGTCGCCAGCAAGAACGATCTGCTCGCGGCGACCACCGGCGACGTCGTCGCCCGCGTGATGACCGATGTGGTCAGCAGTGCGGAGCCGCGGGACGCGATCCGTGCCATTGCCCTGGGGGTATTCGACGCGATCGACGCCCATCCCTGGGTGGGCGCCCAACTCTCCCGTGAGCCGTGGCAGTCCGCGGTGCTGCAAATCTTCGAGAGCTTCGGCGGGCAACTCCAGGCGCTCGGCGTCCCCGAACGAGCGCAGTTCGACTGCGCGTCCGCCCTCTTGAACTATGTCCTAGGCCTCGCCGGACAGTACGCCGCGGCCACCCGCCTCCTGCCGCGCGACACGGATCGATCGGCCTTCCTCGCGACGGTCGCCGCACGGTGGGCGCAGCTCGACCCCACGCAATACCCGTTCGTGCATCAGGTGGCGGCGCAACTGCCCGGGCACGACGACCGCGAGCAATTCCTGGCCGGCATCGACCTCATCCTGGCCGGCATCACCACCGTCCGATAGGCGCCAACTGAGCTAGCGCCGCGCCGGAAACGTTCGCCTCGTACGCCCCACCAGTTGCCTGACGCTCGTCCCACGTGGGGCGCTCGAAGGATCGTGGAGCGCTACACCGTTGTGAGCGAGGTAGCGGTCCACGATCATCCCGGGCCGATCGCCCAGGCGCGGGCACGTCGCGGCACCGGCCATGCCCGCCGCCACTGCGGTACCGCTGGCCCCAGGATCACCGCGTACCCCGGAACCCAGCGCCCTCCGGTGGACCACGACCTCGTGCGGCAGGCCCTAGTCACCTGGTTGGTGGGCCGTTGTACCAGCTCATACTTGTACGATGGCCCATCCACCATGTTCGGCTGGCCACGCCTGGGTGCCGTCAGTGCGGCGCGCAGCTCACGCCGGGCTCGCCCGGCGAACGCGTCCATGCCGATCGCCTCCAGCATCTGGCAGGCGGCACGCAGTTGCTCGCGCATGCCATGGCAAGTACGCCGCCGCTGGATGGATGCTTGTGGTGAGTGACCGGCTTGGCCCCGCTGCCAAGCGTCGGACACGAACATGAACCGAGGGGGTAAAACCAGAATGACCAACTCGGACGAGCCACATGAGCATGCGCATGGGGCGGCCGGATCATCGCGGCAGCCCGGCCCGATATCCGGGCCGGGTCTCAGCCGGCGCCGGTTCCTGCAATACACGGGACTCGGCGCGGCGGCGGCCGTGACCGCTGGCTGCAGCGGCGGACCAGAGGCGCCCGCCAGTTTGGCCCGCGGTTCGGCGTCGGCGTCCGCGGGGCTGCCGAAGGGCTGGACCGGGACGATCGCGGATGTGAAGCACGTGGTGATCCTCATGCAGGAGAACCGGTCGTTCGACCACTACTTCGGGACGCTGCGCGGGGTCCGGGGGTTCGGCGACAAGCAGGTCCTGACGTACCAGGACGGGCGCACGATCTTCCAGCAGCCTGATTCGGCCCGGACTGACCTGGGGTACCTGCTCCCCTACAACCTCACCGATCAGGTCGACGGTGACCTGGACCACTCCTGGGACGGTGATCACCAGGCCCGCAACGGGGGGGCGTGGGATCAGTGGGTGCCGGCGAAGACCGAAGAGACGATGGGGTACTTCACCCGGGATGAGATCCCGTTCCAGTACGCGGTCGCTGACGCGTTCACCATCTGCGACGGGTACCACCAGGCGATCATGGCCCCGACCAGCCCGAACCGGATGTACTTCTGGGCCGGCACCTCCAGCCAGTGGACCAGCAACCCCAACGATTACCAGGTCGACTTCGGGCCCGACGCCGGCACGCCGGAGGTCACCACCTACCCTGAGCTACTCCAGAACGCCGGGATCGGCTGGAAGGTGTACACCAACGATCAGGTCGGGGACAGCGGCAGCTACCCGGATTTCTTCCTGGGTGATTACGGGGATAACCCGCTGTGGTTCTACCAGCAGTACAACACCACCAACAGCCGCCAGGGCGGCACCAGTCAGATCGCCGCCCGCGGGGCGGTCACGCCGTGGCAGACCGACGCGGGGGCGCCGCCGCTGA
>Ga0302324_100020260_pt1 | contig 13019 bp, 9 predicted proteins | sample Palsa_T0_1_FD_201949 | JGI IMG/M metagenome (GOLD analysis project Ga0302324, IMG submission 201949) | Peat permafrost microbial communities from Stordalen Mire near Abisko, Sweden - Palsa_T0_1 | ecosystem: Environmental > Terrestrial > Soil > Palsa > Peat permafrost | place: Sweden: Abisko...
CGCAAAGCCAGGACCGAATGCGGGAGTGGTGGACCGCGTCGAAGACTGCAAGGCGCCCGCCTCAGAAGGCGGCCACTACAAAGGCGGAGCTAACAGCAAGGCACCCGCCTTCCCGGTTTCACCGGGACAGTCAGAAGGCGGCCGCTACAAAAGTGATATTTCGTCGCTATGGGAGGACGGGGAGGATTAGGTGGGAGTTGGCGTAGATGCGCTGGGTGGCGGGGTGAAAGTCGGAGGGAGCGGCGACCATGATATTTGGGACGAACGTTTGGGGGTTGCGGTCGTAGAGGGGGAACCAAGTGGATTGGACCTGGACCACGATTTTGTGGCCCTTGATAAAAGTGTGGTCGGCGGCGTGAAGGCTCCATTTGTATTCTTCGATTTGGTTGGCGGGGATGGCGGAGGGGTGGTCGAAGCTGGTGCGGTAGCGGCCGCGGAAGATTTCGGCGTTGATGATGAGTTGGTAGCTGGGCGTGGTGTCGGCGGTGGGTTGGTCGCCGAGCGGCGAGGTGGTGGTTGCGGGAGTGGCGGGATATTCGTCGATTAGTTTGACGACCCAGTCGGCGTCGGTACCGGAGGTGGAGGCGAAGAGGTCGGCGATGACGTCGCCGGCAATGGTTACGTCGTGTTCGAGAACCTTGCTGGACCAGGAGGCGAAGTCATGGCGACCGGCAAGAAGTGTGCGCTGGTCTTCGACCATCCAGGTGTACCAGTGGGAGCCTTCGGCGTAGGTGGCTTGGATTGGGCGGTGGCGATAGGGGATCGGGTTCGCGGGGTCGGAGACGTATTCGGTGTAGTTCTTGTTGGTGTTGCCGGTCATGGCGGCGACCTGGGCGCCCGTCATCGGGGGTAGCATGGCTCTGGCGGGGTCTGCAAAGCCCAGTGCGCCGTCGGGGAACAAGTACAGATTCTCTGATTTGGCTTCCGGCGGGGGCCAGTGGCTGTACTGCTTCCATTTGTTGGAACCGGTCTCGAACGTGGCGGTGTCGCGTAACGTGAAGCTGCCTTGATCGTGGAGGTATCGGTTAAAGAACGGGGCTTCGTAGCGGACGCGGTAATCGTCGGTGGTGGCTTCGCCGAAATAGATGTCGCCCAAATGATTGCTGGAGCCGCCCCACTGGCCGTGATTCCAGGGGCCGAGGACCAGGAAATTTTCACGGTTGGAATCGTGGGGCTCGAGCAGGGCGTAGGCTTCCTGCGGGCCGTACATGTCTTCCTGATCCCAGAAGCCGCCGACGAGCAGGGTGGGGACGGCAACTTTGTCGAGATGCCATTCGACGCCGCGGGAACGCCAGAAATCGTCATATGCGGGATTTTTGAGGAAGCCGATGCCGGTGGGAAGTTTATCGACGCCGGTTTGTTTGGCGGCGGCGGCGAAGGAGCCGGCTTTCAGAAAGAAATCGTAGGCGTCTTCGTCGAGTTTGCCGAAGGCGTTTTCCTTTGAGCTTTCCATGCCCAGGGTGTAATCGTGGCCGTAGGTCTGGCGGAAGGCGCCGTTGTGAAAGAAGTCGTCGCCCATCCAGACGTCAATCATGGGGGCTTGCGGCGAGATGGCTTTGACGGCGGGATGCGGGTCGATGCCGGCGGCTTGTGCGAGGAATCCGGGATAGGAGATGCCGAAGACGCCGACGCGGCCGTTGTTGTTGGGGATATTTTTGACGAGCCAGGCGACGGTGTCGTAGGTGTCGGTGCTTTCGTCGACCAGTTTCGGATTCGTGTGATCGACCATGGCGCGGGACATGACGAAAGTGCCTTCGGATTCGTAGCGGCCACGGATGTCCTCGAAGACAAAGATGTAATGGTCGTGAACAAGTTCTGGGAAACGGGAGTTGACGGAGTCAGAGGTGGACTCGTCGACGCCGTAGGGTGTGCGTTGCATAAGGATGGGAAGCGCGGCGGTGGCGTCTTTGGGGACGAGAATGATGGCGTGAAGCTTGATGCCGTCGCGGACCGGGATCATTACTTCCTGGCGGGCGAATTCGGGCTTGATGAAGGTCTGCGGTTCGCTGTCGACTTTTTGCGCGGGATGCGTGGATTTGTCCGGGGCGATGCGCGTGAGGCCGGAGATTTTGCCGTCGGCGCTGAGCGTGAATTTTAGGATGAAAGGATGGCTGCCGCTTGCCGGGACGAAGGTGTCTGGAGCGCTGGGAGCGAGCTCCTGGCGCGGCATGCGCTGGGATTCGGCGAAGAGTTTTCCATCAATAAGGGAGATGGAGAGCGGGTAGTAGGGGCTGTCGTCGAACCGGTAGGCGCCGACGTAGGTGGGGAGCTTTTCGGCGGGGACGCGGTAGCTGGTGGGGGCGGGGGAAGGTTGGGCTGGCGTTGAAGCGGTGCAGAGGATGGCGCAGAGAATGAGCAGGGCGGTGCGGAGGCGGCTCGGAACGGTCATGGAATATGTTTTATCACAAAGAGAGCAAAATCTGTGGCCGCGCATTCAAAACCGGAATTCAGCGATTTGCGGCGGGGATGGATCGAAGTCCGAGTAGCGAAGCCAAGTGGGGCGGACGACGAAATGAGTGAGACCAGGCCAGGATAGGCGGGCTGGGCCATCGGGCCATTTTTCGAAATAGATTTTTTGGTAGCGCGCTAATTCTTCGCCGAGAGGTTCCGTGGCGATGCCTTCGTATTGCACGGTTTGTTCGTGGTCCCAGCCGATGACCAGGGAGCAGCGCGGGTCGGCGATGAGGTTCGGGAATTTCCTCGAGGATTTTACGGTGTCGAAGATGATTTCGAGATTTGGAGAGACCGCGATGCCGATCAGGGCCGATTGAGGTGTTTGGTTGGGGCCGAGGGACGAGACAACGGCGTAGCGGTGGTTGGTTAGGAAAGCGTGGATTTGAGATCGATCCATGAATTGCCCACCCGGTGCCTAACGGAAGCGCTCTGGAAGAAGCAGCAAAAGGCGACCGCCTCAGAAGGCGGCCGCTACAGAGTCAAAGGCGACGGGTTACGCGATGGTGACGTCGGGGCTTAGGTAGACGTCCTGGATGGCGTTCAGGAGTTTTACGCCTTCGGCCATGGGGCGCTGGAAAGCTTTGCGACCGGAGATCAGGCCGGTGCCGCCGGCGCGTTTGTTGATGACCGCGGTGGTGACGGCTTCCTCAAAATCATTCGCGCCGCTGGCGCCGCCGCTGTTGATCAGGCCGCTGCGGCCGGCGAAGCAGTTGATAACCTGATAGCGGGTGAGATCGATGGGGTGGTCGCTGGCGAGGTCGGTGTAGATGCGCTTGTCGAACTTGCCGTAGCTGGAGTCGCCCATATTGAGGGCAGCATAGCCGCCGTTATTTTCCGGGAGCTTTTGTTTGATGATGTCGGCTTCGATGGTGACGCCGAGGTGATTGGCCTGGCCGGTGAGGTCGGCGGAGAGGTGATAGTCCTTGTCTTTCTTGAAGGCGTTGTTGCGCAGGTAGCACCACAGGACGGTGGCCATGCCGAGGTCGTGAGCTTCCTTGAAGGCCAGGCTGATTTCGTGAATCTGGCGGTCGCTATTGTCGCTGCCGAAATAGATGGTGGCGCCCACGGCGGCGGCGCCCATGTCCCAGGCCATTTTCACGTTGCCGAAGAGGATTTCGTCGAACTTATTAGGGTAGGTGAGCAGTTCGTTGTGATTGAGCTTCACGATGAAGGGAATTTTGTGGGCGTATTTGCGGGAGACGGAGCCCAGGACGCCGAAGGTGGAGGCCACCGCGTTGCAATCGCCTTCGATGGCCAGCTTGACGATATTTTCACCGTCGAAGTAGATGGGATTTTTGGCGAAGCTGGCGCCGGCGGAATGCTCGATGCCCTGATCGACTGGGAGGATCGAGAGATAGCCGGTGCCGCGCAGACGGCCGTGGCGGAAGATGCGCGCGAGATTGGTGATGACGCGGCTGTTGCGGTCCGAGTGGAGCCAGACGCGGTCAAGGAAATCCGGACCGGGGAGGTGGAGCATGTCTTTCGAGATTTTGGGATTGCTAAACCCGAGCAGGGAGTCGGCTTTGGCGCCGAGGTAGCCCTGGATGGTGTTCGGTGCGGTGGTGGTAGCCATGTGATTCTCCTCTTTAACGGAAGCGATGACTGCGGTTATTGCGTGAGGTCCTGGGAGAGCATTTTGGCTGCTGCGGCGTCCAAGAGCCAGAGTAATTTTCCGTTGGTTGGCTTGATGAGTTGGGAGGGCAGTTGTTCGGGCTCGTAGGGGCCTTCGAGAACGGCTTTTAGCGCGGGGGCTTTGGCGGCGCCGCCGACCATGAAGACGACCTGGGCGGAATTGTTGGCGACCGGGGCGGTGCAGGTGACGCGCTCGGTGTACAGCTTGCCGACCCAGTTGTGCATGACGAGGCGGCCGTGGTCATGGAGCGCTTTGGTGCCGGGGAAGAGCGAGAGGGTGTGGCCTTCGTCGCCCATGCCGAGGAACATGAGATCGAAGCGCGGGAGCTGGCCCGCGGAGAGTGTGAATTCCTTGCGCAGCAGGGCTTCGTATTCCTGTGCGGCCTTTTCGGTGTCAGGGTACTCGCCCATGATGCGATGAATTTGCGCGGGCTGTAGCGGGACCCTGGTGAACAGCGTTTCGTTGGTCATGCGGTAGTTGCTGTCCGGGTCGTCAGGTCCGGCGTGGCGTTCGTCGCCAAAGAAGATGTGCATGTTGTCCCAAGGGAGCTGGGACTTGAGTGGCTCGGCGGCGAGGAGTTGGTTGAGGGCCTTGGGCGTGGAGCCGCCGGAGAGTGCCACGCGGAACGCGCCATTGGCCGCAACGGCGGATTTTGCGGCGTCGACGAAAATTTCCGACGCGCGCCGCGCGATGGCGGCGCTGTCCGGGAAGATGTAGACTTCGCGGTTCGGCGCGGCGGACATGTTCTAGGTGACTCCCGTTTTGTCCATCAGGGCGATGCGGTTGCGCTGTTCCATGAGGTCTTGATCGGTGCGATGCCAGGCGCGGCCGTCGCGCGCGAGCAAATCTTCGGCCTCCGCGGGTCCCCAGGAACCGGCAGCGTAATTGGGGAAGCCGCGAGCGGGCAGGGCGTGCCAGACGTCCAGGATCGGCTGGATGACGCTCCAGCCGGCTTCGACCATGTCCGAACGCTGGAACAGCGTGGGGTCGCCGGCCATGCAGTCGCGCAGGAGGCGTTCGTAGCCGGTGTTGTGCTCGGCGCCGAAATAGGTTTTGTAGTCGAAGTCCATGTTGACGAGGCCGAGCTTCATCAGCGCGCCGGGGACTTTGGCGCCGAGGCTGAGGGAGATGCCTTCATCCGGCTGGATGTGGATGACCAGGCGATTGGTTTCGAGATTTTTGACGGTGGTGTTGCGGAAGAGGACGAAGGGCGTGCGGCGGAACTGGATGACGATTTCCGTGGTGCGCTGCGCGAGGGCTTTGCCGGTGCGGAGATAAAAGGGGACGCCGGCCCAGCGCCAGTTGTCGATTTGCAGCTTTAACGCCACGAACGTTTCGGTGTTGGAATTCGGAGAAACGTCAGGTTCCGCGCGATAGCCGGCGTCGCGGGCGCCGTCGGCCATACCGGGACCGTATTGGCCGCGGACCATGTTGGTGAGGACTTCTTCGGCTTCGAGTGGCTGGATGGCGTGCAACACTTCGGCTTGCTTGTTGCGGACCTCGTCGGCATCGAAGGAGATGGGCGGCTCCATGGCGGTCATGGTGAGGAGTTGGAAGAGATGGTTAGGCACCATGTCGCGCAGCGCGCCAGCAGTTTCGTAAAATCCGCCGCGATGCTCGACGCCCACGGTTTCGGCGGCAGTGATTTGCACGTGGTCGACGTAATGGCGGTTCCAGAGCGGTTCGATGATGTTGTTGGAGAAGCGGAAAACCATGACGTTCTGCACGGTCTCTTTGCCGAGGTAGTGGTCGATGCGGTAGATCTGCTTTTCGGTAAGAACCTGGCTTAAATCCTTGTTGAGCTGGATCGCGGAAGCGAGGTCGTGGCCGAAAGGCTTCTCCACGATGACGCGAGCCCAGTGCGTGGGGTCTTCGGTGAGCAGGCCGGTATCGCCGAGCATTTTGGTGATGGGCCCGAAAAAGCGCGGGGCCACGGCAAGGTAGAAGAGCTTGTTGCCCTGGCAATCGTGCTCCTTGTCGGCAGTGGCGATTTGCTGCTGCAGCCGTTTAAAGGCTTCCGCGTCGGCAAAATCGCCTTTTACGTAATAAATGCGCTCGAGGAACCAGGACCAGAGCTGCGGGTCGACGGGAAGCGGCGCGTATTTGGGGATGTCCTCGGAAAGTTTCTGGCGGAAACTCTCGCTGGTGTAATCGTTGGTGGCAAAGCCAACGATGGCGAACTGCTTGGGCAGGACGTTGTCCGCCGCGAGATTGCAGAGCGCGGGGATGAGTTTGCGCTTGGTGAGGTCACCGCTGGCGCCAAAAATAACCATGACACACGGCGAAGCGGCGACGCTGGTTTCCGGGTGATGCGAGTTCATGGACACGATCCCTGCCTAGTGGGCTAAAAGAATTTTGGATGCGCGTATGCCGTGCGCGTCGCTTATTTCTTTTCGAGGTGTCCGCCGAACTGAAACCGCATGGCGGACAAAACCTTGTTGGCAAAGTCGCCTTCGCCGCGCGAGGTGAAGCGCTGGTAAAGCGATTCCGTAAGCACCGGTGCGGGCGCTCCGGATTCGATGCCCGCCAGGATGGTCCAGCGGCCTTCGCCGGAATCCGAGACGTGGCCGGAGAATTTTTCGAGTTTGGGCGAATCGAGCAGCGAGATGGCGGTGAGGTCCAGCAGCCACGAGGCCACCACGCTGCCGCGGCGCCAGACTTCGGTGACGTCAGCGAGATTGAAATCGTATTGGTAGTGCTCGGGATTGCGCAGCGGGGTGGTTTCCGCATCGGCCTCGCCCTGATGAGTTTTGCCGACGTTAGCGTGCTTCAGAATATTGAGGCCTTCGGCGTAGGCGGCCATGATGCCGTACTCGATGCCGTTGTGCACCATTTTGACGAAGTGCCCGGCGCCGTTCGCTCCGCAGTGCAGGTAGCCTTCCTCGGAGGTGCCGGGAACTTTGTCACGGCCGGGCGTGCGGTCCACGTTGCCGCGGCCGGGGGCCAGCGTTTTGAAGATGGGGTCGAGGTGCTTCACGATGTCGTTTTCGCCGCCGATCATCTGGCAGTAGCCGCGTTCGAGTCCCCAGACGCCGCCGCTGGTGCCAACGTCGACGTAGTGAATGCCCTTGCCGCTCAGTTCCTTGGCGCGGCGGATGTCGTCGATGTAATAGGAGTTGCCGCCGTCGATGATGATGTCCCCGACATCCAACTTACCGACGAGTTCGTGCAGCGTCGAGTCGACGACCGCCGCGGGAACCATCAGCCAGATGGCGCGTGGCTTTGCGAGTTTTTTGACGAATTCATCCAGCGAGCTGGAGCCAGCGGATCCCTCGGAGGTCAGTTGCTTGACGGTATCTGCACTGCGATCGTAGACCACGGTGTCGTGACCCTGCTTTTGCAGGCGGCGCACCATGTTGGCGCCCATTCTTCCCAGGCCGATCATTCCGAGTTGCATGCGTTGGCTCCTCTAAATTAGGTACAGCACTATCTCACAGCTGCGGCGATTCGTGTTCGTGGGCCCGATTTACGCGATGGCTTGTTTTACGGCGGCGGCCAGCTTCGTCAGGCCGGCGTTGACGTCGGAGCCGAGATGGACGCGCAGGGCGCGGCGGCCGCGCTCCGCGAGCACCGCGAAATCCCCGCGAGCTTGCGCGTTCTGCACCACACCGAAAGTGTATTTCTGATCCGGCACCTGGATGTCTTTGGCGTGGTCGTGGGTGATTTGGATAAAGACGCCGCTGTTGGGGCCGCCCTTGTAAGCCTGTCCGGTGGAGTGCAGGAAGCGCGGGCCGAAGCCCAGGACGGTGGCAACTTTCTTTTTGTCGCGAATGGCCATACGCAGGCCTTGCATGGTCTTGTCGTTTTGCTCGTTCATGGGGACGTAGCCCAATACACCGAAGTAATCGCCGGCCTTGATGCGGTCCAGATGCTTTTTCAGGACCTCGACGAGCGAACCGCCTTTGAGCGCGGCGGCATTTTTATCGTCGGCATAGAGTTTCAATCCATCGCCCTCGAAGAACGGCGTTTCGGGCGGCAAAGAACCCTTGGCTTCGTACTCGCTGGTGAGCTTTTTGGTTTCGATCTTGCTGGCTTCCACGTCCGGCTGATTGAAGGCGTCGATGCCGATAATGGCGCCAGCGGTGGCGGTGGCGATCTCCCAGCGGAACATTTCCTGGCCCAGGTTGTAGATATCCGGCAAGCCGATGCGCACCACCGGTTGGCCGGCCTTCTCGAGGGCGTCGATGGCCGCGTCTTGCGCGGCGTCGGGCGCGGGGTCCAGGCGGAGATAGGCGATGACGCGGTCGTTGCCATAGACATTCGGGCTGCCGAGATCCTCGCGATCCACGGGGACGATGCCTTTGCCTATTTTCCCGGTGGATTCGGCGAGCAACTGTTCGAGCCAGGCGCCGAGATCGGCGATGCCGGGCGAGGCGACGATGGTAACTTTGTCGCGGCCCTGATTCGCGGCCGCGCCCAGAATAGCGCCCAGGATGACGCCGGGATTGTTGCCAGCGGCCACGCCCGCGCCGCAGGCCTTGACCATTTCTTCCGTGGCCTGCAGGAATTTTTGCACGTCGACGCCCATAATCGCGGCCGGCACCATGCCGAAATTAGAGAGCGCGGAGTAGCGGCCGCCGATACTCGGCAAGCCCATGAAAATTTTGCGGAATTTATCGCCTTGCGCAACGTGCTGCATTTTGGAGCCGGGATCGGTGACCGCGATGAAGCGGTTGCCCACCTCCGCGGCGCCAACTTTGGCTTTTACCTGCTGGAAGAAATATTGCTTGAAGATATTTGGCTCGAGCGTGCCGCCGGATTTGCTGCTGACAATGCACACGGTGCTGCTCAGGTCCAGCTTGGCTTCGAGCGCGGCGATTTGCTCGGGGCTGGTGGAATCCAGGACGTGCAGCTCCGGATGGCCGGGAATTTTGCCGTAGGTGATGCGCATCACTTCAGGGCAGAGGCTCGAGCCGCCCATGCCGAGCAGCAGGGCGTGCTTGTAGCCGGTCTTGGCGATGTCCGCGGCGATGCCCTTCAGCGCGTCGATGTGCGCGAGCTGCCCTTCGGTAATGCCGAGCCAGCCGAGCCATTTTCCTTCGTCCGCGCCCGTCCACACGGAAGAGTCGCCCTTCCACATCCGGGCGACTTTGTCGTTCTTCTTCCAGTCCTCGAGCGCGGCGGCCACCGCGCCGCCCAGCTGCTCGGGAAGTTTGTACGTTTGCGTATTCAGGCTCACGCGTGTACTCCCGCGGATTTGCCCGTAGCGTCGAGCAGCTTCACGAAGGCTTCGTGGAAGATCTTCACGCCATCGACGAGCAATTTATGGGTGGCATCTTTCATCGAGATGCCGGACTTTTCGAGGTGGTCCATGGTTTGCTGCGCGTCGGCAACATTTTCCGTCAGGCTGTTGCGCAGTTTGCCGTGGGCGCGGAAGGCGTCAAAGGTGGCGGGCGGAATGGTATCCACGGTGTCCGCGCCGATCAGTTCTTCGACGTAAATCACATCGCGATACTTCGGATTTTTGGTGCTGGTGCTGGCCCACAAGAGGCGCTGCGTCTGCGCGCCCTTGGCGGCCAGCGCCTGCCAGCGCGGGCCAGAGAAAAGTTCCTGATACTTTTTGTACGTAAGTTTGGCGTTGGCGATGGCGATTTTGCCGTGAATGCTGGAGAGCACCGCGCGGCGGCTTTCGTCTTTTTCGGCGGCGAGTTTTTCATCGATGATGCCGTCGATCAGCGTGTCGATGCGGCTGACGAAGAAGCTGGCCACGCTGGCGATGTGGCTAAGGTCCTCGCCCTTTTTGGCGCGCGCCTCGAGCGCCGAGATGTAAGCTTCGGCCACCTGCTCATACGCCGATTGCGCGAAGAGCAGCGTGATGTTGATGTTCAGGCCGTCCTCAAGGAGCTGGCGAATGACCGGGATGCCTTCCGGCGTGGCGGGCACCTTGATCATCACATTTTCACGAGCCACCTCTTTCCACAGGCGGCGCGCCTCCTCCAGCGTGCCCGCAGCGTCATTGGCAAGTTCGGGCGAGACTTCCAGGCTCACGTAGCCATCGCGCCGCTTGGACTCGAGATACACGGGCTTAAAAATGTCGCAAGCCGCCTGTACGTCGCGAATGGCGATTTTTTCGTAGATGCCTTTGGCGTCCATTTTCTTGGCTTCCGCAGAAGTCAGAATGTCGGCGTAATCCTGACTCGTCGCGATAGCCTTCTCAAAAATGGCGGGGTTGGAGGTCATGCCGCGCAGGCCGTCGTCGTGAATCAGGCGCTGCAGTTCGCCGCTGGTCAGCAGATCGCGGCGTATATAGTCCATCCACGCGGACTGCCCGTACGCGAGCAAACCCTTCAACGGATTGGCGCCTTGCGCGGAGCCGAGATTGGAAACGGTGCTGGTCGTGGTCATATATGTTTCTCCTTACTTGCTAACTCTCATTGTACGCCCGGCGGGAAGGAACGCGGGCGAGGCCGTAAGCGAATTCAGACTCCGCGCCACAAGCATAGATGCCACGCCGCACGAGGCGGATACGACATTCTTATTTATGGCTTGGCGGGCTCCAGAGCGTGCCGCGTCTCGAGCGCTTTGATTTTATTCAGGCGGCGCAGATGACGCGCCGCGCCGCTAAATTGCGCGCCCAAAAACGATTTTACCAAATCCTCGGCCAGCCTCTCGCCCGCGATGCGCGAGCCGATCACCAGGACGTTCATGTCGTCAAACTCGACGCCCAGGTGCGCGGAGCAGGTATCGTGGCAAGACGCGGCGCGGATGCCGGGAATTTTGTTGGCGGCGATGGTCATGCCCACGCCGCTGCCGTCGAAGAGCACGCCGCGGTCGGAGCGCCCTTCCACGATGGCTTGCGCAACCAGCTCGACAAAATCCGGGTAGTCGCAGGGATTTTCGTTGAACGCGCCCACGTCCAGAATCTCATGGCCGAGCGCGCGCACCACGTCGCTCATCTTGCTCTTCAGAGCGAAGCCCGCGTGGTCGGAACCGATGACGATTCTCATGGCGCGCTACTTGCCGGATTTCGCGTTGGCGATCACTTCTTTGGCCGCGGACACGATGGCCTCCGGTTCAAAGCCGAACTTCTTTTGCAGTTCCTTCAAAGGCGCGGAGGCGCCGAAGGTGTGCATGCCGATGATGCGGCCTTTCGGACCCACGTATTTGTCCCAGCCAAGCGTGCCGGCTTGCTCCACGGAAACGCGCGCGGTCACCGCCGGCGGCAGTACGCTCTCGCGATATTCCTTGGGTTGATGCTCGAAAATTTCCCAGGAAGGCATACTTACCAGGCGGGCTTTCACGCCTTCAGCGACCAGCTTTTCGTAGGCCTTCAGGGCCATATCCACTTCGCTGCCCGTGGCCATCAGAATGACGTCGGGCTTGCCGTCCGCGGCATCCGCCAGAACGTACGCGCCTTTGGTAACACCCGCCGCGGAGGCGTACTTCGTGCGATCAATGGTCGGCAAATTCTGCCGCGTGAGCACCAGCGCCACCGGCTCATGATGCAGCTGCATGGTGAACTTGTACGCTTCCAAAACTTCGTTGGCATCCGCGGGACGCAGCACAATCAAGCCTGGGACCGCGCGCAACGCCATCAGTTGTTCAATCGGCTGGTGCGTCGGGCCGTCTTCGCCTACACCGATGGAATCGTGCGTGAAAATATAAATGACCGGCACTTCCATGATGGCGCTCAAGCGGATGGCTGGCTTGCAGTAATCGCTGAAAATGAAAAACGTGGAAGCAAAGGGCCGTATCTTGCAAAGCGCCAGGCCGTTGGCAATCGCGCACATGGAATGTTCGCGAATGCCAAAGTGCATGTTGCGCCCGCCGCGCGTATCGGCTTGAAAATCGCCGACACCGTCAAACGTCAGCCGCGTTTTCGTGGACGGATACAAGTCCGCCGAGCCGCCCATCAGCCACGGCACATTCTTCGCCAGGGCATTCAACACTTTGCCGCCGGAGTCGCGGCTGGCCAAGCCCTTGGCGTCCGCCGGGAACACCGGCAGGTCCTTGTCCCAGCCTTGCGGAAGCTGCCGTTTCTGCATGCGTTCCATCTGGTCGTACAGCTCCGGCCACTTGGCCTTGTATTCTTCCGTCTGCTTCATCCACGCGGCGCGCGCCTCGCCGCCGTGCTTGCCGATGCCGTTCTTGAATTGATCGTAGATGCCGTCCGGCACCAGGAACTTGGCGTCCTCCGGCCAGCCGTAATTTTTCTTGGTCAGCCGAATCTCGTCTTCGCCCAGCGCTTCGCCGTGCGCCTCTCGGGTGTCCTGTTTGTGCGGCGAGCCGTAACCGATGTGGCTGTCCAGCACGATAAAGGTGGGTCGGTCTGTGGTCTGGTTGAACTGGTGCAGAACCTTTTCGATCGCTCCAGTGTCGTTGGCATCGGTGACGTGCGCCACGTTCCAGCCGTAGGCCTTGAAGCGCGCCGCCACATCCTCGGTAAACGCCAGCGAGGTGTTGCCTTCAATCGTGATGTGGTTGTTGTCGTAGATCCAGCAGAGGTTGGAAAGCTTGTGATGCGCGGCCAGCGACGCCGCCTCGCCGGAGATGCCCTCCATCATGTCGCCGTCGCCGCACAGCACGTAGACGTTGAAATCAAACATCTCGTAGCCGGGCTTGTTGAAATGCGCCCCCAGCCACCAGCGCGCCATGGCCATGCCTACGCTCGTGGCCACGCCTTGCCCAAGCGGCCCGGTGGTGGTCTCCACGCCGGACGTCCAGCGGTACTCCGGGTGTCCCGGACACTTGCTGTCCAGTTGGCGGAATTTCTTGATGTCCTCGAGCGTCACGGAAATCTGGCCGAGCGTCTCATACTGCGGGTTCACGGCCTTCACCTGTGCCAGGTGCAACAGCGAATACAGCAGCATGGACGCGTGTCCGTTGGACAAGACAAAACGGTCGCGGTTCGGCCAGATCGGGTCGTTGGGATCGTAGCGCAGGAACTTTTGCCAGATCGTGTACGCCACCGGCGCCAGCGCCATCGGCGTTC
>Ga0302324_100020263_pt1 | contig 13018 bp, 10 predicted proteins | sample Palsa_T0_1_FD_201949 | JGI IMG/M metagenome (GOLD analysis project Ga0302324, IMG submission 201949) | Peat permafrost microbial communities from Stordalen Mire near Abisko, Sweden - Palsa_T0_1 | ecosystem: Environmental > Terrestrial > Soil > Palsa > Peat permafrost | place: Sweden: Abisko...
GGTGCTGGAAGCGGGCTATATCGGCCGCATCATCCGCAACGAGTACAACCTGGTCAACATCGATGCGGTTCCGACGATGACTACCCTCAGTGGCCAGTCGTTCGCGAACGCTTTCGCCAACCTCTACAACGAAGTGGCCGGCGGTCAGACGATTCAGGCGCAGCCGTTCTTCGAAACCGCCCTCGGTGGGGCCAGTTCCGCTTATTGCAAAGCCTATGCCAGTTGCACCGCGGCGGTGGCTACGTTGCAGAAATCGGCCATCACCACTACGCAAGTCTACAACTTGTGGAGCGCGTTGAACGCGGCCCCCTCATGGACGTTGGGACGCACACTGCTGGCCTCCCCTGCGATAAACGGCGGCAGTGTCGGCACTCAGCTTACCTCTTACGAAATGGCGGCCAGCAACGGCTGGGGCAACTATAACGCGGCATTCCTGCGGTTGAACATGAAGAGCTGGCACGGCCTCACGGCGCAATCTAATTTCACCTGGAGTCGCGCCATGGGCACCGGCGCATCCGCGCAAAGCAGCAGTTCGCAAACGGTGCTCAATCCGTGGGATCTGCAGATGTCGTACGGACCGCAGACTTACGATATCCGGTTCGTGTACAACTTCCTAGCGCTTTACGAGGAGCCCTTCTTCCGGTCCCAGAAAGGAGTTCTGGGCCACGTGTTAGGTGGCTGGGTGATCGCACCGCTCTTCACGGCCCAAAGTGGCGCCCCGCTCGAGGTCAGCATCGGGACGGGAACCAATCAGAACGCGCAATCGTTTGGCGAGGAGTACGGCAATAGCAATACGGCCTACGAAAACGCGGTATTGATTGCGCCTTATACCGGCGGCAATTCCGCCCATTACAACGTCAGCGTGGCTAGTGGCGCAGGCGTCAACGGCAACGCGTCGTCCGGCGGTTCGGGGATCAACATGTTCGGCAACCCGGCAGCGACGTTCTCCGATTTCCGCCGCTTGATTCTGGGCGAGGACACTACGGGCGGCGGCGCCGGCGTGCTCCGCGGCCTCCCCACATGGAATCTCGACGCCACACTGTCGAAGGACATTCGCGTTCGAGAAGGCATCGGCGCCACGTTGATCTTTCAGTTCACCAACGTGCTGAACCATTTTCAGCCTTCCAACCCGAGTCTGAACATCGACAGCCCGCAAACCTGGGGCGTGATTAGCGGCCAGGCCAACACTCCGCGGCAGATGGAGTTTGGGTTGCGCGTCCACTTTTAGGGCACTCCATGACTCGCCTGCTCATTGCATTGTCATGGACCTCGCTGGCGTTTGGCCAAGCCGCGCTCACCGCACAATATTGTGTGGCCTGCCATAATGACCAGCTAAAATCGGGCGGCCTGTCGATAGCCCGCCTCGATCCCGCACATCCGGAGCGCAATCCCGCCGAATGGGAAAAGGTGATCGTAAAACTTCGCGCCGGTATGATGCCGCCTTCCGGGATGCCGCGGCCCAGCGCCGCGACCATCGACGCCTTCGCGGCGTCCTTGGAAAAGGCGCTCGACAGTGCGTCCGCCGCTCAGCCCAACCCGGGCCGTCCGGCGCTGCACCGCCTGAATCGATTCGAGTACGCAAACTCGGTGCGCGAGCTGCTCGATCTGGATATCGACCCCGCTGCATACCTCCCTGCCGACGACATGAGCCATGGCTTCGACAACATGGCCGAGGTCCTTAACGTCTCGCCTACATTGATGGAGGGCTATATTCGCGCCGCCGGAAAGATCAGCCGCATGGCGCTGGGGGATCCCGGAATGAAGCCCATCGTCGAGACATACCACGTTCCGTCAACTCTTTCGCAAACCAGGCACATCGAAGGCGCACCTTTCGGCACACGAGGCGGCATCGTCGCGCGCCACGTCTTCCCGGCCGATGGCGAGTACAGCTTCCGCATCTCGCTTTACTTCACCACCAACACCCTGGTATTCGGCACCTTTCAGAAGGGCGAGCAGATCGAAGTAGCGGTTAATGGTGAGCGCGTCGCGCTCTTGAATTTCAATCCGGCGATGAAAGTGGATGACGATCTGCGTACACCTCCCATCAAGGTGAAAGCCGGACCGCAAACCATTTCCGCGGCTTTTATTCAGAAGGCCTCGGGGCCTGTGGACGACCTTCTGGCGCCTTACGAGCACAGCTTGGGCGACCTTTTTGCCGGCCGCACCCAAGGGATCACCGCACTGCCGCACGTACGCGATCTGGGCATCGACGGTCCGTATCATGTCACCGGCGTCAGCGATACGGCCAGCCGCCAGCGGATCTTAGTTTGCCGGCCGGTGGGCGCGTCCGACGAACTGCCGTGCGCGCGGCGCATCCTCTCGGCGCTGTCGACGCAAGCCTACCGCAGACCGGTGGACGATATCGATCTGGAAGATCTGCTGAGCGCTTACCAGTCCGGCCGGAATGGTGGGAGCTTCGAAACGGGCATCCGGCAGGGACTCCAGCTCATATTGGCGAACCCGCAGTTCGTCTTTCGTTTTGAGCGGACCCCACAGAATGTTGCTCCGGGCGCGAATTACCTTATCAGCGATCTGGAACTGGCGTCACGGCTGTCGTATTTTTTGTGGAGCAGTGGGCCCGACCGGGAGATTCTCGACCTGGCTAGCCACCGCCAGTTGCGGAAGCCCGAGGTCATCGAAGCGCAGGTGAAGCGTATGCTCGCCGACAAGCGCGCCGATGCATTGGCCACCAGCTTCGCCGGCCAGTGGCTCGCACTGCGCAACCTGGACGACGCGCAGCCCGATCTGTTTCTTTATCCGAACTTCAGCCGCAACCTGTTGCAGTCGATGCGGCGTGAAACCGAGCTATTCTTCGAGAGCGTCGTGAGGGAAGACCGCAGCATCACCGACCTGCTCTCTGCCGACTACACATACGTTGATGAGGCACTGGCGAAGCTGTACGGCATTCCGAATGTAGAAGGCGACCGTTTCCGCCGTGTCACGATTACGGACGAAAACCGCCGCGGCCTGCTGGGACAGGCAAGCATTCTGACCGTCACATCGTTCGCCAATCGAACGTCGCCGGTGGTGCGCGGAAAGTGGGTGATGGATACGCTGCTGGGCGCGCCGCCTCCCAAACCGCCGGCGAATGTGCCGCCGCTCAAGGAGAATACGGCCGGAGCAAAGCCGCTTCCGGTGCGTGCACGGCTGGAGGAACATCGCAGCAATGCGGTGTGCGCCGCGTGCCACAAAATGATGGACCCGATCGGCTTCTCGCTGGAGAATTTCGACGCCCTCGGCGCGTGGCGTTGGAACGACAGCGGCTTCCCGGTGGACGCCACCGGTCAGTTGGTGGATGGCACCAAAGTGGATGGTCCGGCCAGTTTACGGCGCGCACTCGAAGGTCACTCCGAAGCGTTCATTCGCAACTTCACCGAGAAGCTGCTGACTTACGCGTTGGGCCGTGGAATCGAATACTACGATAAGCCCGCTGTACGCGCCATCGATCGTGAGGCCGCCCGCAACGGCGATCGGTTCTCGTCATTGGTGCTGGGAATCGTTAAAAGTACACCCTTTCAGATGCGGCGCGCGGAAGAATCGTCAACGGAGGAGTCCGCGCCGCTCAACCGAGGAGACCAATAATCATGTTTCTCACCAGAAAACATCTTTCGCGCCGTACGATTTTGCGCGGTATGGGGGCCGCCATCAGCCTGCCGCTTCTTGACTCGATGGCTCCGGCGCAGACTCCCATTCAACGGACGGCCGCGACTCCGCGCACCCGGTTCGCCGCCATCGAGATGGTGCATGGCGCCGCCGGCAGCACCATGGACGGCGCCGCCAAACACTATTGGTCTCCGGAGAAGGAAGGCGCCGATTTCGAATTCACCTCCAGTTTGAGCCCGCTTGAGCCGTTCCGCGAGTATCTGACGGTAATCAGCGGCACCGATCTGAATAATGCCGCGGCGCTCTCGCCTTCCGAAGAGGGTGCGGACCATACCCGCTCCTCAGCCGTGTTCCTGACGGCGGCGCATCCCAAGATGACGGAAGGCGCCGACATCTTTTTGGGACCCTCCATCGATCAGATTTATGCTCAGAAGTTCGGTCAGGATACGCCGCTGCCCTCGATCCAGCTCTGCCTGGAGAATGTAGGGTCGCTCTCCGGCGCGTGCGGATATGGATACAGCTGCGTCTATGCCAATACCATCAGTTGGGCCTCGCCCACGGCGCCGCTGCCAATGGAAATCGACCCGCGGGTGGCATTCGAACGCTTGTTCGGCGACGGCGGCACCAACGCGGAACGGGCCGCCCGCAGACAGGCGGACCGCAGCATCCTGGACACGATCACGGCCGAAGTGGCGCGATTGCAGGCGGGTCTGGGGCCGAGCGACCGGCGTCGTCTGCACGACTATCTCGACGATGTGCGCGAGATCGAGAGGCGCATTCAGAAAATCGAGCAGTACAACTCTAGCGGCGAAGCGCGCGAACTGCCGGAAGCACCCGTGGGAGTGCCGGATTCCTTCGAGGAGCACTCCAAACTGATGTTCGACCTGCAGGTCCTGGCATTCGCAGCCGACGTGACGCGCGTCTCCGCCTTCAAAATGGGGCGCGATGTGAGCAGTCGCGTGTATCCCGAGAGCGGCGTGAAAACACCCTTCCACGCGCTGTCACATCATGGAGAGAATCCGGAAAAAATCGCCGAATTTGCGCGCCTCAACCGTTATCACGTGAGTAAAGTGGCCTACTTTCTGGATCGATTGCGGAACACGCCGGATGGCGATGGCAACTTACTCGACCACTCGATGGTGCTGTACGGCAGCCCCTTGGGGGATTCGAACATTCACGACCATAAACACCTGCCGCTGTTCCTGGCTGGCCACGCGAACGGCAATCTCAAAGGGAACTTGCATTATCGGGCCGCGTTGGAGACTCCCATGGCGAATGTCCTGCTCACGGTGCTACAGAAGTTGGGCGTCAATGACGTGGAACGAATCGGAGACAGCAACGGAGTGGTGGCGATATGAGAATCCTCTGCATCTTAGCTCTGGCGGGCTGCGCCCTGGCTGCCGATGGCGATGGGATGACGCCATTGCACTGGGCTGTCTACCGCGACGATGCGTCGGCAGTCCGATCGTTGATCGCCAGCGGTGCGGACGTGAAGGCGACTACGCGAGTGGGCGCGATTACCCCTCTTTCTCTCGCCTGCACGAATGGCGACGTGGCAGTGATCGAACTGCTTCTGAAGGCCGGCGCGGACGTGAAGGCACCTACCAGCGACGGCGCCACACCGCTTATGCTGGCAGCGGCCTCGGGGAGCGTCGACGCGCTGAAGCTGCTGATCGATCGCGACGCGGACGTAAATGCGAAGGAGTCCGCGCATGGGCATACGGCGCTAATGTTCGCGGCAGCGAAGAATCGCGCGGCCGCTGTCGAACTGCTGCTCAAGAATGGCGCCGATGCCGCGGCGACAAGCACGGTTGAGAAGTTAGAGCGTTCGCGGGTCGACGAAGATGGTAATCCGATTCCAGCGGCGCCCGCGGGCGGCGCCGGCCGGGGCGCGCAAGCCGGCGGAGGACGTTCGGGCGGTGGTTTGGGCGGGCAGGCGCGCGGCGCATCCGCCACAATCATGGGCGGGATGACAGCGCTGCTGCTGGCGGCGCGTGAGGGGAATCTTGAGTCCGCGCGTGCGCTGTTTGCTGGGGGCGCCAACATCAATCAAGCGAGCGAGTCCGATAAAACCAGCCCGCTCGTCATCGCCATCACCAACGGCCATTACGATCTGGCGAAGTTTCTCCTGGACCACGGGGCCGACGCGAATCTCGCGACGGTCGACGGTCTGACGCCGCTCTACGATGCCGAGGACACCGAATGGGCGGAAGTCGGTTGGGGGCCGAATCCGATCACGTTCCAGGAACGCGTCACGTATCTGGATTTGATGAAAGCACTTCTGGAACATGGTGCGAATCCCAACGCCCGGCTCATCAAACCGCTCTGGTTCCGGCCCACTTCGCACAATCAGGAATGGGTGGACAAGAAAGGCGCGACAGCCTTCTGGCGGGCGGCGCAATCGAGCGACGTCGCCGCCATGCGTCTGCTGAAGGCCGGCGGGGCCGATCCGAATGTCGCCACCGATGAGGGGGTCACTCCGCTGATGGTGGCGGCCGGATTGGGCTGGGGCGCGAACGCTACTCGCAACGTCCCGGACTCCTGGCTGGCGGCGGTGCAGTATTGCGTGGAACTCGGCGCCGACGTGAATGCGAAAGACGCCTACAGCTACACCGCGCTGCATGGCGCCGCATATCGGGGCGACAACGAAGTGGTGAAGTTCCTGGTGCAGAAGGGCGCTCAACTGGACGTGCGGAGCAAGCGCGGCCAGACAGTCACGGACATGGCGAATGGCCCCATGGTGAACGCGCACCTGCCGATGGAGCATCCGGATACCATCGCGCTGCTGGAGAGTCTGGGCGCGCCGGCGCCCGAGGTACCGGTGGCCGGAGCGCCGAAGCAGGGCCGGGGCGCAGTCGCACCGGCGAAATAGAGAGGAATCGATGATACGAAACGTAATTTGGACAACGGGCCTGCTCGCAATGAGCGCCGCGGCCGGACACGCACAAACCAAGAGCCTGGATTTCGAACTGCTGACGTGGCCGGAGCTGAAACAGGCCATCGCGCAGGGAAAGACGACGGCCCTTCTCTTCAATGGCGGAGTGGAACAGCGCGGACCCCAGGGCGTCAGCGGAGCGCACAACTTCGTGGCGCATGCGCTCGCCTTGGAGATCGCCGAAAAGCTGGGGAACGCGATTGTGGCTCCCACCATCCCGTTTTCGGTCAATAATGGCGCCAGCGTAGAGTTGCCTGGCACCATTGGCATCAGTTCCGCGCTGTTCGCCGGCGTCAACGAAGAGGTGGCCGAACAGCTGATCCGCAATGGCTTTAAGAATGTCGTGCTGATGGGCGATCACGGCGGCGGCCAGCAGCAGTTGGCGGATGTGGCCAAGAAACTGGACGCGAAGCATTCCCCGCAGGGAGTGCGAGTGGTGTACTGCGCTGATGTCTATGTTAAAGCCGGGGCCGATTTCGACCAGTGGCTGAAGGATCACGATCTGCCGGTCGGATCGCACGCGTCCATTAAGGACACTTCCGAGCTCTGGTATCTCGGCGGCGACAAAGGTTGGATTCGCCGGGATCAAATCGCCAATGCGGTCAGCGATGCGGGCCACAAGAACGGCATCAGCGGCGATGCGCGCAAGTCCTCACCCGAAATCGGCAAGGTCATTTCGCAGATGAAGGTGAATGCCGCGGTCGCTCAGATCCGGCAGTTGCTGAGCGTTCCCGCCAGTGCGGCGCCCGCTCAATGACGGCTGAACACCCCAAACCCTATCGGGATGGTATATTAAATCGATGAGCTCACCCTCGCGCCGATTTGTGCGCAGCGCTCTCCCGTGGGCCGTCCCTGTCGCCGCGCTTCTTCTTTGGCAGGCGGCCTCCTACTTTCAGTGGATCTCTTCGCGCGCAGTCCCGTCGCCCGGTGACGTTCTGCGTGCGGGCATCAGGACTGCGGCCAGCGGGGATTTACTTCGCCATGTCGGAGTGAGCACGGCGCGCGCAGCCGTTGGATTTGTCATCGGCGGCGCACTCGGCCTGATCTTTGGGCTGATCAACGGCGTGTGGGATACTGCGGCGCGGCTGTTCGACAGCACCATTCAGATGATTCGGAATGTGCCGCACCTGGCTCTGATTCCTCTCTTCATCATGTGGTTTGGGATCGACGAAAGGGTCAAGGTGTATCTGGTGGCGCTCGGGGTATTTTTCCCGATGTACCTGAATACTTATCACGGCGTGCGCACGGTGGATGCCGGTCTGATCGAGATGGGGCGCGTCTATGGCCTGACGCGCGCAGAGCTTTTTCGGCAGGTGATCTTTCCCGGCGCCTTGCCCTCGATCCTGGTTGGAGTGCGCTTCGCACTGGGAATCACCTGGCTGACTCTGGTGGTGGCGGAGACCATCGCGGCCTCGTCGGGCATCGGCTATATGACCATGAATGCGCGCGAATTCCTGCAAACAGACGTGGTGGTATTGGGAATCTTGATCTATGCCGTGTTGGGGAAACTGGCGGACTCGGCCACGCGATGGCTGGAGAAGCGGTGCCTCGCGTGGCACACGGCATTTGCCGATGCTGGAGCGCAATCGCTATGACGGTCGCGGAAACGCAGCGTTTACCGGATCGCTTGTCGCGTGTTGGCGTCGAGGTCAGCATCACAGGCGTGGGCAAGCGTTTCGGCAGCCATCAGGTTTTAACGGATGTCAATTTGGAGATCGCTCCCGGCGAGTTCGTGGCCATTGTGGGACGCAGCGGTTGCGGAAAAAGCACGCTACTCCGGATGATTGCCGGCCTGGCTACCGCGAGCGAGGGCCGTATCGAAGTAGGTGGCCAACCCGTGACGCGCCAGGTCGCGGACACACGCATCTTGTTCCAGGACACGCGCCTCCTGCCCTGGCGCCGGGTGCTCGACAACGTGGGGATAGGCCAGCGCGACGATTGGAAGCCGGCGGCGATGGAGGCGCTCGATCAGGTGGGGCTCGCGTCCAGAGCGCAGGATTGGCCAGCCGTTCTTTCCGGCGGACAGCGTCAGCGAGTCGCACTGGCCCGTGCGATGGTTTCGCATCCGAAGCTGTTGCTGCTCGACGAGCCGATGGGCGCGCTCGACGCCTTGACTCGCTTGGAAATGCAGCGCTTGATCGAGGAAGTCTGGGGGCGGCAAGGTTTCACGGCGGTCCTGGTCACGCACGACGTCAGCGAAGCGGTTACGCTCGCGGACAGGGTGGTGGTGCTGGAAGATGGTGTTGTCCCGATGATTCGCAGAATCGAGCAGGCGCGCCCGCGGATTCGGGGCGATGCTGCACTGAGCGAAATTGAAGGTGAGATTCTCGCGCGAATTTTAGGAAGGATCTGAACCATGGTGGATATTCTTTCACCCATTCAAGTTGGGCCGTATCAGTTACCCAATCGGCTGATCATGTCGCCGATGACGCGTTGCCGCGCGGGCCAGCGAAATGTTCCCGGGCCGATGAATGCTACGTACTACGAGCAACGCGCGAGTGCCGGTCTGATCGTCACGGAAGCCACGCAGATCTCGCCTCAAGGTGTCGGATATCCGAATACACCGGGCATCCATTCGCCCGAGCAGGTGGAAGGATGGAAACTGGTGACAAGCGCGGTTCACGACGCTGGCGGCCACATTTTCCTGCAGCTCTGGCATGTGGGACGCATCTCCCATCCGTCACTTCAGCCTGACGGCGTGCTGCCGGTGGCGCCTTCGGCGGTTCAGCCCGAGGGACAAGCTCCGACTCCTGAAGGCATGCGACCTTTTGTGACGCCGCGTGCGCTCGAGCTCGGCGAGATTGCGCAAGTCGTGGAGCAGTATGGCGCCGCGGCAACCAACGCCAAAACCGCGGGATTCGACGGTGTTGAGATTCATGGCGCGAATGGTTATTTAATCGATCAGTTTCTGCGCGACAAGACCAATCGCCGCACCGACGCGTATGGCGGCTCGATTGCGAATCGCGCACGCCTCCTGATCGAGATTGCAGAGACGCTGGTGGCGGTGTGGGGCGCCGAACGCGTCGGAGTGCGTCTTTCGCCGCTCAACCCGTTCAACGATATCGCCGACAGCACGCCGGCCGAAACCTTCGGGTACGCCGTAGATCAGCTTAGCCAACTCGGTCTGGCCTTCCTTGATCTCGTTGAGGGCGAGGCGGATGGCGGCCTGGTTCTGAATGCGGCGCATTTCCGTTCCTCCTGGCGGCAGGTGCTGATTGCCAACAAGGGGTACGACCAGGCCCGTGCGAACGCTCTGCTGGCTAGCGGAGGCGCCGATGCCGTGGCGTTCGGAGCGCCGTTTCTCGCCAATCCGGATCTGCCGGATCGCTTTCGGCACGGGGCTCCGTTAAATCAACCGGATCGTTCCACTTTCTACGGAGGCGGCGAGGCGGGCTATACAGATTATCCGTTTCTCCATTCGGACCTCGCCGCGGCCAGATAAGTTATCCAGCTACCTTTGGCACCGCGTTCGCACTGCCTGGAATGCGGACCGCTCCATTGGCGACTACTTCGCCCCGCCGGCCATCCGCAGCCGGGCGCGTCAGCGATAAGTGCGGAAAAACGTGCTCCGCAAAATGATAAGCCTCTTCCAGATGCGGGTAGCCGGAGAGGATGAAGGTATCGATGCCCAGGCTGGCGTATTGCTCTATCAGCGCTGCCACCGTTGCGCCATCCCCTACCATCGCGGTTCCCGCACCGCCACGAACCAGGCCGACGCCGGCCCAAAGATCGGGCTGCAGCCACAAACCGTCGCGCCCATTGCGCTGTAGCTCGAGCATTCGCTTCTGTCCTTCCGATTCGTATTTCGCGAGCACTTTCTGCCCTTCAGCGGCGATCTCGGGCGTGATATGTTCCACCAGCTTTTCGGCATCGCGTCGCGCTTCCGCCACCGTATCGCGCACGATCACGTGCAGCCGGATCCCGAAGCGTAACTCGCGCCCTTCGGCGGCCGCCAGTTCCCGTGCGCGTGCGATCTTCCCGGCCACGTGCTGCGGCGGTTCTCCCCAGGTAAGGTACATGTCGATGTGCCGGGCCGCGACCTCCATCGCCGCGGGCGACGATCCACCGAAGTAAAGCGGGATGTGGGATTGGGCGCCGGGAATCAGGTTTCTCGCGCCGCTCACGCGATAGTGCTTGCCGCTGTGTTCCACCGTTTCGCCGCGGTCGAGCGCGCGCCAGATGGAAAGAAATTCATCGGTCTGCTCATATCGCTCGTCGTGCGAGAGCCAGACCCCGTCTCCGCGCAATTCGTCCGTATCGCCGCCGGTGACGACGTTGATCAGAACACGGCCGCGCGTTTGCCGGTCCAGCGTCGTAGCCATGCGGTAAGCCAGGGTCGGGCTGATCAGCCCCGGGCGCACCGCAACCAGAAACTTAAGCCGCTCTGTGACGGACCCCAGTGCCGCCGCAGTCATCCAGGCGTCTTCGCAGCCGCGCCCCGTCGGCAGTAGGACGCCTTCGTAGCCCAGAACATCGGCGGCGCGCGCCACCTGGGAGAAATAGTCGAAGGTGGCGGCTCGTCCGCCCTTGGTAGTCCCCAGGAATCGCCCGTCACCCTGGGTGGGAATAAACCAGAAAATGGAAAGTGTCATTGCTCTCCTTTAGGGGCCGAGAACCAGCACGGCTGCTCTTACGTCAATGCTCCTGGGCAACAGACCGAGTTGCAGGTATCGATCCGCCAGCGCCTGTTGAGAAGCAATCAGCTCGGCACCGACAGTCTCTGTGTCATAGCGGTTGCGACGTTGCTCGGCCAGGGCGACGGCATTGAGCGGGATGCCCGTCTCCGTGGACAGGAAGCGGTTCACTTCGTCGCGATGATCTTTCGCCCACGTCTTGATGCCTTCCAATTCGCTCAGAAATTCCTTCAACCGCCGCGGTTCCTGCTCCGCCATGTGCCGGCTGGCCAGATAGTATTCGCGGCCGTCCACGAAGCCTTTTCCGGTGGCGAGGGAGCGATAAAGGCCTCGCTCTTCCGCCGCCGCCAGGTACGGATCCCAGATCGCCCAAGCGTCAATCGCGCCGGTCTCCAAGGCTCCGCGGCCATCCGGCGGAGCGAGGTACATCGGCGTGATATCGGCGAGTGACAGCCCGTTCTTCTCCAGATAGCGCAGCACCATCGTGTGCGCGCTGGTGCCCTTGGCAAACCCGACCCGTCGTCCCCGCAAATCCGAAGCCTGACGGATCGCCGACTCCCGTTTCACCAGAATGCCGGAACTTTCCGGGCTAGCCGAGGAAACCGCGAAGTAGACGAAAGGGATACCCGCAGCTTGCGCAAACAGCGGCGGCGAATCACCTGTGTGTCCAATATCGATGCTCCCAGCGTTCAGTGCTTCCAACAGCGGAGGACCGGATGGGAATTCCGTCCAGACGAATCGGACGCCTTTCGACTCGAACGCCTGAGACAGCTTTCCCGAAGCCTTGAGAATCGAAAATGTGCCCCATTTTTGATAGCCGATCCGCAGCGTTTCGGTCGGGTTTTTCGATGCCGGGCTGCACCCGGAAAAAGCCAATACAACCAGGGCGAGGGTGGAGCGAGAGCGGAGTTTTATTGCCTGACACAGCATTTCGAATAAACTAGACTATTTCGATAGGATAATAGATGATTCTATCGCAAGTCGACGGAAATGGCGATTTCGGCCTATTCTTTTAGAAGCCCATGATCCTGAAAATCCGGCAGGTCGGCGAGTTGGTGCTGCGGCAGAGGAGCCGCCCTTTATCACTCGAGGAGATTGCCAGCCAGTACGTGCGAAATCTCATCGAGTCCATGCGCGAGACGATGTATGACGCCCCTGGCGTGGGACTGGCGGCACCGCAAATCGGCATACCGATGCAACTCGTGGTGATTGAGGACACTCTTGAAGCGATTCAGTGGATTTCGCCGGAACAGGCTGCTGAACGGGAGCGGCGGCCCGTGCCGCTTCAGGTTCTGATCAATCCAATCCTCACAAGGGCGGAAGGCGCAGCCGAGTTTTTCGAAGGTTGCTTGAGCCTGTCCGGCTATACCGCGATTGTTCCGCGCGCCAGAAAAGTCCACGTGGAGGCCCTCAATGAGCACGGGGAGTCGGTGAGCATCGAAGCCACAGGCTGGTACGCCAGAATCCTGCACCACGAGATCGATCATCTTGGCGGCGTTCTTTACATCGACAGGATGAACCCGCGCTCGTTCGCGACGCAGGATAACTATCTTCGTATATGGAAGGACAAGTCGATCCAGGGGGTGATGCAGGCGCTTTCCGGTGATCTGGGGTGAGACTGATAGCCCTCCAGGGTGCTCGAACCTGGAGCGGGAGAGGCGTCTGATCTTCCGGTCAAACGCCCCAGTGCCGGTCGCGCGTCCGCTTCTGTCGCGAATCGTGCGATTTGTTGCCGTCCCTACTTTCAAACGGCGCTCTGGGTTCCTGAATTTGGGCGGAGGACGGCTTCGCGGTTCACCTTCGGCCGAGTGGACGATGTAGCGCAGCACCTGCCAACTGAGCATTG
>Ga0302324_100020270_pt1 | contig 13015 bp, 9 predicted proteins | sample Palsa_T0_1_FD_201949 | JGI IMG/M metagenome (GOLD analysis project Ga0302324, IMG submission 201949) | Peat permafrost microbial communities from Stordalen Mire near Abisko, Sweden - Palsa_T0_1 | ecosystem: Environmental > Terrestrial > Soil > Palsa > Peat permafrost | place: Sweden: Abisko...
GCTGCTGACAAACGGGACATACTACGTCACGCACCTGCTGCCCGGCTCCTCCGGGGCGATCATCGGCACCGGCCCCAATACCCTCCTGCAAGCCGTCTCCGGCACCACCGGGTACGCGATCGCCCTGAAAACACCCGCGTCAACCCAGCAGATCATGCTCGCCGGCTTCACCCTCAAGCCGAATACCGGCACCCTCGGCGGCATCCTTATCGACAACACCGGCTACGGGACCAGCAGCGACCCGCAGCACACCCTGGAAAACATCTACGTCCTGAATGCGGGCGGGGACGCGTTCCACTTCGGCGCGAACGCCAGGTCGATGCGGGTCACGAACTGCTGCCAGTCCAACGCGGGGGGCGCCGGGTTCTGGTTGGAAGCCGGCTGCACGGACAGTGCGTTCACCGGGTGCATATCGGGGCCGTCCACCCAGTACGCCTGGAACGTGGCCGGCTGGAACAACTTCTTCACCAGCTGCAAGGGGTTCTACGCCGGGTGGAACGGGTCGGTTTTCGACACCTCACACAGCGCGTGGGAGATCACCGGGGACTACAACACCTTCGCGTCGTGCTCGGCGCAGAACGGGGCGCTGCACGGCTTCAACCTGAACGGCTGCAGCAATGTCGCGATGGCCGGGTGCTGCGCGGACGTGAACAACTCGGGCGGTAGCTCGGGTGTCGGGATCAATACGCAGGTCGCGCTGAATTGCACGATCGTCGGCTGTACCGGGGACAACCACGGCGGCACGGGGCAGCTCTATGGCCTGCAGGTGGCCGGCACGCAAACTAATACCACGTTTTTCGCCAACACGGTTACCGGCAGTACCGCAGCGTTCAACTACGTCTCGGGCGACGGCTACCTCCTGATCGGCCCGAACGTAGAGGCGAAGGTATCCGGGACGGGACTGCTGGTTAAGGAGGGGGCGAACCGCAAGCAGGGCACTGCCGTCCTCGCGGCGGGCACGGCGACCGTGGCAGATACGGCAGTGACGGCTAGCTCACGTATCTTCCTGACCAGCCAGGCGGATGGCGGAACTCCCGGGTTCCTGCGGGTATCGGCGCGGACACCGGGAACGTCGTTCGCGATCACCTCTTCCAGCGGCACCGATACATCTATCGTCGCCTATGAGATTTTCGAGACCGGATAAGGCGGACTTCTGACCAAGGACGTCTTCGCCTGTCACCCCCGTTAGGCGAGTCTCTTCAGGTAGCCTTCAAAGTTCTGAGTGAGCATAAATGCCTGGCAATCTGTGTCTACGACAAAATCCGGGCGGCGGGCAAGGAACTTGCGAGCGGCCTCCATGGGTCCTGGCCCGTAGTCAGGCTCAACCGGGTGGCCCGTCACCAAGGTGTCTTCGACGATGCAATACGACCCAGGTGTAACGAAATCGGCCAGGAGGTCCAGTTCGGCCGTTACATGCCTTTCGCTGTGGTCAGAATCAAGGATCACCATGACCGTGTCGGCGTGTTCCGCCGCTTCCCTGACTTCGCGGATGACGTTGGGGGCGATCGACGAATCGAGAATGTGAGTAATTCGGGGGTGAGCGGGCGGATCTCCATGCCGTTCGACGTCGATGGTTATCACCTGCCCGCGGCCGTTGATGTCTAGCTGGTGGGCGAGGAACAAGGCGCTCGCCCCGTGGTTGGTGCCGGTTTCGATGATGAGATCGGGTTGGAGGCGCCAAACGAGGTCCTGATAGACCCATAGGTCGGTCGGCCACTTGTATATCCTTGTGCCGCGGTAGGTGCTTGCGTACGTGTGCCGCGCCTCGTAGGAGAGCAAGGTGAACGCGTTCGTTATCAGAGAAGCCGGCCAAGTCGACGCTGAGCGGTAAGCAAGTCCGCGCACTCGGCCAAGGCGGCGCATCTGATGGACCAGATGGGCAATCCGCGCCCCACGTCCAATCGACTTCGAGTCATTCATCTTTGTTCTCCTATCGTTCACGTTTACAGGTTGTCCCGGTCGACACTCAGCCAGTCCGGGGGCAGCAAGTCGCGAGTATCAAAGCTCGCGTGGGTGAACCATGGCCGGGGTGCAATCACAACCCGGCCTGGTCGCTCGCCGATAAAGCCCGCCCACCAGCTGAATGAGCTATTGGCGATCACCAGCCCGTCGACCCGGGAGAGGATTAGGGCAACCTCCAGCGGATGACAGCCCGGCGGGGGATCGACTAGCACGAAATCGTCCATTCCCTCGAATTCCTCACGGACGATGTCTGGCGAGTCGGTCGCCAGGTACACAGGCCCATCGAGCCCCAACCTACGCAGATACGCGAGTGACCTTTGATAGTAGGCCCGCGTGGCGAGCCCGTGGACTTTCTGATGCTGCGGCAGCATGTAATCACCACGTCGAACATTCAGCCCGATGTTACCTGCGCCCGGTTGAATCTTCTCGCGCATCTCGAGATACCAGTCCGACGGCTTTGTCAGACGGCTCATCCGGTCGCGGATCTCGGCACCGCAGTCATCAAAGTATCGCCACGACTGGAAGAATCCAAGGACTGTAGTCCCGGGCCGGACATCGCGTAGCCTTGCGTCATAGCTAAAGGATCGCTCCATAAGAACAGGGCCCCTTCCCCCCGGGAGAACCGGCGAGATCCGGTTGTGCCACCACCGCGCCGCGGGGACCGCTGGGAACCCTAGGAAGACTGGAAGGTGGTAGGCGCCCTCAGGCGGAGCGACAAGACCGTTGTCAAAGACGTCGAGCTCGTATTCGTGATCGAAGGAACGTTCCGGGCGCACGTGCTGGTAGAACGCCTTATTGACGTAGCAGGGTACCGATAGCCTGCGGGCCTGCGCAAAGACCGCTGCGTAGGTGAACAACTGGTTACCGAGTCTCTCTACCGGATACAGCGTGAGGCCATCGGAGTGCGTCCTCCGGCCACGTGGAACCGGGGTCCACGGTTTCATGGTGATTCCTTCCGTTGGCGGACGGCGCGCAACGCCGTAATGGTGGGGAATGAGATCACTGCAGCAACCGCCCACTGCACGGCGCAGTACACCATGCCGACTCGACTGATGCTGGCACCATGCTCCAGAAGCAGGACTCCGCCCACAACCGCGCCGCTTATCGCGAAGTTAACCGCGAAAACCGGCCACGGACGCCGGCGAACTAGACAGGTGGCCCAGAATAGAAGATTCACAGCCGTCGCGGGCAACGCAAGACCGACCCAACGTAGCAACGAGGCGCCGTGAGCGGCAAAGTCGGGACCCAACGACAGGAGTGCCAATTTGGGAAGAAGCAAACAGATTATCATACCGGCGATAATTACCAGCAGGCCGAACCGCATAGACCGCAGGATCGTGGCAGCTGCCTGGTCAGGCCTCGCTACGGCCTCCCGCACCATCGAGATCAAGAGGCTGGAAAGCAGTAGGTATAGCATTGTGGCAATAATCCAGGGAACGTAAAAGTAACCGCCCTGCTTGGGCCCGAGTCGCAACGTCACCAGGGCGGGCAGGAATGCGGTCACGGCAGACGATATCGCGGTGGTGACAGACTCGATCGCGACGAAATTCCCGAGCTCGCCAAACGTCGGCAGACTCGGCTGCTGGCTGGCCTGCCGCCCAGCCAGTACGCCAATGTTCAGCACATTCACCGCTATAACCGCCATCGCCATAGGCACGGCCCACGACCACAGGGCTCCGATCGACGGTGAAAAGAATGAAACGGATACCGGCAACAAGGCCAGGCGCGCCACGGCGACGAGGATATTCTCGACTGGAACCCAGGTAGCCCGGCCGAATCCGACCAGTCCCCCGTCCTGGATCATGAAAATACTGTTGAGCACTACGCATGCTGCGAAAGCGAACCGACCGAGCCCGCCGCCTAGAACGAGCCCAGTCGCCATCGGTGTCAGCAGGAAGATGATGGCCGCGACCAGGCCGGCCAAGGCGGATCCCGCATAGCTGACAAGAATCAGTCGCCGGGCGTGCCAACCCGCTTCGGGCAGGAACCGCGCGAAAACGTTGATCAGGTTGAGGCTGCCCACGCCGGCCAGGAATGTGATCGAGGAAACCTCGGCGGATACGGAGCCGACACCCGAAGCATCCTGCCGGTGCGCGGTCACGGACCAGAACACGAGGCCCAGGCCACCGGCCGCCAGGGCAGAAACCATCAACGCAAGGGCTCCCCGAAGGGCCGGATCCTTAAGCAGTGCCAGAACCCGGGGCAGCGTCGTCGGTGCTGGTGCAACCACCGGAAGCGGCCCTGGTCGACTCACCGGATATCACCGCGATCGCGTGGGCCTGTCTTCTCCGCGGGACGGCCTTGCGGCCACGCCCGGAAAATCACGGTTCCGTCATTTTCATACCACACTTGCCAATAGGGCGATTCTCTTAGCCGCGGTACAAGCGCCGCCAAGGTACCGGACGTGAAGATACCGTAGTAATCGGAATAGGCGTACATTGACGGCGCGATGACGAGGTAACCCGTGCCCTTCGCGAGGAACGAGACCGTCTGTGCCAAATTTGCTGGGCTCATGCGGTCAAGTCCATTTCCGTCGAGCTCCGGAGTCGCGTCCAATGAAGGATCGTTCTGCGATTGGTTGACATTGTGCAGAACATAATTGCCGTTCAGGCGCGAAGGAAAGTTCGCGCCAACTAGCACCAGCGTAGAATTCAGCGGGGCGTGATCCAGGAAGTAAGTGCCTGCAGCTATCTCTCCCGGCGGTACGTACAGCATTGGATACATGCCGAAGTCCTGAGCCTGAGCGCTCCCCACAGCGGCAAACAGAGCCCAGAGTCCGGTCGCCGCCAACCGCAGCATCGGCGCGCGAACCAGACTCCCGCATCGCATCGCGATGATCAGTGCACACCAAGGCGAGGAGAACAAGAAAAAGCGATAGATCGCTTCCCCGTCGTAGTTCGTTACCAGGACGAACAAAAACGGCGCGGCAGCCAGAACCGCGGGAATAGCGACGACCCCGAGACGGCGACGATACGATAGAACGCAGACAGCGGTTGCGCCCCAAAATCCCAGACTGATCGTCCTGGCGAAATAGCTCCCCAGCGCCTGCCGTGGGCTCGTTGCCGCAAGGCCTGGTTTGCCGGTAGCGTTAGACAGACTAAAGCCGGTAAGGAACTGGTTATGATCAATAGCCGCCAGGTGCAGCAAGGGATAGATTATGAGCATGATCCCAAGAGTCAGAATTATCAGCGGGTGGCGCATGACACCTAGCACCCACAGGCCGATGACACCGACGAATACAATATACGGTGACAGTTGGTGCGTAATTATAACCGCGCCGAACATAGCGATGAGACCGACGATTCGCACCGCTACGCCGACGGTACCAATCCGCTCCGCTCCCTGAATTTCAAATTGAGGGGTATCGATCCACCTTCGGCGGAGGAAAGACCATCGCGGTCGTGCTGGCTTGAGGAGCGGCAGGAGGAAAAACTGAAAGAGCAGCGCCAGCAGGAACGCCGTCGTCTGCGGAGAATAGTAGAACTGCCCTTCCCAGTTAACCGTCTCAAAGAGCAGGACCGTAACGTACGGGACCGCCGGGCACCCTTGGGAGAAGCGGCGGGCGATCGCAAATATCACCAGTGCGTTCAGTGATTCGAAGAATAGCTGCGCCCAGTTTGAATACGCCAAAGGACCCCGTCCGCTAAGGCGGACCAGGCCTGCTGCCGATGCGAAAAAACCAGGCCATTGCTGATAGATATCAAATGAATCCTTAAGGGCCCCTCCGTGGACCAGGTAATCGACAACGCCAAAGTGCTTGTAGGTCCAGCTCGAGAGCGGTGTCGAGTCGAGCCACATCGGCGTCCCGTTAAACTCGGCCAGCAGCAGACCCAAAGCCACGACAGCTGTCGGCCACTTAGTGCGAACGGACCGGAGCGCAACGACGAGAACTCCGACCGTGAGCACCGCCGCCGCGAAGAACGGGATACCAAGGAGCGGCAGCAGGCCGTAGCTGCCGGCAACATGGCCGCGGGCCCGGCGTACCGAGAACGTGAACAGTCCAGCCGCTGCCATCAGCGTGACGGTTAGGACAGACTCCCAAGCCAGGGACCAGGACGAAGTAGTGACGACCCTGGGGCTAGCGTCGGCCTCGACCGGCTGATACCTTGACGAATTTTCACCCTCGCCGATAGGGGTTTCATCCGGAAGGCGCTTTCGACGCAGGGCCAGCTGAGCGATGAGGAAGGTAGCGGACCCGACTACGCCTACTCCTACCGTCGCTGCGAGGAGAAGCCCGAGCGTGGTGACCTGCAGCCAGCCGAGCACCGACGTGACGAGAATCGTCCAGGTCAGGCTCGCGGCAAGTACCGCGATCGTGCGGGTCGGCCGATCCCTGGTCGGCAGCCAGCACACCAAGCCGCACCCCGGAGTGACGCACAAGGTCACCAAGCCGGCCCATACGGCCGCCGCCGTACCCCTCGCGAACAACGCAACGGCAGCGCCCATCAGGGCTCCGACGACACCCACTGAGGCTGTAACGAGCCGGTCGCCTAGCGCCTCGTCGGCGCTGTGCCCCCACGCCGCAATGACGTGAGCCCGGCGGCGGACCGGCGTACCGGCAGCACGCTTCGCCGGGTTGGCGAGCGCCGTCATCTCGGCGCCCCGTCTTTATCTGTATCGCGCGCCATCACATGCTTATTGCGCGTCACGACATGTTCGACTAGATAATCGACAAAGAAACCGGCCACCGCGAATGATAGGCCCGCTACGATAGAAAAGCTGCGGGCCATACCTGAAGCTTCTCCACGAGCCGTCTCCCGCACGCCGCGCATAATGCCATAAGGCAGTATGCACCTGGTGTACTGGCGCTCTTCAGAGATGCTATCCGCACTACCATTGAAGGAGACCAATGCCGCTTTACCCTGACCCTCGTAATAACACCTTCTGAGAAAATATCGGAAGGTGCTACGGTCGGCCGGAATCTGGTGGCCGGCGATCGCGCCAGGCTCGTAGATCCAAATTCCCCCCCTATCGTATTCTGCGGCTCGCAAACACAGATCGGTATCTTCCGGCCGGTTCCTGGCATCAACCTTCCCGAAGCCCTTGCGGAAGCCATCGACAGCATTAAAGGCGGTGCGGCGAATGGCCATATTACCGGTCCAGACATTGCGCACGGGGGTAGCGCTTTCAGGCATTCCCAGGTAGGAGCAGCCGAGCGCCCAGTCGAACTCGGGGGGGAACCACCGCGGGCGGCGGGTTTGCCACAAAGGTTTCAGTCGGCCGCCCACGCCCACCACCGCAGGGTTCTTGAAGTGGCCCACTAGAGAGTCTAGCCAGTTAGGAGAGGCGACAACGTCGTCATCCAGGAAAGCCAGTATCTCCCCCCGCGATGCCGCCGCGCCCGTATTGCGCGCACCCGAGGCCCCGCGAATGCCCGCATTAGCTATCACCGTGACCCCAGGCATTTCCCTGGCAGCCATAGCCATTAGTTCCGGATTATGATCGATCACCACGACCGTCTGGGCAACCTTGACGGTCTGCGCGTGTACCGATGCCACAGTCTGAAGCAGACCATCCCAGCGATCGCTCGAGAACGCCGGGATGATCACCGAGACTGCGGGCAAGCTCACCGGATCGGCCGAGTACGGGTCCAAATCTCTCCCTCCACCCGGGTTTACGGACGCACTACTCCAGTTCACTTGACACTCCCGACGCAACGGGGTTCTCATGAAAGGGATTGGTAACGGCGCCGTACAGGAAGGGGGCCGCTTCGGTGATATCCCCGTACCCAGGGTTCGTCTTTCTGGACCGGCGACGTTCGGTGAGAAGGATGCGGAGCACCCGCAAACCATCGCCGAAGGCGCTCAGGTTGCTAACGCCGTGGATCCGTGGGTGCTCAAAGCTAGGGACCTCAGTTACAATTAGACCCGCCTTGGCTATGCGGATATGTATAAGCGTTTCGATCTCGAAGCCGTCACCCCACAACCGGCCGCCAGATCCTTCCGGTGGCGGCGAGGTAACGTCGAGGTCGAGGACCGGAACGTGGATGCGCCAGAAGACATTAAATCCGTAGCATAGGTCCGTGTAGTGCGCTCCGTAGCACATATTGAATGCGGTGCTGAAAAAACGGTTCCCGAGGCGCCGTAGATGTGTGATGTCGGTGCTGCCACCCCCTTGGACGAACCGAGTTCCCTTCGCAAAGTCAGCACCATCAAGAAGCGCATCGACGAACTGCGGGATCTCGGACGGATCGGCTGAGCCGTCGGCGTCGACCATCGCGATTATGTCGCCAGTCGCTGCCGCAAATCCGCAAGCAAGGGCGTTCCCCTTGCCGCAACGATTCTGCATGACAATTCGGACGTCAGGCCGCAACCGTCGGGCGGTCGCGGGCGTGTCATCGACAGAATGGCCGTCTACCACTATGACTTCGTGAAGCCCCGAGGGCAGACTGGAAAATACATGAGGCAGATTACGGGCCTCGTTGAGCGTGGGAATAACCACCGATACTTTCGCCTGAACCGAAGCGGAAGCGGTTTTGAGCATTATCTTGTTCCTCTGCGATCCCGGATCTAATAGGCGCGATCGTCGCACGTTTCCTCGTCACGGCACAGACCAATGAATGGTTGCCGTAGGAAGCCTTGAGATTCAGCAGGCCACTTAAAGCGAACCAGATGCGAGCTAAAAGGGCTGAGAACCCATGGGCAAGGTTCAGCCGCTTCTATAAGTTGCCTGGCGCTGGGTTACGACCACATAATTTAAACGCGGTAGAGCTAGGTGGCGCTGAGGCTCGCGGAGCCGCGTCCGCAAGAAGAGCCGTACCCGAGACAGAGGCCGACTCGCCCTAGTCGGCCGCTTAGGTACCGATTCCATTGGTCCCCCCAATGAAAGATGAACGTCGGCTCATGTGCCGGAAGCGCCGGGCGCCTCACCGCGTTGAACCGTATGTCAGAACCGTATGTCAGTATGTCAGAGTCGTATGTCAGATGCAGACACTCCTAGAAATTGACGCCTCCCCCATGTCCGTGGTTTACCCGAACGCGAGAAGAGCCATAACTGTTGAGAGCGGTAACGGTCGCGGCTGGAAGTTCATGCAGGTCAGCCTGTATAAGCCATGCCTGACAGCCACCACGCCGAGTTTGCCGACGTGCTAAACCGCTCATATGCCGCAGTGCCTGAAACGCCGAGGTTAGTATGCCATGGTAGTAAATAATCCGAATTCTATATTTCAGTACATGATGGGACAGCACTCTTTGGAACGCGTCCTTCGAAATCGGCACTCGTGAATTGTCGGCAGGTGTTTACATACGGATCTTGCCATCATCCGCCTTATCCGGGCTCGAAAATCTCATAGGCGACGATAGAGGTATCCGTGCCGCTGGAAGAGGTGATCGTGAACGACGTTCCCGCTGTCCGCGCCGATACCCGCAGGAACCCGGGAGTTCCGCCGTCCGCCTGGCTGGTCAGGAAGATACGCGAGCTAGCCGTGGCGGCCGTATCTGCCATAGTCACCGTGCCCCGCACCAGGACCGCAGTGCCCTGCTTGCAGTTCGCCCCCTCTTTAACCTGGAGGCCCGCCCCGGCGACCTTGACATCTATGTTGCCGAATTGCGCGCCACCGGGAATCCCGCTGAAATCCGCGTTGGACGGTCCCATCAGGAGGTAACCGCCACCCGAGACATAATTGAACGCCGCGGTACTGCCAGTAACCGTGTTGGCGAAAAACGTGGTACCAGTCTGCAGCCCGGTAACCTGCAGGCCGTAGAGCTGCCCGCCGCCCACTCGGTTGTCCCCGGTGCAGCCGATCACGGCGCAGCAGGTCGCGCCGATGGTGTTGATCCCGACGCCGGAGCCGCCGCCGGAGTTGTTCGCGTCCGCGCAGCACCCCACCAGCGTGACGTTCGTGCAGCCGTTCAGGTCGAAGCCGTGCAGCGCCCCGTTCTGCGCCGAGCACGACGCGAAGGTGTTGTACTGCCCGCTGATCTCCCACGCGTTATGCGAGGTGTCGAAAACCGACCCGTTGTACCCGGAGTAGAACCCCTTGCAGCTGGCGAAGAAGTTGTTCCAGCCGGCCACGTTGAAGCCGTGCCCGGCAGACGGCCCCGAGATGCAGCCGGTGACCGCGTTGTCCGTGGAGCCGGCTTCCAGCCAGAACCCGGCGCCGACCGCGTTGTACTGGCGGCAGTTCGTGACCCGCATCGACCGGGCGTTCGCGCCGAAGTGGAACGCGTCCGCGCCCGCGTCCAGGATGTAGATGTTTTCCAGGGTGTGCTGCGAGTCGCTGCTGGTCCCGTAGCCGGTGTTGTCGATAAGGATGCCGCCGAGGCCGGACACATTCGCGTTCAGGGTGAAGCTCGCCAGGTAGACCTGGATGGTCGACGCGGGGGTCTTCAGCGCGATCGCGTACCCGGTGGTGCCGGAGACGGCTTGCAGGAGGGTATTGGGGCCGGTGCCGATGATCGCCCCGGAGGAGCCGGGCAGCAGGTGCGTGACGTAGTATGTCCCGTTTGTCAGCAGCGCGGTCCCGCCGGCTCCGGCCACCGCGTTGATCGCGGCGGTGTCGGTGGCTCCGGTCGTATCCCCTGACGGGCCGATCACCAGGCCGGGCGTGGAGCCTGAGGCGGAACCGTCGCTGGCGCCTTTACCGCTGAAGCTAAATCCCTCGAGCAGCCCGCCGCCCCCCACGACGGCCACACTGGCGCCAGCCGCGCGCAGCAAGCCGCGTCGGCTAACGCTGCCGATTCTGCTAGCCAGCCAAGACGCTCGCCCTAGAGCACCGCCCGAGGGCAGAGCGCTGTCGGGTTGCGCAGTCTGGTAACTCATGTGAGCGATCTCCTTTTAAGGTCGCGCCGAAGACGCAGGACCGTATCTGAAATCTGAAATGACACGGTGTGGGCGTGTACTCGCATATATTCGATCAAATCGCACGACGGGCCGGACAGCCATCAATGGCTGGTCACCAGAATCACGCGCATCGCAGCCGCATTGAGCCTGGATATGGCCGCGTCAGCGCCCGGAATTAGGGACTGTTCGCCGGGCGACGTGATGCATCGTGCGTCGGGGCCTTGACGTTGACGGTACCGTCCCGGTCGAAGAATACAGTGCTGCCGCCCTTGAGGCGAGGTTCCGGCTGAATCGCTGCGCCGGGACGCTAAATTAGGTAGCAGTCTCCACCATTCGGCGCGATGCGCGGCATTAGCCCGTAAACTCGAACTTACGTCGGCGGGCCGGACCAGCATCTACTCGGGTGGGGGTTTGCCGCTGGACCGGGCGGCGTACTGTCTACTTCAGGGCAAGGGTCAGCTGGATGGCGCAGAAACCGGAGGCTATGGTGACGTCGGCTGCACGGTTGCGGGTGCCGATCCTGATGTATCACGAGATTGCCCAACCGCCGGATAGTGCTAGCCACCTAGCTGTTTCCCCGGCTGCCTTCGCCGAGCAACTCGCTTACCTCCATGGCGAACGTTTCAAAACAATTACGGTGGCCGAACTCTCGGCTGCCTTGATGGGATGCACCGAGAAATTGCCGGAGCGGACGGTTGTCCTGACCTTCGACGATGGTTACGAGGATTTTCATAGCCAAGCCATGCCCTTGCTGGAACGCTACGGGTTTACGGCCACGGTGTTCGTTACTACAGGCTGGATCCAGGATGCCGGACCGCCATTGGCTGGGCGAAGACCAGGCCGCATGTTGAGCTGGAGCCAGATCGCGGAGGCAGCCCATGAGGGCATCGAGATCGGCGCACATAGCCACCGGCACCCGCAGCTGGATCAGTTGCCAGAAAAGTTGCTTCGCGAGGAGCTGTATACGAGCAAGGCGCAACTGGAAGACAAGCTTGGTTCTGCGGTGCCTGGACTGGCCTATCCATTTGGCTACTCCAATGCGAGGGTCAGGCAGGTGGCACGCGATGCGGGTCACGCCTATGGCTGCGCTGTCAGCAACATGGTCTTGAACTCGACATCAGACTTGTTTGCGCTGCCGCGGCTCACTATCCGGCGTTCAGTAGCAGTACCAACATTCCGGCAAATCGTTCACGGCCACGTCCCGATGATGTTGAGGAAGGACCAAGCATTGACTAAAGGATGGGTCATGGTCCGTCGCACCAGGCAGCGTTTGATGCGGTAACGCATAATACCTAGGACTAGTTACCGCGGGCGACGCGGGCCGGCAGCAGCCAGCCGGCCCGGGCCAGCCGGGCCGCGGTGGCCCCGGCCCGCGCGCCACCTTCCTTGTCAGGTGCCGTCTACGGCGGTGATCTCGTGCGCGGCCTGGGTGATCATGTCGGGCTGGCCGGGGATGCCGAGTTGGCGGAGTCCGGGCAGGATCCGGGTCTGGACGAACGTGCCGAACAGCTCTTCGCTGTCCCACACGTCGGTCATGCGCAGAACGCCGTCGCCGAACGAGGCGACGTGAAAGCGCATCCCGGCGGGCACGTCGCGGTCCCAGCCGACAGTCTCGCGGAGCGCGTCGTACTGGTCGGGCGTCATGCCGTCCCACGTCTGCATGATGACGGTGGCCATGATTTTCCTCCTGGTGGTGATGTGGTGGTGGTGTGGCAGTAATACGGGATTACAGGGGCAGCGGGTTGCTGAGCACGCCGCTGCCTGGCCGGCGGCCGGCCAGCGTCCGGATGAAGTCGATGGCATCGATCTCGACGTGCTCGCCGTCACGGCCGTGGCGGAAGGTGCCGCCGGCCGGCCCGTCAAGCACCAGGTTGAACGGCTGACCGTGGAGCTGCGCCCATTCGGCCACGATGTCGGCGACCAGCCGGCCGTCGTGGTCCGGCTTGAGGTCCATCGGCCGGCCCGTCGCGTGGCAGATGTCGATCCGGTGGCACCACACGTCGCGGGTGAACCCCACGTCGAGCAGGTACTTCAGCGGCCGCCAGCCAATGGGAGGTCCGAACGGCAGGGGGGTGAACCGCATCGGGGCCGGGGTTCCCCAGCGGCCCTTGACCGCCTTCGGGCCTACGGTCTTCAGCTGCCCGACGAGCTCCGCGTTGGACAGCTGCTCACGCTCGCGGACCTGCAGCTCGTTCAGGCCGTCGACCCAGTGATGCGAGTCGATCTGCTTGTTCAGCGGCAGCCCCCGGCGCAGCTGGTGCGCGAACTCGCC
>Ga0302324_100020272_pt1 | contig 13013 bp, 12 predicted proteins | sample Palsa_T0_1_FD_201949 | JGI IMG/M metagenome (GOLD analysis project Ga0302324, IMG submission 201949) | Peat permafrost microbial communities from Stordalen Mire near Abisko, Sweden - Palsa_T0_1 | ecosystem: Environmental > Terrestrial > Soil > Palsa > Peat permafrost | place: Sweden: Abisko...
CGCCAACTGCGCCGTCGAGTGCGCGAAGTTTATCGAAGACACGCTGCTGAAGACCATCGCGCCCGCCGACGAGGTGGCCGCCATCGTCATCGAACCGGTGCAGGGCGAAGGCGGTTACATTGTGCCGCCGCAAAAGTTCTTCGACGAACTGGTGCGTATCACGGAAAAACACGGCATCCTGCTGGTCTGCGACGAAGTGCAATCCGGCATGGGCCGCACGGGCAAGATGTGGGCCTCCGACCATTTCCACATTACGCCCGATATCATGACGGTCGCCAAAGGCATCGCCAGCGGGCTGCCTCTGGGTGCGACGGTGGCGCGCGCGGACCTGATGAACTGGGTCCCCGGTGCGCACGCTTCCACCTTCGGAGGAAATCCGGTGGCTTGCGCCGCCGCGCTGGTGACCATCGAGCTGCTGCAGCAGGAGCTGATCGACAACGCCGCCCGCATGGGCGCGCACCTGATGGCGCGGCTGCGGGATTGGCCGGCGCGCTTCCCCATCGTAGGCGACGTGCGCGGGCTGGGCCTGATGCTGGGTATCGAGCTGGTGCACGACCAGCAGTCTAAGACCAAAGCGCCGGAGTTGCGCGACCGCGTGGTGGATCTGGCCTTCGAACGGGGCTTGCTTATCTTAGGCGCCGGCGATAATACGCTGCGCCTCTGCCCCGCCCTGGTTGTCACGCGCGACCAATGCGACTTCGCGCTGGATACTCTGGAAGAGTGTCTGGCGCTGGCTATGCGGGAAGACTGACGGACCCGCCGCAGCATGGAACGATATTCCGGCAGTTCGAAAGTAGTATATTGGCGGAAAGGAGTCACCTATGATGGCCACCGACCAGGAGATAGAAAGTAAAGACACGGACCTGGAAGACCGGCGAACGGAAGAAGGCGATGCGGAAGAAGTCCAGCCCTTCCGATACGCAATCTCCAGCTACGGAGCCGACTATCCGGTCGATGGCCTCGTGAAGCGCATACGGGAAGGCGCTATTTACGTACCGAAGTTTCAGCGCGAATTCGTCTGGGATATCAAAGACGCGTCACGATTCGTGGAGTCATTGCTTCTCGGCCTGCCCGTACCAAGTATCTTTCTTTCCAAAGAGTGGGACACGGGTAAGCTGTTAGTCGTTGACGGGCAGCAACGTCTTCTCTCCCTGCGTTATTTCTACGACGGCACTTGGACACCCACTGGCAAGGAATTCCGGCTCAAGGGAGTAAAGCCCGAATTCGCGGGGAAGACCTATAGTGCATTACGGGAGGAGGACCGCAGGCAACTAGACGATGCTATCCTGCATGCAATCGTATTCAAGCAGGACGAGCCGTCGGAAGACGAGAGCGGAGTGTACGAGGTATTCCTGCGACTCAACACTGGGGGAATTAGACTCACTGCGCAGGAGGTCCGCAACGCTGTTCTTCACTCTGGAAGGATTCGAGATCTCCTGGGCGAACTGAACCAGTATGCTCCTTGGCGGGAGATATACGGCCCGGAGGATTCCAGAATGCGCGACCAGGAATTGATTCTGCGGTTTCTGGCGCTTTTGCACGAAGGCGAGAGCTACCGGCCGCCGATGGCGAACTTCTTGAACATCTACATGGGCCGGAACAGAGAATTGAGCGACAAAGATGCGGCCGCCATGAGCGCGCGTTTTCGCACCACCATCGACTTGGTGCGGGAATCGATCGGAAGTCGCGCCTTCCGTCCTGCCAAGGCGATGAACGCCGCGGTGTTCGATTCGGTGATGGTTGGAACCGCAAAGCGGCTTGAAATAGGCCCTGTTCTAAACATCGAGGCGTTCAGGCAGGCGTACGCCGTTCTCCTTAATAACCAGGACTTTCTAGACGCCTGCGGCCGATGGACCGCAGATGCCGGGCGCGTCCACGCCCGGCTGAATCTCGCGATAACCGCCTTTGCCTCAGTACCATGAGTTTAGTTGAGATCACGCGGCAACGCCAAAGGCTGGACGATTTGTTCCAGAAGGCAAGGAATCTTCCCGACGCGGAGATTCAGTCGCATTGGTCGAGGTATCTGTGCGTGCTGATAAGCGGCTTCCTGGAGAATTCCGTTCGCATCACCTATGCGGAGTGCGCACGCAAACGCGCCGATTCTTCGGTAGCCGACTTTGTGGAGAGCCGTTTGCGGCAATTTCAGAATCCCAAGATGGGAACGATCCTGGATCTGGCTGGCGGCTTCAACCAAGATTGGCGGCGACAACTGGAAATAGACACAAATGGGCGGCTTGGGGAGTCTGTCAACAGTATCGTGGGGAATCGGCACAAAATCGCGCACGGTGAATCGGTAGTTCTCACGCTCCACAGCCTGCTTCAGTATTATGGAGACGCGCTCAGAGTCGTTGATCTATTGCGGCAGCAATGTGGCCTGTAGGCCGGTGACGCCTCAACGTGAGCTCGTTTCAGAGAATTCTTCCATTTCCATAGGATCGCGGCCGCCGGAAGAAGCTACCACGCAGTTTCGCCCGCGCTCCTTCGCGCGATAGAGCGCCCGGTCGGCCGATTGCACCAACTCCACCGGCGTGGTGGCCAGGCCGCTTGCCGTGCCGACCCCAAAGCTGCAGGTCACTGGTATCGGTCCCGCCAGCGTCTCAAACGGTTGTGCGGCGATAGCGCGCCGCACTTGCTCGGCCCGCTCGACCGCTTCTTCCAGGCCGCACTCGGGCATCAAGATCGCGAGTTCCTCGCCTCCGTACCGCCCCACGCTGTCATAGGGCCGCACCGCGGCCCGAAAGCGGCGCGCGCATTCCCGCAGAACCGCATCGCCTGCCAGGTGCCCATGGGTATCGTTGATGCTCTTAAACAGGTCCAGATCCGCCATGATCAACGCCAGCGAGCCATTTAGACGCCCAATCCGGGCGAATTCCTTCTCCAAAATATCGAAAAATGCGCGGTGGTTGAACAGTCCGGTCAGCCCATCCCTTATAACTCGCTCATGCAGAGCTTCGCGGGCCGCCACCAGGTCCAGCTTTTCCCGCTGCAGTTCCCCGGTGCGTTCGGCGATCACGCGTTCCAATTCCTTCTGGCGGCGCACCAGATGCAGCACCCGTCCGCGCCATGCCATCTGCAGCAGCGCCGCCGCGGCCGCGGCGATCAAGACGAAAAACCACCACGCGCGCCACCACGGCGGGATGATTTCAAAAGCGAACACGGCCGGCTGCTTGCTCCACTGGCCCCCTACATCGGACGCTTCCACCTCCAGCCGGTAATCGTTTGGCGGTAAGCCGGGAAACTGCATCTCGTGCAAGGGCGTTTCCCGCCAATCGTCAAAGAGCGGTTCCAGCTTGTACCGGAATAGCGTCGAAGCTTCATGGGCGAAAGTCAGTGCCGAGTATTGGGCCGTCAGGGAGTTCAGCCGGTGACCGATGGATACGTAGCGGCCGGCCTCGACCGTGCGGTTTCCCAGAATGAGTTTTGTGAATACCGCGGAAGGCGGCCGCGCCGCGCGCTCCATCCGGCTTGGCTGAAAACGTCCCAAGCCTCCACTGGTGCCGATCCAAACTGTGCCATCGGTCGCCGCCGCGAATGCGCCCAAGTCGCAATCGTTCCAAATCAGACCGTCGGTCTGGTCGTATTGCGTCCAATGCTCTCCATCCTTGACACGCACCCCTTGGTCCGATCCCGACCAAAGCCTGCCGGCCGCGTCGAAACCCAGAAAGTAGCTCATTTCTCCGCGCAAACCCTGTTCGCGTCCGTAGTGCGTCATCGCGACATGTTCGCCATTCATGTGGATGCGGGTGACCCCGCCGGAAAACCAATATCCCACCCAGATTTCATCCGGCTTGTTGGCCGCCACCGCCAGAACGACATCGTGCTCCAAGCCGTCCGCCGTCGAGATGTGGCGCCACTTGCCCGCCGACAGCCGAAACACGCCCGCCGTACCGCCAGCCAGAATCTGTCCGCCGGGACCCGCGGTTACCACCCAGCAGCGCACGGGCGGGACTTCCGCGACGCGCCGGAAGTCCATCGCGGGAAGTTGCGCCACGAACAAACCCGCCTCGGTCGCCAGCCACAACCGCTGCGATTCATCCAGAGCTAACGAATACGGGGATTCCGCCGCCAAGCCGCGAGTCTTGTTGAACCACTCGATTGCGCCGGTCCCCGCGTCGATGCGGCCGGCCCCATGGCCCTCCGTGCCCAGCCAAAGGTTCCGATCCCGATCCATGCACAACGCATGCACGGGGATTCTGCCAATGCCCGCGTGCCGCCGCCAGAGCCACCGTTCTGCGATTTTGCGGCCGCGGAACAGTCCATTCTCGGTGCCCACCCACACGCTGCCATCCGCCAGCGGCAGAACCCCGTAGATCAACTCGCTATCCAACCCCGTGGCCGGCGTGAAGCCGTCCCATTCGCCGTAGCCTAGCCACCTGGCCAAGCCCCGGCCGGCCAGACCCACCCAAATGGCGCCCTCCCGGTCCTGCAGCACCGAATAGACCGGACCCCGCAGCCCCTCGCGCGGCCCCACCGTGCGGAATCGTTTTCCTTCGTCGATCACCAGCCCTTCCACGGTAGGCACCAGCAACCGGCCTCCGGTGTCCACGGCAAATTGCCCCGATCCCGCCGCCGCTGGAAATGACGGAATCGATGTATCGAAACGCTGGCTGCCCCGGCGCATTACCGCGAAGCGTTGCCTGTCGCTCACCCACAGATCGCCGCCGCCATCGCGGCGGATACATGTCCAATGTCCCGGCGAGAGGCCGCCGGCTTCACCGAAAACAGTCGTGCCTTCCGCCCCCATCCGGCACAGGCCGAGGCCGCAGCCGTACCACAGCACACCCGGCTCCAGCAGCACTCCATGCGTGCCATGGCCGGCCGCAGCGGCCGGCGCCGGCAGCAGGCGAAAAGTCGGGTGGACATCCCTCGCGGATTGGCTCGCGACCACCAAACCGCTATCCGTCGCGATGTAGGTGAGACTCTTGCCGTCGTACTGGATTCCGCTGTATCCGTCCACTACGCCCGAGCCGGGCGGGGTCAGTTTCTCGAAACGATCGCCCTTTTCCTGGTAGATCCCGGCCCGCGATCCCACCAATAAACTGCCGTCCGCCGCCTCGCCCAAGCTCAGGATGACTTCTCTCGCCAGACCTTCGGTGGCGCCATAATGCCTGAATCGATGACCGTCGTAGCGGAACAGGCCGTTCTCGGTGGCCGCCCAAAGGAACCCTGTGCGGTCCTGAAACAGGACCTTCACCGCCAGATTGGTGAGGCCGTCCTCGGCTCCGTAATAGCGGAAGCTGTATTGTTGCCCTTGCACGGCTGCCGCGCCGGTCAGCCACACCAGGAGGGCCGCGCCGCACGGTCCCGCGCGGGATCGAGAGAGAGTCACATCTCGACTATCGGCCGAAGCCCGCGCTTCCTGTAATGGCACGCCCACCGGCCGACGGGCTCAGTCGGCGGCCCGCTTGTTCCCGCCCGGTTTGGCGTTCTTCCCGATCCGCAGCTTCCAGGCCGCGCGCAGTGCGCCGGCCAGCACGTCCGCATTCGCCGCGGCCAGCCGGATGTGGGTCGCCCCGCTCTTGCCCCATCCGCCGGCGACGGGCAGGAACACATCCGGCAGCTCGCCGACGAACGCCGCCTGCTGTTCCGGCGTGAGCATCAGGTTCCCGTAGCCCTGGCTCTGCGAGGCGAGGGTGGCGAAGATCCTGCCGCCCACCCGGAAATCCGGCGCGCCCATGTGGGAACCCTCTTCCGACCCAGGCATGCTTAGCGCGATCCGCCGGAAATCCTCCGCATTCATTCGAGGCTCCTCCCGCTTGTGGGGCGGGTCCCCCGACTGCACCGAGCCCCCTGGCTCGGCCACGCCGCCTCAATCGCATCCCAGCGAGAAACTCAAAGCTGCGCAAACCTCCCGCATCCTTCGCGCGCTCAAGTTGCCAACCCGACGTCCCAACCGGCCTTGGGCCAGAGTAACAGCATTATGCAGGTTGACAGGAACAAGGCGCCTTCATCCCGTCATCGATATCCAAAAGCACCTCTGAAGGCACGCCGCGAATGGCCGAAGTGATCGGCGCTACGGTCACCGTCGCCAAGTAGCGGATCGCGCTGTCGCGGGTCAGAATCAGGACCGGCCGCTCCTTGCCCGGAGGCGCGAATCGGCAAAGGCGGACTTCCCCGCGGCTTAGCGTTCCGGCCACGCCGCGGCATCCTCCCATACACGGAACTCTTCCTCCCGCTGTGGCTGCGCCATGTATCCGCGCCGGTCCTGCTCCTCCAGCTCCAACTCGCGCAAGCGCTTAAGGTGCGCTTGGAGAGCCTGGCGGACCAACGCCGACCGATTCACCTTGTGCCGTTTTGCCGCAAGATTGGCGGCCCTCAGGAGCTTGGTATCGAGCACTACCGGGATGGTTTCCATATGTGGACTTTTTTTCCACAGTATGGTCCATATCCGCTGGAAAAGCATTCCCGCGGTACGTGGCCGGTTCTTGCAGGCGCCAGAACTGCGCGACCAATCGCGGGCGCGCGTTCGATACTCTGGAAGAGTGCCCCGCCCCGCCGATCCGCCAACCCCGAGAATCCTGGACGTCGGCTGCGGAATCCACAAGCAGCCCGGCGCCCTCGGGATCGACCGCAACCCCGCCAGCCGTGCCGACGTCTTGTGCGATCTGGACCGCTTCCCCTACCCCTTCCGCGATAATTCCTTCGACCGCCTGCTGGCCATCCACGTGATCGAACACGTAGCCGACGTCATAGCCACCATGGAAGAATTTTACCGCCTGGTGCGGCCCGGAGGCACCGTGCGCATCGAGACCCCGCACTACACCGATTTCAGCTCCTTCTGCGATCCCACCCACCGCAGCCACCTGAACAGCTTCTCCTTCCGGTACTTCGGCGACGACCACGGCGGCTTCGGCTATTACACCCAGGCAAAGTTTCGCGAGATTTCCATCCAGGTAAAGCTACTCTCATTCTGGAAATGGCTTGGATTCGAATTCCTGGTGAACCGCTTCCCGCGCTACCGGCGCTTTTGGGAGCACTACCTGTGCTACGTAGTGCGCGGCAAAGTCATGAACTTCGAATTCCAGGTAATTAAACCGCCGATGCACGCCGATGCACGCCGATAAAACCAAGAGCCGGATCGTGCAGTTTCTTATCGGCGTGTATCGGCGTGCATCGGCGGTTAATTCTCTGTACCGCCTGGCGGACGCCGCCCGCCATCTCCACAGATCCCGCCGCGCCACGCCGGAACAGGCCCACGGCCGCCGCGGCGAGGATCTCGCCCACCGCTTTCTGCGCCGCCGCGGCCTCACCATCGTGGCGCGCAACTTTCACCAGCGCGCCGGACGCGGCGAACTGGATATCGTCGCCTGGGACCGCCAGACTCTCGTGTTCGTGGAAGTGAAAACCCGCGCCAGCGCGGATTTCGGCAGTCCCGGCCGGGCGGTCGACGCCGACAAGGAGAAAGATCTCCGGCGCGCCGCCGGCGAATATCTGCGCCGCTGCGGCACGCCCAGCGACCAAGCGCGCTTCGATCTTGTGAACATCGTCCTCACCAGGCCGCCGGAGATTGAATGGATCAAGGACGCCTTTCCCGTCAGCCGGACGATATAATACATTCTCCGCGTCCCGTGTTTTACAATCGAATTTTTCTGCGGAGGCTCTTCAAACTTTGCCGGAATTACGTAAGGATCCCATCACGGCCCGCTGGGTAGTCATCTCGACCGACCGCGCCCGCCGCCCCTCCGATTTCATCCGCCAGCCGGTGCCGCCCGCCCCCGCCCGCCCCTGCCCCTTCTGCTACGGCAACGAACAGAAGACGCCGCCCGAAGTGCTGGCCTATCGTCCGGGGGGCGGCGCCAACCAGCCGGGCTGGAGCGTGCGCGTGGTGCCCAGCAAATTTCCCGCGCTGGGCATCGAAGGCGAACTCAACCGCCAGGGCGAGGGCATGTACGACAAGATGAACGGCGTCGGCGCGAATGAAGTCGTCATCGAATGCCCCGATCACAGCCTGACTATGGCCGAGATGGCCGACCACCAGATCGAAGAAGTGCTCCGCGCCTTCCGCGACCGCGTCAACGACCTCAAGAAGGACACCCGCTTCCGCTACATCGTGCTGTTCAAGAACCACGGCGAAGCCGCCGGCGCCACTCTGGAGCATCCCCATTCCCAACTGATCGCGCTGCCCGTGGTTCCCAAAGTTGTGAAAGAAGAGCTGGACGGCGCCCAGGTGTATTACGATTTCAAGGAGCGCTGCGTCTACTGCGATATCCTGCGCCAGGAGTCGTCCGCCGGCGTGCGCGTGGTCACCGAAACCGACCGCCTGTTGGTGCTCCAGCCGTGGGCGCCGCGCTTCCCATTCGAAACCTGGATACTGCCCAAGCGCCACGAATCCCACTTCGAGCAGACCGAAGACGCCACCTTGCAAAACCTGGCCTGGGTACTGCGCTCCACGCTGCGCAAGATCGACAAGGTGCTCGAACATCCGCCTTTCAACCTCATCGTGCATAGCGCGCCGCTGCAGGAGAATCACCTGCAACACTACCACTGGCACATCGAAGTGATTCCCAAGCTGACCAAGGTCGCGGGATTCGAATGGGGCACCGGCTTCTACATCAACCCCACGCCGCCCGAGGAGTCGGCCGAGTTCCTGCGCGAATCGGGGCTGGCGTGACCCCCGCCGCGGCCGATGCGGAAACCATCCCGCACCGCCGCATTCTGGCCATCGTCGTCGCGCTGATTCTGTACGGGTCGCTCTATCCCTGGGAATTTCACGCGCGGCATTACGGCCACAACCCGCTCTGGCTTCTGCTGCACGCCTGGCCCACGGTCATCGACCGCTTTTTTCTTTGGGATATCGGAATCAATATCACGATGTATGCGCCGCTGGGCATATTCGGATATCTGGCCGTCAGCGCGCGCGCCCCTCGCTGGGTGCGAATTCTGGCGCCATTCGCGCTCGGCCTGACGCTGTCGGCGTCCGTCGAGATGCTCCAGCTCTTCGACGATTCGCGCATGTGCAGCCTTTCCGATGTGGCTTCCAACGTCACCGGAACGGCGATGGGCATCGCGGCGGGTGCGCTCTATCGCGTCAAGCTGCAGCGTTTCCTGGCGGCGCAGGGTACGGCCTCGCTGTTGCGTCCATCGGGCGCGCTGCTGTTGCTATCCTGCTGGCTCGGATACCAACTCTTCCCCCTGTTCCCTTCCTGGGGCCGCACCCACTTATTCAGCAAGCTGGCCGCGCTCCGGGCGGATTCCGCCGTCTCGCCCGTCGCGACGCTGGTGGTCTTCGCGGAATGGCTGGCCGTGGCCTGCCTGCTGGAGAGCATCCGCAAGAAGAGGACCACAGGACTCCTGACGCTGTTGCTGCTGCTGGTGCCGCTTCGCTTGATCATCGCCAGCCGCACGCTGGCGTGGCCCGATGTGGTTGGTGCGGCCGCCGCCTACGCGGCCTGGCTGTGCCTGCCGCGCGTTTGGGTGCGGCGGGCGGCGCCGTTTCTGCTCAGCGTCGCGCTCATCTTGGGCGAGCTTTCGCCCTTCACCTTCGACGCCGTGCCCGCCGCGCACGCCTTCACCTGGGTGCCCTTCCGTGGATTGTTTCGCACCGCTTGGCTGGATGGCTTTGTGCTCCTCTTTCGCAAGACCTTCTGGTACGGTTCCGTGCTGTGGCTATGGCGCGCGTCGGGACGCAGCCTGGCGTGGACCACCGCGACAACCGCCGCGGCGCTGGTCGTTCTGGAGCGCGTGCAGGTGTATCTGCCGGGCCGTACGCCGGAAATCACCGACGCGCTGCTGGCCGTGCTCATGGGTGCGCTGCTATGGCTGCTGCGCGACGCGTGACCCAATCTATCGACCTAATCGGGGCCCGGTGCACAGTCCCACGGGTGATATGCTACTTAGATAGCGTCACGCTATCGAATTGGCGCTCTTCCCGCGCATGGTGGACTACTACGCATTGACGGGCAACCCCCTGCCGCAGCCGCTGCATGGCGCCGATTCCGATTATTCCATACGAACTCTCCTGGAGCACGAAAGGCTAGCCATCGAGGACTACTACTTCAGCAAGGATACGAAGATAGCGCTGGACCCAGCGACTACCGCAGTCGTCGTGGCAAGCCAGAGCGAGAAGACGGCCCTGGAGCAACTCGCGATTCTTATCGAGTTCTCCCTGGGAATTCTCACGGTGTCCGGCTTCGAGCCGGTTACCACGGTCGTGACATTCAGTGGCTCAAAATGCACGATGCCTTGCAGCGATCCTACGGCGACGGCGCGGACGCTCCAGCCTTCGCAAAGAGGGTCGTCAAGGCGGCCGCAAGCACATGGCTACGCCACGTCTTCGCCGCTCTGCGCAAGTCGAAAGGCGGGCTGCACATCACAGCTGACAGATTCGTGCGATACTCCAGGACGAAGTGCTCACGAGACTCGCTGGTCGATCTATGCATCTGCTTAGAGTCGCCGCTGGATAGCGAATCCGAAATCGCCTTCCGATTCGGCGTGTGCATAGCCAAAGTGATCGGCGGCCCCGATGCCGAAGAAACAAGCGACTTGCTCCGTGCGCTATACGACCTGCGCTCCAAGGTCGTCCATGGGACGGACGCAACCAAGCAGCACAACAAGATTGACCCTCACGCCGTAAAGCTTCGATTGGCGGCGCGTGCGATTCTAACGAAGTACGTGCTGTACCTGGCGGAGCATACAAAGGACGAGTGGAAGAAACACCTTCGAAGCTCGCTGTTCGAATAAAGGAAAACTAGTGGCCGGAAAAACCAAAACCAAAACCAAACCGAAATTGCCGCAATTCCCAGTGCTGGTCGGAACCTGCCTCGGTTACGAGGCCTATCGCGGCTTCGGCTCCCTTTCGGACCTCGCGAAAATATCCGCGGCAGACGTCTTTGACCAAGACAAGAATCGATCGGGCACCCAACGAAACCTCAGCATTAAGCATGCCCGAAAAGCGCATCAATATGTTCTGGGAACAGTCAAGGCATTCTATCCCGAGCTCATCCTGAATGTCAGGGACAAGTCCTATGTGAGGTTCGCGCCCTTCGAAGGACAGCACGAAGTGGAGCAGGCCGACGTAAAGTTTGGCACGCTGGCGTTTGTCAAAGACCCAGGACACGCGGGAAAAATCGTGGTTTCACGACTGGACGGCAATCACCGCCTGTGGTTCGCGGACGGGCGCGAAAAAGGAATGGACCCCATCAGTCGTCCTGTATCGTTCTGTTTGCTTATGATCACGGACCTTGAGAAGGAATTGGAGTTGTTCCGCGACATCAATGACAACCAGATGGGGATGAATACCAGCCACCTGTAAAACATCGCTGCCAGGCTGCTAGGCGACAAGCTTCTAAAAGTTCAAAATCCTGCCTTGTACATCGTGCAGAAACTAATGAAGGATAAAGCGAGCCCCCTGTGTGGCATGGTCCACGAAGGCGGCAAGGTGCAGAAGGGGGCTACGCTGGCGGGGCTGACAATCGCGAACCTGACAAGTGCAGTGGGGGACATGCTCGCGCGCTCGGCAAAACTGGCGCAGTTTCCGAACGCTGATGCTCAATACAAGGTGATCGAGAACTATTGGATCGCGCTCAAAAAATGGCTGCCGAAGGCCTGGAATAGTCCGCGCGACTACACGATCTTCAAGGGCGTGGGCCTATATGCGATTTCCTACGTTGGCATCGAGGTGATAGATCGTTCACTGATGAAGAGCAAGTTTTCGAGCGACGACATGCTCGAGTATCTAAAGCAGATGCCATCCGAGTCGCTCGCGAGCGGAGGGGTGCATGCTTACGCTGGTCGAGGCGGCGGGCGTAAGCTCGCCAATGACCTGCTGGCGAATATCGAGGAAGAGGGCGAGGTGAGCCTTTCAAAGCTGCAGAAGCTGATCCTAAGCGAAGTCTAGGCTATCGACCGTTCGCCTTGCCAACGTGCGCCGCCGCGCGCGACCGCGCTTCGCTGATCGCCATCCGCACCCCCGACCCCGGCGGCACCCCCATCATGGTCAACGTATCCCCGCCCATGACGAACGTAGTCAGTTGCGCCTGAGTATACGGTCCCAGCCCACTAGCCGCCTGATACGTCCCACTGCCCGGCAAGTACAGCAGCGCGGTGATCTGCCCCTGCACAGTCCCATTGGCGATCAAGTCGATGTTACCGGCGGACGCCTGGCTCTGCAGCGTACTCCAGTCGCTCTGCGCCGCCACGGTGTTTACGCTCGTAGACGTCAGCGTGCGCGCATAACCCACCGCGGGCGCGGTCCCCGTGTCGAAGCACAACATGTACGCATCCAGGTTCGCTTTCGCGGCCGCATCGTCTTTAATTGGGCCAAATGACGACCCGCCCAGAAAATCGAATATCCCTTTCTCGCTTCCATCGTGGAGAAAGCCAAAACCGTTGACGCTCGCCTTTCCCTCCCCGAAATCGACGTTGGTCTTCTGGTACATGTTGCGTAACTTGGCGCGGATCAACGGCTGGCCGGCTTCGTTGTCGCGCGCAGCGTTGTCCAGACCGTCGCTGCCCGGCCCGGGATTCGTGGTGTGGCAAAGATTGCACGTTTGGCCGGTCGTGCTGGTAACTGAATTAAAGAACGTATCGAATCCCGCCTGCGGGTCACCTGGTCCCGGAGTATCGGGCAGCGGCAGCGTGGCGGGGAACGTGCCGTCCAGGTTCTGATTGGGATTCGGCTGGAAGGCGATGGTGTCGATGAAGTTCGTGAACGCGGTCATATCCCCGTTCGAGAGTTCCACCCCGCCCAGCAGAGCGGCGAAGGCGCCGTTGAACGCCGCGAAGTCCGGCTTGTCGCCCCTCCAGTGATACGGCTCGGTGTTCACCAGCCCGCGCAGGGTCTGCGTCGTCATGGGGCCTTTCATGGGATGGAACGCCAGCAATTGGCCGGGCTTTTGCTGCAGGTACGTCATGTCGCCGTCCGGATTGCCCAGGTTCCAGGCCAGCAGATCCATTTCGGCGTCGATGTGGCAGGAGGCGCAGGCCCCCGTTCCATTGCCCGACAACTTGTGGTCGTACAGGAATCCGCGCCCGTTGCGGATCGCCGCCGGCGTCGGGTCGAAAGAGCCGGTGGG
>Ga0302324_100020275_pt1 | contig 13012 bp, 23 predicted proteins | sample Palsa_T0_1_FD_201949 | JGI IMG/M metagenome (GOLD analysis project Ga0302324, IMG submission 201949) | Peat permafrost microbial communities from Stordalen Mire near Abisko, Sweden - Palsa_T0_1 | ecosystem: Environmental > Terrestrial > Soil > Palsa > Peat permafrost | place: Sweden: Abisko...
CATAAGCTCGGTGAGTTTTCGGCAACCCGCACCTTCAAGGGCCACTCTGCACGTGCTGCCGAGACCTCCGCAAAGCCTAAGTAGTCGGGGCTGTACGTTACGAATTCACGCTAGTCTGCCGCAAGGCGCAGCGAAGTTGAAGTTTTGAAGGACGAAGATCATGGCTAAGGTAGTAGCAGAGAAAATCCGAGAGTTCCGCGCTGAGGCAAAGTTTCAGCGCACCAGCCCGCAGAAGGCAAAGCTTGTCTTGGATCTCATCAAGGGGCTGCGCGTCGAGCAGGCACTCAATACCGTTCACTTCAGCACCAAACGTATGGCGCCGGTGATCGAAAAGGTTCTGCGTTCGGCGATCCAGAACGCAACCTATGTTTCGCAGGAGCAGGGGCTCGATGTTGACGTCGACAACCTCTATGTACGGACGGCGATTGCCAACGAAGGTCCTCGCATGAAGCGCATCCGTCCTGCTCCAATGGGCCGCGCCTTCCGCTACCAGCGCAGGCTTGCACACATCATCGTCACCGTTGCTGAGAAGAAGTCGGTCGCTGCGGTAAGCGCAGCTGCCGAGGCCGCCTCGGCGCCGACAGCGAAGAAGACCACGAAGAAGGCAGCCACCAAGACTGCGGCGAAACCCGCAGCCAAGAAAGCAGCCGCCAAGAAGCCAGCAGCCAAAAAGGCCGCGAAGTAAGCAGTTTCTTGTAAACTAAAGGTTTGGATTCACCGCTCGCCGGCTCAACCGGATCGAGCACGGAGTAAAGGGAAGCTATGGGACAGAAAGTCCATCCGTATGGGTTTCGCCTCGGCATCAACAAGCCGTGGAAGTCACGCTGGTTCGTCGAGCGCGGCTATGACAAGTTGCTGGTCGAAGACGTCAAGCTGAAGGCTGAGCTCCGCGAGAAGTTGAAGGCCGCTGGTGTCAGCTCAGTTGAAGTAGAGCGCCCAGGCAACAAGCTGCGTCTGATCATCCGTACCGCACGTCCGGGCATCATCATCGGTCGTAAGGGCGCGGAGATCGACAAGCTCAAGGCAGACATCCAGAAGCGCACCAGCCGCGAGGTCTTCATCGATATTCTCGAGGTCAACAAGCCTGAGCTCGATGCCCAGCTGGTAGCCGAGAACATCGCCCTGCAACTAGAGAAGCGTGTCAGCTTCCGCCGGGCCATGCGCAAGTCGGTTGACTCCGCACTGCGTTTCGGCTGCAAGGGAATTAAAGTCCGCGTCTCCGGCCGTCTCAACGGGAACGAGATCGCCCGCTCCGAGTGGTATCTCCAGGGCCGTCTGCCGCTGCACACTCTGCGCGCCGACATCGACTACGGTTTTGCCGAGGCGCACACCACCTACGGCATCATTGGCGTCAAGACCTGGGTCTATCGCGGCGACATCTACGAACAGAAGAAGCGTCGCGATCAGGGTGTTACGACTGGCGCATTCGCAAGCTAAGGTTTTCCCCGGCATGGCCGGAGTTTCCGGAGAGCGTATCTCCGAAAGAGTGAAGAGGGTTTCGTTATGTTGATGCCAAAGAAGGTCAAGTTTCGCAAGCAGCAGCGTGGTCGCATGTGTGGCAAAGCGTGGCGCGGCTCAGATCTCTCGTTCGGCGATTTCGGGCTGAAGGTTATGGAGTGCGGTTATATCACCGACCGCCAGATCGAGGCCAGCCGTATCGCGATGACGCGTTTCATCAAGCGTGGCGGCAAGGTCTGGCTCCGTCTGTTTCCGGATAAGCCGATCACCAAGAAGCCTGCCGAAACCCGTATGGGTAAAGGTAAAGGCGCACCCGATCACTGGGTCTGTGTCGTCCGCCCCGGCCGCATTTTGTTCGAGATGGAAGGCGTCACCCCGGAGCTCGCCAAAGAGGCCATGCGTCTCGCGGCCCACAAGCTCCCGCTCAAGACCAGCTTTGTCCAGCGCCATGATGTCAAGGCGACGGTCGCCGCCAAGTAGTTTTTAGCAGTCAAGGAAAAAGACAATGGAACTCGAAAAGATTCGCAACCTCAGTAATGAAGAGCTCAAGAGCGAGCAGGCCAAGGCCGGCGAGCAGCTCTTCCGTATCCGCTTCCAGAAGAGCCTTGGCAATAACGAAGGCATTAAGAAGCTCCGCACCCTCAAGCTGGATATTGCTCGCATTAAGACTGTCGAGCGGCAGCGCACCTTGGAGGCCGAGAAGGCCGCCAACCCTGTCGTAGCAAACGTTGCGCCGGCCAAGAGCACTCGCACCGCCCGCAAGAAAGCGAAGAAGGACTAATCATGGCAGAGACAACCAACACTACCGCAGTCGCGACTCCCGCCGAGCCCACCACCTCACGCCGCAACGAGAAGGTTGGCCTCGTCGTCTCGACCAAGATGCAGAAGACGATCGTCGTCGAGATCGAAATGCGCAAAGCTCATCCTAAGTACAAGCGCGTGATGAAGTCCAACAAGAAGTTTTACGCGCACGACGAGCAGAACTCAGCCAGGGTTGGCGATGTCGTCCGCATCCGCGAGGCGCGGCCGCTGTCCAAGCTGAAGCGCTGGTCGCTTGAGGAGATTGTTCGCCGTTCCTCTCTCGCACTCGCAGATGACAAGAAGGTTGCAGCAGCTCTCGAAGCCAAGTAACGAAGCCAGGTAATTGCGCATGGGGCATAAGCCCCGGCCGTAGCACCCAGGAGAAGAACGATGTCAGTACAAATGAGAACAATGCTTGACGTGGCCGACAACTCGGGCGCGCGCAAGTTGCAGGTGATCCTGCCCCTCGGTGGCGGTCTCGGCAAAAAGGCAGGCCTCGGGGATGTCGTTACCGCGGCAGTCAAAGAAGCCTCCCCCGATGGCACCGTAAAAAAGGGTAAAGTAGTAAAGGCAGTCATTGTGCGCACGCGCAAAGAGTATCGTCGCCGCGATGGTACCTATATCCGCTTCGACCAGAACGCCGCTGTCGTCATCAATGACGCCAATGAGCCCGTCGGCACCCGCGTCTTTGGGCCCGTCGCCCGCGAGCTTCGCGAGAAGAAGTTTCTCAAGATCGTCTCGCTCGCACCCGAGGTCATCTAGTCTCCGCTGTGCATTAAGCGCGGCACAACCCATTTACCGGAGTCCGGCTCCGCGGCACCACCGATCGTCGAGGATGAGAGAGTAATGGCAACGACCACTAAGATCAAGATAAAGCGCAACGATAAAGTCGCAGTGATTGCTGGCAAAGACAAAGGCAAGCAGGGCCGTGTTCTCCGCGTCATCGCAGAAAAGAATCGCGTTCTGGTTGAAGGCGTGATGATGGTCAAGAAGCACATGAAGCCAAACCCTCAGAAGAACATTAAGGGTGGCATCGCCGAGCAGGAGTCGACCATCCACATCTCCAATGTCATGCTGATTGACGCTGAGGGCAACAAGACCCGCGTCGGCTCAAGGCTTGAGGGTGACAAGAAAGTTCGCTTCTCGAAGGCAAGTGGCAACACAATCGCCGACAAGAAGAAGTAAAGAAGAATAAGTTGTAGCAGTTCAAATTTGTAATAACGGTTCACCCCACGCATCGGTACACGGGACGAAACCCAACCCGGCAACCGTGGAGAAAGCGAAGAAAATCATGGCAGCACGACTGAAGCAAAAGTACGAAACTGAGATCAAGCAGGCTCTGGGTAAAGAGCTCAACATTACCAACACCATGGCGATTCCCAAGTTGGAGAAGATCGTTATCAATATGGGTCTTGGCGAAGCTACCCAGAACGTCAAAATTATGGATCCACTCGTGGCCGACCTCGCCTCTATCGCTGGTCAGAAGCCTGTAACCACCAAGGCCAAGAAGTCCATCGCTGCCTTCAAGGTGCGCGAGGGCATGCCCATCGGAGCCATGGTCACCCTGCGCGGCGACACTATGTATGAGTTCCTCGACCGCCTCATCTCCATCGCTCTTCCCCGCGTCCGCGACTTCCGCGGCGTTTCGTCGAAGAGTTTTGATGGCCGTGGCAACTACACTCTTGGCCTCCGCGATCAGCTCATCTTCGCGGAGATCGACTACGCCAAGGTCGACAAGCTCAAGGGCATGAACGTCACCATCGTCACCACTGCGGCTGACGACAACGGTGCTCGCGCGTTGCTCAAGGGCTTTGGTATGCCCTTCCGCGTCGGAGCGTAACGACGAAGCCAGGCCCATCGGCCTCGAACAGAGTTCAGCAAGATTTGCAGTCAGGATAGAGAGCAAAAAATGGCAACCACCGCAAAACGCGTTAAAGATGCAAGGAAACCTAAGTTCAAGTCTCGCCAGCACAACCGCTGCCAGCTCTGCGGTCGTCCTCGCGCCTTTTTGCGGAAGTTCGGCGTATGCCGTCTTTGCTTCCGTTCGCTTGCCCTCAAGGGTGAGATTCCGGGCGTAGTGAAGTCCAGCTGGTAGAATAAAATATCTGCGTGCGGCAGCACTTGCCCACGCTTACTCCAGAGACCTCATCAGGGCGTCAGCTTGTGGTGCAGAAGTCTGGATGCAACATCTGCAAGAGACATTCCCGCTGGTTCTTACGAGAGACACTCGTGAGCGAACGGGGAATGAAGGAGAATGAATGAACCTCACCGATCCAGTAGCAGACTTCTTGACGCGTATCCGCAACTCTATTCGTGCGCGCCACCAGAAGCTCGACGTCCCTGCCTCCAAGCTTAAGAGCGAGATTGCCCGCATCCTCAAGGAGGAGGGTTACATCGCGAACTACAAGCCGACCGAAGAGAATGGCATGAAGGTTATTCGCGTCTATCTCAAGTACGGCCCGAACAACGAAGCCGTCATCCGCGATCTGCAGCGCGTCTCCCGTCCTGGTTGCCGAGTCTACCTGGGCCGCGACGAGATTCGCCGCGTTCAGGGTGGTTTAGGTATCTCCATTATGACGACCCCTAAGGGCGTTATGACTGGACGTCAGGCCCGCCGCGAAGGTGTTGGTGGCGAGATCCTCTGCGAAGTCTGGTAATTAGGGGCTTTAGCTCCCCGTTCAAAAAGGCGCTCAACTCGCCAAACGCTGCAGTGGAACGAATCAGCGCAAGCTGTCCTCGGGACTCGCAAGCAAAAAAGGAATTGTTATGTCACGTATCGGCAAGAAGCCAATCCCCATGCCCGCTGGCGTCAAATACACCGTCAGCGAAAATGGCAACACCGTCCTGGTCGAAGGCCCTAAGGGAAAAGTTACCGCTATGCTTCCCGGCGGCATCACCCTCGTCCAGAAGGACGGCCATCTCATTGCAGAGCGTGAGAACGAAAAGCAGGCTGCCTTTCATGGTCTCGCGCGTGCTCTGGTCTTCAACGCTGTTACCGGCGTCACCACCGGCTGGACCAAGGATATCGATATCGTCGGTATCGGCTATCGAGCTGAGTTGAAGGGCAAGAGTATGGTCGTCTTCACCCTCGGCTACTCTCACCCCATCGAGTTCCCTCTGCCCACCGGTATTGATGTCGTGATTGACCCCAAGCAGACTCACCTTACGATCTCTGGCATCGACCGGCAGAAGGTCGGTCAGATCGCAGCCGATATGCGCTCACTCCGCAAGCCCGACCCCTATAAGAACAAGGGCGTTCGTTATACCGGCGAGAAGCTCAAGAAGAAGGTTGGAAAGACCGGCGCTAAATAATCCCTGGGGCCTAGTCTCTAGGCTCTTCAGACAACCGAACGTCCTCAGCACTCTGAGTACGCTACTAGGAAGGAAAGCAAACTATGATCAATCCACGTCAACGCAATGTGATCCGCCAACGCGTCCACACGCGCATTCGCGAGAAGATGTCCGGCACTGCCGAGCGTCCACGCCTCAACGTCTATCGTTCGCTCAATCACATCTACACTCAACTCATCGACGATCTCAACGGGGTCACCATCGCCTCCGCGTCCTCCATGGGCAAAAAGGGCGAAGAGAAGAACTACGGTGGTAACGTCGCCGCTGCTGCTGAAGTCGGCAAGTTGATCGCTGAGCGCGCCAAGGAGAAGGGCATCAAGAAGATCGTCTTCGATCGTGGTGGCTACCTCTACCATGGTCGCGTGAAAGCCCTCGCTGATGCAGCCCGCGAAGCTGGACTCGATTTCTAAGGTTCCTTAGGCGCCCTTATAGGCAGCCAGAAAGCTGGATTAAGACATTATGGCAATGAAGAAAAAGATCGACGCGAACCGGCTCAACCTCAAGGACGAGGTCGTCTCCATCAATCGCGTTACGAAGGTCGTCAAAGGTGGTAAGAACATGTCCTTCGCCGCGCTCGTCGTCATCGGTGACCCTGGTGAAGGCGTAGTCGGCTATGGTTCTGGCAAGGCGAAGGAGGTTCCCCAGGCTATTCGTAAGGGGATCGAAGCCGCCAAGAAGAACCTGCACAAGGTCAACCTTACCGAGACCAGCATCCCTCACCAGGTGCTTGGTCACTTTGGTGCCGGGCAGGTTATGCTCAAGCCCGCCGCCGAAGGTACCGGCATCATCGCTGGCAAGACGGTTCGCGCCGTCATGACTGCCGCCGGCGTTCAGAACGTGCTCACCAAGTCACTAGGCTCGGCGAACCCGCACAACGTTATCAAGGCCACCTTCGACGCTCTCATCCAGCTTCGCAACAAGGCCGAAGTCGCCGCACTGCGCGGTAAGGCAGTGGAAGAGCTCTAAGCTCGACCTGTCCAAAAGATCCAGAGGAGCTCTATCATGGCTGACACCAACGCAATCGCCAAAATCAAGCTGCAGTACTTCCGTTCCAAGATCTGCACCCCGGTCAAGCACAAGCTCGTCGTCAAGGGCCTCGGCTTTACTCGGCTCAATCAGATCGTCGAGCGCGAAGACACGCCATCCATTCGTGGCATGGTCGCAAAGGTTCCGCATCTCGTCCGTTACGTAGATTAGTTCGCGTAACGAACTCAACCGTACCAAGCCCGTCAGGGCCAAATCATATGCGAGTCGGTAAAGAGCGCAAGCTGCTTTCCCGGCGTTAAGCGAGGAAACAATGGCAATCCGTAATCTCTCCAATCTCCGCGCCCCCAAAAAGGCGAACGAAAACAAGAAGCGTGTCGGCCGCGGTATGGGTTCGGGCATGGGTAAGACCTCCACCCGCGGTCACAAGGGTCAGGGCTCCCGTTCGGGTTCATCCCTCATGCGTGGCTTTGAAGGCGGCCAGATGCCTCTTCATCGCCGTCTGCCCAAGCGTGGATTCACCAACATCTTCCGCGTCGAGTATCAGGTCCTCGGCCTCGACCGGGTCGCCGAGATCGTCGCTGCCGAGAATGTGACCGAATTCACCCTCGACAAGATCATTGAGCTCGGTCTCCTTCGCAAGAAGGGCGCCCTCATCAAGGTCCTCAATAACGGAGAGATCAAGACCGCAGTCACCATTCACGCGCACAAGTTCTCCAAAACTGCTCAGGAGTCAATTGAGAAGGCCGGCGGCAAGGCTATCCTCATCGGCTAACAGTATTTAGAATGGATGGCAGGCGAGGGCACACGCCCTCGCGTTGCCGTTTCACCCGAACTCCGTTTCAACCCCGAGGTCCTAGCTCCCGATGTTCGAGAAAATCGCAAACATCTTCAAAATCCCCGACCTTCGCAAGCGCGTCCTCTTCACGCTCGGCATGCTGGCCGTCTACCGGCTCGGCTCGCACATACCCACTCCCGGCATCAACGCCGACATGCTTGCCCAGTTCTTTAATCAGAACTCCGGCTCAGCTCTCGGCTTGGTCGATCTCTTCTCCGGCGGAAACCTCCGCAAGCTCACTGTCTTCGCCCTCGGTATCATGCCGTACATCACAGCCTCAATCATCTTCCAGCTGCTTACGGTCATCTATGAGCCGCTCGCGAAGCTGCAGAAGGAAGGTGAACTCGGCCGCCGAAAGATCACCCAGTGGACCCGCTATGTCACCGTCTTGCTTGGCATCGTGCAGTCCTTCGCCATTGCGCTGACTCTGACCAGCACGACGACAGGTTCGCCCATGGTCACCATCTCGCGTGGTTACTTCATCCCTCTCTGCGTCGTCACCCTGACCGCCGGCACGGCTTTCATCATGTGGCTGGGTGAGCAGATCACGGAACGCGGCATCGGCAACGGCATGAGTCTCCTCATCTTCGCCGGCATCGTTGTCGGTCTGCCCAAAGGCATCGAAGATCTCTACGAGAAGGCTCGTGACAGCGCCTGGGGCGCACTTACTCCCATTGCTATTGCCGTCCTCATCATCGGCATGGTTGCCGTCGTGGCTTTCATCGTCTACGTTGAAAGGTCCGAGCGCCGCATCCCCGTGCAGTACGCCAAACGCATCGTCGGCCGCAAGATGATGGGTGGTCAGTCGACTCATCTCCCTCTCAAGGTCAACTCGGGCGGCGTGATGCCGGTCATCTTCGCCAGCTCTATCCTCTCCGCGCCTCTTCTTTTTTCCGGCGCTCACATCTTCGGATACTCCCTGCAGGATTCGAGCTTCTTCGGCCCCATCTTCCGCGCCCTGGCGCCGGGTGAGCCGTGGTATGCCCTCCTCTACTGCGCCGCGATTATCTTCTTCGCCTATTTCTACATCTCCATCGTCTTCCGCCCCGACGACATCGCAGACAATATGCGCAAATACGGCGGCTTCATCCCAGGCATCCGTCCCGGTAAGCGCACCGCAGACTTCATCAACGATGTGCTTACCCGCCTCACCCTCGTCGGTGGCCTCTATCTCATCGTCATCTCGCTTATCCCGATGATGCTCATCAGCGGTATTCACTTCAACCACCTCTGGCTCATCGGCCCGATCTTCGATCGACTCCCGACCTGGATGACCAACGGTCTCGGCGTCAACTTCTACTTTGGCGGTACCTCTCTGCTCATCGTTGTAGGCGTCGCCATGGACACTGTCCAGCAGATCGAATCTCAGCTCATCATGCGCCACTACGACGGCTTTACTCCTAAGAGTGGCCGCATCCGTGGCCGCAAAAGCTGGTAGGAAGTTAGCCCGTTGACGACAAGCACCGCATCAGAACACGAGACGGTCCCGGCGGACAAGAACTTCCTGCCCGGACCGGTCCTCCTTTTAGGTGCCCCCGGCGTAGGCAAGGGAACCCAGGCCAAGGCGCTAATGGCCGTATATGGCATCCCGCAGATCTCTACCGGCGACATCCTCCGTGCCAATATCAAGAATGGCACTGAGCTCGGCAAGGCAGCGAAGGCTCTCGTTGACCAGGGCATCCTCGTCTCCGACGAGCTCGTCAACCAGATGGTCGCCGACCGCCTCAAGCAGCCCGACACACACCGCGGCTATATCCTGGACGGCTTCCCCCGAACCCTCAATCAGGCCAAGTGGCTCGATGCGCAACTAGCAGCCGACCCAACCACCCTTCCCGTTGTCGCCATCAGCATCGTCGTTGACTACAACCATCTCCTCCGTCGCGTCACCGGTCGCCGCATCTCGCCTGCAGGTCGCGATTACAATATCTACTCGAAACCTCCGAAGGTGGCTGGCATCTGTGATGTAGACGGCTCCGTCCTCGTTCAGCGTCCCGACGACTCCGAGGCCGTCTTCACCGAGCGCATGAAGACCTTCGAAGCCCAGACCGCTCCTGTCATCGAGCACTACCGCAACCAGGGCCGCTTCGAAGAGATTGACGGTGATCACGCGGTCGACCAGGTCACCTCTGAGATCAAATCCTCTCTCAAGCGCCTTCGTCAGTCTTCTAACCGGTAACCCAGAACCTTATGTCCATCATGATCAAAACGCCGCAGGAGATCGAGAAGATGCGGATCTCCGGCAAGGCCCTCCGCCAGGTCCACAACGCGATTGCGCCTCATGTCGTTGCCGGGGCCTCCACCATGGACCTCGAAGAGATCGCCGTCAAAAAGATTGCGGAGCTGGGCGCCATTGCAGCCTTTAAGGGGTACCACGGCTACCCGTCTGCTCTCTGCACTTCAGTGAATAATGAGGTCGTCCATGGTATGCCCAATGCCAAACGCATCCTCACCGAGGGAGACATTCTCTCCATCGACTGCGGCGTCATCATCGACGGCTTTTATTCGGACGCCGCTGTCACCTATCCCATCGGGAAGGTTAGCCCCGAGGCCCGCAAGCTCCTGGATGTCACCCTTGCCTCCCTTGAGAAGGCCATCCAGCAGTGTCAGGTCGGCGGTCGGCTCTCCGACATATCTGCCGCGGTCCAGCAGCTCTGCGAGGCGGCAGGTTTCGGGGTCGTCCGCGAGTTCGTCGGTCACGGCATCGGCCGCGCCATGCACGAAGATCCCCAGGTTCCCAACTTCGGCGAGCCCGGCAAGGGCCCTCGTCTCAAAGCTGGTATGGTCCTCGCCATCGAGCCTATGATCAACGCCGGCGGGCCCGAAGTGCACGTCCTCAAGGATGGTTGGACCGCCGTCACCAACGACGGAAGCTACAGCGCTCACTTTGAGCACACCGTCGCTATCACGAAAGATGGACCCCAAGTGCTGACGCGCTAGAAAATACGGCCAATCTGGGTTATTATAAAAGGTGCTGTGTGCGCAATTCGCCACAAGGCACCTCCGGTTGAAGCAGCTAAGCTTCAATCTTCACAAAAGTTGTGGAAACAAGGGGCATTTGCCTCGTACTTTCCGAAGGAGATCGTTTGTCGAAGGAAGATGCAATTGAAGTGATGGCAGTCGTCGTCGAGACCCTGCCCAATGCGATGTTCAAGGTCGAGCTTGAGAATAAGCATCAGGCCCTTGCACACGTCTCCGGACGTATGCGCAAAAACTTCATCCGTATCCTCCCCGGCGACCGCGTCGCGATTGAGCTCAGTCCGTACGACCTCAACCGCGGCCGCATTGTCTATCGCTACAAATAGGCAACGGCTACGGGAGCCCATCCCGGCTCCATCATGGGTCCCTCAAGCGCATCTGCACTTGGGATAAGTCAGGGCATATGCCTTGGCGTTTAAGGTCGCCTGTCGACTGGGTTCGGTCCCAGAGACGCGTCCCTGTTTCACCGGTTGTACGTTTGTCATAAGAAGGGAAACACAATGAAGGTTCGTGCCTCTGTAAAGAAGATCTGTGACAAATGCAAGGTCATTCACCGCCGTGGTGTGGTGCGTGTCATCTGCGAGAACGCAAAGCACAAGCAGCGTCAGGGCTAAGCGTTCGAATCACAGCCGTACGGCCCCGACGGGCTAGTTAGCCGAAATCAAGGCTTGCGTTGAACCCGCCGGACACGCCGCAAACAAATCACCCCGCTCCCGTGGCGAAGCTACGAAGCTCAACCGAAAAGGAACCCCATGGCACGTATTGCTGGAGTCGATGTCCCTAATAACAAACAGGCGCGCATCGGTCTCACCTATATCTTCGGCATCGGCGACTCTCGCGCCGCCAAGATCCTCGCGAAGGCGGACGTCGATCCGATCGCGAAGGTCGGCACGCTCGACGAGGACGCGCTGAACCGCATCCGTCAAGTCATTGAAGCCGAGGGCCAGATCGAAGGCGATCTCCGCAAGGATATCTCGCTCAACATCAAGCGCCTCATTGAAATTCAGTCCTACCGTGGCCTTCGCCACCGCCGCTCGCTGCCCGTCCGTGGCCAGCGCACCCACACCAACGCTCGCACCCGCAAAGGCCCCCGTAAGGGAACCGTTGCCGGTAAGAAGAAAGCGACGAAATAAGACATGGCGAAGACACAGAATACGAAGGGTGCAGCAAAGCCCGGCAAGAACAAGAAGTTCAAGAAGCGCGAGCGCAAGAATGTTCCATTTGGCCTCGTCTTTATCCAGGCGTCGTTCAACAACACTATCGTCACCATCACCGACCAGATCGGCAACACGCTGAGCTGGAAGTCGTCCGGTTCGCTCGGCTTCCGCGGCTCCCGCAAGGGCACTCCGTTTGCCGCGCAGCAGGCCGCCGTCGGTGCAGCCAACGCAGCCCGTGACCACGGTGTCCGTTCGGTCGATGTGCGCGTCTCCGGTCCCGGCTCCGGCCGTGAGTCCGCGATTCGCGCTCTCGCCACCACCGGTATCGAGGTGCGCAGCATCCGCGACGTTACGCCGATGCCGCACAATGGCTGCCGCCCACCCAAGCGCCGACGCGTTTGATCTTTTCCACCTCGACTGAATGCCTCCAGCAGCTGTTTAGCTGGAGGCTCAGTCTGTAATCGCAACTGGATCGTGAAGAAGCGCGGCCCGCGCGTAAAGCGATCGTCACCCGAAGTCAGGAGTCATACCAATGGCACGTTATACAGGACCCGTCTGCCGCCTCTGCCGCCGCGACGGCACCAAGCTCTTCCTCAAGGGAGCCAAGTGCTTCTCCGAAAAATGCCCGGTCGAGAAGCGCAACTTCCCCCCAGGCCAACATGGACAGTCCCGCAAAGTGAAGAAGGTCGTCGGCTACGGTCTGCAGCTTCGTGAGAAGCAGAAGGCCAAGCGCATCTACTTCACCCTGGAGACCCAGTTCCGCGCCTACTACCAGAAGGCCTCCAACAAGACCGGTGTCACCGGCGAACTCCTGCTCCAGCAGCTTGAGACCCGCCTCGACAACGTCGCCTACCGCCTCGGCTTCGCAATGAGCCGCCGCCAGGCCCGTCAGGTCGTCCGTCACGGTCACCTTCAGGTCAACGGCCGCAAGGTCAACATCCCGTCCTTCCAGTGCAAGGTTGGTGACGAGATTGCGATCCGCGAGGGTTCCAAGGCTCTAGTCATCCTCGAAGAGGCCAAGAACTTTGCCGCCGGTCAGAACCAGGTCCAGTGGCTCGACATCAATCGCGACAATCTCTCCGGCAAGGTCATCGCCCTGCCGAAACGCGAGGACGTCAACCTGCCCGTCAACGAGCAGCTGATCGTCGAACTGTACTCGAAATAAAGTCACCTTTAGCTTTTGTCTTGGACATAAGTCCAGACTTAAGTGGCTTCTTTCGAGGACTTTGACACACTTTACCGGGGAGGGGGTCTACCCTCGCCCCGGTGCTGGTCCCACCACAACCTAACCCGCAACCGCACCACACCGCCATCTCGCAGAATGCATCGCGAGTGAGCAGGACAAGGAGAAATACACATGCTTTGGAGAGGTTTTCAAAAGCCCAAGCGTCTCGCAGTCGACACCGAAACACTCACCGACAAGTACGGCAAGTTCTCCGCGCAGCCC